>Ga0335075_10003228_pt1 | contig 25913 bp, 27 predicted proteins | sample Lox_Sample_24_FD_206723 | JGI IMG/M metagenome (GOLD analysis project Ga0335075, IMG submission 206723) | Soil microbial communities from Loxahatchee National Wildlife Refuge, Florida, United States - Lox_Sample_2.4 | ecosystem: Environmental > Terrestrial > Soil > Wetlands | place: USA...
CTAAAGCATCATTCCATTTCACCATGAGTTTGCAGTAATACCCATTTCCTTCCACCAAGATTTCCTTATCTTCCGGTGTAGGACTACCAATTCTTGGCCCGCTATCTTCGATGAGTTGAAAAATCTCCTTACGAGGGAGGTCAAACTCAAATATATTTGACGTATAGTACGTAAATATCTCTGCGAGCGTTATCATCCGGCAATAATGAGACGCCGAAATTTCAGCGTCCATATCGGAGAAATCTGGTTTGATGTTGACAAAAATGCTGGTGCCGCAGATATCTTCTTCTATCTCTGTTAAGGAAATCTTCTCACCATATCCCGATATGGTGATCTCGAAGGGGCGACCGCTTGACCCCTTCTGCGTACGTATTTTAATATTCTCGGCAACGCGAAAGCAGCTCAACAATCCGACGCCAAAATTGGCGATGAGGGACTTTCCCGTCTCTTTAAGGATTTCCTGAATGGACTCTTTATCGTTTCTGGATTGGCCGATCCAGAGGAGAGTATCTTTGACTTCGGCAACATCCATGCCTGAACCATTGTCGTCAACACGAACACCAATCAATTCACCTTCGTCGTCGCGCAATTCGGCAACCGAGATCATTGGGCGATAGGGTATGCCGTTCTTGCGGCGCCGCGCAGCCTCGACATAGGTCGCGTCGAGCGCGTTTTGGATCAACTCACGGACGAAGACATCGGCCTTGTGGTAGATACCGGCTACCAGCATATCGAGTATGGCGACGGTGTCTGCGCGAAACGATAGATCTTGATCGAATTCAGACTCAAGCTCCTTAAGCTGGAGTTTAACGCCGACGATGGGAAGTAACTTTGACTTAAAGAAGGGAGAAACCCGCTCTAGTTGTTTATTAATTTCGACAACATACTCTTCGATAGCTAATTTACCCTCTTCAGAGAATGAAATTGCGGCCAAGACGATATTGTCCTCGCTGCGGTTGACGCCTGAAATTTGCATGTGTCGCTTCCAATGGCGTGCGCTGTCCTCCTCTATCGAGAGATATTTGAAGACGATTGTCGGCGCACGGCTTTCATCGGCATGACATATATCGGCCAAGGAGAGACAGGCACCCAGCATGCGAATCCGAATACTTTCCGCGCCTAGCACCGTATCGTCCATAAGTTCGCAGATATTTTCTACATGATGCCCACGGATGATCTCTCCGATATATGTGGCTTCGGCCGTTGAAAGACCCAGTTGGGTCTGAAGCTTGCGCAATTCGGAACTGGCCTTAGTCGCGTGATCGCGACGCGCCCGACCTTCGTCGCCGGGAAAGCGCGGCACCATGAAGAGGTCATGGCAATAGGTCGCGCATAGTAGGCAAAAGACCTCAGCGGCGGAAAGATCATTTATGTCTTCGTCGCTCAGCAACCAGTCGTATGCATCTTCAACTCGCCGAATATGAGACAGGCCATGCGTCGTATAGAACATGTGTGCACCGGCTTGTGACCACTCCAACAAGCTGCTCGCTTGCAATTCAAAGCTCTTGAATCGCGTGTATAGTGTTTCACTGGACCTATGGAGATGAGAACGAAGCTTTCCTTGCTCTTGAATTTTCATAGTCCCACCCGCACTCCTCTAAGGCCACACGAGGTCAGGCCACGCGTGGCCAGCTGTCGCCCGGTTATGAGGGTGATGGCCCGCGCCGTCCACAGTTTACCTAGGGCTTTGGCATGAACACGCTTAAGAAGGCGGCACAGAGAAGCACTGCGCTGTCCAATCGTCATTGGTCTCGGGAACTCTTACTGAAGTGCTTCATCTTCGTGGACCGGCCGCTTCGCTTCCTTCGCGCCTTCGCGTGAAATCAAATCTTCCTTCCCCTCAAAGCCTCCGGCCCGAAGCCCGATCCGCCCAGCACCACCCCCGCTCGCCATGCCGGAAGCTGACAATGTTGCGCGACCAGGCCAGCCGGGCTTTCGCCGGACCGGTCCGCATCCGGCTTTCATAGCTGCAGGTGGCGAGGCCGCGCGCGCGGTCGTCCCAGCGGCACTGGTAGTTCCGGGTCTCGCTCTGGCTCCGGCCGTCGGCGGCCTCCGGCACGGCGCAGTCGTTTCGCTCGACGCAGGCGCATGCGCGTTCGAGGCTGGTCGAGGCCAAGGTCGGAAACGGCACGCCCGACGGCGGGTCGCCGCCGCCGCAGCCGGCGAGCAGCAGGAAAGGCAGGGCGACAACCAGGGCCGCGCCGCGCAACCTGTCTCCAACCATGGCTCGCACCCTTCCTCTCCTCGTCATCCCGGGCCTAATCCGGGATCCACCTTCACCCGCCGCCGCAAGAAGTCTTGTTTCACGCAAAGACGCAAAGACGCGAAGCGGCATGAAGGGACGCCAGGGACGTGCCTTTCCGGCGAAGCCGCATATCGTACCGGGAGTTTGAGATGATACGCTTCGCGTGGAGAAGGGCGAAAGCCCCTTTGCGCCCTTGCGTCTTTGCGTGAAATGAAAAGGGCGCCGGAGCCACGCTCCGACGCCCGAATCATGTCACCGAGCGGTGTGCCGGACCTATTGATCGAGGAAAGACCGCATCTTCCGCGACCGGCTCGGATGCTTAAGCTTCCGCAAAGCTTTCGCCTCGATCTGCCGGATCCGTTCGCGGGTCACCGAGAATTGCTGCCCGACCTCCTCCAGCGTGTGATCGGTATTCATCCCGATCCCGAACCGCATCCGGAGCACGCGCTCCTCGCGCGGGGTCAGCGAGGCCAGCACGCGGGTCACCGTCTCCTTGAGGTTCGCCTGGATCGCGGCGTCGACCGGGATCACCGCATTCTTGTCCTCGATGAAGTCGCCGAGGTGGCTGTCCTCCTCGTCGCCGATCGGCGTCTCGAGGCTGATCGGCTCCTTGGCGATCTTCATCACCTTGCGGACCTTCTCCAGCGGCATGGAGAGGCGCTCGGCCAGCTCCTCCGGGGTCGGCTCGCGGCCGATCTCGTGCAGGATCTGGCGGGAGGTGCGGACGAGCTTGTTGATCGTCTCGATCATGTGGACCGGGATGCGGATGGTGCGGGCCTGGTCGGCGATCGAGCGGGTGATCGCCTGCCGGATCCACCAGGTCGCATAGGTGCTGAACTTGTAGCCGCGGCGATATTCGAACTTATCGACCGCCTTCATCAGGCCGATATTGCCCTCCTGGATCAGGTCCAGGAATTGCAGGCCGCGATTGGTGTATTTCTTGGCGATGGAGATCACCAGGCGGAGGTTCGCCTCGACCATCTCCTTCTTGGCGATGCGCGCCTCGCGCTCGCCCTTCTGGACCTGGTTCACGATCCGGCGGAACTCGCCGAGGCTCATGCCGGTCGCCTGGCTGATCTCCGCGATCTCGCTGCGGATGCGCTCGATCGCGCCGCTTTCCGCCTCGCAGAAGGCGGCGAACTTCTTGTCGATCGTGCAGACGCGCTCGGCCCAGCCCTCGTCCAGCTCGTGGCCCATATAGGCGTCGAGAAAGGCCTTGCGCGGCACCTTGTGGCGCTCGGCGAGGCGCAGCATCTGGCCGCCGAGCGTGGTCAGGCGCCGGTTGTAGCTGTACAATTGGTCGACCAGATATTCGATCTTGGCGCCGTGGAACTGGACGCTCTCCACCTCGGCGGTGAGCTGCTCCGACAGCTTCTGATATTTCTTCTCGTCGGCCGAGGCGAATTCCTGGGCGCCGGACATGGCGTCCATGCGCGCGATCTGCAGCTTGGAGAATTTGCGGTAGAGGTCGGTGATCGCGGCGAACTTCTCCAGGGCCGCGGGCTTCAGCGTCTCTTCCATCTGGGCGAGGCTGAGCGTGTTGTCCTCGTCCTCGTCCTCGGTCGGGCGCGGGGTGCGCCGCTCGACCATGTTGCCGTCCTCGTCCTCCTCCTCGGCGACCTCCTCCGGCTCTTCCTCCTCCTTGAAGCTCGGCCCGGCCGTGCTTTCGGAGATGGTGCCGTCATCCTCGTTCTCGGCGCCTTCCACCTGCTCGGCGGTCGGGCCCTTGGAGAGCATCGCCTCGAGATCGAGGATCTCGCGCAGCTGCATCTGGCCGTTGTTGAGCGCGGTCGACCAGTCGATGATCGCGTTGAAGGTGATCGGGCTTTCGCACAGGCCCCAGATCATCGTGTCGCGGCCGGCCTCGATGCGCTTGGCGATGGCGATCTCGCCCTCGCGGGAGAGCAGTTCCACCGCGCCCATCTCGCGCAGGTACATGCGGACGGGGTCGTCCGTGCGGTCGACCGTCTCCTTCTTCTTCTCGAGCACGAAGGTCTCGACGCCGCCGTCCATCTCCTCGGGACCGCTGTCGTCGTCCTTCTGCTCGTCCTCGTCCGCCTCCTCATTCTCGACGATGTTCACCCCCATTTCGGAGAGTGCGGACATCACGTCCTCGATCTGCTCGGAGGACATCTGGTCCTGCGGCAAGGCGTCGTTCAGCTCGTCATAGGTGATGTAGCCGCGCTTCTTGGCGCGGCTGATCAGCTTCTTGAGTTCGGCCTCATTGAGATCGAGCAGCGGCGCGTCGCCGGCTTCGGTCTTCTCTTCGGTATCCGCCGTGTTCGTCTTTGCCATTTACCAGCCTTATCTCGTTCGGGGGTTTAGTCCCCGTCAGCCTCGAACAATGTCGCAAGCTGCCTGTCTGCCTCGTCGCGCGCCGTCCGGAGCCGTTGCTGCTCGTCGAACGCCGCCTCGTCCCCACTTTCCTTCAAACGCGCCGTGGCCGCCTCGAGTGCCGCGTCCAGCCCGGGACGGGCGGAAAGCGCCTCTATGGCGAGAGCCAGATCGCGGCAGGCGCGGTCCGGCTCGGCGTCACGTCGCGTGAAGGAAAACCCAAGTCCTCGCTTACGGCGAAGAATCCCAAGCAGGGACGCCCCACCATTCTCGGCCAATATGGTATTGAGCGCCTCCGGATCAAGCGCGGCGTGAGTCAGCGCCGCTTCCACCATCAGATCGCGCAAATGGGTGGCGTCCGCATCGCTCATGGCGAGGGCGGCGATCTCCTCGGCATGATCGCCGATCAGGGCCGGAAAGCGGGCCAGGCCGACCAGGACGGCGCGGGTCAGCTCGGGGCTGAGCCCGGTGCGGCCCAGCGCCTTCGCCTCTTCCGTGGTCGGACGGGGCGGCGGCGGGAAGCGGCCGTTGCCGCCGAAGCGCGGTGTCCAGGGGCGGCGCGCCTGCTGTCCCTGCTGCGGGCGGACCAGGGCGTTGAACCGGTCGACCAGCTCGATCCGATATTGTTCGCGCACGTCCGGATCGAGGATCGTGGCGGCATGGTCGGCGAGGCGGCGGCGCAGGCCCGCTTTCTGCTCCGGCGTGTCCAGGGGCTCGGCGGCGCGCTCATGCTGCCAGAGCCGGTCGACCAGCGACTGGGGCTCGGCCAGCAAGGCGTCGAAGGCGGCGCGGCCGCCGGCGCGGATCAGATCGTCGGGATCCTGGCCCGGCGGCATGGTGACGAAGCCGAGCGAGCGGCCGGGCCCGACATGGGGCAGGGCGCGCAAGGCCGCCCGCACCGCCGCCTTCTGCCCGGCATTGTCGCCGTCGAAGCACATGAGCGGGGCGGGGGAGAGCTTCCAGAGCAGGGCCAGCTGATGCTCGGTCAGCGCCGTGCCGAGCGGCGCCAGCGTCTCCTGGAAGCCCGCCTCGTCGAGCGCGACCACGTCCATCTGCCCCTCGACCACGATCACGCGGCGCAGCTGCCGGCTCGCGGGCCCGGCCTGATGCAGGTTGAACAGGGTCCGGCCCTTGTCGAACAAAGGCGTGTCCGGCGAATTCAGATATTTGGGCTCGCCCTGGCCGATGATCCGCCCCGAGAAGGCGATGCAGCGGCCGCGCGCGTCGCGGATCGGGAACATGAGGCGGCCGCGGAACCGGTCATAGGGTTCCTTGCCGCCCTCGTCCGGCTTGATCAGCAGGCCGCATTCGACGAGCTTGTCGTTGCCCATCGCCTTCAGCGCGGCCTTGAGCTTGCCGCGGCTGTCCGGCGCCAGCCCGAAGCCGAACCGCTTGCGTGTCGCCTCCCCGATGCCGCGCTGCTTGAGATAGTCGCGCGCCGCACCGCCCTCGACGCCCTCGAGCTGCTCGACGAACCAGCGGGCGGCGGCCTCCATCACCTCGTACAGTCCGGCCGCGCGCTCGGCCCGCTCCTGCGAGCGTGGGTCCGGCGCCGGCACCTCCATTCCAGCCGCGTCGGCCAGCTCCTTCACCGCGTCCATGAAGGGCAGGCCCCGCTGGTCGGTCAGCCAGCGGATCGCGTCGCCATGCGCCTGGCAGCCGAAGCAATGATAAAAGCCCTTCTCGTCATTGACGTAGAAACTGGCCGTCTTCTCATTGTGGAACGGACAGCAGGCCTTGAACTCGCGGCCCGCGCGCGTGAGTTTGGTGGTGCGGCCGATCAGGGTGGAGAGCGTGGTCCGGGCGCGCAGCTCGTCGAGAAATTGGGGGGAGAGGGTCACCTTGCTCCCTTGTCCATCAGGAAAGCCGCGCCTTCACCGCCGCGCTGGCCTTGCCCATGTCGACCTCGCCGGCATGGCGCTCGCGCAGCAACGCCATCACCTTGCCCATGTCCTTGACGCTCGCCGCGCCGGTCTCGGCGACGATCGCGTCGATCGCGGCGGCGAGCTGGGCGTCGTCCAGCTGGGCGGGCAGGAAGGCCTCGATCACCGCCACTTCCGCGGCCTCGGCCTCGGCCAGCTCGGCGCGGCCGCCCTTGGTGTACATGTCGATCGATTCGCGGCGCTGCTTCACCATTTTCTGCAGGACCTCGGTGACCAGCAGGTCGTCCTCGGGCGGATTGGCGGCCCCGCGCAGCTCGATGTCGCGGTTCTTCAGCGCGGCCTGGATCAGCCGGATCGTGCCGGTGCGCGGCTTGTCGCCGCCCTTCATGGCGCCGACCAGCGCCTGCTTGATGTCATCGCGAATCATGGGTTCTCGGGCACCTGAAAGGGAAACGGCCAGCATAAAGAACCGGCCCGGCTTTTAATAGATTGACGCTCCCCGGCCCGGGGTCTAGCGGCGGACCCTTAGCGACATCGCGAAACCGACGAAGGAGTGCCCGCCACGATGGCCGACGCAACGAACACGCCTGCGCCTGAAGGAGCGACGGGCGTATTGGTTCTCAGCGACGGCAGTACGATCTGGGGCAGGGGATTCGGGGCCGAGGGAGAGGCGGTCGGCGAGGTCTGCTTCAACACGGCGATGACCGGCTATCAGGAGATCATGACCGATCCCTCTTATGCGGGCCAGATCGTGACCTTCACCTTCCCGCATATCGGCAATGTCGGCGCGAATTACGAGGATCTGGAGGCGGACAATCCATTCGCGCTCGGCTGCGTCGTCCGGCAGGACGTGACCGCGCCGAGCAACTTCCGCGCGGCGCAGGGCTTCGTCGAATGGATGCGCGCGAACGGGCGGATCGGGCTTTCCGGCGTCGACACACGGGCGCTGACGCGGCGGATCCGCGAGCAGGGCGCGCCCAACGGCGTGATCGCCTATCGCGAGGACGGGCAGTTCGACCTTCCGGCGCTGCTGGCCAAGGCCAAGGCGTGGCCTGGCCTGGAGGGGATGGACCTGGCGAAGGAGGTATCCTGCCGACAGATGTACCGCTGGTCCGGCGGCAAATGGTGTCTCGGCGCGGGCTATGAGGAGCGCGAGCATGACGAGGCGCTGCCGCACGTCGTCGCCATCGATTACGGCTCCAAGCGCAACATCTTCCGCAATCTCGCCGATGCCGGCGCGCGAGTCACCGTGCTGCCCGCCACCACCAGCTTCGAGGAGGCGATGGCGCACGGGCCGGACGGCTTCTTTCTCTCCAACGGCCCCGGCGATCCCGCCGCCACCGGCACCTATGCCGTGCCCGTGATCCAGCAGATGCTGGAGACCGGCAAGCCGCTGTTCGGCATCTGCCTCGGCCACCAGTTGCTCGGCCTCGCCGTCGGCGGCCGCACGGTGAAGATGCACCAGGGCCATCGCGGCGCCAACCATCCGGTGAAGCGCCTCGCCGACGGCCGCGTCGAGATCACCAGCATGAACCACGGCTTCGCGGTCGAGACGGACAGCCTGCCCGGGAACGCGCGGCCGACCCATGTGAGCCTGTTCGACGGGAGCCTGTGCGGGCTTGAGCTGACCGACCGGCCGGCGTTCAGCGTGCAATATCATCCGGAGGCGAGCCCGGGTCCGCAGGACAGCCAATATCTGTTCGGGAAATTCGTGGAGCAGCTCAAATGAGCGAGAATCTCAAGCAGGTCGACTCCGCCAAAGAGGTGCTCCGGGTATTGGAGGAGCATGGCGAGGACATGGCCGACGTCCGGCACGTCATCCATTATTTCTACGGCGGCAATGTCGAGGCGCTCGGCGCGGCGCTGCGCGAGCTGGGCTACGGGACCGAGCCGACCGCCGGCGATGACGGCATCGTCGCCGATCGAGAGGAAGCGATCGGGGAGGAATGGCGCACGACAACATTACGCCATCTGTGCGAGCTCGCCGACACTTATGGTGCCGAATATGAGGGCTGGGAGGCGTCGATGGAGCGCCAGCCCGAGGGCGCCGGCGAGGACGAGGAGGAATGAAAGCGGCGCCTACCCTGGCCTGCCTGTCCGCGCTCCTCCTGGTGGCCTGCGAGACGACGGAAGAGCGTCTGATCAACGACGCCGCGAATGAAGAGGCCAACGCCGAGCTGCTTACCAATTGCGAGCTGACCGGCGCGACCCTGACCAATTCCCGGCTTCGTTACCGCCTCGCTCTGCCGCCCGCCCTCTACGCCACGCGCAACCAGGCCCCGACCGCCGGCCGCATCGCCTGCATGAACCACTGGGCCCGCGAGCACGGCGTGACCCTCACCATCGTGGAAGCCCGTCGATGACGGGACTGATCGGCGTGCCTCCCTCTCCCCGGCGGGGAGAGGGCCGGGGTGAGGGGGCTCTAACTCCGGGTGACATCGCCATCGCAGCGCCCCCTCACCCAACCCTCTCCCCACGGGGGAGAGGGCTAGAAGGTGGGAGAGGGTTATTCGGAGCGGTTCCTTGCGATCAGCAATTCCTGGCGGATCACTTCGAGCACGCCGTCGGTGTTGCCGAGAACGTCGTCGTTCCAGAAGCGAATGACCCGATAGCCGTATTTTTCGATGATCGCCGTTCGTGCCGCATCACGCGCTGGATCATGCTGGCCGCCATCGAGTTCGATCGCCAGCCGCGCAGTGCGGCAGGCGAGGTCGGCGACATAATGATCGATCTGGAATTGGCGGACGAATTTCTCGCCCTCGCACCGACGGCCGCGGAGATGATGCCAGAGGCGTTCTTCGGCCTCGGTCTGATCGCGTCGCAATCTGCGAGCGATCGGAGTCAGTTGCTTCCTGCCCAACGCAGTGCCCCCTCACCCAACCCTCTCCCCATCGGGGAGAGGGCCTTTCCGGCGAGCTTATCATAAATGCCCAAGCGTACCGACATCTCCTCCATCCTCATTATCGGCGCCGGCCCGATCGTCATCGGCCAGGCGGCGGAGTTCGATTATTCGGGCAGCCAGGCCGTGAAGGCGCTGAAGGAGGAGGGCTATCGCGTCATCGTCGTCAATTCGAACCCGGCGACGATCATGACCGACCCCGAGACCGCCGACGCGACCTATGTCGAGCCGGTCACGCCGGCCTATGTCGCCGAGATCATCGCCAAGGAACGGCCCGACGCGGTGCTGCCGACCATGGGCGGACAGACCGGGCTCAATACCGCGCTAGCGCTCTTCAAGGACGGGACGCTCGACAAATATAATGTGAAGCTGATCGGCGCCGATGCCGAGGCGATCGAGAAGGCGGAGGACCGGCTCAAGTTCCGCGAGGCGATGGACCGGATCGGGCTGGAGAGCCCGAAGAGCCGGATCGCCCACTCCATGGACGACGCCATGGCGGCGCTGGAGCATGTCGGGCTGCCGGCGATCATCCGGCCGAGCTTCACATTGGGCGGCACGGGGGGCGGCATCGCCTATAATCGCGAGGAGTTCGAGGACATCGTCCGCGGCGGCCTCGAGGCGTCGCCGACCGACGAGGTGCTGATCGAGGAATCGGTGCTCGGCTGGAAGGAATATGAGATGGAGGTCGTGCGCGATCGCGCCGACAACGCCATCATCATCTGCTCGATCGAGAATGTGGACCCGATGGGCATCCATACGGGGGATTCGATCACGGTCGCGCCGGCGCTGACCCTGACCGACAAGGAATATCAGATCATGCGCAACGCGAGCATCGCGGTGCTGCGCGAGATCGGGGTGGAGACGGGCGGCTCCAACGTCCAGTTCGCGGTCAATCCGAAGGACGGCCGGCTCGTCGTCATCGAGATGAACCCGCGCGTGTCGCGCTCCTCGGCGCTGGCGTCCAAGGCGACCGGCTTTCCGATCGCCAAGGTCGCGGCGAAGCTGGCCGTGGGCTACACGCTCGACGAGATCCAGAACGACATTACCGGCGTCACCCCGGCCTCGTTCGAGCCGACCATCGACTATGTGGTCACCAAGGTACCGCGCTTCGCCTTCGAGAAGTTCAAGGAGAGCCAGGCCTTGCTCTCGACCGCGATGAAGTCGGTCGGCGAGGTGATGGCGATCGGCCGTTCGATCCACGAAAGCCTGCAGAAGGCGCTCAGAGGCCTGGAGACGGGGCTCAACGGCCTCGACGGGGTCCGTTCGCTCTACGGCGCGCAGAAGGAGGATATCGAGGCGGCGCTGGCGGTCCCTTCGCCTGACCGGCTGCTCGTCGCCGCGCAGGCCCTGCGCGAGGGGTTGAGCGTCGCCGAGGTCCATGCGGTGACGAAATACGATCCCTGGTTCCTGGAGCGGCTCCGCGAACTCGTCCTGGAGGAGGAGGCGATCTGCCGCGACGGTCTGCCCGGCGACGCGGACGGGCTCAGGCGGCTCAAGGCGATGGGCTTCTCCGACCGCCGGCTCGCCGAACTCAACCTCAAATCCGCGAACATCCGCGGCGGCGGGGTGAAGACGCGGGCGCGCTCGCACGGCCTGATCCACGACGCGGTGAAGGGCATGATCGGCGCGACCACCGAGACCGAGGTGCGCCGGCTTCGCCACAAGCTCGGCGTCCGCCCGGTGTTCAAGCGGATCGACACCTGCGCCGCCGAGTTCGAGGCGAAGACGCCCTACATGTACTCGACCTACGAGGCGCCGAGCTTCGGCGCGGCCGAGGATGAAAGCCAGCCCAGCGACCGGAAGAAGGTCGTCATCCTCGGCGGCGGGCCGAACCGGATCGGGCAGGGGATCGAGTTCGACTATTGCTGCGTCCACGCCGCCTACGCGCTGAAGGAGGCCGGCTACGAGACCGTCATGGTCAATTGCAACCCGGAGACGGTGTCCACCGATTACGACACCTCCGACCGCCTTTATTTCGAGCCGCTGACCGTCGAGGACGTGCTGGAGATCCTCCACGTCGAGGCGTCGCGGGGGACGCTGCACGGCGTCATCGTCCAGTTCGGCGGCCAGACGCCGCTGAAGCTCGCGCAGGCGCTGGCCGAGGAGGGGATCCCGATCCTCGGCACGTCGCCCGACGCGATCGATCTCGCCGAGGACCGCGAGCGCTTCGCCAAACTGGTCGACCGGCTGGAGCTGCGCCAGCCCGCCAACGGCATCGCCCGCAGCCGCGACGAGGCGATCCAGGTCGCCGAGCGGATCGGCTATCCGGTGCTGACCCGGCCCTCCTACGTGCTCGGCGGGCGGGCGATGGAGATCGTCGATTCGCCGGTCCAGCTCGACAATTACATCCACACCGCGGTGCAGGTGTCCGGCGACAGCCCGGTGCTCATCGACCAATATCTGCGCGACGCGATCGAGGTGGACGTGGACGCGATCTGCGACGGCACCGACGTGGTCATCGCCGGGGTCATGCAGCATATCGAGGAGGCGGGCGTCCATTCGGGCGACAGCGCCTGCTCGCTGCCGCCCTACAGCCTCGAATTCGGCGTGGTGGCCGAGATCGAGCGGCAGGCGCGCCTGCTCGCCGAATCGCTCGGCGTGATCGGGCTGATGAACGTCCAGTTCGCGGTCAAGGAAGGCGTTGTCTACCTGATCGAGGTCAATCCCCGCGCCAGCCGCACGGTGCCCTTCGTCGCCAAGGCGATCGGCGCGCCCATCGCCAAGCTCGCCGCGCGCGTCATGGCGGGGGAGAAACTGAAGGACCTGCCCGCGCTCGAGCGCGACCTCTCCTATATCGCGGTCAAGGAGGCGGTCTTCCCCTTCGCGCGTTTCCCGGGCATCGATCCGGTGCTCTCGCCCGAGATGAAATCCACCGGCGAGGTGATGGGGATCGCGAGCGATTTCGCGACGGCCTTCCTCAAGTCCCAGCAGGGCGCCGGGCTCGATTTGCCGACCTCGGGCACGCTCTTCGTGTCGGTCAAGGACAGCGACAAGCCGATCGTCGTCCCCGCCGTGGAGGGCCTGCTCGCCCTGGGCTTCGACGTGATCGCGACCGGCGGCACCGCCGACTATCTGAAGGAGCGGGGGCTCGCGGTCAGCGAGGTCAACAAGGTGGCGCAGGGCCGCCCTCACATCGTCGACCGGATCAAGGACGGCGGCGTCGACATCGTCTTCAACACCACCGAGGGCTGGCAGAGCCACAAGGACAGCGCCTCGATCCGCGCCGCGGCGCTAATGAGCAAGGTACCCTATTTCACCACGGCTTCCTCCGCCATCGCCGTCGCCATGGCGATCGCGGTGCTGAAGGAGCATGGCCTTGAAGTACGCTCGCTCCAGGACTATTATTCCACCTCCGGAGCATGATCCTTCCACAATAGGGCGAATGGTCAGGCGGTGCTCGCGCAGCGTCGCTCCCCCGGCTTTTTCCGGCCGGTGAGGTTTTTTTGAACGAAAGGCACGCTTGAATGGCGACGGTCGATAAATTGCCGATGCTGGCCGAGGGCTATGAGAAGCTGCAGACCGACGTCCGGCACCTTAAACTGGTCGAGCGGCCGGCGGTGATCGACGCGATCGAGGAAGCGCGCGCCCATGGCGACCTCTCCGAGAATGCCGAATATCATGCCGCCAAGGAGCGGCAGGGCCAGATCGAGGCGCAGATCGCCGACATTGACGACCGTCTGTCGCGGGCGATGGTGATCGATCCGTCGACCCTGAGCGGCGACAAGGTCATTTTCGGCGCCACCGTCCATCTGCTCGACGAGGACGACAAGGTGATCAAATACCAGATCGTCGGCGAGACCGAGGCGGATGCGAAGATCGGGCGGATTTCCTATGCCTCGCCGCTGGGCCGCGCCCTGATCGGCCGGCAGGTCGGCGAGGAGGTGGAATTCTCCGCGCCGTCGGGCGACAAATATTTCGAGATCAGCAAGATCCAGTTCGTTTGATCGCCGCCTTCGGGCAAGCCTCGCGGAGCGGCCATGCGTCTGCCTGACACTTGGAGCAAGGCTCCGCTGACCGCCGGGCTGGCGATCCTGACCGGCGGCGCCTGGCTGGTCGCCGCTCTGTTCGGACTGGAGGATTGGGCCGCCCTCCACCTCGGCTTCTGGCCGAATTCGCCGCTGCCGGCGACAGTCCCGGTCTGGCTGCAGCCGCTCACCGCGACCCTGGTCCATTCCGGGCCGTTCCACCTGCTCTTCAACGTGCTGATCCTCGCCTTTTGCGGGCGACCGGTGGAGGCGGTGCTCGGCTCGCCGGCGCTGGCGATCCTTTACCTGCTTGGCGCCTATGCCGCGGCCGGCGCGCAATATCTGGTCGATCCGGGCACGCTCGCGCCGATGATCGGGGCGAGCGGCGCCATTTCCGCGGTGCTCGGCGCCTATGCGATGCTGTTCGGCCGCAACAAGGTGAAGGTCGCCAATCCGACGGCGGCGCTCTGGCTCAACGCACTGTGGCTGATGGCGGCCTGGGTGGTGCTGCAGATCTGCGTCGGCATCGCGCTGAGGGGCGGCAGCTTCCTCACCGGGGAGGGCGGCGTGCAGGTCGCCGTCGCCGCCCATATCGGCGGCTTCATCGTCGGCGTCCTGCTGGCGAACCCGCTGCTGCTGTTCAAATATAGAAAGGCGTAGCGGGACGTCGCTCGGCGAAGGCGGGGCGACGGCCTACCGATTCGCCTCTTCCTCCGCCGCCGGATCGAGCAGGCGGTGAAGGTGGACGATCACATATTTCATCTCGGCATCGTCGACCGTGCGCTGCGCCCGGCCGCGCCACGCGTCCAGCGCGCTCGCATAATCGGGATAGAGGCCGACCATGTCGATGGTCGCGGTGTCGAACTCGAGGCCGCGCGGATCCTTGACCCGCCCGCCGAACACGAAGTGAAGCTTGCTCATAGGGGAGGGCGCCTAAGCGGGAACGCGGCCCCGCGCAAGCGCCGCGGCCCGTGAGGATTTCACGGGCGCGCCGTCACTCCTTGCTGACGAAGCCGGACACCGCCTCGCTCACCGTCTCCGCCGCCTTGGTCTTCAGCTGGTCGAGCTGCTCGCGACCGGCGTCGATGCCGCGCTGGGCGGCGTCGCGGGCGGCGCCCGCTACGCGGCGGCCGGCCTTGCCGACCAGCTTGGTCTCGCGCTCGCTGCGCGGGATCAAGGCGCCGACCAGGGCGCCGAGCACGAAGCCGCCCACCACGGCGCTGATCGGATAGACGCTGAGCTGCTCGTTCGCCTTGCGGGTCGCGTCCGAGGCGCGGGTGCGCGCCGCCTCATAGGCGGATGCCGTCCGCTCGCGCGCGGCCTCGAGGGCGCTGGCCGCGCGGCCTTTGGGGGCGTTGTTGTCATTGGCCATCTTCTGTCCTTCCTCACTCACCGGCGGCGGCGCCCGGCGCCTCCGCGATCAACCCTCAAGCCTCGTCTTCGTTGCCCTTGCGGCGGCGGCGCGAGACCAGCCCGCCCGCCGCCCGTCCGATCGGCTTGCGCGCCAGGAAGAGCGCGAGCCCGCCCAGCACGAGCGCCACCGTCCCGGGCCGCTCCTTCACCGCCTCGACCGCATTGCCCGCGGCCTCGGCGCCCTTGCTCTTCACGCCGCTCCACGCCTCGCCGGCGAGATTGCCGGGCTTCAGCCGTTGCTGCGCCTCGCCGAGTGTGTCGAAGAAGCGCGCCCGAGCGGCAACGGCATCGCTCCGGGCCTGCTGCAGCGTCTCGATGCTCATGCCGGATCGTCCCCGCGCGCCAGCGCCTCGCGCTCCGCCGCGTCGCCGCCCAGGGCGCCGAGCCCGGAAATCCCCATCCGCACCAGGATGAGGCCGGTGAGGATCAGGAACCCGGCGACGGCGAGGCCGGCGAGCAGGGGCCCGATCAGGGTCGCCAGCCAGAGCACGATTCCGAACAATAAGGCTGTCACCGACGCGATCAGCAGGAGCGCGCCGATCGCCAGCGCGATCAGGCCGTTGCGGGCCCGCGCCGCGCGCCGCGCCGCGATCGCCTTGTAGACGGAGATTTCCGCCTTCACATAAGCGCGCCCGTCATCGGCCAGCCGGCCGAGCAGCGCGCCGATCGACTCCTCGTTCTTGTCCCCCGCGTCGGCCAAGCTCAGGCTCCGTCGTTCGCGGCTTCGCGGCCGCCCGACACGTCGTCGAGGCCGTTCTTGATCAGCCGGACCAGCAGGAAGCCGGCCACGGCGGCGATGCCGATGGCGATGCCCGGGCTCTTGCGCACGAAGTCGCGCGTGTCGTCGATCAGGTCGTCGACCGTCTTGGCGCGGACCCTGTCGGCGAAGCCGGACACGGCGCCAGAGGCGCGATGGGCATAATCGGAATAATCGGCGCCGAACTTGCGCTCGACCGCCTGCGCGGCCTCGTCGATCACCTCGCTGAAATCGTCGAGCAGGCTGGTCGCGCGCGCCTTGCCGTCATCGGCGAAGCCGCGGGCGCGGTCCGTCGCCTGGCTGCGCAGGCTGGAAATCTGCTCGCGGGCCTGGCCGACCAGTTTGTCCTTGGTCGCGGCGAAGGAGCCGGTGTCCGCCTCGTCCTCGGCGGAGGCGCCGCGCACGATATGATCGGTGCCTTCGGGCAAGTCGGATTTGCTAGGGGGCATGACGGTCTCCACTTCGTTACGACGCTGATACTCTTCAAGCCCATGAACACCTCCTCCGGCCGGTCGTTCCCGGCTGGGAGAGGAAAGTTGCATGAGCCCGGACGGGCCGATATTCGCCCGACCATCCCTTTCATATCTCATAACGAGGCCGCAACAAAATGACCGCCATCATCCATGTCCACGGCCGCCAGATCCTCGACAGCCGCGGCAATCCCACCGTCGAGGTCGAAGTTCTGCTCGAGGACGGCAGTTTCGGCCGCGCCGCCGTCCCCTCCGGCGCTTCGACGGGCGCGCACGAGGCGGTCGAGAAGCGCGACGGGGACAAGAGCCGCTGGCTCGGCAAGGGCGTCGACGCGGCGGTCGAATCGGTGAATGGCGAGCTTGCCCAGGCGGTGCTGGAGCGCGAGGCCGAGGACCAGGCCGAGATCGACGCGGCGATGATCGAGGCGGACGGCACCGAGAACAAGTCGCGGCTCGGCGCCAATGCGATCCTCGGCGTCAGCCTCGCCGTGGCCAAGGCCGCGGCGGATGCGCGCGGCCTGCCGCTCTATCGCTATGTCGGCGGCGTCTCGGCGGCGACGCTGCCGGTGCCGATGATGAACATCCTGAACGGCGGCGCCCATGCCGACAATCCGATCGACTTCCAGGAGTTCATGATCATGCCGGTCGGCGCGCCGACCTTCGCCGAGGCCTTGCGCTGCGGCGCCGAGATCTTCCACACGCTGAAGATGGGGCTCCATGAAGCCGGCCTCGCCACGGCGGTGGGCGACGAGGGGGGCTTCGCTCCCAATCTCGCCTCGGCGCGCGCGGCCTTGGACTTCATCATGACGTCGATCGACAAGGCCGGCTACAAAGCGGGCGACGACGTCGTGCTGGCGCTGGACTGCGCGGCGACCGAATTCTTCAGGGACGGCGCCTACCGGATGGACGGGGAGGGGCAGACCCTCGCGCCCGAAGAGATGGCCGCTTTCCTCGCCGGGCTCTGCGCCGATTATCCGATCGCCTCGATCGAGGACGGGATGGGCGAGGACGATCTGGTCGGCTGGAAGGCGCTGACCGACGCGGTCGGCGGTCGCGTCCAGCTGGTCGGCGACGATCTGTTCGTCACCAATCCGAAGCGGCTCGCCATGGGCATTGCGGACGGGCTCGCCAATTCGATCCTGATCAAGGTCAACCAGATCGGCACGCTGACCGAGACGCTGGCGGCCGTGAACATGGCGCATCGGGCATCCTACACCGCGGTCATGTCGCACCGCTCGGGCGAGACCGAGGACACGACCATCGCCGACCTCGCCGTCGCCACCAATTGCGGGCAGATCAAGACCGGCAGCCTCGCCCGTTCCGACCGGCTCGCCAAGTACAACCAGCTGCTCCGGATCGAAGAGGAACTGGGCGGCGCGGCCAGCTATCCGGGCCGGAGCATCTTCGCTAGATAGAGCGGATGCTCCCGACGGTCGCCGCCCTGCTTGCCGCCGCAGCCGCCCCCGCGGCGCCGGCGGCAATGGTCGCGCTGTCCACCGAATCCTGTACCGCCCGCCAGGCGGCCCGCGCCACCGTGGTGGAGATCACCAGCCGGCCGGACCATTATTACGGCCGCTGCGTCACCGTGACCGGCGCCTATGCCGGCATCTCGATGTACAGCGACGGCGAGGGCATCTACCGGGCGAGCCGCTTCGGCCCAGACGGCAATCCGACGGCCGCGGATCGGGAGCATAGGATCGGCATCGACCGGCAGCAGTTGCGCAATCTCGGCCTGCGGCACCCCTTGCGCACCACCGTCACCGGCCGGGTCGATATCTGCGCCCGTCGCCAGACCCGCCTCGAGCAGCAGGCGCGGGATCGGGGCCAGGTCCCGCTCATCATGCTCGCCGGCTATTGCCATTATCACGGCGGCCCGACGATCGTCGTTGATTCATTCCAGATCACCGAGCGGACGTACGAGCGGCTGAGCGGCGAGCCGGCGCGCGTCGCATTCGGCAATCTCGCGCCGATGCCGGCCGACTGGCCGCAGCGGGCGGCGGTTGAATCGCTTACCGCCGACTTTCTCGCGGCGCTCCGGGCGGGAGACCGGGCGGCGCTCGCCGCCCTGCACGACGAGCGCGCGGACAGCGGCAACGAGCATGACCGCCGCATGTTCTACGGGTTGCTCGAGGGTGAGCAGTCCCCCTTCGCGCCGTTCCGCCGGGCGGCGCCGTCGCAAATCGCCTATTTCGTCGGCGCGAGCGCGGGTGCGCCGCTCCCCAGCGACGGCGCGATCGCCGCGCGGGTCTGCTTCTGCCGGACCGTCGATTGCACGAACCGCTGGCCGATCTCCCATAGCGACGCGGACGCCGATCCGGGCCGCCCTTATGTCTGCACCGCCATCGAGCCGCGCGACTGGACGCCGCGTCGCGCCGGCTTCAGCACGCCGGCGATCGGGCGCGGCTGGCTGCCCGAGCCCGCCGCCACGGCGCACCGCGTCGCCGCCAACGGTTCGACTCGCTGAGCGCTCATTCCACCGGATTTCTGTGCATTAACCGCCAAAGGGGTTGATTCTCCTCCGCTTTGCTGATTCTGTGATCGGGCGATGACGGTGGGGCGCAACACTTCTGCTTTGATCCGGCGGGCCGCGTGGCCGGCCGCGGGCCTGCTCATCATCTGCTATTTCGTCGGTGCCGCCGTGGTCGGCGAGAATGGCGTCATGGCGTGGGGCGATTATCGCCGCGCCAAGGCCGAGCGCAGCGTCACCCTTGCCAGGCTCGAGGCGGACAAGGCCAGGCTGCAGCATCGCGCGCAGCTGCTCAATCCCGCCAATGCCGATCCCGATCTCGCCGAGGAGCTGATCCGCAGCGAGCTCGGTTATGTCCGGCCGGACGAGATCGTCATCCCGCTCGACGATTCGACCGACGCCCGCGCCGCCGCCCAGCGCCGCTGATTTCCGTAACGTCCGTCCGATCTCGGCCTTGGGCCGGCGCGATGTTGCGCGCCCGCCGGTTTGCCGCCATATGGCCGGCAACCGCCGACATGAGGAGAGAGCCTGGAGATGGCCAGGGCCGCATCGCCGAAACGCGCTAAAAAGGAGGACGCCGTAGCGGCGCCCCAGCTTCCCAACCGCGAACGTCCGCCCGAGCCGAAGCGCTACGAGGCCAGCAAGGACGAGCTGCTCGAATATTACCGCCAGATGCTGCTCATCCGCCGCTTCGAGGAGCGGGCCGGGCAGCTTTACGGCCTCGGCCTGATCGGCGGCTTCTGCCATCTCTATATCGGCCAGGAGGCGGTCGCCGTCGGCCTGCAGTCGGCGCTCACCGTCGGCAAGGACAGCGTGATCACCGGCTATCGCGACCATGGCCACATGCTCGCCTACGGCATCGATCCCAAGGTGATCATGGCCGAGCTGACCGGACGCCATGCCGGCATTTCCAAGGGCAAGGGCGGCTCGATGCACATGTTCAGCGTCGAGCATGGCTTTTACGGCGGCCACGGCATCGTCGGCGCGCAGGTCAGCCTCGGCACCGGCCTCGCGTTCAAGCATAAATATGCGGAAGATGGCGGCGTCTGCCTCGCTTATTTCGGCGACGGCGCGGCCAATCAGGGCCAGGTCTACGAATCGTTCAACATGGCCGAGCTCTGGAAGCTGCCGATCATCTTCGTGATCGAGAACAACCAATATGCGATGGGCACCAGCGTCCATCGCTCCTCGGCCGAGGACCAGCTCTACAAGCGCGGCGAGAGCTTCCGCATTCCCGGCCTGCAGATCGACGGCATGGACGTGCTGGCGGTGCGCGGCGCGGCGGAGACGGCGCTGGCATGGGTCCATGCCGGCAAGGGCCCGATCCTGCTCGAGCTCAAGACCTACCGCTATCGCGGCCACTCCATGTCGGATCCCGCCAAGTACCGCTCGCGCGAGGAGGTGCAGGCGGTCCGCGAGAAGTCCGATCCGATCGAGCATTGCAAGCGCGAGCTGGAGGCGCTCGGCGCCACCGAGGAGGAGCTCAAGGCGATCGATACCGAGATCAAGAAGATCGTGGTCGAGGCCGCCGATTTCGCCGAACAGGCCCCCGAGCCCGATCCGTCCGAGCTCCATACCGACGTGCTCGTAGGGAGCTACTGATGCCGATCGAGATCAAGATGCCCGCGCTCTCCCCGACCATGGAGGAAGGCACGCTCGCCAAATGGCTGGTGAAGGAGGGCGACACCGTCAACGCCGGCGACATTCTCGCCGAGATCGAGACCGACAAGGCGACCATGGAATTCGAGGCGGTCGACGAGGGCGTGATTTCCCGGATCGTCGTCCCCGAGGGCACGGACGAGGTGAAGGTCGGCGCGGTGATCGCGCTGATGGCGGGCGAGGGCGAGAGCGCCTCGACGCCGGCTCCGGCCCCCGCGGAACCGACCCCTGCTGAACCGGCGCCCAAGGCTGAAGAGGCCGCGCCGCCGCAGCCGGAGGCCGCTGCCCCGACCAAGGCGGACACCGGTACCGCCCAGCTTGCCGCCGCTTCGGCCGCCCGGCCCGATCCCGAAGTGCCGGAAGGCACGGAGTTGGTGAAGCAGACCGTGCGCGAGGCGCTGCGCGACGCCATGGCCGAGGAGATGCGCAAGGACGGCCGCGTCTTCGTGATGGGCGAGGAGGTCGCCGAATATCAGGGCGCCTACAAGGTCACCCAGGGCCTGCTCGACGAATTCGGGGCGAAGCGCGTGATCGACACGCCGATCACCGAATATGGCTTTGCCGGCATCGGCAGCGGCGCGGCGATGGGCGGGCTCAGGCCGATCGTCGAGTTCATGACCTTCAACTTCGCGATGCAGGCGATCGACCACATCATCAACAGCGCCGCGAAGACCAATTACATGTCGGGCGGGCAGATGCGCTGTCCGATCGTGTTCCGCGGCCCCAACGGCGCCGCCGCCCGGGTCGGCGCGCAGCACAGCCAGAATTACGCGCCCTGGTACGCCGCCGTGCCCGGCCTGATCGTGATCGCGCCTTATTCGGCCGCGGACGCCAAGGGTCTGCTCAAGGCCGCGATCCAGTCCGAGGATCCGGTCGTCTTCCTCGAGAACGAATTGCTCTACGGGCAGAGCTTCGATGTGCCCAAGCTCGACGATTACACCCTGCCGATCGGCAAGGCCTCGGTCGTGAAGGAGGGCAAGGACGTGACCCTGGTCTCCTATTCGATCGGGGTCGGGGTCGCGCTGGACGCGGCGGCGACGCTGGCGGGCGAGGGCATCGACGCCGAGGTGATCGACCTGCGCACCCTGCGCCCGCTCGACAAGGCGACCGTGCTCGCCAGCCTCAAGAAGACCAACCGCATGGTCTGCGTCGAGGAAGGCTGGCCGGTCTGCTCCATTTCGTCGGAATTGCAGGCGATCGCCATGGCAGAGGGTTTCGACGATCTTGACGCCCCTGTCCTCCGCGTCACCAACGAGGATGTGCCGCTGCCTTATGCCGCGAACCTGGAGAAGCTGGCCCTGATCAAGGCCGCGGACGTCGTCGCGGCGGCGAAAAAGGTCTGCTACCGCTGAACCTTCCTCCCCATCGAGGGGAGGGGTAGCGCCGTGACTCTGATTCTCGATCCCGACCGCCAGCTCGCGCTAGCTTATGTCCCGGTCGCCGCGCGCCCGGCGGTCGCGGCCCTTTGGCAGCTCGACGTCAGCTTCGCCTCCATCCTCGTCACCGGCACCCAGCCGATGGTCTCGCAGCTCCGGCTCGCCTGGTGGCGGGAGGCGCTGGAGCGGCTGGACTCGGCGCCCGCACCCGCCGAGCCCGTCCTGCAGGCGCTCGCCGCGCGCGTCCTGCCCGTGGTGAGCGGCGCGGAGCTGGCCGCGATGGAGGAGGGCTGGCTGATCCTGCTCTCCGACGCGGCGCTCACCGAGGATGAAATGGCCCGTTACGCGGCGCTGCGCGGCGGCCTGCTTTTCGCTTATGCGGCGCGGCTGCTCGGCGACGTGGCCTTCCCGGTGACGCGCGCGGGCGAGGCCTGGGCGCTGGCCGATCTGGCCCGGCGCAGCGGCCGCAGGAACGAGGTCGTCGCACCGGCGCCCGAGTCGAAGTCGAAATGGCCGAAAAAGCTGCGTCCGCTCGGCATGTTGGCAGCGCTTGCCAGACGCGATCTCGAACGGCTTGGAAGAGAAAGTGAAAAACAGGGCAGTCCGGGCCGAATGCTGCGCATGGTCCGGCACCGGATCAGCGGTTATTGATCCATTCTGGCTGTATTGGCCGACTCCATTTTACATTTCCGATGAATCCGGTTAGTCTTCCCACGAAAAGGGGAGGGCAATATGCTGCGTTTCCTGACCGGCGCCGGCTCGGCGACTTTGCTTCTGCTTGCGGGCTTCTTCATCTGGAAAGGCGTGGCCAGCCGCGCGGAAAGCCCGGTGCCAGCCGCGCCGGCGCAGACGGCCTCCGCGGCCGCGGATGTCCCCGTCACCCCGGGCCAGCCGCCCGCCGCCGATGCGCGGACGCGGGAGCAGCGCCGCTTCGACCGGGCCGACCGCGACAATGACGGCCGGGTCACCGTCGAGGAGATGACCTGGCAGCGCCGCCGCAATTATCAGCGGCTCGACGCCAATAATGACGGCCAGCTCTCCTTCGAGGAATGGGCGGCGGCCACGCTGCGCAAATTCGCCGAGGCTGACTCGAATCGCGACCGGGCCCTCAACCGCGCGGAATTCGCCACCACCGCGCCCCGCCAGCGCCAGACCGCGAGCGCGAGAAATGCCCGGTGCGACTGCAATGAGCGCCGGGCCTCGAGTGGCGGCGCGAGGACAGCGGCACGCTAGTGGCCTCCCCATCGCGCCGATGGGGAGGGGGACCGCACAAAGTGCGGTGGAGGGGTTGAGGGGAATCGCCCATGTCAAAGGCCGACAGGAACAAGGTCGTCATGAAGGCACGTGAACTTCGCCGCTCGCCGACACTTCCCGAAAGCCTGCTCTGGCAGCAGCTTCGCCAGAGGCCCTATGGCCTCAAGTTCCGCCGCCAGCACCCCTTTGGACCGTTTATCGCCGACTTTTACTGTTCGTCGGCGCATCTGGTCGTGGAGGTCGATGGTGACAGCCATGATATGGGCGATCGGCCTGCGCTGGATGAGCGACGTGATCTTTACCTTCGGGAAAGCGGCCTTCGCGTGCTGCGCCTGCGGGCGGCTGACGTTCTAAAGGATGTCGAACCGGCAATTTCCGCGATCCTCGCCATGGCGCGAGCCTAGCTACCCCTCCACCGCCTTTCAGGCGGTCCCCCTCCCCAATCACCGATTGGGGAGGTCACTCCGTCAGCCACGCCTGGAGATCCGCTTTCGCCCGATCCGTATAGAGCTTCTTGCGGTCGGCTTTCTTGGTGCGGCCGGCCAGCTCCAGCGGGGGGAACAGGCCGAAATTGACGTTCATCGGCTGGTAGCTGTCCGCTTCCGCGCCGCCGGTGATATGGCCGAGCAGGGCGCCGAGCGCCGTGGTCGGCGGGGGCGGGGTCGTCGTCTCGCCGCGGACCTCGGCGGCGGCGAAGCGGCCGGCGAGCAGGCCGATGGCCGCGGATTCCACATAGCCCTCGCAGCCGGTGATCTGGCCGGCGAAGCGGATATGCGGCGCCTTGCGCAGCCGCAGCGTCAAGTCGAGCAATTGCGGCGAATTGATGAAGGTGTTGCGGTGCAGACCGCCGAGCCGCGCGAACTCGGCTTTCTCCAGCCCCGGGATCGTGCGGAACAGCCGCACCTGCTCGGCATGTTTCAGCTTGGTCTGGAAGCCGACCATGTTCCACAATGTGCCCAGCGCATTGTCCTGCCGGAGCTGCACCACCGCCCAGGGCCAGCGCCCGGTCTTCGGATCGTCGAGCCCGACCGGCTTCATCGGCCCGAAGCGGAGCGTGTCCACGCCGCGCTCGGCCATCACCTCGATCGGCATGCAGCCTTCGAAATAGGGCGTGTCCTTCTCCCACTCCCGGAATTCGCCTTTCTCGCCGTCGAGCAGGCCCTGGTGGAAGGCGAGATACTGCGCCTTCGTCATCGGGCAGTTGATGTAATCCTTGGTGTCGCCCTTGTCCCAGCGGCTGGCCATCCAGCAGACGTCCATGTCGATCGAGTCGCGATGGACGATCGGCGCAATCGCGTCGAAGAAAGCGAGGGCATCCGCGCCCGTCGCGCCGCCGATCGCCTCGGCCAGCCCCGCCGCGGTCAGCGGACCTGTGGCGATGATAGTGAGCCCCGCCGCCGGCAGGGCATCCACCCGCTCGCGCACGATTTCGATATTGGGATGCGCCGCCAGCCTTTCCGTCACCGCCGCGGAGAAGCCGTCCCGATCCACCGCCAGCGCCGACCCGGCCGGCACCTTATGCGCGTCCGCCGCCGCCATGATCAGCGAGCCGAGGCTGCGCATCTCCGCATGGAGCAGGCCCACGGCATTGCTCGCCGCGTCGTCCGAGCGGAAACTGTTCGAGCAGACCAGCTCCGCCAGCCCGTCCGTCTGATGGGCGGGCGTCATCTCGCCGCCGCCGCGCATCTCGCTGAGCCGCACCTTGAGCCCGGCCTCGGCCAGCTGCCAGGCGGCTTCCGAACCGGCGAGGCCGCCGCCGACGATATGCACGTGGTAAGTCATGGGCGGCTGCGATAGTCTGCTTCGCCGAGGGGAGGAAGCCATGCGCGCAGCTTTGATCCTGATCGGCGGCCTGCTGCTTGGAGCGGCGCAGCCGCTGCTGGCCGAAAAGTTGCCGCCGGTCCGCAGCGAGCAGACCGACAGCCGGCTCAAGGTCGAGATCCTCGATATCACACCGCGCTTTCTCGCCTTCTACGAAGCGGCCCGCAATGCACCCGACGCGACCGCCCGTTTCGCGCTCTGGACCGAGCATTACGGCTTCGCCGCCGTCCCGCCGGGGCCGCGCGGCGAGGCGATGGCGCGGCAACTGCTCGAACAGGGCTGGCCGCGTTACGCGGCGGCGCTGCCGATGATCCGGCGCGGCGCGGCCCTGTTCGGCACCGAGCCGATCGAGACCTTGCGGGCGGTGACGCGCCTGCTCGAGGCGGACGGCGAGGTGACGATCCGGCTCACTGCTTATGTCGGAGCGTTCGACGACAATGCGTTCAGCGCGGGTGGCGCCATCGCCTTTCCGGTCGAGATGGCACCGGAACTGCGCCGGCTGATCATGGCGCATGAATTCACCCATGCCGTGCACATGCGCCTCGCCGGGCTGAGCGGCGGCTGGGAGCGGAGCATCGCCGAGACCATAGTGCAGGAAGGGCTGGCGGTACATGTCGCCCGCGAGCTCACGCCGGGGCGGACGATGGCGCAATATATCGAGCATCGGCCGGGCTGGTGGGACTCGGTCAGCGCGCGCCGGGCGGCGGTGCTGCGCGGCCTCGTCCCGGTGCTGGCGAGCAAGGACGGCGAGACCGTGTTCCGGTTCACGGTTGGCCAGGGGACGACCGGTTCGGAACGCGAGGCCTATGCGGCCGGTTGGTGGGTGGTCGAGCAGCTTCGCCGCCAGGGCATGTCGCTGGCCCAGATCGCCAGGATTCCCGAAAGCGAGATGGCGGGGCTGGTCGAACGCACGATCAACCGGATGCTGGAAGGGAATTGACCATGCTCGACCATGTCGGCTTCGCCGTCGCGGACGCGGAGCGCTCGCGCGCCTTTTACGAGCAGGCGCTGGCGCCGCTCGGCCTCACCCTGGTGATGACCGTCCCGGCCGAGGAGAATGGCAGTGGCGGCACTGCCCACGGCTTCGGCACGCCGGGCGACCCGTTCTTCTGGGTCGGCGACAACGAGCAGGTGGGGGAGGGCACCCATATCGCCTTGCGGGTGAAGCGCCGGGCGGAGGTCGATGCCTTCCACGCGGCGGCGCTCGCGGCCGGCGGCAGGGACAATGGCGGGCCCGGCCTGCGCCCTCAATATGGTCCGAATTACTATGCGGCCTTCGTGTTCGATCCGGACGGAATCAACCTCGAAGCGGTGTGCCACGCAGCCGAATAGGCGTGCCGCCCTGTCCCGCGCGCCGGGCTTTCCGCTCA
>Ga0335075_10003229_pt1 | contig 25901 bp, 31 predicted proteins | sample Lox_Sample_24_FD_206723 | JGI IMG/M metagenome (GOLD analysis project Ga0335075, IMG submission 206723) | Soil microbial communities from Loxahatchee National Wildlife Refuge, Florida, United States - Lox_Sample_2.4 | ecosystem: Environmental > Terrestrial > Soil > Wetlands | place: USA...
TTGATGATCGCTTGGGGGTCCATCCCTGTACGGCCCCCGCCATGCCCCGTCTGGGTTAGCCTGAATAATCCGGCCTCAGCGGGGTCTTCCGGTCGCCGTAGTCGTCGCCTAAGGTAATGATCTGAGGCGGCACAAACTGTGTGCTTGTTTTGTTGTTGCATGCTCTGTAACCTACACTCTGTCTTCTTCTTTCACCGCAGCAACGTCAACAACAGGAGTCGTTGTATCAAATCCTGTGAGGGGAAATAATATCCTGCCGTAAGAACGTATTATCCCACTGTCGCAAGGCCTCGCACAGCACAGGACAGGACAGTCCAGTCCAGCCGAGCCGACACTATGGTTGTCAGTCTCCCTCGTACAGCAAGTCCACAAGACTGTGATCCTAATCAGCTCAGTTCCTCAACTTACTAACATTTGGTTTGTGGGGAAAGCTCGGAAGACTATTTCACTATGCCTTTGACGCCGTTCTGAGTATGCAGTCCTAGCACTCCTCCATTGTCGGGAAAAAAAAAGAAGCTAACTGTGTTGCAGTATCGACCATCCTCGCAGGAATGAAGCGATCAACAGGCCTGACGTACGTCCGCCCTGCCCCACTCCTTCGAATACACACTTGCCTTTCCTTCATGCCCTCTGCAACTTTGCATATGCTCGCACTCAAACCATCAATAACAAGAAAGGAACAACCTGGCTAACAAGACCCACCCATGGGACCTAGCCCCAGCTTTAAGACAGAAAAAATTACAGACAACAAAGACATTAAGAAGTGGTTCGACAGCTACCTCAGCATCGGCGAGATGGTCATGGACAACACGGTTGCCATCGCCGGCAACAGCAACTGGTTCAAGCGAGAACGATAGGCAGTCTTACCCCCCCCCAACCATCTCCGTTGTTTTGGGCTCTTCGCATGATAGCGCAGCCGCTGTTGCATGTATATTACCCAGTGAAGTCGTGGAACAAGAGAGAGAAGTGTTTGCAGTGTCTGTATTCTTGTGGTGTTTCGGCGTAAGGGAACAGATTAGGAGCGGGGACAGGCAGGATCGTCCCTCAATACAAAGCCATAGCAGCCACTGAAAATTCTCACCTTGAACCCATATCTTTCCAGCCTTTGCCGTGAGGAATAACAAAGCAAGTAGGCATTTATACACGTTGAATTTGGAAAACCCCCACACTTGTAATGACCTCTCGAACCCCGAGGCCATACCCGAGAATATCCGATCCTTTTAGCGCCAACCCATGAACTTCTAAAGGCTGTTTTATAATGAATATACTATCCACATAACAGTATTAATTCAGTAATTAAAAAGGATTAGGGTATCATGAACAAGGTCTACTTCATAGTCTAACCCATCCAATCCAATCCAACGCCCCCAAGTAATCATTTTACATCATCGTACTATCCATCAACCGTCATCTTCATCTTGAATACCAACCAACAACGCCTGCGGCGGTCCATCATCCTCGCTCTCAGTCTCAGACCGGTAAGGACTAGAATTCATCCTCCTCAATACCTTCCCAGGTTTCTCGTCCCTTGCCCCTCCTTCCGATCCGATGTCCATAACTCCAGAATCGTCGCGTTGTAGACTAAATAGTTCCTCTCTTGCGTCGTCGTAGTTGTCGATACTGCTTTGATTCCCGTTACTGTTCTTCAGGTATTCTTCTTCCGCGCCTCCAACGCCATTGCTTGTTTGCGTGCTCAGCGGTGGCACGTCCCGATCCTGGGCGTCTGAGGCGTAGGTAGGGTCGAGGGTGGCCATGACGCCCCTTAATAGGCCCTCTCCTTCCCTGAAGGCTTCCAACTCTGCGCCTATCGCGCAGATCAGCAGATTCCACCGTCTCTCCTCCACCTCCCTCGTCTTGCCCTCTAAATCTCGAACAATCTTTCCCATTCGGGAGAGTTGCTGCTTTAGATCTTGAATTTTCAGCTGCTGTCCTCCGCTCATCTGGACTCGTAAATCTTCTTCAAATGTAGTGACTAGAGATACGGTATCATTCCACATCGTGGCACCCTGTTCTAGCGCCTCTTTCTCTTTCTCCGTAGCTTTCCGGTGCGCAGAGAGGGTATTGAGGGTGGAAGAAAGCCAATCTCGTGCCATTTCCAATGTGCGTCTTTTTGGCGGCAAGCTTAGAAAGCTCTCACCTTCGCCGGCTGCGACTGGCTTTCGCGTCGTAACAGCAATGGCGACCTCCAGCACAGGTGGCCTCCTCAAGAATTCATTGACTTCATTCTCAACGCCACGTTTTCCTTCGCGGAAACTACTCATCTCGGCCTCTGTTCTGTTCCCGACCTCCTCAATCCTCCTTGACAGATGTCGCTCCCGCGCCCGTAGATTCATTAGTCGCTCTTCTAGTTCCTTGATTTCCGTCTCCACGGCCGACTTTTCTGTTTTGAGCTCACTAATCTCACGTCCTTCGGTTCCAAACTTTATTCGCTGCATCTCCTGCTGGAAAGACGATATCTTCTTCTCCCACACATTAACTTGCGAAAGAAGAGACTTTAATGTATTTATCTCCTCGTCAACAATCATACCTTCATGCTCCTTAACAACAAGCAGCTCTTCCATCGCGCTCAGAATACCCCTCCTCGCACCCTTGAGCCCAATCTTCTTCCTCCTTGGCTGCCTCACAGGTATCACTCCTCTGTTCGCGCTCCCGCTTCTGTGTTCTCGGCTTCGATTTGGCGAGGGCGCCATGGATCGAGACGTGGGCGTACTGCTCCCTGCATCAGAGCTCCTATCGTCGCCATGCGACTCACCTATACGCCCTTGTACTAGCCCCGCACTCTGAGCGTCCAAGAGAAGTTGCAGGTCTGCTTGTATTGCCTTTTCTCGGCGGGAAAGGGCCAGAAGTGGATTGGTTGCTACTGCTACTGGGACTGTGGAGGCGATTTGGGAACGTGAGAATGAGGGAGACATCGAGTGAGAAATTTGAGGTTGGGGATCGTTCAAGAGGACACTCGACACGATTGGAGGCGGGATAGAGGAAAACTGGACATGAGGACGGCGGGAAGCAGATAATAATGATGTGGAGGCTTGAGATCCACGTGAGGGAGATGGAGAGTCGGTGTAAGGTCGGGGAGGGAGATCGGCCAGTGGATAGGACTTGGAGTGCTGGGGGAGCAGCGGAGAGGTGTCTCGGGAGGAGCGCCGGAAGAACGACCTAGATCTTGGTTAGAATACGCATGAAAACTGTACATCATGCTGGAGAATAACCTATCCATACTGCTAGAGTGCAGAATGAGATCTGTGTAGTGCTCACAGTAATTGTAGGAGCTCGAACACAAGAAATGTGGTGAGAAGCTCCAACGGCAGATGCCGAGTCATTTCAGGTAGAAGCTCACATGCTGCCTGATTCACACAAACACAACAAGAAAAAGTCATCGGCCCTTCCCAGGTGACACCCTGAGCGTAGCCTTGTTAAATTTACTCATTTCATATTGGACAGGAGTGTTAATTCATAGCCAGATGTAAGTCTACTGGCAGTCTACCAATATCTGAAAATTCAACCAACTCCTGTGCGGGAAACCCTGACTGCTCAGGATTAAATCTGAGACACTATTTCATCCTCAGCAGATCGTACTCCCCATTGCGAAGATTACAGAATGCCTCCAACACTAATGGATCGGGACGCTTTGACGGCCCGTATACTCCCTCACATGATACTTAGTGACGGCACTCCTTCATCCCTAACCGGCCCTCCACCATCAACATCACATCATCTCAGCTGTGAAGAGCGGGCCAAACTTCGATTTGCCGTCAAAGGAAATGCTATAGTGACAGGGGGTGCTGGGACCCTAGGCCTTCTCGCATCACGAGCGTTGCTCGAGCACGGGCTCTCTGGAATAATGATATTCGACATCAATCCCCAACAAATTCAGTTGGCGTTGACTGAACTCACGGCAGATTTCCCTATCGCAACCATAGCAGCCAGACTTGTGGACATCACGGATGAAGTAGCTATAAATGAAGCCGTCGCAGATACAGTAGAACTGCTTGGATCCGTTGATATTCTCCTTTGTTTCGCTGGTGTGGTGGCGTGTACCCATGCTCTCGAGATGACTTCAGTAGAATGGCGCCAGATTCTTGACATCAATACAACTGGATCCTTCCTCACAGCCCAGGCTGTGGCTAAAGTCATGGTCAAGCAAGGCACCGGTGGGAGCATTACTTTCACTGCCTCAATCTCCGGTCACCGAGTGAATTTTCCACAGCCACAGGTCGCTTACAATGTGAGTAAAGCTGCACTCTTGACCATGAAAGATTGTCTGGCGGCCGAATGGGCCAGGTATGGAATTAGGTGCAATTCCATTAGCCCTGGGTACATGGATACGATCCTCAACGAGGGCCCAGCCCTTGCTTCTGCAAGGGCTATATGGGACTCGAGAAATCCTATGGGGAGGATGGGTGTACCGAGTGAGTTGACAGGATCAATAGTCTTGTTATGCAGTCAGGCCGGAACATACATCAACGGGGCAGATATTGTCGTTGATGGGGGAGCCATAGTATTTTGAGATCCGACGCTTTTGGAATTTAGTAGTCTTCGGATTGTCGGGCAGACTCTGAGATTTAGCCTTTCCCAACCACCTCTGCTTTTGCAAAGCTATCAGATCCATCCTCACCTCTGCATCCCTTACAGGAGTCGTGTATTTGTTCGTTTATTGCCCTCTGAGGAAGTTGGATAGATACGATATTAATATAGATCCATCTCCTCAACCCGACGCGATGGAGAAGTTATGATGCCTGTTGTCTAGCTCTTCGTGCTGAAGTTGACAAGTCAAGCCTGCTATGCATCAAACAGCCTACCACCCATCTCTCCCACATCTTCCGCTGTGTCTGTGTGACGGTTATACCATCATCTCCCAGATCTTCCACGTCCAGCAGGTGGATCCGGCTCGAGCACGTGCATACATGCTCATAATCAGGAGCTTCTAACTGAGTAGTAAATGCATGAGCTGTTGGGTCGAGATCGTTGACGCTATCAACGTCACTGTCTGCTTGAACGTCTTCGTCGCTACTGAAACTGTCGGCATCATTCATATCTTGGTTGTCTAGATCGTGGGTTTCATCCTGATCCTGTACGGGGTCTTCAGCATCTTCTTCGTCTAGATCGGAATCGGAGTCACTATCGTCTCTTTCGAGATCCTCCGTCACATCCAATCTTGTTGCATTCTCATCGAAATGCAAAGCGTAATCGGCCTTGGAAAGGCTTAGCCAGCGGAGGCTCAACATTTCTCTTCGGAGCACACTTAGGACGTCTTTCCACATGCCCCCTTCCTTTAATAGAACGCCATGCAGTCGTAACCCTCGTAAATTGCTTCGATAGGAGTAGCCAATATCAATGATCTCCTCCGCGTCGAGTCGCCACCCACCGATTGAAAAAACTCGCAGCTTTTCCATAAAAATATTGTGAAATATCTCCTCTAGAGGCAAAGATACGGAGCCCTGAGGGAAGCCGATATGCACAGAGACCAGATTTCTTGCAGAATTGAAAACAGTCCGGAAAAGGGGTGAGAGTTCTCGCATCTTGGCATCGAGGTCTCTCGAATCCTCAAATCGCAGCGACAGACATTCGAGACTTGCCGCTATTGATGATAGTCCAATGCGCGGCGAACTGTTCATCAATGTAATGGCACTCTGGGTGTCTATAAGCGGAAAAGACCAGCGAGAAGCTGGAGAGTTTCTTCTCAGGACTGCCCCGCCTAGGGCACCAGCTGCACGCAATGAAACAGGTCCCCATTGAAGCTCCACATGTTGCTCGGCAACATCGCGGTGGTTGTTTAAGTAGTTGAGAAATGCCGCATCTAGTTGATCCATCATCCTGAGCACACGAATATGCTGAAGCTTTTCAAACGAAGCAATCGCAGCTTCCAATGTCTGGGAATCAATGGACCTTTGAACAATTTCAACCTGCTCCCTTGCTTTCTCAAAGAATTGTCTTAACATGCCACGATCGGCTTCAGCATCTGTGGCATCTCGCAGAGCTTTTATTCGTTGACCATCTAACATATTGTCAGCAAGACAACTTCCGAATTACACCAGCAAGAAGGATAACCTTTTAGATAGACACGAGGCACCATGTAGGAGAATTTCTGGACCACCCTTGCTATATGAGGACGCGCCGAGATGTTCCGCAGCCTGGCGAATCCAGCCGCAGAGAACCGCGTGACAACAGTCTTAAATTGATGTTGAATTCCGACTTCAGAGAACTTTTTACAGGTCAGTCTGAAATTGGCCACATAACTCGCGGCTCCTTCATCTAGAGGTGGAGGCAATCTAAAGCTCTCCACGGAGAGCCACGCTCGATCGTCAACACGAGGAATCTCGAGAGTTGGATCCAGTTGAGTCAGTATATTCAGTAATATCTCAGCTGGGAGGCTTAAAATGCCTCTTGGTCCGGACTCAGCTCTCATGATGTCTTACGAGGCCCGACGGAAGGCAAAGAACTGAAGCGAGACGAGTTTTCCAACGTCAAGCTAGAAGTGGGAGAGAGCAGGATTTATCAGCTTATTACCCATGGAACTGACGGACACCCCCGTCCAGAGTCCAGTGACGCCAAGGTGCATTGTTTGTCTCGCCTAATTGTTCTGCTGCGTATATCATTTCATGGCCGCACAGCGTGTGCCAGCTGGACGCCGTAGGAGCAGGGCGGGCAATGCAATGGCCGCCAAAAGCAGAACGTGCCTTATACCATATATATGCGGAGGGCAAGGCGGATGTACACGTATGTGCGTGAGGAGAGGTCGGGGCTGGCTTGACGTGCATATGTGACAGAGCCCGCTGACAGCGGACGATTGGCCGAGGAGGATCTGCCTGTCCGATGAGCGGCGGCTGTAGGACGGTAGCAAGGGCCCTGGTTGTGCGCTAGACGGTCATGTGATGTGTTAACCAGGATGTTGCATGTAGAAAAACGCAGAGAGCAGCAAGCAAAGTCGACATTGCAGCTGGAGGTGAAGACTTCGGGTCCGGGATCAGGGAGGATTGCTGCATGCCCGATTGCTGCAGCAGAGCGAGGCTGGGGCGAATCACATAAGCTATCAAGGACACTCTCGTCTAAGAAACCGTTGGAGCATGGATCATTGACGCCTGAAAAGCCCAAGAAGCGCAAACAAATACCGCAATAGCGGGAAGAGTGTCGCATGGCTAAAGGTACCCGTATATGCAACACGAACTGCATGGAGAAGGATTTGCTCGGCCATTCCTACTCAAAACGTGCGGACTGGTTCCGATGCCTCACCGCAACTACTGTACGGAATAGCCTAGCAGTACATCAGATTGCTGTCCTGCTGAGTGGCTGCTGCTAAGCGCCCATCACTCAGCTCGTGCATTGCAGCTTTGGCCGCAAGGCAGTCAGCTTGGAGTCCCAGCCGATTGAAACCAGGATGTTCCCGCATCCGCGACGGGTCGGGACGGATTGTACGTCTGTGGCGTTGACAGTGATACTAATTTAGCATGTCATGAAATTGCGTTTTGGTCTGGTAATTCTTCTGCCTGCTGTTGGCTACATAGGTCGGACCATGGTCCAACAATTACGTCTTTCCTGCGGGTATCCTTTCCTGTGATAGGATGCCATCGGTCATCCATCTGAACTACCACCCGTATATGTCGCCCCATCTAGCCTTATGCTGCAATCCTGGTCCAGCCACGTTCGTTAATCAGCTTTGTCCCAAACAAACGCCGAGTCTCCGTATGGGGCACGTCCGATCTGGCGGACCGATTTAGAAGCGGTGATCAAGAATCCATAAGTGACTGTCAATTCTAACTTACCATAGGGTGAAATTCACTTTCATGGGTCTTAGTGACAGTCTCAGAAATAGAATCGTACACTAATGCTTGATATTTCCTTTGAGTCAGAACAAGGCTTTCTGAGCACGTTCGGCCTTCCGCTTCCGAATTGCTGTGCTACTAATCTTGGCAGCAAACTCTTCTGTTTCCGTGACTGATGGCTTGTCTTCTAGAGCATCCAACACATCGATCTCAAAGATTTCCAGAGGCTTCCATCCTTTCTCCTCCCTCTTTGCGTTTACTGCTGCACCACCGGATCGGGTTTCTCCAGAAACGACCAGTGCAGACACAGTTTCATCCGTGATAGTTGGGCCAAATGGGTCCTGGATTTCTACACACTCGATTGTTATATTTGCTTGTTTAAGTCGGGTGTGTACGGCTTTGCCATTGACAACGGGTTCGTCAAATGAGCGGCTTTCCAGTTCCTGGTTCTCTGGTTGAGAAAAGAATAAGATAGTTGACAAGAAATCCACAACGTCTTCTTGGCGCTGCTTCCAACCCTGAAGATACTCGGCATACTTCTTATTCTTTAGCAGTTGATCCCCTGTGATGCCAATGACCAATCTCCGTTTAATATCCATAGGTGGTATGGAAGGCTGAAGTAGCAGGGCTGTCGCAGTGAGCAGTAGCTTGTGACCGGCGTGTAAATGATCAAAAGTTCCGCCCACAATAACATTGGTATGTATCACCGATCCTTGCCTTGCGGGTTGAGCCTCCGATGTAACCGAAGACAATAGACTGATTCCGCCTGGTACTTTGCAAATCTTGCCATACACCGGAGGATTCAGATGAGCCGCAATACTCAGATATTTACTAAGGATCTTCTGGCCTTGCTCCCCGTCTATAGAGAAAATGTGATCCCAGCTCCTTCTTGTCAATGCAAGTGTCTGAATATTAATGATAGGACCAATGGCAGGCAACGAAAAGGGTGATAACACATGGAGACCATGAGACTCCTCGAGGCTATCATGATCGAGAAGAATGACTCTTGCGTCAATTGCACCGCAACCATCAGACTCAATTGAGTTATGAGCAGAGACGATACAGACAAGACTATAGATCCCAGAGACCAAGTGCTCAATCTCCTCAAAGAGCTGTGCTCTTGGTTCGTTTAGAGCGTATTGGCGGGGACAAGGTACATATATTTGTAGAACAGAAGGCTTTGAAGCTTTTATTGATGCGAGCGAAGTCAGCGCGGCAGTCAGTGCAGGTTGATACGCAGCCTTTAATGCTGCTGGTGTGGGAGGCGCTGGAGGAGCAGGTAGGATGAGAAGAGATGGGAGATCGTGGTTGGACATCTTGTCACTCAACAAATCAATAAGCCCTTCAATGATGTGTAAGCGTAACTTGATCGAGGTCTCAGCCTTGCGGCCATGGTCAGAACTCGAAGCCTTCTGGTCTCAGGCTCAAAAGCAAATTGCTGCCTGATTCATGTCAGCCCGTCGCAAGCGCCAGTACAATAATCCAACACCTCGTCCAGCAAAGCCCCTTCTTATGTGAATATGCCATTCCACGGGCACCACTCCTCCTCCTCGTCTTCTGCTCAACAAAATGCTCAGCATATGCCACCCAGTGCTGCCTCTGGCATTTTCCAAGCTGCACAAGCATTAGGTTCAATTGGGGCGCCAACAGGCAATCTCAGAACGGTCACTTTGAACGCCGGCACAGATAGCCTTTACCCGTCTGGTACCAGCATGACAACCTCCAATCCTGGAGGCCAATCCGCGCCATCCACAAGCTATAACATATCCCAATCAAATTCGGGCTCGATCACTTCTCCACCTAATTCAGTTACGAACAACTCTCAGCAAGACGACCCTCCACGACGACCGCAGGCGTACAGTCGACAGTCAGATGAGCTTCATCTTTCAAACTTACCTGGCGGTGGACAACGCAGCCAGATATCACCCCGAGATTATACTACGAGTGGCCCCCCTAGGATAAGCCTTGAGCAAGCAGTATCAGACGCAAATCAATATCAGAGGGCAGGCCAAATGCCTGGTGCACTACAACCTGGCGGCCCGAACAGACCTGGTGCTGTCTCGTCGAATACAGCTCCCGCTATGCCTACGATAGGCCAATCCTTGTCCCAGGATCCTTATTCTACACCAGCTCGAACAGGCACTCACGGTCATTCTCACAATTATTCCCGATCGAGCCCTTCGGCTGGGGGGTATGATGGACAGAACTACATACCTTTCTCCACAACGCCTGGCGGTACTGAGCAGTATTCTTCTCCTATAAATCAAAAGTATACACCAGTCAATCAGAGAAACATCTCAAATACTCCTCTTGGCCTTTCAGATATTCGGCCCCGAGCAGACTCGGGCGTCTCAGACAATTTGCCTGGAGCCAATCCCTACTCGTACGATGGCGCGAATGCACAACCCACTAATAGCAATTACTTGGCGCCCTGGGCGATATATGCCTTTGACTGGTGTAAATGGCCTGCTCAGAACAATGATGCGGGAAAAATTGCCGTTGGGAGTTATCTCGAGGACGGGCACAACTTCGTAAGGCACTTCTTGACGGGTATAGTCGAATATGGCTAACTTTTTAAATCGTAGATCCAAATCCTTGAGTCACAAATTACTCCATCGTCGCCATCTTCTTATACTCCATCTGCGCCCAAATATAGCATTGAGTTTGCAAAGATAGCGGAAGCCACTCACTCATACCCCGTTACACGACTGCTTTGGGAGCCGCCATCTTCGCAAAAACAGTCGACTGACCTATTGGCAACATCTGGAGACCATCTGAGGCTTTGGTCCCTGCCTTCAGATTCTTCTATGCACAACCCTTCAAACTCTATAAATCGATCTACGCGAGATGTAGTTACGAGCAAGCTGACCCCATTGGCATTATTATCCAACTCTAAGACGCCTGAACATACTGCTCCTCTAACATCACTCGATTGGAACACAGTATCTCCATCACTGATTATCACCTCAAGCATCGATACAACATGTACGATTTGGGACATACCCACTTTGACTGCGAAAACACAGCTCATCGCCCATGACAAAGAAGTATATGATGTTCGGTTCTGTGCGAATAGTACTGATGTGTTCGTGAGCTGTGGTGCAGATGGGAGCGTACGAATGTTTGATCTCCGAAGTCTTGAGCATAGTACGATTATTTACGAGCCCACTGCGAAAGACGATAAAGGTTTGCTCCATATATCAATGCCCGATCCCAATGCTAAATTTAACAGATCCAAATTCTGCAGGTGGTCGAATAAGCCCAACTTTGGCGCAACAAACGATGTCCTATGCACCGCCTCTATTGCGGTTGGCAGCTTCACCTCATGACACTCACCTCCTTGCCACATTCTCACAAGATTCTAAGATAATTCGAATTCTTGACGTCCGTCAACCTGGACAAGCATTACTTGAACTCCGTGGCCATGCGGCGGCCATTAATTGTATAGAGTGGTCACCTTCGCGACGCGGTACTCTCGCTTCCGGTGCCGACGACTCTCTGGTCTTGGTGTGGGATCTTCTCAGTCAAAGCAGCTCGGTAGTACCACCAGGTTCAGGCGCTAACGGGAGCACTGCGCCTGATAATAGCCGAGGGCCGGTTGCTTGCTGGCGTTGTGATTACGAGGTGGGGAACATCAGCTGGGCGCCACATAGTACGTTGAACAAAGATGGTGGAGACTGGCTCGGGGTAAGTGGAGGTAGAGGGATATGGGGTGTCAAATTATGATATAACATGATGGAACGAGTTTGTCCAGATATGCATTGATAGAAGGTTCTGGGCCCTATATCTGCATTGACAATCTTGGCGTTGGAGGGTTTTTGTGGCGGCAGCATATATCTTCATCATAGTTATGCAAGCACTGGCTGTGCCGGGCGTTGTAAGATGCGTTAAAAATGAAGTTGGGCTAAAAAATAGGCAATTGAACATTACATGTAAATGCTTTTCGCCTCGTCCAGTGAAGGCAAGAAGATCAGGAGGACAGGATCCCTACGAATAGGATTCATATGGAAAGACATTCAAAAATCATGACACATTGCATAGCTAAATGATCTATGATAGATATTCATATGTTCTCTCTGTTGTTACATTATATGTTAAGTCTATTATAATGGAGTGATGACCTGTCCCCCAAATATAGCCGGCCGAACGCCTTAAGTGCAACCTCCAATGCTCCATCTATATGCTAACCGTCCGACACTAAGAATGCACCTTCTATGATCTCTACAACAGCTTATAAATCACTGCTAATCCCCACGGAGCAACCCAGAATATATCCATCTAATGTGCAATCTCCCCCTTTTCTTCCTCACTCGATCTCCTCTTCTCCACGAAACCTTGCTTCGTTTGATGGATCTGATCCAAACTGTACCCCTTCGTAAAGAAGCTAGCAATCATAGCCACACCCGCCAGCGCAGCCATAACAACCCAAATAATCTTCAGCGCATCTGCATAGGCCTGAATAAGCTGAATCTTCGCCTCGCTATCCGCCATCGCGTGGATAATGCTGACCAGAGATGTAGCATCTTGGCTATACTCATCTGCCATGGGAGCGATAAGCGGATACTGCAGGATCTTCTGGCGGATCTGGTTCTGGAAAATGGTGCCACCGACGGCGATGCCGACAGTCTGGCCGAAGGCGCGGAAGAAGGAGAAGAAGGCAACGCCCGAGGCGATGTAGACGGGGTCGACGGCGGCTTGGATCGAGAAAGCCATGGCGGGGAAGAGAAGCCCTAGGCCGAGGCCGGAGACGAGCGTCGTAAAGACCCAGCCTGGAATGGAGATGGTTGGGGTGAGGAGCCATAAAAGGCCCATGCCGGCGGTTGTGAGGACCCAGCCCACCCAGAGCGCCCAGCGGTAGTGGCCCGTGAGCGTCACGATTATTCCGACAACAACGGAGGCGGGTGCGACGGTGAATGTTGCGGGGAAGAGAGCGACGCCTATAGAGTGTTAATACTGACAGGGAAGGAGATTGCGTTGGGATTTGAGAAACATACCAGTTATGATCGGCGAGTATCCTTTAACAGCCTCATAATATAGTGGTATGTAATACAGCAGCGACCACAATATCATGCCATGAATAACAGTTGTGAAGTAGGTAATTCGAAGTGCCCAGTTTGAAAAGATGGTAGAAGGCATCATGGGCTCAATGGCAAAGTACCGTTCGTAGAAGCCAAACACGACGATGCCCGCGATTCCAATGATCAGAGGAACCAAAGTGTGCCAACTAGTCCAAGGATAAGATACGCCACCCCATGTGATCGGGATCATGACTGAGGTTGTAGATGCTATGAAGAGTATTGCACCGATCCAGTCAAATCGCCTCAGCTTCTCTCCAAAAGAGCCAACCACAAAGTTGAGCTTCAAGAAGATTGCTAACATGGCGAAGCCCGCAGCCGTAAGGGGTAAGTTCAGAAAAAAGATCCACCTCCAGGCACCATTTTGTGACAATGCCCCTCCGATAAGAGGACCCGAAACAGAGCCGACGGCCCACATTGAGCTGAGATAGCCAAACCATGCGCCTCTGAAACGGAGTGGGACGAGATCAGTGACAATGATCTCAGTGAGGGCAATGATTCCTCCTCCCCCGACACCTTGGAGTGATCGTCCTACGAGCATCAAGGTGAAGTTGTGCGAGATTCCTGCCAGTAGGGCGCCAACAGCAAAGAAAGCCAAGGCGATATAGAGGAGTGGTTTTCGGCCGAATATTTGACTCATGGATGCGAAAGTAGGCTGAAGAACCGTTGAAGTCAGAAGAAATGAAGTCCCCGACCAGAATGCCTCAATGGCCGTGCCGCCAAGTGCGTTGGTAATGATAGGTAAGGCCACGCTAAGACTTGTTGCGTCGAGAGCGGCAGTGAGGGTGATGGTAGAAAGAGATATGAACGTCAGATAGAATCTCCATGTCGGCTTGAACGTATTAGCACTATCGGGTGATTCTGCCTCTGCAGGGCTTTCCGTCGGAGTTGCATCTCGCATTGCTTCTGCTGGAGCTATTGAAGGTGCTGGCGATGTATAACTGCTAAGATCTTTTTCCCCAAGGTCAATGGCAGCCAAGGAAGGCGACCGAGTACCACCCTGACTTGGAGTCGCCATGGTAGCGAAGAGACAAGCGTATGAGAAGAGCAGAAATCGCAGATAGGATATGTATGGTATCCTTTATATGTGAAGAGTGAATCGAATCTTGCAGATGAACTTTGCAAGTGAAGTGATACAGATGAAGCTTATCTAAGGAAACTTTGAATGAAGGAGAAGCAATTATAAATACCTTCTGGAAGACCTTGATAAATCTCAACACTCGTAGAGTTCTCGGTGCAATGCAAAATAGGTAGTCCGTATGGCGTAACGAAATGGCAATCAGTATTTGGCCGCACGTGTGGATGTCATGGTAATCGAGGCGTTCGTGACGAACTCATATTGGCTGCATGTTTATGCATAGCAAAGTTTCTTACTGCGGTCGGATCAATCAAAAAGGCGAAAGTTCTAGCGGAGGATTTTCGAACCGCTCAAAGTTCTGACTCGGATGGATGTTGCGCCGGGCCGTGCAAAGTGGCTTTTGACAGAACAACCAAAAAACAAGCGAGACCACGTGACATCGTCCGTCCGATCGGCCGTATCATTTCGGCTTTTCGTAAGCTTCTTCGGACTCTACGCATTCAATTCCGTCAGTTCGCATGTAGGGACCCCGTTTCAGGAATGACTTGGCAGAAGGGCGTTCATTGCGTAAACACAAACATTAGTCAATGACGTGGATAGAAAGCCTGACCAAATGCTGTCTTTCTTCGTAACCAGCGCTGGCTTGCGCCAACCCAGTTGCGAATGTCAGAATAAAATCACATTGCTTTCGATGAAAGGTCTGAAAGTGGCATAAGTACAGCGCGCAATAGGGATGCCTTAAGATGCATACCTCATAAAGGACTTCACGCTCTGCGGTAGGGTTGAATGACAATAAGGGGCTTTGCGCGCGTAGGTGGTATATTTAAAACACTGCAGGAGGAAGAGGTGTTTTCATATGACTTTTCGGATCGCGATGTGGAATGACAATTATCCTTTGGACTGCTGCTTTGGGGAAGGGCGTGATCACAACTCGCGAGGATCAAGGTCGTTCAAAGCGTTTGGCACGCTGGAAAGACCCTTGTACACATGCTCATACACACATGTCCGGATAAGCCCTTCGTGAATCATTACCATTATTCTCTTCCAGATCTGCTGCAAATTAGGATACTAAGTTCCATGTATAGACTTCAACTCACATAACCAAAAATTCGAGCTTGCTAAAATAAGACTCTATTCATAGCAATCTTCTCGATCATGCCCTCTGTTCTAGCAAAACCCATCACGAGTACCCGGCTTTTATGCTTGAGACTCTTAAGACTCTTGTCAAGAAGGCCTACGGAATCGAAAACAAGATCGACGCCCATGTCCTTCGTCAAAATAAGGACTTCTTTCTACGAATCGTTTGAATTGGTATAATTCACGCATTCGTGTGCACCGTAATTTCTTGCAATGGCTAGTTTATCGTCCGAACTTGCCATCGCGATAACCCTACACGACACTTACGATCTGAACCGCCATTAAGTCTAGGCAGCCGGCAGCAGCATGAATCAAAACTGTTTCACCTTTCTTTAACTTGCCTCTAGAAATAAGAGCACCATAGCTGACTGCCGTAGCTCCAAGACAAGCAGCATCAGTAAAGTTCCATCGTTCTGGTAATTTTCGAAAATCCGACGCTTTCACCAATATGACCTCTGCAAAAGATCCCTGGCCGCCACCAAAGACGTTATCCCCGGTGAGAATTCACAGGAGTTTGGAGCTGAGACAACGACACCAGCAAAACTCAAGGCCCAATATGAATGGTGGAGTGACAAGAGAACGATTATTCTGATGTTTATCGCGTGTCTGAGATATGTTCTGGTCAGATTCTATGTCATGCTTGTCTAGGCTGCTCCCAGTAATAAAGTACATAATGTTTGCAGAAAAGGCGTGTGCATATGCGGTTCCTTCGAGTCTTGATGAGACATCACAAACGTCGATAACTATGAGCGGGTAATATGAGAAGGTTGAACACAGAAACTGACAGTATGGGATAATGGCACGAGCAGCTTAGAGGTCTATAGAAGAGGGGGGGAAATAAAGCTTGCAATGGCAAGTCATGCCTTGATGAGTTGTGAAAGAGATAGAGCTCTCACATATAACAAATCCACAAAATTCAGGCCGGCTACTCTAATATTAACCAATACCTCACCATCCTTTCTCTCAAGATCGGCAACATCCAATACATAGAGCTCATCATAATGCTTCCAAATCGATTAGTGCTCAAATCTCATTAAAATTGGTAGGCTCTATACCTCCACGAAGTTCTTGACAAGCAACGCTCTCATGGTGAATTGAACGTGATAAGTTGCGGAGGAGGCTGAGTTTCTTGCCTTAGAAATAGGGCTTCAAGGCTGAGATTTCGGTACGCGCTGGAGGAGCTTCAAATTCATTGTCCATCAAGGCAGCCTAAATTTCTCACCACCCTACCTTCAGATCTGGCTGTTTGTCTGCCATCTCATTCTAATCTCCTAAGTTCGAGACATGGCGACTACTAATCTGCTTACGACGCAGTTTGACGACTCCGAGGATGAGGATGACAACTTCAATCCAGCACCAGCAGATTTATCAGACGATGAAAACGCTGGCGAAGATGACGATGAGTCGGAAGCTCAAGTGAGGAACGAGGGCGCAAGGAGACGTGTGGCAGAGAATACCTATGATGATGGTGACGAGGAGGAGGCACCGCCTGCGAGGACAAATGGCAAGAGCAAGACTCCTGATAGACGGGGGAACGATCCTGCCGAGTATGGGGAAGATGACGAAGGCGAAGGGGGGGATTTAATGGGCGAAGCTGGTGATGAGGAGGAGGAGGAGGAGGAAGACGATGATGAGGAAGAAGTCACAGTACGTTCAGCTTTTGAGTTCTTTGTTTGAAATTATCACATTACATATGTCCTCAATTGCTATGATGGCAAGCTGCAATCACGAAAAACTCAACTAAGTAATTGGAAGGGCCACCGCCGAAAGCGTCACCGACGAGAGGGCCGAAATCAATTCCTTGATGTCGAAGCCGAGGTCGATGAAGAAGATGAAGATATCGAAGATGACGAAGACGAAATTAATGAACTCAAAGACAATTTTATTGCCGACACGCATCCCGATGATCTTCTCGATCTGCCCGCCGGCGGAGAGACGGATGATAGGCGACATAGGGAGCTCGACCGGAGACGCGAAATGGAAGCAAGTTTGGACGCAGAAAAGCAGGCTGAGATACTACGCCAAAGATACGCCAAGAGTCGTACTTCGAAAATTGGTGGCGATTCGGCGGTGATACCGAAACGCTTACTATTGCCTAGTGTTGATGACCCAAGTATCTGGGCTGTCCGATGCAAGGAAGGTAAAGAGCGTGAAGCAATTTTCTCGATTATGAAACGTGTCGAGGAGAGATTGGGCACAAAGGACGAGTTGGCTATTACTTCAGCTTTCGAGCGTGCCGGAGCTGCGGCCCCTATCAAAGGATTTATCTACGTGGAGGCTCAACGGCAGGCAGAAATCGAGCGAGCATTGGATGGCTTGATGAACGTCTACCCCCGGACCAAGATGCTGCTAGTTGAGATCAAAGAAATGCCAGATCTTCTTCGAGTATCTAAGACAGCTCCTTTAGAACCTGGTGCTTATGTCCGTCTAAAGCGCCCCCAAAAATATGCAGGAGATCTCGCGCAAGTCCTGGATGTCACAGAAAATGGACTGGAAGTACGAGTACGATATGTGCCACGCCTCGATTATGGTCTTCATGATGATGTGAATGCCGCCGGAGATGGTGGTTTCAATGGAAGCAAACGAAAACGCACAGCTGCAGGTCCAAGACCACCGCCACGGTTATTTAGTGATGTTGAAGCGAAGAAACGTCACGCGCGATACCTCCAGGGAAATCCTCAAACAAAGACATGGACGTATATGAACGACGAGTACGTGAACGGTTACTGTGAGAAGGATGTAAAAATCCAGCAACTTCAAGTAAAGGACGTCAATCCAACTCTTGAGGAGGTTACGAGATTCGCCTCAGGCGCAGAAGATGGAACAGAAAACCTCGATCTAAATGCCCTTGCGGCAAGTTTGAAAGCGAGTACTGCAAATGCCTCATATCTTCCAGGAGATGTCATCGAAGTCTACGAGGGTGAGCAGAAAGGTGTTATTGGCAAGGCGGTATCAGTTCAAGCCGAAATCGTTACCATGGCTATCTCAGACGGCCCACTGAGAGGGCAGACTATTGAGGTGCCTATCAAAGGTCTTCGCAAGCGATTCAGAGAAGGTGATCATGTCAAAGTCATCGGTGGCAGTCGCTTTCGTGATGAAGTGGGCATGGTCATTAAGATCGAAGAAGATCGAGTCACACTACTCAGTGATCAGAATAATACTGAAATCACAGTATTCAGCAAAGATTTACGGGAATCCAGCGATTCTGGCGGTGGTGGATCCTTGGGTCAGTTCTCACTTTGGGACCTTGTGCAACTGGATCCATCCACAGTAGCTTGTGTCGTCAAGGTTGACCGCGAGTCATTGGTTGTGCTGGATCAGAACGGACAAAGTCGAACCGTGATGCCATCTCAAATTTCCAACAAGCTTGAAAGGCGAAAGTTCGCTGTGGCGACTGATCGGAACGGCTCCGAAATTCGAGCTGATGATGTTGTCAAGGAAGTCGGAGGAGAGGGCAAATCGGGCAAAATCATTCACATTCATCGATCGTACCTGTTTTTGCACAGTGTAGAGCAACAAGAGAATGCAGGCGTTTTTGTTGTCCGCACTACCAATGTCGCGACTGTGGCTGCAAAAGGCGGCCGTGTGACTGCCACTGCAGGGCCAGATCTTACTTCTATGAACCCGGCATTGAAGAGAAATGGTACTGGCGCTGGCGATATGCCTCCACCTAAGACCTTTGGACGAGACCGTGCCATTGGTCAAACAGTTACTATCCGTCGCGGACCATACAAAGGCCTGTTGGGCATCGTGAAGGAGGCGACGGATACGAGTGCGCGAGTTGAGCTGCATACGAAGGGCAAAACTATCAGTGTGCCTCGAGAGGCTCTTACTTTCAAAGACAAAGTCACCGGTGCGACAGTAAACCCAGATGCAAGAGGCAACTTTGGAGGTAATAGAGGTGGGTTCGCAAATGCAGGAGGAAGGGGTGGCTATGGTGGAGCAACACCCGCTCCTGGCTGGGACGGAGGCAGTCGTACTCCTATGGCAGCAGCTAATACAGAGCGGACGCCAGCTTGGGGTCGCAGTAAGTTAGGGTTGTGGATCATCTGCGTATGTTGCTAACTTTTTTGTAGCTCCAGCCGCTGCCAATGGCGGCCGCACTCCAGCTTGGAAAGCTGCCGGAGATGGTGGACGAACGCCAGCCTGGAATAACGATGGATCACGAACAGTCAATCCATACGATGGCAGCCGCACAGCTTACGGTGCTGGCAATCGTACTCCGGCCTGGGCACCAAAAACTCCTGCCTATACTGGCGGCCAGGATGGCTTTGCTTCAGGATCCAAGACTCCCGCATATGCTGGCAATGATGGCTGGGGCAATACCAGTACCACGCATAGTGAATGGAGCAGCAATACTACTTCAGGAGGCTGGTCTGGTGGCGCCCAGCAAAACTACACATCGTTCGATGCTCCTACTCCTGGCGCGCACATCTCAGCTCCTACACCCGCAGCAATGAACGCTCCTACGCCAGGTGCATATTCCGCACCGACGCCTGCTGCTTCTGCACCTACTCCGGCTGGATGGGCAGGAGGCTGGGGTGGTGCGGCGGAGAGCGCGCCCACTCCGGCTGCTATGAACATGGCGACTCCAGGTGCAGGACAGGGCTACTATGGCGCACCAACTCCTGCCGGCTATGGCCATCCTGAAACTCCAGCGGCTAATTGGGGGCAAGGCGAGGAAGATGGACCTCGATATGAAGATTAGTGATAGTACTAAGCTTGGAAATTGCTCCAGCGGCTTCATTTGAGCCTAGGTGAACATGGGCGGGATTGAAACTCATTCTCTATTTTGATAGAAACGTGCATCATGGGCAAATTTGGTCTACATGGCGTTATCTGAGATGTCGTCAACTTGAGCCCGGAATGTGGCCGGACAAATGGACGGAAAAATAGCATGAAAAATAATATGGTTCCTAACTGGAAATGAGCTTATATGTTAACCTGAACTTGCGTGATAACCATCATTTTCCTTACATTTCTCCCTTACATTTCTTTCCCTCCCAATATCTAGTCCTTAAACCTCGCCGGCGCCCCATCCCTTCAGATTAACCACCACAGGCGCCCTCCCGCTTCGAGTGATGATCCACACAACGTCCTCGTCGCTCTCGTTCACTTCTTGATGTTCGGTCCACGCGGGGATGAGCGCGAAGTCGCCGGGCGAGAGGGCTAGTTTCTTATTCGTAGTGAGATTGGCATGGGTAGCGGGAAAATCGGAGACGTTACCTTGAGATACGAGTTCGTAGATGGTTCTGCGGGAGCGGAGGTAGTGGATGATGGGTCAGTGCTTGCGGGAGCAGGTGCAGGCGTAGGCGTTAGGGATGGGTTGGTGATGATTGCGCCGTGGCCGCTGGCGGCGTAGACAATTGTGTCTGTGCGGCATGTGAGGTGGGTTTAAGGCAGGCATGGGTTCCTAGTAGACGGAAGAGGGATAACGGGGACGCGGGGGGGAGATATACCTTGTTCTCCGTGGTGGTGGACTGCGGAGGACGTGTGCGGCTTGGCGATCATAACTGGGGGCTATGCTTAGCCTGGTGCAGACACGAGAAGTTGCATGAGAGTAGTGGTCAAATAAGGGACGACTTGAACGTGGAGTTGCTCAAATTATGACGGCTGAATAGAACGGGTTTGAGACGCGTATGGCATTAAAATCCCATGAGGTCTTCTTCATTTTTTTTTCATGTAAAGTACCAAAGAAGAGCCCACGGTCTGTGTTGTTTGTTGCATTCGACATTCTAACAATGAATGGGATGAAATTTTGTAATTAACCGGAAATATGGACCTACCTGAAGCACATAAACGGTCAGACATGCCCACTATAGCACTCTTGCGGATCATGCCCTCAGTCTGGCCGGTGCCTTCATCCAGCTCGGTGGATTTGACAACCTGGACCTTCCCCGGACGCAACATGGGTATGATATCCTGCAGGATTGGAATTAAAGAGGACATTGTTTGATGCCGAGATACAAGGCTAGGATGTCGGAATATGTTTTGATGGCATTGTCTTGGCAAGGCTGCAAGGCTGACCCACCGAGCACCTCGGTTCTGCGCTTCTGACAGGTTCTAGATTTCTCGGCCCGTTTCCTGCAATCCGGCTGACCGGAGTCAGTTACAAAAAAGAGGCGGCCCCCCTATGTGATCTTTCTGGACAATCTTGCATGATGGTGTATTTCTTGGATATGTCTCTAGGATAAGCATATTACCCACCTTCCCTTCTGGGTCACACGGTATCTCGCTGATGGATGCCGGGCCGTGCATTTCATGCGACAATCGGAAGAAATATGGCCAGCCCATGCGAATCAGCATCTTTCCGCTCCGTTAAATATGCTGGACCCTTACTCTACCCCGCGAGATAAAACGTGGCTGGACTTACCGTCTTCGATAGCCGAATCCTTCCTTCTCTTTGGTCCTTATTTATTATTTAAACATAAGGCTAGCACAGCGCAGCAATGACTAGCCCATAGAAGCAGCTTTAGGCGTTCCTACATCAGGAAGTTCACTTCCCTCGTCGGCGCCATCAACTTTAGACCTTTGTTAGCGTCGGCGCAGGCAGCGAGCAGAACCTCGTGGCATTCATGGTCCGCGTTCCGATGCTCGATTCGCGACGGCACATGCTCGCAGGCTTATCATCCAATCAACGTCCCTGAGGCTTGTGCTAAGGCTTATTGAACTAGGGCGGAACGAGAACTGCATGACGCCTTGATTTGCATAAGATGGCTATGTCACCCAACATATTCGAGAGGCTGTGCCTCCGGTTCAAAGCTGGCGACGACGCTGCATTCATGAAGGAGCCGGTGATGGATAGCACCACAGCTCAGGAAGTGGATGAGGCGCCGCCTGCAATTGTTGTGTCGCGTGCAGCTGTTGCACAAGACTCGTCATCTAAGACGGAGGAGCAGATATGCATCTTAACAGGTATGTTGTAAGGTATAGTCTCTTTGAACTTGAACTATGAAGACCCTTCAGGGTATCTCATGAATAATTCTCCGGTATTCCCTTGCGTTTCGAGACGAAATGGACAATGCAATATGAGTCATATAATAGACGATTTAACGCCTCAATCTTAGCCGAATATATACTCACAATCAGTTCTTATAGGAGATCTGCTTAAACTCCCTGCCGAGATAATCGACCACATCGTTCGCTTCCTTTCTCCAAGGGATCTCAGTGCCGTTGCGGCAACCTGCCGACGACTGCGAGAACATGGCAAGAAAGACCTGAATTGGTATCAACATGTTCAGGACAGCGTCCCTGGTTTCATTTTCAAAAGCCCCGCCCCATGCGCAACGTATCGGGAGCTCTACATTGCTCATGACCCGTATTGGTTTTTGCCCAAATACAAGATCTGGTTTTGCGACTACTTCTTGACGGGCAAGCTTATCATTGTTCGATATGATCCTAGACGAGGCTGCATCGAAGGTTACAGATTGGTGGCGGAGCGCAAGCCCACTGAATTTGAGCCATGGGAGTTTGATGATGAAGTCATCATTCACTCTTTCGAACCAAAGGTGCAACTGCATAAGGATCTACCTATCTTACAACTTGACATACACTCAGAAAGCTCTTTCAGCAACCAACTGGAAGATCAGGAACGCCGGTTCATCCCCGAAATCCCGATGCCTATAAATGATCGTTCTAGGCGAGGCACATATTCCAACCTTTTGCTTACTCGGGCTGTTGATCAGCGCCCAAACATGGCACTATGGCCACCGGAGATCATACCTGCAAAACATCGCATTCGCAATGCTAGTCAAGGCAATTTTAGGGATCCTGGTCATGAGCCAAAAAAGCGGTCAGACATCAGTGATCAGACTTTTCGCATACGGCGATGGGTGCAAATGGTAGGAGGGCAACAAGCACCTGGTGTTCGTCTTGCCGAGGAAGTCACCACTTACTCGACACTGGATCCGGCTCTTTATACCCCTACGGCCGACAAACCTTATAGGGGAATCTGGATAGGGGACTATGCTGGTCATGGCTGCGAATTCCTGCTAATTCATCAACCCGACGATGAAGTCCCATTCGATGAGAGTAGCGTAGTACAAAGGGAAGATGAGACTGAGGAGGAGTTTCTCGCGAGGAAGCGAGAGGAACGAATATATCGAGGGCGACTCGAAGCGATCAAATTGACGGGAGATCCGAATATACCGAGAGGAGAGTATACCTTCATCGCGGATGATATTGGGAAAGATGGCTTTGTACGGGTTGCAAGCGAGGCCAAATTCAAGGGCGCTAGGATCGTGAAGAGTAAAGGTCACGTAGCTGAGCGGTTATACAAGAATGGTAAATTGCAGCTACTTTGAGCCATATCATAATGGATACTAATATCTGACAGATGCGTACATCAACAGCCAGCTCATCATGATATCTCCAGACAGACTTGCACAATTCTGGGTTGGATTTGGCCATATCAGTTACTTTGAAAGAGTCCGGATCGATGAGTTTATATCGCCATTCAATGACCGACGTTATGAGACACCTTCGTGGAGTGGTGGAGCTACAGTACTATGAGTGTACATTTATTTCAGGAGGAGAGCGTTCCAAAATATATGTACATAACTTGCATCGTATATACGGTCAATGTAATTAGTCTAACAAGTCCCAAAGAAGAAAACGTGAAATAATGACCTGTGCACCACACATTCATGGTGGTGAGTTGGTCAAGCAAGAGTGATGTAGCTTGCCGAATCACATGCTGCAGGGTTGTCAAGACATGGGGCACGGAATCGGCTACGTCACGGACATGAATTTATTTCTCCTTCGAATTACGAAACAAAACAGCATCAGCTTCACCCTTTCGGCAGCATATATTGGCCAATTGGACATATACGTGCGCAAGTTTCAATAAAACAGTACAAGACGGCTTACATCTTTTCCAAAAAGAACAAAGCACCCGGATCCCGACAATATGGCACACAATTACGTTCTTCAAGTTACAGCTGGTCCAACCTATGATATGCAGAACCAAAAAGTGGTTGCAGTTAATACTCCCGAACCGCTGTCCTTCTCCACAGAGCATATGGACATAGACCTTAACGTTCGAATACAAGTATGGCCCACATATTGTCAATCACAGTCATAGCTCTTCTAATATTCGTGTAGCATTACCGCGGCCTCCCCCCCTCTTCGCCAGCGACTTCTCCTTACTTCTCCCTCCCACAACACGCCAAGTCGCAAGACCAATACAGCATCGCTTTCCGCTTCACACCGCACATGTCCATAAACGGCGACGACCTAGTTTTTGGAAACGACTTCGACCATCCCATCCGCGACCGCTTACCTCCCGGTTTTGGCACTGCATTCAAGATTGTTAAGTGGGCTATTGATCCTGGCTTGGATGGCGACGTGTATGCCGACAAACCATACCTCTACGGTCCCTTGGCAAGCTCAATAAACACTCTGCGAGTAGGGCAGTCGGCAGTTGGGAAGAAGAAGAAACTGGAACTTGGAGAGGAGGGCGAGGGTATGGTGTTTGAAGAGGGCGGCGAGGGGGATGGTGATGAGCTTAGGAGCGAGAAAGGGGTGCCGGAGACGGATGCAGCGCGGAAGAAGTGGTTTCTGACGGAGGCGAACAGGAAAGATTGGGAGTTTGAGGCAGGGAGGGAACATTGGGGTGATTTCTTTAATCCTTATTTAGATTTCAACGGTACAATGAACCTCTGCTCCTCAAAACTCGTCAGCTGACCTTCCTTGTCCAGATTTCGCCCTCCGTCTTCCTGGCTTTACTCTCCCGATCATGAGATACTGGGACGGCCAAGGCCTCAGGTATGTCATTTCAGAGCTCTCCCACCTCTAAATCATGATTTTCTTTCCTTCCCGCCCCCATTCTTGATTTAAAATGGAGGAACAACACAACAGGGACCAACCACTTAGACAGGCCTGAGCATATAAAGCGCTCACACACGCTCAGATACGTGCTCAAAAATCGAAAAACCGACGTCATCTACCTTGTGGTACTCTTCACACTCTACTTGAAAGAAGACGTCAATGAGGACGGCAGCATCAAGGAGGGCGTTGTGGGTGGGAAACCGCATGAAGGCGCGGCGAAGGGGGTGGAGGCCCACGATGACTATGAGGAGTATAGTGAGCATGAGAATGTGTATGAGAATGGGCATGCTAATGCTGGAACCGCGCCGACGCAGAAGGCGGTTGTGGAGACGAGTGAGGATGATGTGGATTGATCCTTGGATGGGCTTTGTGGCATTTGAAGCTCACGCATGAGCAGTGTAATATTACGCTATACACGGTTGCGGGATAGACAAAAATGGCGTTGGGGATACATAAATAGACATACAAGATCTTATATATGGAATGCTTGCACTAGTGGTATAAGAATCAAGAACATGCACCTTTGTACTGCTCGAAACTATTCAATTCATCGCACCGGATTTCAAGTCCAAGTATTAAATTTAGTATGCTGTAGGGTATTCTATTTTAACAAAACTCCTGCTCCCAATGCGATTTCCTGTTTAAAGAAAGGAAAAGGCTGGAGAATGTGCATCTGTACAGAACATTGCGTTCTCATCCCCAACTCAAAGCCTATCTTTAATATCGAACTTCCTCCTTATTCCCTCGCCATACCTATTCAAAATCCAAGCCCCAGGAATACATGCCAGCGCGATGAATCCAAGGAGACTGTTTCCCCACCCGAGGCCAAGAGTCTCGTACATCTTCGGTCCAGCCAGTGGCAGCACGGCGCCCATGACGCTACGTATCAATGTATTGGCTGCCAGAGCGCTCGCAGCATAGGCGGTAAAGGCGTCTATCAGGTACGTTGAAACACACATGAAGACTGCCAGGTTGCCGACACCAATGAGGCACGTCCCGAAAATAGGGACGATATACTGGACT
>Ga0335075_10003230_pt1 | contig 25900 bp, 24 predicted proteins | sample Lox_Sample_24_FD_206723 | JGI IMG/M metagenome (GOLD analysis project Ga0335075, IMG submission 206723) | Soil microbial communities from Loxahatchee National Wildlife Refuge, Florida, United States - Lox_Sample_2.4 | ecosystem: Environmental > Terrestrial > Soil > Wetlands | place: USA...
TGCTGGACGTCGGCACGGGTGACGGGCTGATCGCTTTCGGTGCGTTAGCCCGGCTCGGGCCGAAAGGCCGCGTCATCTTGTCCGACATCTCGCAGGACCTGCTCGACCACTGTCGCGCCACCGCGGAGGAGGCCGGTGAACTACAGCGGTGCGAGTTCGTGCGCGCGCCTGCGGACAAGCTGACTGAGATCCCGGATGCTTCGGTCGACGTGGTAACGACCAGGTCGGTGCTGATCTACGTGGCGGACAAGGCGGCCGCGTTCGCCGAGTTCCGGCGCGTGCTGCGGCGAGGCGGGCGGATCAGCATCTACGAGCCGATCAACGTGCTGATGCACGATAGCAACCCGAGGTTGTTCTACGGGTATGACGTCGGCCCGGTAGCCGCGATCGCGGCGAAGGTCGGCGCTAAGTTTGCCGCCATCCAGCCGCCTGGATCAGATCCGATGCTGGACTTCGACGATCGCGACCTGGTCCGCCTGGCCGAGCAGGCCGGGTTCACCGACATTCGGCTCGATCTTCGCGTGACAGTGACCGCAACGTGCCCGGCTGTGCCGTGGGAGCGTTTCCTGCGCCAGTCCGGCAACCCGAATCTGCCGCCGCTTGGTGAGCTGCTGCGCGCGGTCCTCGACCCGCGGCAGCTAGCGGAGTTCACCGCGCACCTGCGACCGCTGGTGGAGTCCGGCCGCGGGGAGCATCGCGTAGCGGTTGCTTACCTGACCGCCAGCGACGCTGCGGCTAGCGAGCAGGCAGCTAGCGGAGCAGTGGCTAGCCGGCCGTCGGCGGCGGGCTGAGCGGATCGCCGCCCGGCAGCAGCCGGGCGGACACTTCTTCCAGTTCCTCGCGACTCCAGGTCCAGCCGCCGCGCAGGTCCGCCACGACCCCCTCGACCCAGGTGAGTTCCGCGCTGATCATGGCGCGCTGATAGTCGTCGTCCGCCAGCACCACGCGCGGTAGCTTGGCGTTACTGGCCGCCGCCGTCACCGCCTCCGCGTCCGCCAGTCGCCCCCGCAGCGCCGCCGCCCGCTCCTCGAGCACTGCCGCCGCCTCAGCCGGCGACAGCAGCATGATGAACGACAGCGCGGCGGGGAACTGCGGGAACTCATTGCGCGGCCGCGCCAGCATGTCGGTCAGCCAGTCGCGGCAGGCCCGTCGGCCCGCCTCGGTCAGCTCGTACACGGTCCGCTCCGGATACTGCTGATCCCGCTCGGTGTGCTGCACTGCGATCAGCCCGGCCTGATCCAGCCGCTTGATCGTCTTGTACAGATTCGCGCGCTGGCCGACGTTGATCACGGAGTCTTTGCCCCAGAACTTGAGCAGCCGCTGCATGGCGTACGGATGCAGCGGCGCCGCGTGCAGCAGGCTCAGCACCGCCAGCGCCAGCGGCGACTGCCGGAAGTCGCGCTCCACGACTGCCCAGCCTAGTAGTGCCCTGGGAACTAGTCACCGAGCTCTCGGGCCATGGTTGCATAGATACTAGTCTCCAAGCTACTATCACTCGATCGAGACATAACTCGTTTTGTGCCGTAGCTGAGGAGGCATGTCCATGAGCACGGGAACGGGGCCGTCTCGACCGCCGCTCTTGCAAGCACGCGGTCTGACGGTGCGGTTCGGCAAGGTGACGGCGCTGGACGGACTGGAGCTGACCGCTCCGTCCGGCCGCGTTCTGGCCATCCTCGGACCGAACGGAGCAGGCAAGACGACGTTCGTCCGGACTGTCGCAACCCTGGTGCGGCCAGCCAGCGGCGACCTGCTGGTCTACGGCCGGGACGTCGCGACTGACCCGGCCGGCGTCCGCCGGGAGATTGGCCTGGCTGGCCAGTTCGCGGCGGTCGAGCCGACCATGACCGGGCGGGAGAACCTGGAGATGACGGCGCGCTTGTTCGGCCATGGCCGGGCGGCAGCCCGGCGAGCGGCCGCGGCGGTCATCGACCGGCTCAGCCTGACCGAGGTGGCCGACCGGCGGGCCGGCACGTACTCCGGTGGGCAGCGGCGGCGCCTCGACCTCGGCGCCAGCCTGGTCGGCGGGCCGCGCCTGCTACTGCTCGACGAGCCGACGACGGGCCTGGATCCGGTGAGCAGGCGTGAGGTGTGGGACGCCGTGCGCGGCCTTGCCGCAGCCGGCACCGACATCCTGCTCACCACCCACTATCTCGACGAGGCCGATGAGCTAGCGGACGAAGTCGTCGTCATCGATCACGGCCGGGTTCTCGCTGCCGGGCTGCTCGGCGACCTGAAGGCCGGCATCGGGCGCGACGTGATCGAGTTGTCGGTCGCCGACCCGGAGCAGGTGCGCGCTGCCGGACGGATCCTCGAGCAGGTGACGCTGAACGGGGCGCGGTTCGATCCCGCGGGCAGGCACGCCAGCGCGCCCGCGCCAGGCGGCGCGGCTGAGCTCGCCGCCGTCATCGCCGGCCTGGCGGACGCCTCGATCACGGTCGACGAGATCGGCCTGCGCAGGCCGACGCTGGACGATGTCTTCCTGGCCCTTACCAGAGAGGCGGCGTGTCTGGCCCGCACCGGAGAGGCTGCGCTCACCCCAGTTTCCGCTGCAAGCCGCACCGACAGGAGCACGCCATGACCACGACGCAACTGACTCTGCCGCAGGCGCTCGGCCGGCCCGCCCGGCCGCCGCGGGCGGCGAGTGCATCCGGCCAGATCGCGCTGCGGGCGCTGCGCAAGTACGTGCGGACGCCGAGCCTGTGCGTCATGGCCGTCGTGCAGTCCGCAATGTTCCTGTTCAGCTTCCGGTACGTGTTCGGCGGCGCCATCCACGCCGGCGCCACCAGCTACGTCGAGTTCCTGGTGCCGTCCTATGTCGCCACGATCGTGCTGTTCACCGGTGGCGGCGTCGCCGTGGCGGTGGCCGAGGACAAGACGGCCGGCTTCACCGACCGGCTGCTCTCGCTGCCGGTATCTCGCTACTCGCTGGTGCTCGGGCGCACGGTCGCGGACTCCGTCACGAACTTCTGGTCGATCCTGACGACCGCGGCGTTCGGCTTCGCGTTCGGGTTCCGGCTTCCGGGCACGTGGCTAGACGGTCTCGCCGCGCTCGGCCTGTGCGCTGCCTACGCGGTGGTGTTCACGGTTGTGTTCATCGTCATGGGCCTGTTCGCGCCGAACGCTCAGGCTGCCCAGGGCATGTCGCTGATCGCGTTCGTGTTCGCCTTCATCTCAAGCGCCTACGTCCCTGCGACCTCCATGCCGGGCTGGCTCCAGCCGTTCTCGAAGTACCAGCCCATCACGCCGATGGCGGACGCTGTCCGGTCGCTGCTGACTGGCGGCACCAGCGACGTCGGGCTGGCGCTTGCCTGGTCTGTGTTGCTGGTGGCGGTGTTCACGCCGGTCGCGGTGCTCCGGTACCGGCGCGGCTGACTGGGCAGGCATTCGTACGATGAGAAGAGCAGGATGCGAGCCAGGGTCGAGCCGGGCCCAGGCGAGGCATGCACTGCCGGGATAGCCGCCGCGGAAGGGGTGCGAGGAATGTCCAGGGTTGCCGTCGTAGGGTTCGGCCGGATCGGCAGGTCAGCGGTGAAGGCCGGGCTGAGCAGAAAGCTGTTCACGCCGTCTGTCATCGCAGACATCGTGCCCGCGGACGCGATGGCGCCGCTGTTCGAGGTCGACACCAACTACGGCCGCTGGCCAGATCCGGTGCACGCCGAGCCGGACGGCCTGGTGATCGGCGACACGACAATCACCTGGTTCGATGCCAGGAACGGGTCGCCGGATTGGCTTGAGCTGGGCGTCGATCTGGTGCTGGACTGCACTGGCCGTGCTACCACCCGAGCTGGCGCTCAGGCTCACCTGGATGCGGGCGCGCGCCGCGTTCTGATCAGCGCGCCGAGCAAAACCTTGGATGACTGCGACGCGGTGCTGCTGCCCGGCATCAATCTCGATGCGTACGACCCCGCCAGGCACAAGATCGTCAGCATGGCAAGCTGCACGACGAACGGGCTGGCGCCGGTGGTCAAGATCCTCCGGGACACCGTCGGGATCGAGGACGGGTTCTTTACCACCGTGCACGCCTACACCAACACGCAGTCGCTGACCGACCAGCCGATGAAGGACCGGCGCGACTCCTGGGCCGCGGCGGAGAACATCATTCCGTCCTCGTCCGGCGCGGCCAAGGCGCTCGGCTTCATCTGGCCGGACCTCAAGGTCACTGGCAAGGCCTACCGGGTGCCGGTGCGCACCGGGAGCATCGTCGAGCTCACCGCACGAGTTGGCAGGGAGACGACTGCAGGCGAGCTCAACGACGCATTCGCTGCGGCCGCCGCAGACGGGCCGCTGGCCGGCATCCTCGGCGTGCTCCACGAGGCCTGGGCATCTGCGCGGATCGTCGGCGACACGCATTCGTCGATCGTGGACCTGCCGCTCACGTCGGTTTCCGGCGGCGACCTCGTCACCGTCGCGGCCTGGTACGACAACGAGGCTGGCTACGCGATGCGGCTGGCCGAGACGGCGGCCCTGCTCGCCGCAGGCTGAGCGAACAGCCAGCACTGCTCGCCGCAGGCTGAGCGAACAGCCAGCACTGCTCGCCGCAGGCTGAGCGAACAGCCAGCACTGCTCGCCGCAGGCTGAGCGAACAGCCAGCACTGCTCGCCGCAGGCTGAGCTAGCGGGCCGTGGCTGAGCCGGCCGGGCCGGGGTACAGCGCGATCAGCAGCAGCGCATCGAGCAGCCGGTGCCAGCCTGCCTCGCCCGGATCAGTGCCGAGCGTCGTCGCGAGGCCCGCTAGTGCGCTGATCAGCTGCACGGAAAGGTCGGCGGGATCCGTTCCGGTCGCACCGGCGATGAGCTGGGCGTCGCGGCGGAACCGTCTGCTGCGGCCGAGGCGCACCAGCGACGTCGGCATGCCGTCCGCCGCCGACACAGCCGAGGCTGCCGCCGCGGGCCCGCCGGCTGGCGAGAAGGAGATCTGAAGACTGGTCCCGAGAGCCGTTGCCAGCCGCTCGAGGGCTGCCAGCGTCGGATTCCCGCGGCCGTTCTCCAGATTGGCGATGTAGGGCACAGAGAGGCCGGCATCAGCCGCTACCGACGCGACCGTCCGGCCCGCGGCCGCTCGCATACCGCGGAGCTGGCTGCCGAGCTGGGCTGAGTCTGGCATGACCTCGCTGCAGTGCAGTGACTCGGATGAGTGTCTTGACAGAATAATAACTGTTATAGCTATCTTAACAGAATGGAAGCCTGGCGAGAGACTGAAGCCTGGCGAGAGACTGCGGCCCCGGCGCGCCCAGGCCAGCGAATCCGGGGCAGCCGCGTTGCTCGCGCCGCCCGCGCGCTGATCATCGTGCGGAATCCGTCGTTCGGGCTGCTGTGGACCGGACAGCTGCTGTCAGACACCGGCAGCTGGCTCCTCGTCGTAGCCGTGCCGGTCTACGTACTGCACCTCACCGGATCCGCTCGGGACGCGGGGGTGGCGTTCGTCGCAGAGGTGCTCCCCGTGCTGCTGATCGGGCCGGCCGCCGGAGTGCTCGCTGACCGCTGGAGCCCCCGGACGACCATGATCGTGTCGGACCTCGTCCGGGCTGGCTGCATTGCTGCGCTGATGGCCGTCGGCCGGCCAGATCAGCTGCCGATTCTGCTCGGCGCCGTCTTCGCGGAGAACGCCGCGGGGGCGTTCTTTCGCCCCGCGCACAACATCGCGCTTCCGCTCCTGGTCGGCCGCGGTGGCGATCTCAGCACCGCGAATGCCTGGTATGCGACATCTAGCGGTGTGGTCCGGCTGGTGGGCGCGCCGGTCGGCGGCGCGCTCTACCTCATCGCCGGATTCTGGCCGGTCGCGGCTACGGATGCGGCCAGCTACCTGGTCTCGGCCGCTCTCGTGGCGGCGATGCCGGCGCTGCGTCACAACACGTCGGAAGGCACCGCACCACGTGCTGCCAAGCGGGCCCGCACGCGGCAGTTCTTCGCTGAACTCCGTGCTGGCATTGCCGCCCTGCTCGCCGACCGCGTGCTGCGTGTGCTGCTCGGGATCAGCGTGCTGTTCCTCCTCGGTAACGGTGCGCTGACAGCACTGCTGGTGCCGTACGTAGTCACGGACCTGCGGGCAAGAGCCGCGGTTGTCGGCGTGCTGTTCTGTGCACTTGGCGCCGGGTACCTGCTGAGCGGCTACGCGGGGCGGAGGGCCTGCGCGAGCCCGCGGCTGCGGGCGGCAGTCCTGGTCCTGGTCGCGGCTGCGGCCGGAGCGTTCTGCGGCTTCTTCGACTGGCATGACCTGGCCGCCGGCCTGCCGTTCATCGGCCTTGCCGGACTCACTGGCGGCGCTTTCCTGATGGTCAGGCAGACGCTGCTCCAGCGTCGTGCAGCTGACGGTTCAGTTGCCAGGGTCACGGCAGCCTGCGCAACGGCCGAGATGGCAGCGACTCTGACCGGCGCAGGCCTGGCGAGCGCGCTGGTCAGCCACCTTGGCCTGACCGTCACGCTGAACGGTGCGATCATCGTCATCGCGGCAGGCTGCGTGGTCGCGGGCCGGCTTCCGGCCAGGCTGGCTAGCTGAACATCGTTGCGAGCGACCGGAAGGTTCCCGGCGCGATGCCATGCACCCACGCAGGGAAATGCAGCCAGCCGGGGACATAGACGACCCGGCGGTTATGCGAGACCGCGGTCACGATGGCTCCGGCGACCCGATCCGGGCTGACCGGCGCCGGCCAGTGCCGCGCGTACGGGCGGCCGCGGCGGCTGAAGAACGGTGTGCTCACGACGCCGGGCAGCACGACCGAGATGCCAACTCCGGTGTCGGCAAGTTCGTAGCGCAGGCTCTCGGCCAGGGTGTTCAGCCCGGCCTTGGTGGCGGCGTAGACGGCCTCGTGCCTGACGCCGGTCGCGCCAGCTATCGACGAGACGAACACCAGGTGCCCGGCTCCGCGCGCGGCCATGCCAGGGATCAGCAGCCGGGCCAGGTGAACCGGGGCTAGGAGGTTCACCGCAACGAGCTGATCGGCAGTACCACCGGGGAGGTCGCCGATCGGGCCAGCCCAGCCGGCGCCCGCGTTGCTGACCAGGAGATCGATTCGCCCGTAGGTGGCCAGCGCGAGCCGGACGAGCTCGTCAGGCGCACCAGGCTGGCTCAGGTCGGCCGGGAAGGCAGTGGCATTGGTCTTCACTGCCACTGCCTTCAGCCGGTCCTCATCCCGGCCAGTCAGGATGAGCCGGGCACCAGCGCTGGACAGCGCCTCCGCGGTAGCAGCGCCGATACCGGAAGAAGCTCCTGTCACGAGCGTGATCGCGCCTGTTATCTGCACCGGCGGCTCACTGTGCTAGCCGGAGGGAGATGAACTCGGGAACCGGCCTCGCTGACTGCCGTGGCCGGCTCAGGCAGAGACGGTGGCACCGGCAGAGACCGTGGCACCGGCGCCGACGCGTGCGCCTGACCAGCAGCGCACGATGTCCCGCATCGACAGCAGACCCGCCACCTCCTGGCCCTCGACCACGATGAGGTGACGGAAGTTTCCTGCTGTCATGGCTGCGGCGGCCTGTTCGAGCGTCCACTCCGGCGCGGCAAACACCACATCCGCCGTGCGATGTGCCGAAACCATTTCGGTATCTGGATCTTGCCCGGCGCCAACTGAGTCCAGAATATCCCGTTCTGTAATGATTCCAATGCCCGGGTGCTCGGGATCGACGACGACGGCTGCCCCGACGCGCTGCGCAGACATATGCCGAGCAGCTTGCCGCAGCGTGTGGGCGGGTCCGACGCTGAGGACGACTCTCGTCATCCCGTCCCGTACGTTCATGCTGCATCGCTCCCTTCGCGTCGCGGCCGCCGCCTGGGCAGCGGCGGTAGGCCGTGCAGGGGCTGACGACAAGGCTGCAGCCATCCGGAGCAGCCACTGGGCCGCCCGGGATTGCTTGTGCGCTTGTGACTGTCAGTGCGTTCCAGCATCCGTCCGATCGGCCCTCAGGGCAAGCCCCCAGGGGAATCCTGGTGCCCGGCCGTCAGCAGGCTGAGCACCTCGGCGTGCAGCAGGCCATTGGTGCAGACGGCGCTACCGCCGTCGGGCCGTGGCTGACCGGCCAGGTCGCTGAAGGTGCCGCCTGCCTCCGTCACGATGATCTGGAGCGCAGCCAGGTCCCAGAGGTTGACGTCGGTCTCGGCCGAGATGTCCACGGCGCCTTCGGCGACCAGAACGTGGGACCAGAAATCGCCATAAGCTCTCGTCCGCCAGACCTTCCTGGACAAGCCGAGGAACTCGGTCAGCCGGCCGGCCTCCTCCCAGGTGGACAGTCCGGAGTAGGAGAGCGACGCGTCCGAGAGGCTCGTCACGGCGGATACCCGGCATGCCGCTGCCTTGGTCAGGCTCTTTCCAGTCCAGGCGCCGCCGTCGCGAGCCGCCCACCAGCGCCGGGCAAGTGCCGGAGCGCTCACCACGCCGGCGATGACCTCCGGGCCGTCCATCAGCCCGATGAGCGTCGCCCAGACCGGAACGCCACGGACATAATTCTTGGTTCCGTCAATCGGGTCGATCACCCAGCAGCGCCAGCTAGAGCCGGTATGGCCGGATTCCTCGCCCAGCATCGCGTCCCTCGGCCTGGCCCGGGCCAGCACATTACGGAGCGACTCCTCGACCGCCAGGTCGGCGTCGCTGACCGGCGTCAGGTCCGGCTTCGCCTCGACCTTGAGGTCCAGCGCGCGGAAGCGGCGCATGGTGATGTCGTCCGCCGTGTCCGCCAGGACATGCGCGAAGCCAAGGTCGCCGTCATAACCAGCCATCCCCGGCAACGCTAGCGGTAAGGACCGCAGGCTGCCACGCTCGGCTCGGTTTCGGCGCGTCTGGTCTGGTTGCCGGCCGGGGCCGCTGGCGAGGCTGATCGCGGCTGGCTAAGGGTCCGCCGATCGGGCCGGACCTGACGGCTCCGGTGGCATCAGAGGCTCGTCCTGGCCACCTGGACCAGGGGCTGACTCGAGGCCTTCGCGGCTGCGAAGCAGGCGGCGGAGCGAGTCGAGCCGGGCCGCCTCTGCACCCGCCGGGCCGCCATGCCCGGCCACCCACTCATCTAGATCGCAGCCTGCCTCCAGGTGGCTGCACCCCGGTGCGCAGCTGGCGATCGCGTCGGCGAACTCTGGGAACGCCGACACCACCCGGTCAGCTGCGATGTGGCCGAGGCCGAAGCTGCGCAGGCCGGGGGTGTCGATAATCCAGCCGCCGCCCGGCAGCGGCAGCGCCACCGCCGAGGACGAGGTGTGGCGGCCGCGTCCGGTGACGACGTTCACCGATCCGACAGCCCGGTCCGCCTCGGGCACGAGCACGTTCACCAGGGTCGACTTGCCGACACCAGAATGCCCGACCAGGACGCTGACCTGGCCGGCCAGCAGTTCCCGCAGTTTCCCCAGCTCGCCGCCAACCTGGCCGCCGGCCGGCCTGCTGAGCACGACCGAGCGAATGCCGAGCGGCTGATAGATGGCGATCAGCTCATCGGGCGGCGCCAGGTCAGCCTTGGTCAGGCAGAGCAGCGGGTCCAGGCCAGCATCGTAGGCCGCGACCAGGAAGCGGTCGACCAGCCGCGGCCGCGGCGGCGGGCTGGCCAGCGCCGTGACGATCACGAGCTGGTCGGCGTTCGCGACGATGATGCGCTCGGTCGGATCGTCGTCCTCGGCGGACCGGCGGAGCACCGACGTCCGCGGCTGCACCCGCACGACCCTTGCCAGCGTGCCGGGCTCGCCGGAGACGTCACCTGCCAGGCTGACCCGGTCGCCGACCACGACGCCGCCGCGGCCGAGCTCCCTGGCCTTCATCGCCGTGACGGTCCGGTCGCCGGTCCAGCAGCGGTACCGGCCGCGGTCCACGCCGGTCACGAAGGCATCGATCGCATTGGCGTGAGCAGGGCGCCGCCGCGTCCGGGGCCGGGAGCCTTTGCCCGGCCTGACCCGGACGTCATCCTCGTCGAGCCGGGAGTGGCTTGCTGGCCGGCTCAGGGCGCCTGCCCGAACAGCTGCGACCACAGGCTCAGGAACCCTGGGAACGTCTTGCCCACGGTGACAGCGTTGCGTATCCGCAGTCCGGGCACAGCCAGTCCGAGCACCGCCGCCGCCATCACCATGCGGTGATCGTCGTGACTATCGAACGGCTCAGTCCCGGCGCGGAGCGGCCGCGGCAGCACGGCCAGGCCGTCCGGCAGCTCGGTCACGTGGCCGCCAAGCGCGCCGATCTCGCCCGCGAGCACGGCTAGGCGGTCGCTCTCGTGGAACCGCATGTGCCCGATTCCGGTGAGCTCCGAGGGTGAGTCCGCGAGCGCGGCCAGCGCCGTCAGGACCGGCGCCAGCTCGTTGATATCGCGCAGATCGGCGGAGATGCCCCGGATCCGGCCAGTCCCCTCGACCTGGAGCCCGGCCGGCGTGCGCCGGCAGACCGCGCCCATCTGCTCTAGGACGTCCATGATCTGACCGACCGCCTGCAGGCTGTCTGCTGGCAAGCGCGGGATCGTGACCCGACCGCCGGTGACCACGGCTGCGGCCAGGAACGGGGCCGCATTGGACAGGTCGGGCTCGACGGTGATCGTGGCCGGGGCCAGTCGGCCCGGCCGGACCCGCCAGAAGTCCGGCACCGGCTCGCCGCCGCGCCCGGCGGTTCCCGTCTCCACCACGGCACCAGCGGCCCCGAGCATCGCCACGGTCATCGCGATATGCGGCGCGGACGGGATCCGCTCGCCGCGGTGGCTGATCTCGATGCCCCGCTCGTATCTAGGCGCGGCCAGCAGCAGGCCGGAGACGAGCTGCGAGGACGACGACGCGTCGAGTGTCACGGCGCCGCCGCGAACCCGGCCTCGGCCGTGCACGACGAACGGCACCGACCCCCGCCCGCCGTCGCTGATCTCCACGCCGGCCTGTCGTAGGCCGGACAGCAACTGACCTGCGGGCCGCGCCGACGCGCGCGGATCACCGGTGAACTCGACGTCGCCGGCCGCGAGCGCTGCGACCGGCGGGACGAACCGCAGCACGGTGCCGGCGTTCCCCACCTCAACGCGGACCGGGCCAGACGCGATGCCGGGGCTCACCCTCCAGGCCTCGCCGTCCGCGGCAGCAGCAACAGCGTCCCCGACTGCGGCGTCCCTGACCACGGCGGCCCCGAGCGCGATGATCGCCCCGGCCATGAGCTCGGTATCGCGGGCCTTCAGCGGTCTGATGACCGTCGTGGCGGTGTCGGCGAGCGCTGCCAGGACCAGGGCCCTGTTGGTGATGGACTTGGATCCGGGCAGGTCAACGGTGGCAGTCAGGGCCGAGGCAGCGGCCGGCGCAGCCCAGTCTCGCTGGTCGGCTTGGTTCGGGGCCCGCATGCCCCAGAGGTTACTGGCTCCGCGCACGTCTAGACGTAGCCGGCCGTGCGGAGTGACAATCAAGCACTGCGCTACTGCGAACTCGGAATTATTGTGGAAATCCCGGTCCAGGTTTGGCAGAGCCGGATTGTGGTTAGTAATCACGCATTCCGGGCTTAGCCGGTCGGTCTGGTAGTCACGCTTCTGGTAGTTACGGTTCTGGTAGTTACGGCTCTGGTAGTTACGGTTCTGGTAGTCACGGTGAGGACATGTGCGGTCGGTATGCGTCAGCGCGCAAGCGCATTGAGCTCCTTGAGGAGTTCAGTGTGGAGCGCGACGACACAGCCGACGAACTCCAGCCCGACTACAACGTCGCGCCGACCAAGGCCGTCTACACCGTGGTCAGCCGGTCCGGCACCGGGCCGCAGGATGAGCCGGCCAGTAAGGCAGAAAGGCCTGCCGGGCGTCAGCTCCGGGTAATGCGCTGGGGCCTGGTCCCGTTCTGGGCGAAGGACGCCAAGATCGGCAGCCGGATGATTAACGCGCGGTCCGAGACAATTGCGGAGAAGCCCGCATTCCGCCGTGCCTTCGCCAAGCGGCGCTGCCTGGTACCCGCTGACGGCTACTACGAGTGGCAGCCGCAGCCCAGCGGCCCCAAGCAGCCGATCTACATCACGCGCGCCGATGGCAGGCCGCTCGCCTTTGCCGGCCTGTACGAACTGTGGCGCGACCCCGCCGTCTCACGCGACGACGAGGACGCCTGGCTCTGGACCACCACGATCATCACCACGAGCGCCCCGGACGAGCTCGGCATGATCCACGACCGGATGCCGATGATCATCGATCCGGCAGGCTGGACTGACTGGCTCGACCCGGTCAACAGCGATATCGCCGACCTGCGGGCGCTGCTGACCCCGGCCGCCGCCAGCGGTCTGAATGCGTATCCAGTCTCCGTGGCCGTGAACTCGGTCCGAAATAACGGGCCGAGGCTTATCGAGCCAGCGTTGCCCCACCCCGTCGGGCAGCCAGCAGGTGGCGCACCGGAAGCGCTGGCTGGCAGCGGAGACGCACCGGCCTACGACACCGGAGTGCTGTCGTAGGCCAGCGGTATCGGCCCGGCAGCACAGAAAGATCCCCCATTTGGTGCTGTCGGCCAGTTGCGGAAGGAGGCGGGGATCGCATGGACGTCATGACGGCACGTCAGCGGCTCGAGGAGATTCGCACCGAGCTGGAGCGGTCGATCACGGTGCTGAACGGGAACGGCCGGCAGCATCACTATTCCGGCGAGTACCCGCAGGATCCTGCTGACGCCGGTGCGAACCTGTCCGAGACCGACCGGTCTGAAGCGGTGCTTGACGTGGCCAGGCGACAGCGCTCCGACGTGCTGGAAGCGCTGCACCGGATCGACCTTGGCACCTACGGCACCTGCGTCGATTGCGCCGCTCCGGTCCCCGAAGGCCGGCTCGAGGCCAAGCCGGAGGCCGCCAGGTGCGTGGCGTGCCAGGGAAAGCGGGATCGCCGGCACCGGTAACGCCTGCCGCAGTGCGCGGCGCCGCCCGGCCGGCGGAATGAAGGCAGCCGGCCTCGTGTTTGAGACTGCGTGTCGACAGCAGCCAGTGCTACCCGGCCCGATCCGAGCCGGGCGGTCGCGCGCGATGTGATGACGCTCGGCGTTGTATCCTCCCGGCGAGGCGGCATGCAGGCAGGTCGGCTGCAGCCCTCGACTCCGGAAGGGGTGGGTCCGGTCCCCGAGACACTTGAGCAGCGCAGTAAGCGGTTCGAAGACGACGTTCTGCCGTATCTGGACCAGCTTTATGCGGCCGGCATGCGCATGACGCGCAATCCGGCCGACGCCGAGGACCTGGTGCAGGAGACCTTTGCCAAGGCATATGCGTCTTTTCACCAGTTCCAGGCAGGTACGAACCTTAAAGCGTGGCTGTTCAGGATTCTGACCAACACCTTTATCAACACCTACCGGAAGCGGCAGCGCGAGCCGCAGCGTTCTGGTACGGAGGAGATCGAGGACTGGCAGCTCGCCAGGGCCGCGTCGCACACCTCGGGCGGCCTGAAGTCAGCCGAGACCGAGGCGCTCGAGCGCCTGCCGGACTCCGATATCAAGGCGGCCCTTCAGGCGCTCCCTGAGGACTTCCGCCTCGCGGTGTACCTAGCCGACGTCGAGGGATTCGCCTACAAGGAGATTGCCGAGATCATGGGCACCCCGATCGGGACTGTGATGTCGCGGCTGCATCGCGGCCGGCGGCAGCTCCGCGACCTGCTCCAGGACTACGCGGCGGAGCAGGGCATGCTGGCGACCACTCCTGCGGCTCCGGCCGCGCCTTCGTCTGACGGTGACTCACCACGGGAGGACGAGGCATGAGCTGCGGGAAGCCGCACGACGTACCGTGCTCCGAGGTACTCGCCCTGGTGTACTCCTACATCGATGGCGAGATGGAAGACTCCGGCTACGTGGAGATCAGGCAGCACCTGAATGAGTGCGGCCCCTGCCTCCGCGAGTACGGCCTGGAGGAGCTGGTCAAGCGGCTCGTGCACAAGTGCTGCAGCAAGGAGGCGGCGCCCGGCGATCTTCGCACCAAGGTGCTGACCCGGATTGAGGCTGTGCGGGCTGAGATCGAGAAGACCGGCGTCCTGACGGAGGAGCCAAGCCACGGCTGAGAGCGCGAGAGATCGCGTTGGCCTGGCCAGATAGTCGCGCGGGCGACGACGCTGCGCATCCGTCTCGCCACTGACTGCCGCCATTACGGGGGACTCCAGTAAGGATCCGCATTGGTCGCGTTACGCTAAGTGGCAATGCGAGATACATGAACGGGTCAGGCGGCGAGAAAGCGGCGCGGGTAGACGCACAAGTCCGGGTTCGCCCGGCATAGAGCCGGCACCGGCGCGCTGCGACAAGGGGGTCACTTGGTCTCCCGTGCGGCATGGGTTTATATCAGCCTGGTCGTACTGGCTACTGCAGCGCTCGTGACCGCGGCCCAGCGGCTGACTGGCTTCTATTACGCCGGCCATGTCCTGCACCCGTGGGTGGCGCTGGCGAGCCTGATGGCGCTGTTCCTGGTCTGTGACTCGGTCCGGTCGCCGATGACATCGCGGCAGACAGTCTGGTCGCCGAGTTCGTGCGCCACCCTGGCTGCGGTCGTACTGCTCGGGCCGGTCGCCGCCGCCTTTGTCGGCGCCACCTCGGTAATCAGCCTCAGGCGGCGGCTCCGGCTGGCGGAGCGACTGTTCAACGGCGCGATGCACGCGCTGTCCGGCCTCGCCGCCGGCGGGGCCTACCTGGCTCTGAACGGCCACATCGGATACCCGCACCCAACTCAGTTCCTTCGGCTCGCGGCGGCCTTCGCCGCGGCTGCCGTCGTGCACGTGCTGGCGAACCACACCCTCATCTGGGGCATCAACCGGTTGAACCGCAGCCGCGGCATGCGCCGCGAGGGCCTGCAGTCCAGCCTGCTGCTGCTGCTCGTCTCCGACCTGGGCTATGCCTGCCTTGGTCTCGTCATCGCCTCGCTCTGGCAGATCATGATGGGGTTCTCTGTTGTGCTCGTGCTGGTCCCGCTGTTCGTAGCCCGATGGGCCATGGGCCAGTTCGCCGAGCAGCAGAGTGCCTACTCCGCGACCATGAAGACGCTCTGCCAGGCGGTCGAGACTAAGGACTACTACACCCGCGGCCACGGCGACCGGGTGTCGAAGGGCGCCGTCATGATCGCCCGGCAGATCGGGATGAGTGCCGACCGGACCGAGGCGATCGGCTTCGCCGGGATGCTGCACGACGTGGGCAAGCTCGGCGTCCCGACGCAGGTGCTGCAGAAGACGGGCACGCTGACCGAGGACGAGTTTGCGGCCATCCAGCTCCACCCGATGCGCGGGCTGAAGATCGTCCAGGAGATCGGGTTCCTCAACGAGGCGCTCACCGGGATATACCACCATCACGAGCGCATTGACGGCCGCGGCTACCCGCTGGGCCTGGCCGGTCATGAGATCCCCGAGTTCGCCAGAGTGATCGCGGTGGCCGACGCCTTCGACTCAATGACCTCCACTCGCTCCTACCGCGAGGCTAAAAGCCAGGAGGCTGCTGTCGCCGAACTGCGCAAGGGAGCGGGCACGCAGTTCGACCCGCTGCTCGTGGACGCGTTCATCGCCGCACTCGCGCAGGAGAAGTGGCCGCTGCAAGAGCCGACCGGACGGCCACCCGACCTGACCACGGTGACCGTGCAGGATCACGACGACCCGACCGCTCCGCTGCAGGTGGTAATCCCGTGACCGGCGAGACCCTGGCCGGGCGGCCGGCTCCGGATCGGCTGGCGTTCTGGCAGGCGCTGGACTCGGGCCGGCTCGTGCTCATGGCGGCAGCCGCGATGCTGGCCGTGGCCGCGTTCGTCGGCACCGCGTTCGTCGGCTCGCTCAACCGCGTCGAGCTGGAGACCGCCTTCGCCTTCGGCGGCTTCATCGCTTTCGGCGAGTTGCTGAGGCTCGCGCTGCCAGGCGGCCGGCAGGCCGCGCCGATCGCGATGGTCGGTGCGCTGTCCTACGCGCTGCTTATCCAGCTGCCCGGCCCGCACGCCGCGCACAGTCATCCGCATCTGGTTCCGGCCAACCCGGCACTGGTCATCTCGGTGGCGGCGATCAGCATGACTGTCGGCGCGCTTCCGCACATGGCGGCGGGCCGGCCCGCCGGGCTGACCGGAATGTGCACGCGCCTGGTGGCGGTGTCCTGCGTCGCGTTCATCTTCGACGGGCTGTCGGCGACTCTCGCACAAAGACATAGACCTGTCGAGCTCGTCTTCGCCCTGCTCGTGCTGCTGGTGCTCTTCGGCTGGCTAGCCGACACGGTCGTATCGGCGCTGATCCGGGCCGACGACGTCGGTGCCCGGTTCTCGGTTGCGATCATGGACGAGATGCGGCTGCAGTGGCCGCTCGGCCTGGCTGTCGGTGCATCGGTCCTGATCACTGTCTTCGGTGCCGAGACGATGGGCCTGATGGAGCTGGCGATCTTCATCGGCCCGCTGCTGGTGACCCAGGTAGCCTTCCGCCGCTACGCCGGGATCCGTGCCACCTACCTGGAGACAGTGAGGTCTCTCGCCAGGGTTACTGAGGTCGCTGGCTATGTGGAGGAGGGCCACGCGCTGCGAGTCAGCAAGCTGGCGGTCGCGGTCGGGCGCCGTCTCGGCATGCCAGAGCAGCAGCTACTGGCACTCGAGTACGCGGCACTCATGCATGACATCGGCCAGTTGTCGCTCCGCTACCCGATTTCGGCGGGCGCGACAGTTCTGGTCAGCCCGGCCGATCAGAACCGGATCGCGGAGCTCGGCGAGAAGGTCATCCGCGAGGCGAACGTACTGAACGATGTGGCCGAGCTGGTGGGCTGCCAGGCATGGCCGGCTTATGGCCACAACCCGCCGCCGCCGCTCGGCAGCATGATCATCAGGGCCGCCAACGCCTTCGACGACATGGTCGGCGATTCGAAGGACCGGGACAGGTGGGCGGCGGCCCTCGACCGGATGCGCATGGATCCGGCCGAGTACGACGCGCGGGTCGTCACGGTGCTGACGGACGTGGCGCGCCGGCGTATTCCGTCCCGGCTGTAAGCTCCCAGGATGCTCGAGTCGGTCCTGGTCGCCAATCGCGGTGAGATCGCCAGGCGCGTCATCCGCACGGCCCGCAGGCTCGGCGTCCGCTCGGTAGCGGTCTACTCCGAGGCCGACGCTGGCCTGCCATTCGTGGCCGAGGCGGACGAGGCCGTGCTGATCGGCCCGCCGCCACCCGCTGCCAGCTACCTCAACGTGCCCGCGGTTCTCGCGGCCGCCAGCGCGACCAGGGCACACGCTATCCATCCCGGCTACGGGTTCCTCTCCGAGAACGCGGCCTTCGCTACGAGCGTGCTCGACGCCGGCCTGACCTGGGTCGGGCCGCCGCCCGCCGCGATCCACCAGATGGGTGACAAGATCAACGCCCGCAACCTGATGGAACAGGCAGGCGTTCCGGTGTCGGCAGGCACCCGCGAACCGGTTGGCGACGTGGCCGCGGCGCTGGCCGCGGCCGGGCTGATCGGCTACCCCGTCATGATCAAGGCAGCGGCGGGCGGCGGCGGTATCGGAATGAGCGCGGCCGCCGATCCGGCCCAGCTGGCGGCCGGATTCGAGACCGCACGATCGCGGGCTGAGCGGTTCTTCGGCAGCCCGGCCATCCTGCTGGAACGCTACGTTCGGCGGGCGCGGCACGTCGAGGTGCAGATACTCGGCCTGGCCGACGGCCGCGTGCTGGCGCTGGGGGAGCGGGACTGCTCGGTGCAGCGGCGGCACCAGAAGGTGGCCGAGGAGACACCCTCACCCGGCATCAGCCCGCAGCTGCGCGAGCGGATGCTGGCCGCGGCAGTGCAGGCGGGCCTGACGGTCGGGTACCGAGGAGCCGGCACAGTGGAGTTCCTGGTCGACGTCGACACAGGCGAGTTCGTGTTCCTCGAGATGAACACGAGGCTTCAGGTCGAGCACCCAGTGACCGAGCTGGTCACCGGCGTCGACCTGGTCGAGCAGCAGTTCCTCATCGCGGACGGCTCGGATGTCAGCTTCGCCCCGGACGCGGTGGCGCCGTCCGGGCACGCGCTGGAACTGCGGATCTACGCCGAGGACAGCAAGCGGTTCCTGCCCAGTCCCGGCACGATCACGGAATGGACCGAGCCCTCCGGGCCAGGCGTCCGGGTCGACGCCGGATACATTGCGGGCAATACGGTAACTCCGTTCTATGATCCATTGCTGGCCAAGCTGTGCCTGCACGGAACCAGCCGGGCAGAGGCGCTAGAGCGGGCCAGAGCCGCGCTGGCCGAGTTCAAGGCGAGCGGCCTGCGGACCAACCTGGAGTTCCACGCAGACCTGCTGGCGTCCGCGGAGTTCAGCAGCGGTGACTACGACACCGGAGTGGTGAGCCGGCTGCGCCCCTGACGGCGCGCGAGCGGCGATGATGAAGCGCAGCGGCCGGTCAGCCCGGCAGGCAGGAGGATCGATGAGCGAGGTTCGCGCCGAGATGGTGGCCAATGTCTGGAAGGTCGTTGCCGCCGAGGGTGACACCGTCGCGGACGGCGACACACTGGTGATCCTGGAGTCCATGAAGATGGAGATCCCGGTGCTCGCCGAGGACTCCGGCACGCTGACGAAGATGGCCGTCGCCGAGGGCGACGTTGTCCAGGAAGGCGACCTAATCGCGACCATCGAGTAACGAAACGTGGCCGCCCGGACAGCGGCCGCTCAGACGCCGGTCGTCGACCGCGGGTAAACGTTCCCGGCGTCGGTGACCACGTTGACCAGGTACGGCACGCCGGAGTCGAACGCCCGGCGCAGCGCCGGAGCGATGCCGCCAGGCTCGGTGACCAGCTCGCCCGCTCCGCCGAGCGCCGTGACGACCTGGTCGTACCGGCAGCCCGGCTGGAGATCCGCGGCGACGTCGTAGCCGTAGAGCGCTTGCATCGGGTGCTTCTCAAGGCCCCAGATCCCGTTGTTGCCGCAGATCATCACGACAGGCAGCCGATGCCGCACGAGCGTGTCTGTGTCCATCAGGGAGAACCCGGCAGCGCCATCGCCGAGTAGCAGCACCACCTGGGCGGCGGGCCGGGCAAGCCGGGCCGCGATCGCATAGCCGAGGCCAGTCCCGAGGCAGCCGTAGGGTCCGGGGTCAAGCCAGCAGCCGGGCTGCTGCGGCTCGACGTACTTGCCCGCGTAGCTGACGAAGTCGCCGCCGTCGCCGATCACCACGGCGTCGGGTTCCAGCACAGCGGCTAGCTCGCCGTAGATGCGCAGCGGGTGGATAGGGCTGGCGTTGCTGCTCAGTTGCTCCGCGTCCGCGTCTACTGCCGACGCGGTGGCAGCCTGCAGGCGGGGCAGCCAGTCATGACTCCAGGCGGCACCGGTACCGCCGGCTGACGGGCCGCCGAGCGCGCTGGCCAGGCCAGCGAAGATCGCCGACAAGTCGCCGGCCGCCGAGCTGGCCAGCTTGCAGTGCGTTGCGACCTGACCCTGCGCATCCGCCAGGTGAACAACCCGGGCCGGCGGGGCGCCGGTCTTCCCGCCGAAACTGCCGTACCCGAGCCGGAAATCCAGTGGCGTGCCTGCCACCAGCACAAGGTCAGCCTCGCCGAGTGCCATCGATCTGGCTCTCGTCACCAGTAGCGGGTGGCCTGCGGGCAGGATCCCGCGGCCCTGCCCGTTGGCAATGACCGGCAGTTGCAGGCTCTCGGCTGCCGCTCTGGCCGCCGCCTCCGCCCCGTCCAGCCAGACGTCCGAGCCAAGGATGAGCACCGGCCGGGTTGACTCCGCCAGCAGCCGGGCGATTGCGGTGATCGCATCGGGGTCGGGCGCATCACCCGCGGACCCGGTGGTCGCCGCTGCCGCGCTGTCCGGTCCGCCCGACCCGCCGAACACTCCGCCCGCGGGCACCGCTCCCGGCTCCGCCGGGCCGAAGAGTGCCTCCAGGCTCGCGTCCAGGAACACCGGACCCCGGTGCCGGGCGGCCGCGAGGGTGAACGCCTCGTCTACCGCAGCCTCAACCCCGCTCGCCTGGTGGACGGTCCAGGCCCGCTTGGTGACCGCGGCGACCAGCGGCGGATGGTCGAGCTCCTGCAGGCTGCCTGACCCCCACCGGCCGTCAGGCGCACGGCCGGCCAGCACCACCACTGGCGAGCCATTGAAATGCGCGGTAGTGATCGCGCTGATCCCGTTCGTGACCCCGGGCCCGGCGGTCAGCACGGCCAGGCCGGCCCTGCGGGTCAGCCGCGCTGTCGCCTCGGCCGCGAACACGGCGGTCTGCTCGTGCCGGACGTCCACGATAGGCATGGGCGGAGTAGCAGTGACAGCGCCGTCGTAGAGCGGGAACACGTGCCCGCCAGAGAGCGTGAACATGGCCTGCGCGCCGTGCCGCTGTGCTGCCGCCACCGCACGCGCTCCGCCGTGCGCGGGCTGGATCGCCGTCGTCTGCTCGCCGCCCGCTGCTGGCTCCGCGCCCGCTGCCTGCTCAGCTGTCATGACAACTCCACTTCGCCGGTCTGACGGGACGCTACCAGCAGGTAGCCCGAAGTGGCGGGCCCAGTCCGCCTGCGGCGTCCGGCGCCGGAAACCATGAGCGACTTATCACCGGCGCGGTGGTACTCTGAGCCCGCTTTGTCATGATTCGCGCTCACCGTCGCGGCGTGAAGTCGGCCCGACCGTGCCCATGAGCCCGATTTGTCTGGATGTCGCGTCGGCGCGGAGCCGTACCGGCATCTCGGGCTGCGATGATTATGAGGTGCCCACCCTGACCGATCTCGCCACCAGGGCCGGGATCCGCGGCGCGGATCTGGACTGGCTGCACGCGCTCATCTCCGACTGGCAGCTGCTCGCCGATCTGTCGTTCGCCGACCTGGTCCTGTGGGCGCCGCTCGGCAGCCAGTCGGCGAGTCCGGAGTGGCCGGTCGGCGCGGCCTGGATAGCGCTCGCGCAGATGCGCCCGACGACGGCACCGACCGCTTTGCCTGATGACATCGTGGGGACAGTGCGGCCTGGCGGAGAACAGCCGTTCCTGGCCGCCGCGTTTCTTGATCGAAGGGTTTGCCGTGAGGGAGATCCTGAGTGGAGCCGGGGGGTTCCGGTCCGGCACGAGACGATCCCGGTCACGCGCGACGACCAGGTCATCGCGGTTATCGAGCGATCCACCAACCTCAGCTCGGCGCGTACCCCCAGCCGGCTGGACCTGGCGTACCTGAGCGCGGCCGATGAGCTGACCCAGATGGTGGCGGCTGGCATGTTCCCGGCGCCAGGTCAGGGTCCCGCGCTGGTCAGGTCGCCGCGGGTGGGCGACGGCCTGCTCCGGCTGAGCCGCTCGGGCAAGGTCACCTACGCCAGCCCGAATGCCCTGTCCGCTTACCGGCGCCTCGGTCTTACGGCGGACCTGGTGGGCAAGCAGCTCGGTCCGCTGACGGCGCGGCTGTGCGCGGGCCGCGTGCCGAGGGACGACTCGCTGATGGTCGCCGCGAGCGGCCGCGCGCACGCCGAGACCGAGGTCGAGGCGAATGGCTCGGTTGTCCAGCTGCGCACCATCCCGCTGAACGTCGACGGCGACCGCGCTGGTGCGCTCATCCTGCTGAGGGACGTGACCGAGCTCCGTCACCGGGAGCGGGAGCTGCTGACGAAGGACGCCACGATCCGCGAGATTCACCACCGCGTGAAGAACAACCTGCAGACCGTCGCGGCGCTGCTGCGGCTGCAGGCGCGGCGGCTGCGCGCGCCCGAGGCGAGGGCTGCGCTGGACGAGGCGGTGCGCCGGGTCGGATCGATCGCGATGGTGCACGAGACCCTGTCCAGGGTGCCAGACGAGGTTGTGGACTTCGACGACATTGCCAGCCGGGTGGCGCTGATGGCCGGCGAGGTCTCATCGCCAGAGACTCGCGTCACGCCGACGCTGCTGGGGGAGTTCGGCGTGCTGCCGGCGCTGATCGCCACCCCGCTTGCGCTGGTCCTGACTGAGCTGCTGCAGAACGCGCTGCAGCACGGCCTGAGCCAGCGCGAGCGCGCCGCCGAGGGCTCGCTGCTGGTTTCCGCGGTGCGAGCGGACGGGAAACTGACGGTCACGGTCTCCGACAACGGCGTCGGCCTGCCGCCGGAGTTCGATCTGGAGTCAACGGTGAGCCTCGGCTTGCAGATCGTGCGGACGCTCGTGCTGACCGAGCTGAACGGCCGGCTGGAGATCAAGCCGGGAGATGGCGGCGGCACCACAGTGCTGGTTGAGCTCCCGCTCGACGAGATGTCCGGCTCCGACGAGGGATCGCATCCTGCCGACTCCTGGGCCGGGCGCGCAACACCCTAGCGATTTGGCGGGACGAACCGTCACAAAAACTTCGGCCCGTCTCACCGAACCGCTAGGGTGTCGCCGAGACGATGAACAGCTCGGTAGTTCCAGCCGGGAATCAGGCCCCGGCGCGTGCTGCAACCCTGCTGCGGCGCTTGACTGCCCGCCGCTCATCCTCGCTAAGTCCGCCCCAGACACCGGCGTCCTGGCCACTCTCAAGTGCCCACTGCAGGCAGGGTTCCACGACCTTGCACCCACGGCACACTTGTTTGGCCTCGTCGATCTGGAGTAGCGCGGGCCCGGTGTTCCCGATCGGGAAGAACAGCTCCGGATCCACGTCACGGCAGGCGGCATGGTGACGCCAGTCCATGAGTCCACTCCTCCTTGCGCACTGGCCCTGACCGGCCCAGTCTGCGCAGTCGTGCTTGTGAATGATTTCACGAGCTATGTGCTATGTGTCTTACGTACGATTTGAAACTTGGCTTACGGTCTCGATCGGCGATGCTGTGCTTACCCGGCGCTACGGTTCGTTACGCCGGTCGCGCTGAGATTTACCCGGTGGCGACCCGCCCGCGGCACCGTTGCTGCCAGCTCCCCCACAGTTGCTGGTCGGCCACCGCGCCAGGGCTTGCGCCCTACCACTCCTCGGTGCACAAACGCCCGACCCGCGCCCACACCCCGCGTCGCCGACCAGGCAGGCACGCATGAGCGCGCCGTTCACCAGGAGCGTTATAACCCTCTCAAGGCCGGCTTCGAACCGCAAGAGGCTTGAGCAAAGGTTCCGGAGGATTTCGGTGTCTGATCAGTCACATAGTTGACATGACTTGGCCGCCTGGGCCCAGGTAGCACCTCTCATGCTGACGTTATCGGCCTATTAGTGCCAGATAGCTCATTTTGCGAATATATTCAGCAATCAGAAAGGCAAAGAAAGGCTACCGCTTAGTGGTCGCTCGGTTTTCGGCGGGTTGCCGCTCCGCCGTCACTCGGCAACGACGGGACCGCGGACCGCGGGCGGTCTAGTGCCGGCCCGCCATGCTGATGTCGGCACTCCAGATCAGCTTCTCGAAGTGCTCACAGCCGTCCGGTGGCGAGTGCTGGTGGTGTTCGAGGATGTGCTCGAGGTGGTCACGTGCCGCCCGCATGGAGTCGATCTGCGCGTCGATCGCCTCGATGCGCTCGCGGATGACGTGCTGCCAGGCAGCGGAAGCATCCGGCCCGCCGAGGATCTCGGCGATGCCGTCCAGGCTTATCTGCCCGGATTTCTGCCAGAACCGGATGATGGCCAGCTGGCGGATCTCATCCGGCCCGTACCAGCGGCGGCCCGCTCGCCGGGACACCGGCTGCACCAGGCCGCGCTCTTCGTAGTAGCGGATCGTCGACGCGGGTATGCCGACGAGCCTGGCGACTGCGTCGATCGGGACAAGATCGGCCCCGGCGGAGCCGTTCCCGGCCGGAGCGGCATCGGTGCTCATGGCGAAAGTATGGGTCATCGCCTGCTTGCGTTCAAGCCGGCTTGAACTTGCACCATGGTGGAGTGACGAGGGCAAGGGGAAAGCAGGGCCGGCGGCAGGCATTACTCATCGACCTGACGCCACTGCGGCGATCGCGCGACTTCAGGCTCATCGTCGGCGGCCAGCTCGTGTCGGTGCTCGGCAGCCAGATGGCCGCGGTGGCCGTGCCATACCAGGCCTACGCGCTGACCCGCTCGTCCCTCGACGTCGGGCTTGTCTCGCTGACGCTGGTCCCCGCGCTCATCGTCGGGGCCGTCGTGGGCGGCACGGTCGCGGACGCAGTAGACCGGCGGAAGCTGCTGATAGTCGTCGAGCTGATCATGGCGCTCGGAGCCGTGGCGCTGGCCCTGAACTCGTCGGCGCGGCCGGCGTTGTGGCCGCTCTTCGTGTTCCCCGGGCTCGTCGCGGGGCTGGCCGGATTCGAGGACTCCGCGCTGGGCGCGATGGTGCCTGCGCTGGTCGGACGGCAGTACGTTGCCGTCGCGAACGCCACGTTCCAGGCGCTCTTCCAGCTCGGCGGCGTGGCCGGCCCGGCGATCGCAGGGCTGCTGGTTGCAGGGGCCGGGCCTGCGACCGTGTACTGGGTGGACGCGATCACGTTTGTGGTCGTGGCCGTCAGCGTGATCCCGGTGTCACCGCAGCGGCGGCAGCAGCCGCCGCCGGCGACAGCTCAGGACCGGGACCCGTCCGCGCCTGGCTGGCTTGCTGCGCTCGGCCTGCGGCCGTTCCTGCGGTCGCTGACCGACGGAGTCCGCTTCGTCCGCGGCCAGCAGGGCATCCAGGGCTCCTTCCTGATCGACGTGAACGCGACTGTGCTGGGCATGCCGCGGGCGCTGTTCCCGGCGCTGGCCGCGACCGTGTTCGGCGGCGGCGCGATCACTCTCGGCCTGCTGTCCGCTGCGCCAGGCGGGGGCGCGCTGCTCGGCGCGGTCACGACCGGCTGGGTCGGCCGGGTACGGCGACAGGGCCGCGCGGTCATCCTCGCAGTCGTCGGATGGGGACTGGCGATTTCAGGATTCGGGCTCGCGTGCTGGCTGGCGCCGGGCCCGGACCGGGCCGGGCGCCTGCTCGACTCCGCTGGCCTGTCGACCGGCGATGCGCTGGCCCTGCTGGCTGGCCTGGTGCTGCTCGCAGTGGCGGGCTGGGCGGACGTGATCTCGGCGGTGTTCCGGATGACGATCCTCCAGCTTGCAGCACCTGATGAGCTGCGCGGGCGGCTGACCGGCCTGCAGATGGCAGTCGTCACCGCGGGACCGCGGCTCGGTGACGGCGAGGCCGGGCTCGTCGCGAGCGCGTTCGGCCCCATCGCATCGGTGGTGTCCGGCGGCCTGGCATGCATCGCGGGCGCCGTGCTGATCGCCCGGCTGCGGCCGGGGTTCCGGCTGCTGGAGACACCGGCCACGGATCTGGCTGACGAGGCAGCGCCAGCCACGCAGGCAGCAGGGGCGGCTGGCACGACGGCAGGCACGACGGCAGGCACGGCTCAGCGCCCGGCTAGCTGATCACCCGGAGCGCCTTCGGCACAGACCTGAAGCTGACCCGCTCCGCCTCGCCCATGTACTCGCCGTCGAGCTGGACTGCCAGCGGATGATCAGCCTGCACCTCGATCGAGGACAGGTCATGTGCGGACAGCACTGAGCGACCGCGGGGCGGCCCGGCCCGGGCGGCAAGCATCTGCCGCAGGGTGCGCAGCGTCGCGATCGTGCCGAGCCTGGTCAGCGCGAGCACGTCGAGGCCGGTGTCGAAGCTGGCGTCCGGGTTCGTGTTGACCGGGCGGCGGCCGAGATATGTCCACGGTGCCGAGTTGGAAATGACGCAGACGAACACCGGGTCCGCGGCCAGCCCGGGCGGAGCCGTGAACCTGATCGCGGCCTGGCGCCGGTTCGTGACCTGGTAGTACTGGCGCAGGGCCGTCCTGGCGAACAGCGTCGGCGTCAGCGACCGGCCCGTCGCCCGGCGGCCCTCGACGGCCCGCACCACCTCGGCGTCCAGGCCTAGGCCGGCATTGAAGGTGAAGTAGTGCCCGTTGGCGGTGCCGAGGCCGATGCGACGTTCCCTGCCGTTCGCCAGGTCGTCGATAAGCCGCCCGGCGGCGTCGACCGGGTCGGCGGGCAGCCCGAGCGAGCGAGTGAACACGTTGGCGTTGCCGCCGGGCAGCGCAGCGAGCGCGGGCAGGTCCTCGGCCGCCGGGGGAGGCCCGGGCTCCGCGCCGCGAGCGCCCTGAAGGAAACCGGCGGAGTTGGTGATGTAACCGGTGCCGTGGTTCGGGCCAAAATCGCAGTGCGTGCCGCCCAGCAGGCCATTCACTGCCTCGTTGAC
>Ga0335075_10003231_pt1 | contig 25897 bp, 29 predicted proteins | sample Lox_Sample_24_FD_206723 | JGI IMG/M metagenome (GOLD analysis project Ga0335075, IMG submission 206723) | Soil microbial communities from Loxahatchee National Wildlife Refuge, Florida, United States - Lox_Sample_2.4 | ecosystem: Environmental > Terrestrial > Soil > Wetlands | place: USA...
CTGCTCCCGCCCTCCCCGCCGACCCGCGGCTCAGGCTGCCTCCAGCTTCACCCCGCCGCTACGACGGCCGGGAGATCGAGGTCTTCCACCTCCATTCGGACAAACAGCGCCTCGTGGCGCACGTACACCGCAGGTACACGAAAGACATCTCAGGAGCTTAAGTGTCAAGCCGCTACGGAAGATTGAGGGAGGTTTTGCCGGTGTCCCCAGGCGGTGGCCTCGTCGTAGAGGGTGCGGGTCTTGAGGCATCCGTGCAGGATGCCGACAAGCCGGTTGGCGAGTCTTCTCAGCGCGTCGTTGTGCTCGATTCCGCGGGTGCGGAGCCCGTCGTAGAAGGCCCGGGCACCGGGGGATGCGTTCAGCGCGGCGAACGCCTGGGCGTTGAGCGCGTCGGCCAGCCGGCCGTTGTGGATGAACCGGGCCGCGACGACCTTCTTCTTCCCCGACGCGCGGGTAAGAGGGCTGGTCGCGGCGTAGTTCCGCCGTGCCTTCCCGTCGCGGTAACGAGCGGGGTCGTCGCCGAACTCGCCGAGCACCCGGGCGCCGAGGATCTTGCCCATCCCGGGCTGGGACAGGTAGATCTCAGCGTCCGGGTGACGGCCAAAATGCTCCCCCACCTGCCCCTGCAGGGCCTTGACCTGCTCGTTCAGGACGATGATCACCGCGAGCAGCGACCGGACCGTGGCCGCGTAGGCTGCGGTGAGGGCTTCGGGCTGGCCGAGCTGCTCACTGCGCAGCGCGGCCAGGATCGCGCTCGCCTTGTCCGGGATGTTCCGCCGGCGGGCCCGCTTGAGCGCCGCGCTGACCTGCGCGCGGGTCAGCTTCGCCGCCCGGGCCGGCTCCGGGGCCTTGCCCAGCAGCTCGAGCGTGTCGGCGGCGTCGAGGTCCTCGAACGCCTCGAGGGCGGCGGGGAAATACTCCCGCAGCTGGTGCCGCAGCCGCTGCACCGCGCGCGTCCGCTCCCAGATCAGCGTCTTGTGCGTCCGGGCCAGCACCTTGATGCCCGCAGCCTCCGGCGAGTCCCCGGCCGCCGCCCGCAGCTGGTGGGAGTCGGTCCGCACCATGTCGGCGAGCATGTGCGCGTCGCCGGCATCGCTCTTGGCGCCGGACACGCCGTGCCGCTCCCGGTACCGCGATGCCTGCAGCGGGTTGACCGGGTACACCGTGTAGCCGGCGGCGGCCAGCGCCGCGACCCACGGGCCGCGGTCGGTCTCGATCCCGATCACCACTTCCGCGCTGTCCATGTCGTCTTCGGGCACGAACTGCCCGATCAGCGCGTGCAGCTGCGCCATCCCGGCCGCGCCCTCGGGCAGCCGCTTCTTCGCCAGCACCTTCCCGGCCTGGTCCATCACCTCGATGTCGTGATGGTCCTCAGCCCAGTCATCACCCGCGAACAGCCGCACTCCAGCTCCCGTCAACGTTGCCGAAACATGTCAGCAGCCAGCGGGAGAACCATCGGCGACCTAATAAGAACAGTGCTCACGCCAGCGGCGGGCACGACATCTCAGCAGCGATCAACTCTCCCGGTCACCGGCAGGGGCACGGTCTTTCGTCAGGGCTCGAAACCCAGGAGCACAAAGTGCTCACCTGCCGGCGGCCACCTTCGTCCAAGTCTGCCGTACGGCGGACCCGCTAACTCTTATTAGGTCCACGCCAGGTACATCGGACCTTCCGTCACAGCCGCCCTTTTCCTCCCCACCGGCACCTGATTTCCGGGGCCGCAGTGAAAAAAGTCTCCGAAAACACGATTTCTATAGGTGAGGTAAGCCCCCCGCCCGCCCCACGGAGCGCGGTCCCTCACAGCGGAGCCGGCCGGGCAAGGAGGCACCCAGACGTGAAGGACCGGCACTCAGCGGGGCGACGCGGTCCGCGGCCGCCTCCGCGCCGGGCACCCCCGCCCAGCTCGCCTGTCGCCACGTCCGCCTCCCAGGCCAGGTCCGCCACCGCTTATCAAGCCACCTCGCGCTCCACCCGGGCGGCGGCCACCTTCCGTCACAGCCGTCTTTTTCGCTCCCACCGGCACCTGATTTCGGGGCGATCTCCTAAAAGACCCCCGAAAACGCGATTCCTGTAGATGAGGGGAAACCCCGCGCCGGCCAGGCGGAGGCGCTCCCCCACGGCCGGCGACAGACGCCTCCGGCCAGTGCCGGCCAAGGAGGCAACCAGGCGTGCGGAACCAAGAATCCACCGGGGCGGCCCCGTCCCGGCACCTCAGCAGCCACGCGACGCCAGACCCGGCCGGGGACGGCCGTCCCGGACGGCCGGGACGGCGGGACGGCCGGTGAGCGCCGGCCGGCGCCTGCTCGCCGCCGCCGCCGACGCGGCGCCCGTCACCGTCCTGGCCGCCATCGCCGGAGCCGGATCCTTCACCCACATCCGCGACACCGCCGCCAGCCACGGCCAGGATGGCCCGATGTCCTGGGCCGTGGCGGTCTGCGTCGACCTGACCTGCGTCATGGCCGCCCGCGAGCGCCAGCGCGACAAGGACGCCGGCATCCCCGCGAGGCGCCTGTCGTGGCCGACGGTGGTGCTCGCGGGCGGGGTGCTGCTCAGCCTGGCCGCCAACCTCGCCCAGGCCCAGCCCACCGCCTGGGGCCGCATCACCGCCGCCGTCCCGCCCGCCGCGTTCCTCATCGCCGTCTCCATGATCGAGCGCCGCGCCGCCCAACGGCCCCGCGCCGCCGCCGGCCAGGACGACGTCCCCGGCGAGCCGCCCGCGCCGGGACGGCCGTCCCCGGCCCAGGACGAGCAGGACCAGCCGCGGGACGGGGAGGACGAGGCGCTGCTGGGCGCCGCGCGGCGGGCCGCCGCTGACCACGAGGAAGAGCACGGGCAGCCGATCACCCGCGACCAGCTCCGTGCCCGCCTCGGCATCTCCAACCAGGCCGCTTCCGACCTCCTCCGGCAGCTCCGAACCGACCCGGGCCAGCCGCCGCAATCAGCGCGCGCCGCCTGACCCCCGCCACCCGGCCGGGGTCATGTCCCGCCGCCGGTATTCAGCGCCTGCGACTCCGCCACCCGGAACGCCGCCACGGCGGTGGTGAACAGCGGCGGCAGCGCCCCGCCCGCGCCGCCGGCTCCGCGCCAGGTGATGTCCCAGGTGATCGTGGCCGTCGCCCGGAAAGCGCCGCCCGGCTGCCCCGCGCTGGAGGTAGTCCAGGTGTGCCCGCAGTCCGGCGACGCCGCCGCCGGGTCATCCGCGCTCGAGTACGGGGTGCCCGCCCCGTCGCAGGTGACCGTGCTGCCGTCGCCGGGGTGCCAGGTGACCGAGACCGGGGTGGCGGTCGCGGTCACGCTCTCCCCCGGCACCGTCGCCGTCTTCGACCTCGGCGCCCACTGCGCCGGGGCGATCCACAGCCACGTCGGCAGGTTCACCAGCTGGAGCCCGTCCTGGACGGGATTGGAGGCGATCACCGGGCTCGGCAGCCCCAGCGTCTGGCGCGCCAGCTCCGCCAGCGCCGCCGGAGGCGGGAGCGCGGGCGGCCCGCCCCGGGCGGCCGGCCTGCCCGGGGCGGGCACCCCGATCGGGCAGGCCAGCGTCTGCGCCGTGACCTGGCAGCCGGCCGGCACGCAGCCGAACGTCGCGTTCACCGTCCCCGAGCAGCCGGCTGGCCCGCCGCCTCCTGCGGCCGTCCCGGCCGCCGGAGCCCCGCCGCCCGCCTGGGGGCCGGGGCCGGCCGGGACGCCGGCCAACGGGCCGGACCCGGCCGTCACCTGGCACTGCGGGGCGTACGACTGGCCGCACGTCACGTTGCCGTACGGGTTCACCCCGCCCGGCCCGCCGCCGGCCAGCGCGGCCTGCTGCCCGGCGGCGAGCAGCAGCGTGACCGCCAAGGCGGCGGCCAGCGCGAAGGCGAGGGCGCGTGTCAGCACGATCCGGTCTTCTCTACCACGAGATCGGTCACCTTCCATGTGCCGTCGAACGGCTGCACCTGGGCGCTGATTGCCTGCCGCCCCGGCGCCTCCCCCTGGACGGGCTTGCCGGACTTGGAGTAGGCGACCGCACCGGAATCGTCGGAGCAGTCGGTGACGCTGGCCTCGGGCGTGCCGGCCGGCGTCTTCGTCATCGTCACGGTCACCTTGTGCGACGGGACGCCCCGGGTCACGATGCCCTCCAGGTGGTTCTGGTACAGGCCGCGGATCAGCAGCTCCAGCGCCGAGCCCGCCGCGTAGTGGTCCAGCGCCTGCGACTGGTAGTCGGCCGTGCGCGAGGCGGTGAAGAACGCCTGCCACATGCCCAGGTACGCCTGCCGGGCCAGCGCCCGGGGATCGCCGGTCGCAGCCGCGGAGGCCGGGGCCGACAGCGTGCGGTCCGGCGCTGCTGTCGACTGACTGCCGGGCGTACCTGTGGCGCACCCGGCCAGCCCGGCCGCCGCGCAGCACGCGAGGAGCACGGCACGTGAGACCCTCCAGGCAGCGCGCAACCCCGATCACCTCCCGACGATCACCGGGCACGGAGGTGATTACGTAATAGCACACGCCCCCCCTACTTACTTCAAGGTGCGATCGAACGCACCCCGGGGCAAGGTCGGCGCGTCGCCGACTGCGACTTTGCAGCGATGCTGACCATTCTGCAGGTACTTGGCCAGAGGGCCATCAAGATGAAACTGCAGCGCAGTGATGATGGTGTTGCATTTTCACAAGCTAATCTTGCGCTAGGAGTGCCTAGAGTTCACTGGGGTGACCTTCCGTTAAAGTTGGGACAGTCCAGTATTCGCAGCCCGACGTTCCGACGTCTGATCTGAGACCGTCAGCGAGTCGGCAGTCCTGCTGCTCTGTGAGGTTTTCGCTGGTTTGTACGACACCCGTCGGGTGCGTCGTCCGCCGCGGCCACCATCACTGTCTGGGTGATCCACCCTTCTCGTTACGCGCCTGCCTTGCGCCCGCCGTACGGTAGATTGTCCCTACCGCATACGTGACTGCCTGTCGCGGTGTGCTCACAAAGGGGGCCTATCGTGGAGCTGGTGCTTGCCGCGCGAAGGCAAGAGGTGCTGGAGGTTCTCGGCGACGGGGAGCACCAGGTCGTGCGCCATCAGGGCATCCTGCCAGACGGGGTCTCAGCAGCCATAAAGCGGTCGCTTACTACGACCCTCAGGTTCTCGGTCACTCCCGAATCGCGGTGGTGGCACGCACATGCAGACGAACTCCGGTTTCTCAGCACCGAAAGAAGCAGGCTGCTCGATGAGTACCGTCGACTAGGGCATTGGCAGAGGATCGCCATCGTTCTCGCCTGCATCTGCGCGAGCCTCCAAGCAGGTATCGCCGTGGCGTCAAGCGTCAGCGGGACAAAGCTGGCTGTCACCGGTGCCGCGACGACTGCTCTCGGCGGCGCCTTTGCTGCGGTCCTTCGCCACCTCGCGAGGGAGAAAGCCGCGACTATGACCGGACTAACCCAGGCCAACGATAGCGGGGCGAAGCTTCTTGCCCTAGCCCAGCCCATGATTGTCATCCCTCAATTTTCCGAACAGCCCGCAGATAAGTTTAAGTCCGTAGTGCGCATGTATAAATCACCGGAGAAGTCGTAGGTCAGAGCGAAGAAGCCCCATCGGCCCTACCTATGCCAGGTTGCCTTGATTAGCGAAGCGCCTGCAAGCGGCTACCCAGTTCCTTATCGAGAGAGCCCACTCGGCAAGCATCGCGGCATCGACTATACGCCTCTGTGACCAGCAGGGCGGCGGCAGGGACAGTGACCTAATCGCTCTGGTATTCGTTTAACCCGTGATAGGACGGGCGGTGCACCGCCTCCAATAAACACTCCGCGTTGGGTCTTGTACGTTCCGTGACGTCACGTATAGGCTGCTCGCAGGAGAGAAGGAAGGCGAGATATGGCCGGCAAGGAGGTCCAGCAAACCCAACGTCAAGTGGAGGCTGCTGTAGCGCGCCGGTTCCCGCATGTCTCGAAAGCCGACCGCGAAAGAATAACCGCCAGGATTCTTGATCACGTTGTCCAGACTCTCGATAATGGCGGCCATCCCGCGGGTATCATCCTGCTATCGGACGGCCAGGCTGAAATCAACTTCATTTCTGTCGAGGAGATAGGCCGGCAGGTTCTTAACGAAGGCCGGGTGGGCTGACCATGCGCTTCTGGATTATCGGGAGGCGGAAGAAGGCAATCGAGGTTCTGCCTAGCGGACTCGGCATATTCCATAATAGTCTCACGATACAGTTCGACGCCGAGGCTCAGCGGAAAATCGCGTCACGCGATTCACGGAAAACTGTGGTGCCCGGCGAGGTTATCGACAAGGACACCGACGAGATCTAGCCGCACGATAAGCTCGACAAGATATTACCCTTCCACTTCAAACAACTCCGCTAACAGCACCGTGAGAGCGTGAGGGGAAGTCGCCAACGCCTGAGATCGTCTCGGGCGAACCCCGACCAGAGTAATTATTCGGGGTCACGAGCCAGGAGTCATGCGAAACTGGGCGTAGCGGTCTAATCCGATTCAAAATGCATCGGCCACAGCGCATGATGCGGGCAAACGTCAAACGATTCTCCCAGGTCATAGCCGATTGTCTTACGCTCGTGCGGCCAACTAGATGCAACGCAGTGGCCATCTTCGCTGCACAGTCACACGGATGTGATTGAGCACGACATCTGGCCGCTGAGCATGGCATCCGGCCGCGTGGTCCTTGTGCCCGGTGCGCATGCATGGCCCGACTGAGGCTGGTGCCGGGTGCCCACGGCGGGATGCCGGGGCAGGCACCCGACCGCTGCCAGGCCGGGCGGCGAAGGCGACAACCCGCTCGCACCCAAAGAAGGTGTCCGCCGACCGCGCGGTAGGCGACTTGTTCCCACGCCCGGGAACCCGCGCGCTGCGCTCTCGCCGTCGCTGCAGCTCAGGGGTTCCCGGAGACCGGGAACGACACCCTCCCTGAGACGGGGAGTGAGGAACCGGCGGCCGAGTGTCAGTCTGAGAGCGCGACCTGTGGCGGCTGGAAGCCGCTCGCTCGCGTCGTTGACCATCCGCTCAGAGGGGAGTCCGTAGCGATGCAAGGTCCAGGCCGCGCACTGCCCCTTAAAGAGCGGTTCTCCAGAAAACCGGTGAACCGCCCAGGCCCCCGTCTCGCGTTGGCCAGCTGATGCCTGACCTGTCCCGGCAGCCGACGAAGCTTCGATCTGGGGTCGGACCCGGCTATGACCAGGCCGTCCTGGTGACGGGTCCTGCCAGCGTCCGGCACGAGCCGGGTGGGGCCGCCCCGGCCGTTGCCACCCTGGCGGTGGCCGTGCCCGCTGACCGCCGCCCTCGCAACACCATCGTGCTGGACTTCAGCGGCCTCGCGGACTCGTTCCCGGGCGCTTACGACCAGGCGCCGCTGTTCGTCTTGTCGCCCGCCGAGGCGGGCTGGCGGCCTTACACGCTGGTGTCGTACACCGGGAAAGACGCGCTGTTCATCGCGCTCGACGGCCCGCCGGTTGAGGGCGACGCCGGCGACTCCCTGGAGGTCGGCGAGTGGGTCGCGGACCTGTCGGCCCGGCACCGGGCGCACGCCGCCCGGCTCAACAACCACCGGCGGTGGTTCGTGAACGCGCGTCCGGGCCTGGAGATCGAGCAGAAGTTCACGCTCGCCGGGCGGCCCGACATCTGGCTCCTGGCGGCCCGCACGCGGGATCTGGTCGCCGCCGGCGACATCGACGGCTGGATACCCGAGCACGGCAGCGGCGGCGGATTCGAGCAGTGGGACTTCCCCAGCCACATCTACGAGATATCCGCTCCGGAGGCGGAGCGCGGGTATATCGCGTTCGTCCCGGCCGTTGACGGAAGCTGGGGCATCCGGCGCAAGTGGTTCACCGCCGACGCGGTAATCCGCCGGGAAGAGCTCACGGGCGGACTCGATCTAGGGCCGGCCCCCGACCTCCGCGCCGTCATCGGGGACCGCTACGGCCTGGCTCCCTCGTGGGGCGGCTGCTACCGGCGGGTCCGCTGCAACGTGCTGCTGGAGTCGCTGCGCAGCGGGCACGTCTTCTCGGTCATGTTCGACCGGTGCACCGACGCCGCCGGGCTGGCCCCGGACCTGCACCAGGCGGAAGTCGAGTACATCCGCAGCCGCGTGATCAGCGCCCGGCCAGATGATGACCTCATGAGCGAGTTCGGCCAGCTGTGTGCCTGGACGCGCCAGCTCCTCGACCGGTGCGGCGTGAAGGCCGAGCAGAACAACCTCTCGAAGCTCACCTGGCTCCGCCGGGCGGCACGGGACCGCCCGCCGCAGCGGCCGTTACCCGCCCGGGAACCATGATGAAGCTCGCTCCCCGCGAGGTGCCCGGGGCCGCGTGGTCGCGCCGCGCGGTGGCGCGCCTGGGCGAACCCGGCATCGCGGACTCCGCCAGGCTGCTTCCGCGCTTGCCTGTACCGTGTCCGGGTGACTTCCACTGGGCTGGACCGGCGCACGCTCGACGCCCTGCTCGCTGACGCCCGCGCGGCGGCGACCGAGCACGACGGCGCGCTGGCGTGGCTGGAGATCGCGATGAAGGGACCGATGGAGCCGGTCGCGGCCGAGGTGTGGGCGTTCGATGAGTCGTTCACGCGGGTCCTGCTGGTGCGGCACCGCTGGCGGGGCTGGGTGCCGCCCGGCGGGAAGGTCGAGGCCGGGGAGACCCCCCGCGAGGCGGCCCGGCGGGAGCTCGGCGAGGAGACCGGCCTGGACGGGCAACTGCTGGAGACTCCCGCCGCCGTCACCGTGCGGGCCTACCGGCAGGACTGGACGCCAACGCTCGGCCTGTCGTACGCGGCCGTCCTGGACGGGTCGCTCGACCCGGCCGGGGAGAGCCGCCAGCCCGCCGCCTGGACGCCGCTGTCATCTGACTGGGAAGGGGCATTCCCCGGCGACAGGCCCCGGATCAGGGCCTACGCCGGGCACCTGAAGGCAACAGGGAGGGCTGCGGCCGGCTGAACGCCGTGGTCACGCCTCGGCGGTGACGACGAGCCAGGACGTGCTGACCGGCCGCGAAGGATCGGCTCGGGCGTAGGCCCGCTCCAGGATCTGCATGCGCTGCTCGTGGGTGAACGGGCCGCGCGGGCGGGCGAACGCGGGAATCGACAGCCACGCACGCTTCTCCTCCAGCGTGCCCGTGTGCGTGACGGTCTCCATGTCCAGGACCGTGAAGCCGGCGGCGCGGAGCTGCGCGAAAACGACGCCGGGCGTCAGCGGCGCCTGCGGCCGGGGGTCCGGGGAGGGCTTGTAGCCGTACTGCTCTGCGGCCACGGCGTTGATCAGCTCGTTCAGGGACGGCCCTGATCGCTGCTTCGGGCCTGCGGGAAGGCCGGCGAAGGACCCGCCGATGTTGAAGACGAACCGGCCGCCGGGGCGCAGCGCCCGCTTGACGGCGGCGAAGACGACGAAAGTGTCGGTCTTCCAGATCGCCGAGTTGCACACGACGGCGTCGGCGCGCCCGCTGATGTGCCGGGCCGCGTCTTCGGCTCGCGCGGTGACCCAGCTGATCCGCGGGTCGGGAAGGGCACGCCGGCCGGCTGCCTGCATGGCGGCGGCGGCGTCGATGGTGATGATCCTGGCGGCGGGCGGCAAGACCTCCAGCAGGACGGCTGCGGTGGCGCCGGTGCCGCCGCACAGGTCGACCGCGAGGCGGGCCCCGGGAAGGTCGGCTCGCTCGGCCAGGTCGCGGCTGGTGTCGGCGTAGAAGGGGTAGTCGCGGGTGAAGCGGGCGTAGAGCTGGGCGTTGAGGTCGTCGTCCCAGCCGGCGACGGCGTCGGGAGGCTGCATGGGATCCTTTCCGCAGGCAGGCGCGCCGGCCTGGCTGCTGGCGTGACGGGTTTCAGAACAGCGATCCCTGGAGGGGCGCCGCGGGCGAGGTGTAGCTGCCGATCAGGACACGCCGTCCTTTGAGGACGCTGAGGTCCAGGACATAGCGGACGTCGTCGCCGGGGGTGAGCCGGACGAGGGCGCAGCTGCCCGAGCAGGACTCGACCTGGAACCCGTGCTCGCCTTCGCGGAGGTCGTGGCGGTAGGCCAGCCGCTCTCCCCGGGGCGGTGAGCGCAGTTCGTCCCCGCACGCGGGCGGCGTCCACTCCGCGGGTTCGGGGCGCAGGCCGAGAGCGGTCAGGGCGGCGAGGGCGCGGCCGACGGCGGCGTCGTGCGCGGCGCGGGTCTGGCGGGGGTCGGGGTTGGCGAGGGCGGCGAGTTTCGCCGCCGTCCCGCGCACGGACTGGGCCAGGCCGGCGTCACGGCTGAGCGTGTCTTCGAGGACGCGGACGGACCGCCCGTCACTCGCCTGCAAGAGGTAGGTGGCGTGCACGGGGCCCTGCTCGTCCAGCCGCGAGACCCGCCGCGGGGCCGCCGCTGTTCCGACCTTGCTGCTGGCGTTGGCGAACGTGGCGACGTAGAGCAGGTGGGGCTGGTCGAGGTAGGCGCTCAGCGCGGCGGGAACGTGGCCGCCCTCGTGCGCGTGGTGGGCGAACCGGAAGTCATCACGTCCCAGGCACGCCGGGCACTGCCCGCCGGGGCCGGCCCGCGCCTGCTGCGGGCAGGGCAGCGGCTCAACCCCGAAGGTGCCGGAGAAGCGGTACCTGCCGGTGCAGAACCGCCCGTCCCCCGCCGCCTTCACCCCGATCCGCAGGCCCATCAAGTCGACACGGCTCAAGGCGGCGGTGGCGGCGTCGGCCAGCAGGAGCGACGGCGCTCCCGTCGCCCACGTGACGCCGTGCCACAGGTAGGGGCGGCCCGGTGCGAAGTCCACGTTTCGCTGCTCCTCACTTGTTCTGGCCGGCGCGGTCAGGCGATGCCCAGCCGGGTCTTGAGCAGCACGAGCGCCTGGTCGACTACGGAGCCGGGCGGGAGCCCGGTCACGTCGATGGTCTCCCAGCCTTCTTGCGCGGCCTGCTCGCGCAGGCGGGCGCCGACGTCGTCCTGGTAGCTGACGAACGCCTGGCCGGTGCTGCCCGTCCGCCCGGTCTCCAGCAGGGTGAAGCCGCCCTTGCGGCGCAGTGCCTCCTCCGGGGCGACCTGGAGGAACAGGACCAGGTCGGCGGGCGTAAGGTGGGCGAAGACCTGCGGGGCCAGGCCGGCGGGGACGTCGGGGCTGGCCGCGTAGCGGGCGGTGATCTTGTGGTGGGCGTTGTCGAGGATGACGTGGGTTCCCGCCCGGAGGGCGGGGCGGATGACGAGCCGGTCCTGAAGGGTGTACCAGGCGGCCAGGGCGAACAGCCAGTAGTGGTCGCCGCAGGCCGCGCCGACGGCCTCGTCGCGGCGGTAGACGACGGCGTTGAGGCTGTCGAGGTAGGCCGAGAGGGCGGCGTCGGCGGGGGCCTCGGTGGTGTGCTTGCCGATGAGCACCGCGTCGTGCCCGGCGTCTTTCAGCGCGCTGAGCAGCGCGGCGGCCAGCGTCGACTTGCCGGCGCCGTCGATTCCGGCCACGGTGATGAGCTTTCCGGCGGGCTGGGCCGTCATGATGATGCGCCTCCTGCGGGAGCGTAGCGGGGGATGGCTTGGAGCCGGAGCGTGATGATTTCGTGGATGCGGTCGAGCAGACGGGCGCGGCGCTCGATGACGTGGCCGAGGCGCTCGTTGGACAGGTCGGCGGGGTAGTGGGCCGCGAGGTTGTTGGAGACGACGTGGAGGAACCCGAACTCGATGCCGGCCGAGGCCGCCGCGCGCCCCATGTGCCCGATCTCGGGGTCCACGAACTCATGGCCGGCGTGGCCGGCCAGCCAGCGGGTGTCTTCCAGCAGGATCGACGGGGAGGTCACGTGGACGCCGTGGCGGACGTCCGGCTGGCTCCCGGCCAGGCCCGCGAAGGCGTCCCTCCAGCGGACCGGGCCGCCGTCCAGGATGCTGGTGTCGCCGGTGGCCAGGCAGGTGTTGGGAGCGATGGCGGGGTCGAGCGCGCCGACCTTGCCGATGTAGACGACGCGGCGGGCGCCGAGCGCGGCCAGGCGGGACACGACGCGGCCGGCGACGTCTCCCCAGATGCTGTGCTGGTAGCCCAGGTACAGCACGCGCCGCCCGTGGTGCTCGGCGCGCTGCCAGGCGCAGCCGTGGCCGGGCGACCAGGCGCCGGGGTCGGTGAAGTGCCCCAGGCCCCAGCCGAGGACGACGAGGTCGTCGCCGGACGGGTCCAGGTCCAGCCGTTCCGCGGCCGCCGCGCAGGTGCGCTCATCGGGCAGCTCGTAGCCGACCTGGCCGTGGTAACGGCCGGCCAGGCTCAGGTAGGTCGCGATGATCAGCGCGTAATGGCGGACGTAGTCCGGTCCCGGGAAGCACTTGATGACCAGGCAGTCGCCCCGCGCCTCGGCGGTGGGCCGCTGCCAGTTGAACAGCTTGTCGTTCTTCTCGTTCGCCGACGCGACGCACTCCCGGTCGTAGGCGCCGATGACGCGGATACTTGCCCAGTCACGGTCGCAGAGCAGGTGGTGGGCCTTGATCTCCAGGTATCGGCGCAGGCTCGGCTCGCTCATCGTGTGCCGGCGCACGTCGATCGGCTCGGCCCCCAGCAGGGTCTCCGGGGAGGGCGGGGCGCTCACCGGGCCTCCCTGATCTTGACGGGGCAGCCCGCGGCGTCACGGGCGGCCTGGATGTTCTCGCGGATCAGCGCGAACCGGCCGGGGTCGATGTGCCCGACCGTCTCGACTCGCGGGGTCGGGGGCTTGTCGTACGGGCCCCGGGGAAGCATCCGCACCCCCATCATCCCGAGCAGGACCGGCGCGGCGCCGTCGACGGAGCTGATCCAGGGGTGCGCGCGCTGCGAGATCAGCTCCAGGTGCCCGGTGCGGCCGAAGCCGAGCAGCCGGTAGACAAGGCCGGGGACGACCCGGCCGGTCTCCTCCAGGTACGCGGTCGCGGCGAGGCGGTTCTTCGCCAGCTCCTGGCTCGGCTCCCTGGACCGGGACGCGGGGAAGGCGATCGAGCCGGCGTAGCCGCATGAGGCGAAGTGGTCGTAGACCTGGTTCCACTCGCGGTCGTCGGCGGCGTGAACCACCGCGCACAGCCGGAACTCCGCGGTGATCTGGAGGATCTGCCTGGCCGCGAGGTCGCTGGCGCGGATGGTGGCCGGCCCGTCGCGCATCACGTCCGGCAGGATGATCTCCTGCGCGCGCACGGCCCGAGCGGCCAGGACCAGGGCGGCGGGGGGCAGTGACTCGCCGAGGTCGAAGACGCCGTTGTCCACGATGACGGTCGCGCCCAGCTCCGCCTCTTCGCGGAAGAACGCCCGGTAATCCGGATCGGCCAGGACGCGCTGGGCGGCCACGTGGTGGACGGTGGCCGGGTCCTGGGCGGCGAAGTCCCGCAGGTAGGCGGACGGCGCGATGACCGACACGTTGATGCCGTGCGCTGCGTCACCGGCCACGTTCGTCCCCCCAGATCAGCACGTGCTCGCGGACGGTGAGGTTCCACCCGCGCTCGAGGGCGGCGCCGGCGGCCATGCGGAGCCGCCCGGTGATCGCGGCCGGGCTGGTGCCCTCGGGGGACAGCCAGATCTGGGTCAGGCCGAACTCGCGCTGGAGCGCGGCGATCTCTTCGATGTCGCCCGGGTGGCAGACGACGAACTTCCAGCGGGCCTGGCCGCTGGCCTGCAGCTCGCGGATGGCGGCTGGCTTGATCCGCTTCTTGCGGGGCACTGCGGAGGTCGCGAGCTTGAGGCTCGCGTTGAACGCGGCCCCGGCCGCGATGAGGTCCCCCCCGGGGCAGATGGTGGCGTTGGTCTCGATCTCCATCTGCCGCCCGCTCAGCCTGGCCTGGGCGGCCAGGTGCAGCAGCGTGTCCCGGCGCAGGAGCGGCTCGCCGCCGGAGGCCACGATCAGGTCGACCGGCGCGAGGTCCGGGTTGCCGCCGGAAGGGTCAAGCTCCGTCAGCGCGCCCCAGATCTGCCCGGCCGTCAGGTGCCGCACCCCGCTGGTGAGGTCGTGGCTGGCGCCGTTCCAGGTGTACTCGGTGTCGCACAGCATCGGGCCTTCCGCGGGGGCGCCCGCTTTGCCGGGCAGGCTGCGGTAGCCGCAGGTCAGGTTGCAGTCCATGAAGCGGACGAACAGGGCGCGGCGGCCGAGGCTCGGTCCCTCGCCCTGGAAGGAGTAGAACATCTCCGATACCGGCACGGGCCGCTGCCCGGTCGGTTCTAGGAGCGGCAGGGTCGCGGTGGTCATGGCGTTCCTCTCGGGGTCGGCGATCACGAGGCGGGCTCGGGCCGGTACTCGGCCCAGGTGGCGGGGGTTTCGCTGACGCGGACCGCCGCGATGACGGCGGAGGGGGGCAGGGCGAGGTTGGCGGCGCACCAGCCGAACAGGGCACGGGCGAGGTTCTCGCTCGTCGGCTCGGCGTCGATGACGTCGTTCAGCATCCGGTGGTCGTACGCCTCGGCCAGGTGCCGCCGCAGCGGGGCCAGGTCGGCGAAGTCGGCGACGAACCCCGGCCCGGTCAGGTCCGTGGCGGTCACAATGACCTCGACGGTGTAGGAGTGACCGTGCGGCCGGGCGCATTTGTGCCCTTCCGGCAGGCCGCCCAGGTGGTGCCCGGCCTCGAAGGAGAACCGCTTGCCGATCGCGTGGCTCATGCGGCCCCCCGTCCCGGGGCGTGCGCCAGGTGCAGGAACTCCGCCCGCGCGGACGGGTCGGCGCGCAGCAGCCCGCGCGTGGCGACGGTGACGGTGTCGCACCCCTGGGCCTTGATCCCGCGGCGCGTCATGCACAGGTGCTCGGCCTCGAGCACGACGCCGACCCCCTGGGACTCCAGCCGGCTTTCCAGGAAGGAGGCGATCTGCTGTCCGAGTTCCTCCTGGACCTGCATGCGGGCGGCGAACGCCTCCACCGCCCGCGCCAGCTTCGACAGGCCCGCGATCCGCTCGCCCGGCAGGACGCCGACCTGGGCGACGCCGGAGAACGGGAGCATGTGATGCGCGCAGACGGAGGTGAAGGGGATGTTCCGCGCCAGGACCAGCTCGTGCTGGCTCTCGGCGTTGGGGAACGTGGTGAACTCCCACGCCTGCGTGCTCAGCAGTTCCGCCAGGCCGGCCACCATGCGGGCCGGGGTCCGCCGCGCGGCCTCGCTGCCGGCGGGAACGCCGAACGCCGCGAGCAGCGCGGCGGCGGCCTCTTCCGCGGCCTCCAGGTCGAAGGCGACGGAACCGAGACCACCGGGCCCTAGCGCCGGCAGGCCGTTCCCAGGCGGCGCGGCAGGCGCGTTCTCGGCGGCCGGGCCTGCTGCCTCGGCCAGCAGCGCGCCCGGGATCCCCAGGGGCTGCGCGCGTCCGTTCATCAGAACTCCTTGCTCGGTCATGACCCTCCTCAGTGCGGTGCGCCCCGCAACGTCACGGTGCGGCTCGCCGCCCGCCCGCGGCAACGGCGCGTGCGCGCCTGGAAGAAACTTTGCGTATCGGGTAAATCACCTTCCGGTACCGGCCGCGGGCGGCTTACGCTGGCGGCGACGGACCGGGCAAGGCTGGCGGGATGGCAGACGACCTCCGATCGCTCCTGGCATCGCAGGACATCCGGGACGCCGTCCGGCAGCGCCGGTACGGCGTCGTGCTGCGCCGCGCCCGCCAGGCCAGAGGCCTGACCCAGGCGCAGGCCGGGGAGCTGTCCGGGTACTCGGGCGCCACGATCTCGCGGTTCGAGACCGGCAGCAGGCGGCTGGCCGACATCGACACGCTGCGCCGCCTGGCCGGGGCGCTCGGGACGGCGCCGGAGGTCTTCGGCCTGACCCCGGAAACGGGAGAATTTCCCGGCGGCGCCCGCGCGGGCGCTGTGCCGGGACAGGCGCGGATCGCTACAGTGGTCACGGGCCTACCACTGGACGGTGACGACGTGCGACGCCGGGACATGATCACGGGCACCGCAGCCCTCGCCGGGGCCGCCGCGCTCGGCCGGGCTCCGCGCGCCGGCGGGGCGCCCCGCCGCCCGGCGGCCGGTCTGGAGGACGTGATCTACGGCCGGGCGGACGCCGCGCCCGTTCCGGCGGGCAGGCTCCGCGCGGCGATCAGCGCAGCGCGCGGCGACTTCCGCGACGCCCGCTACGAGCGGGTGCCCGCAGCGCTCCCGAAGATCATCGCCGCCGCCCAGGCAACCCGGGACAGCGCCGGGTCCGGGGAGCGGGCCGAGGCCAACGCGATGCTCTCCGACGCCTACCTCCTGGCCGCCGACTACGCGGTCAAGGTCAACGACGACCCGCTGTCCTGGACGACCTCGGACCGGGCGCTGCAGGCCGCCCAGGCCAGCGGCGACCCGCTCGCCGTCGCCGACGCCCGCCGCGCCGTCGCCACCGCCATGCGCCGGGCGCACCACCCCGCCAGGGCCGTCGACCTGCTCATCCGCGCCTGCCGCGACATCGAGCCGGACGGGACCGTCGGCCCCGACCAGCTCGCCACGTACGGCAACCTGCTCACCGTGGCCGCCTACACCGCCGCCACGGCCGGCAACCGCGGCGCGGCCGGGGAGTATATGACCGAGGCCGCCTCGGCCGCCAAGCGGCTCGGCAGCACCGCCAGCGGCAGGCAGCCCGCGTTCGGCCCGGCCGGGCTCACGCTCTACCAGGTCAGCATCGCCCAGGTACTCGGCGACAGCGGCACCGCCATCGACCACGCGCGCACCATCCGCGCCGCTGACATCCCCACGCCTGAGCGGCAGGGCCGCTACTGGGTCGACGTCGCCCGCGCCTGGCACCAGTGGGGAAAGCCGGAGGCGTGCTACCGGTCCCTGCTCGCCGCCGAGCGCGCCGCGCCCGCCGAGGTCCGCTACCGCCCGCCCGTCCACCGGATGACCGAAGACCTGCTCAGGGCCGATACCCGCAGCGCCCTGCCTGGGCTGCGCGACTTCGCCCGCCGGGTCGGCGTGCCAGGCCACTAGCAGCCCGGCCCGCGATCCCCGGCGGCGGGGGTCACTCATTCCCCCGCCCCGGCTGGCGGCCCCCCGACGTGACCGGCTTTCCCCGGCTTTCGAGTTCCACGGCGATGTCCCCGCGCAGCGTGTCCAGCTTGATCGCGCTCGGGTCCAGCCCGAGCGCGCGGTGGTTGTCGTACAGCAGTTGCGCGGCGTCGTGCGCCGCGCGCAGCTTCTCATCGGTGAGGCTGTCGAACATCGCGGGTCTCCCTTGCGCGTGGCTTGCGTTGTGGTGTCCGGTTGCGGGTGCCTGCGAGCGCCGCAGCTAGAGGCGCTCCAGCGCCGACTTGACCCTGGCCAGGATGGCCGGGTCGACGGGCCTCGGCGTCCTCGCCGCTCGGGCCGGGACGGGCGCCGGGCGGCGCCTGGCCGGGAGCGCGGGCGCGGGCGGCCGGCCCGCGGCTTGCCTCTCTCCCGTGAGAACCGCCCAGGTGACCTTGGCGTGCTGCTGGCCGTGGAGCGGGTACCAGCCGCACCGGTCGCTGAGCTGCTCGACGATCAGCAGGCCCCGGCCGCTTTCGTCGTCCGGGCCTGGCTGCACGGCCAGGGGGACGCCGGGATTGCTGTCGCGGACGAGGATGGCCAGCTCGCCCTTGTCGAGGGTCAGGACCAGCCTGATGGCGGCCAGGTCCAGCCCGGCGCTGGCTTTCAGGGAGTTGGTCACCAGCTCGCTGGCGAGCAGCTCGGCGGTGTCGGCCAGCCCGGCCGCGCCCCATTCCCACAAGATCTCGCGGGTCCAGGCGCGAGCGCAGCGCGGCGCGGTGGGGACCGCGCCCAGGTCCAGGACGGCGTGCGGCGGGCGGGAGGGCACCTGGGCGGGCGGTCCCTGGCAGGACCGCCGGGCCGGCGCCGGGCCGGGTGGCCCGTGGCAGGGGCGCGGCGGGGTGGTCACGGTTGGGGTTCTTGCGGTTGGGGTCCTCCTGGTGGCGGGCTGACGGTGGTGCCCCGGGCCGCGTGATGGGCCGCCCGGCCCGGGGCTGCTTGTGGTGGCCGGCGAGGTTAAGCCCGGCCAGGACCAGGGCCGCCTCGATCTCGGAGGCCCGGCGGGGTCCCAGGCCGCGGATCTCGCGGAGCTGCCGGCGCGCGTAAAGGTCGATCACGTCGCCGACTGTGCGCGGCTCGGCGAATGGCGCGTCGTAGGCGCGGGTGAGAGGGTTGAAGCTGTTGCGCGATAGCACCGTCAGCAGGCACTCCACCGGGCAGTCCCGGGTCACCGGCCCGTGGTGGGGCACCCTGCCCCGGGGCGATCCCGTCAGCCGCTCAGCCATGGCCCGCCCGCCCCGCCCCGGCCGGGCGCAGGAGCGCCATCGCCCGCGTGACCGCCTCCACCACTGAGCTGGAGATGGCGGCCGGATCAGGGGGCTGGCCGCACAGGCCCGGCCCGGGAAGGGCGGCGGCCTCAGCCCAGTAGTCGCGGGTCCAGGTCAGGCCGCCGTCGTCGGCCACGCAGACCTGCCCCCCGTTGTCGCCTTGCCCGGGAACCGTCACGGTGATCTCGGCGATGACGTCGAACGCGGTCTCGTCGCGGTAGACCGCCAGTTCCACGTCCAGGCCCCGGGCCTTCAGCTCCAGGCCGACGATGCCCTTGAACGTGGCGTTCTCCCGCTGGTACCCGGTTCCCAGGCGGGGCTGCGGCCCCGTGCGGCCGGTCAGCAGGACGGTGGCCAGGTCGGCGGTCAGGCCGGGGTCGGCGTCGTCCGCGGACCAGGGCCAGTACTCCCACTCGGCGCTGCCGCCCTCGCCGATCGCCAGCGTGCAGCGCGCACCCGGCAAGGCGATGTCCAGTCGGCCCTCGCCGTCGGCGGGCGGGCTGACGTCGAGGCCGGCCCCGGCCAGGCCGTCGGCGACCAGGCGCAGCAGCTCGCCCGGCGCGGTGCGATTGGGAAGGCAGGTGGTTGTCACGTCGGGTCGTCCTTCCGGTGAGCACGGCCGTCGAGGACGGCCAGGTGGGCGAGCAGGGCAGCGGTCATCTGCCGGGGGTCGGCGGGTTGGCCGTCCGGGGGCTGGTAGTGCCACTCGATCTCGATGCTGTCCCAGGTCGCGGTCACGGTGTCCGGCTGCGGTTCGGCCTGGGGCTGGCCGGGGGCCGGGAGCCGGGCGATGACCTGGGCGGCCTCGGCCTTGCTGCGGCCGGTGTAGTGGCAGGCGGCCTGGCCGTTGTCCTCGGCGGTTACCTCCACGCAGGGGTCGCCGGGCAGGCCGGTCACCTTGAACACGGCCGGGTCGCGACCCGGCGGGAACCTCACCCGGTAGCCGTGCTGCGCCAGCCGGGCGGCCAGCGCCAGCGCCGCCGCGTCCGCCGCCCCGGCAAGCTCCGCTGGCTGCTCAGCCATGGTCCGTACCTCCTGTGAGGCCGGGCGGCAGGTCGCTGAGGGCGCGGGGCTGGCCGAGGATCACCGGGAGCAGGGCCAGGCGCGGCGCCTGGAGCGCGTCGGTCAGTTGCAGGAGCTGGCGGATGTCGTAGATGCCCTGCCGCCGCCCGGCCTCCCAGTACCAGATCACGCTCTCCGACAGGCCCGCCCGCTCGCCCAGCTCCCGGCGCGTCACCCCGGCCGCCGCCCGGTAGATGACCAGGACCGACTGGAAGTCCAGCCGGGCCAGCGCCTCGCGCATCGGCCCGGTCTCCCACACCCACGTCGCCAGGTCATCACCGGGGCCGACGAGGTGCTCCCGGTCGAACAGCGCCCGCTCGCACGGGACGCAGAGAGTCCCGGGGTTGTAGCCGGATAGGCGCGTCTTGCGGCAGGACTCGCAGACCCGCCCGCTGTCCCCCGGCTCGGCTGGAAGCCGGCCGCCCCGGGGGACGGTGCCGGCGGTCTGCGCGGTCACCGGCCTGCCGCCTCCGCCCGCGCCTGCCCCTGGGTGCCGCCCCGCACCAGCGCGAGATGTGCCCCGCCGGGCTCGGCGTGCACCGGGGCGGCGGCGGGGGCGGCGATCTCGATCACCAGGCGGGCCGGCACGTACGGCAGCGTCAGCGTCATCCCCTCGCCGCCGGTCACGGCCGGCCCGCCAGCGGGCCGCCAGCCGGGGTCGTGCCCTTGCCCCGGAGCATCGTCCTGTGGAGCCGCCTCAGCCGCCCCTGCGAGGATGACCAGCTCACCGGCTGCCTCCAGCGCGTCGTCCAGCCTGGCCGCTACGCGCGGGGAGGGCCGCTTCCGGCCGTGGACGACCTTCGACAGGTGCGAGGCGTCGCACGGCACCCGGCGGGCCAGCTCCCGCAGCGACACGCCGCGCTCCTCCGCCAGTACCAGGACCCGCTCCCCGAACGGCGTGTCCGCCCGCTGGCGGCGCATCAGCACCAGCCGGTCGTGCTGCGGCAGGCGCTCATGATCAGCCAGGTCCAGCAGGCACAGCACGTCAGTCTCGTAGACCTTCGCGAGCAGGCACAGCACGTACACCGACGGCTTGCGGTCGCTGGCGGGCCACCGCTCCAGCTCGCACAGGTGCGGGCCGCTCATCCCCGCCCGCCCGCCGGGATCGGTCCCGCCACGGGCCGCAAGCTCGTTGAACCGCTCCGCCACCTTGTCCAGCGTCCACCCCCAGGCCAGCCGGTACGCCTGGCGCGGGCGCACCGGGTAGCGGCGCGACACCTCGATCGCGATCTCGTCGTAGCTGAACTCCAGGCCGCGCATCCGATCCCGCAGCCTGTCCATCTCGGGCTTGAACCCTCTTGCGCCCGGGCCTGGTACACCCGGCGCGGCCACGGCACTGGCCTGGCTCACAGTTGCTACTTCCTTTCTGTTCAGCCTTCCGGCTGCCTGCCCCGGGGGGCAGCGGCGCGGGGCCGGCTAAGACTCCGCGCCGCCGCCTTTCGCCGCCGGCCGGGGCCAGGGCTACCAGGACGGCGGGCGCCCTGTTGTCCGGCCAGCGGCGGCGAGGCGTCCGCCGCGCCTCTCCTGGCCCCCGCCCGCGAACTGCCGGGGACGCTAGCCCGCAGGGCACCGGGGACCGCACCCGGCCGGCGGCCACGGCAGGCGTGACCGAGAAGGCATCACGTCCCGTCGCGGGCCGATCACCGGCCGGGTGCCATAACGATGCGCCATGTCATTTGCAGAACGGGAGTGTCAAGCCAGGGCGGATGCAGGCCAGTTCGTGACAGTCCGGAACAGTCGCATTGCGTTCCGTCCCCGGGGCGTGGCACGCTCTGCGTGGAACGCAGGGTGAAAGGCAGGGCGTAATGGACAAGGCCGGGGCCGCGGGCGGGCCGACCGTGCTGCGGATGATCCTCGGCCGCCAGCTCCAGGCGCTGCGCGAGAAGGCCCAGATGAGCTATGACGACGCCGCCGCGGTGATCTACTCGTCCTCGGCCACCGTGCGGCGGATGGAGAAGGCCGAGGGCGCCCTCAAGCCGCTGAACGTCAAGTCCCTGCTGATGGCCTACGGCATCACCGACGTCCGCGAGGTCGACGCGTTCCTCGCCCTGGCCCGTGACGCCTCCAAGCCCGGCTGGTGGCACAGCTACGACGACGTCCTGCCGTCCTGGTTCCGCACCCTCATCGGCCTGGAGGAAGCGGCCTCGCTGATCCGCGGCTTCGACCCCCACTCCGTCCCCGGCCTCCTGCAGACCCGCGGCTACGCCCAGGCCAACGTCAAGACCGGCTTCCCCGACGCGGCCGAGGAAGAAGTAAGTCGCCGCGTCAGCCTGCGCCTGGACCGCCAGCAGATCCTGAATCGCCCGGACCCGCCCCGGCTGTGGCTGGTCATCGACGAGACCGTCCTCACCCGGCCCGTCGCGACCGCCGGCCCCGAGGTCATGCGCGAGCAGGTCGGCAAGCTAATCGAGGCCGCTGCCCGGCCGAACGTGACACTCCAGGTGCTGCCCCTGGCCGCCGGGCTGCACCCCGCCGTGTACGGGCCGTTCCGCACCTTCCGGTTCGACACCGCCGACCAGCCAGACATCGTCTACGGCGAGTCGATGACCAGCGCCTGGTACCTCGACAAGCCCGACGAGACCGCCGCCTACATGCAAGCCCTGGACCGCGTCAGCGCCCAGGCCGCCCCGGCGGCGGACACCGTGAAGATCCTCACCCAGATCCGCAAGGAGCTATGAGCAATGAACGAACCCCGCAACGGCACCCCCGCCGCCAGCCTCGGCACCGACGGCTGGGCCAAGCCGTGGAGCAGCCCCAACGGCGGCGACTGCCTGGAAGCCAAGAAGCTCCCCGGCGGCCGGGTCGCCCTGCGCCAGTCCACCGACCCCGACGGCCCCGCGCTGATCCTGGAGCCGAACGAGATCAGCGCCTTCGTAAACGGAGCCAAGGCCGGACTGGCCGACGACCTGCTCGCCTGACCCGCAGGCACTGACAGCAACGGCTTCCCGGGCACGGCGCCCCGGGAAGCCGCGCCGTCACCCGCAAGGCACCGACCCGGAGGGAACGTCGATGGACACGGAACTCGCAGCGTGGCTGCGCCAGGAGCGCGAGAACAGGGGCTGGCCCAAGGCCGAGATGGCCCGCCGCCTCGTCCAGGCCGGGCGCGACGCAGGCGACAACACCGTGCCCAGCGTCAGCGGCATGCTCCACAACATCCACCGCTGGGAACGCGAGGGCGGCGTATCCGAGCGCCACAAGCTCCACTACTGCCGCGCCCTCGCCATCCAGCCCGGCCAGTTCGGCAATGGCACGAGACAGCCGAATGATGCCGTGGCACCGCCGTCGCCCGCCGAGGCCAGCCCGGCGGCACCCGCCGCCGTGGTGCCCGTGCAGCGCCCGGCCGCCGCTCCCGTGGTGCCCGGCCTGCCTCAGCCGGCACTGGCCGGCATCGCCTACCGCGGGAAGCAAGAGCTCGTCCCGGGAGAGTTCGCGGTTGGGCAAGAGGTCATGACGGCGGCGCACGAGGGCAGCGACCACGCTGCGGAGCACGAGTACCACGGCGTCGGCGCGGCCACGCTGGAGCAGTTGCGCGCGGACCTGGTCCGGCTGTCAGCCCTGAGTGACACCGGGGCGCCGTTCCCGGCGTTCCTGGACATGCGCCGGGTCCGGGACCGCGCCTGCCGCCTGCTGGACCGGCGGCAGCGTCCCCGCGAGCTGGCCGACCTGTACCTCCTGGCCGGGTGCCTGAACGGGCTGATGGGCGTCACCGCCAACCGCCTGGGCTACCCCGACGCCGCCGAGGAGCTGATCCGGGCCGGCTGGGCCTACGCCGACATCATCGGCCACAACGCGCTGCGCGGCATGCTCCGCGCCGGGCACGCCTACGTCATGTACTGGCGCGGACGCAACAGCGAGGGCCGTGACTTCGCCGCCGACGGCCTGCGCTACGCCTCCCAGGGGCCGCTCGGCGCCAACCTGCACGTGGAGCACGCCCGCGCGGCAGCCCGCCTCGGAGACGCGCGGACAGCCCGCCGGGCAGTCGAACTCGCGCACGCCGCCCAGGAAACCGACGCCGGCGACGACCTCACGCAGATCGGCGGGGAGGTGTTCGCCCTCTCCCGCGCCACCACCTGCTCCATGGCCGGCAGCGCGCTCGCCGAGATCGCCGGCAACGAGCGCGAGGCAGCCGGGGAACTGCAGCGCGCCATCAGCCGGTACGACGAGGAACCGCGCCCCGGCGAGTACCACGGGACCGCGGGCAGGGCCCTGGCCGGGACGGACCTGGCCATCGTCCGGCTGAGGTCCGGCGCGCTCGACGCCGCCGCGACCGCCCTGGAGCCGGTCCTGGCGCTGCCGCCCGTGCAGCGGGTCGCCACGCTGACCGCCCGCCTGGCCCGGGTCCGGGAAGAGCTGGCCGCGCCGGTCTTCCAGGGCTCACAGCAGGCTCGCGACCTCGGCGAGCAGGTAGAGGAATTCGACCGGGAGTCCGTCGCCAAGGGACTGCACTCCCTGGACGGGTGAAGCGCGGCCCCGGGTCGTCATGCGCCGTCGTTGAGCCGGGTAAAGTCGGGCTGTCATAGGCAGGTATCAGGCGCAACAGCCCGGGGCAGGTGGCGAGATCATCGAGGACGACGGCTTCCGCCGTCAGTTCGACGACGTGCTGGAAGCCGTATGCCGCACGATCGGAGTCCCGGCGTCAGGCGCGGACCTGCTGCACCTGCACAGCAACGCGGTGTTCGCGCTGCCCTCCGCCGGGCTGGCCGTCCGCGTCTCCAGCGACCCTGCCGCCCTCGGCCGCATCACCGCGTCCCTGCGCGTCACGGCACGGCTGGCTGCGAGCGGGTTCCCGTGCACGGCCCCGGCCCCGGCTCCCGGCCAGCCCTTCAGCATCGCCGGCAAGGTCGCGTCGGTCTGGCACCTCGTGCCGCAGGAGCCCGGCCCGCCGCCCTCTGCTGCCGACCTCGGCCGGCTGCTGCGGGACCTGCACTCGCGCCCGCTGCCGCCGTCCCCGCCGGGAACACTCGCCGACCCGCTGGACAGCGTCTTGACCGCCCTCCACGCGGCCTCGCCTGACGCCGTCCCGCGCCGCGACCGGGAATGGCTCAAAGACCAGGTCGATAAACTGCGCGGTCAGTGGGCAACGCTGTGCTTCCCGCGCCCCTCCGCGCTGATCCACGGGGACGCTCACCCGGGCAACCTGATCAGGGGGCCAGGCGGCACGGCCCTCCTCGGCGACTGGGACCACGTCGCCATCGGGCCGCCCGAGTGGGACCTCGTCCAGGTTCACTACACCGCCCGGCGGCTCGGCTACCCGGCGCCCGAGGACGTCGACGCCTTCACGGCGGCCTACGGCTGGGACATCCGCGGCTGGCCCGGCATGGAAACCCTGGTAGCCGTCCGGGAGGTCAGCGGGCTGGGCTCCTACGTCCGCAACGCCCCGGGCCAGCCGTTCGCCCGCCGGGAGCTCGCCATGCGGGTCGCCACGCTCCGCGCAGACGACCGCTTCGCGCGGTGGAACCGGCCCGGCTCCGCCGCCTCCCGGGGAACGTGAGCACGCACTCACCGCCACCCGGCGGCGCACGAGCCCCCTCCGCCGGGGGGAGCATCGCCCGCGCGGCGCGTACCCGGTGCGGCCGGGCAGCGGAGCGCACGTCATGCCATCATCACCCGCCGGCCGGGGCCTTGCGGCCGACGCCGGCGTAGATGCCGATCTTTTCCAGGTCCCTGGCGCGGGGCCGCTTGCCCTCCGGGCGCCACAGCGGGGCCTGGACCAGCCCCGGTTCCAGCAGCTCGAACCCGTCGAAGAACGATGACACCTGCTCACGGCTGCGCAGTACCAGGGGGGCGGTCGCGTTCTTGTACCCGGCAGCAGCCTGGCCCGTGTCGCCGGGCGGGTGGAAGTCCAGCGTCCCGTGCGACAGGGCCAGGTAGCTGCCTGCCGGGAGCGAGTCCCGCAGCGTGGCCACGATCCCGGCCGGGTCCTCCTCGTCCTTGACGAAATGGAGGATCGCCACGACCAGCAGCGCGACCGGCCGGGTGAAGTCGATCAGCTCACGCAGTACGGGATGGGCGAGGATCGCTGCGGGGTCACGCAGGTCCGCCAGCACGATACCGGTGGTGCCGCTGCCGGTCAGCAGCGCGTTCGCGTGAACGTGGACGATCGGGTCGTTGTCCACGTAGACGACCCGGGTGCCAGGCGCGGCCCGTCCGGCGACCTCGTGCACGTTCCCGGCCGACGGGATGCCGGTGCCGATGTCGATGAACTGCCGTATCCCCGCCTCGGCGGCCAGGAACCGCACCGCGCGCTGGAGAAAGGCCCGGTTGGCCAGCGCAATCGCGGGCACCTCCGGGAAGTCGCGCACGATCTGCCTCACTGCCGCGCGGTCGGCGGGGTAGTTGTCGTTCCCGCCGAGGTAAGCGTTGTACATCCGAGCCGGGTGCGGCTTGCTCGTGTCGATCTCCGCAGCGGCGAAACCGGGCTCCATCGCGTCCTTCCCGTCACCTGACATGGACGCTGCCAGCATGCCGCCGGCACCCGCCCGGGGGAAGATGACAATCAGGGCCAGTCCGGGACACTAAGCCGCGCCCGGCGTCACAGGCAGGCATACCGATTGCCAAGGTCCGCAGATGTACCTGCGCTATACGTGCGCCACGAGGCGCTGTTTGTCCGAATGGAGGTGGAAGACCTCGATCTCCCGGCCGTCGTAGCGGCGGGGTGAAGCTGGAGGCAGCCTGAGCCGCGGGTCGGCGGGGAGGGCGGGAGCAG
>Ga0335075_10003232_pt1 | contig 25885 bp, 27 predicted proteins | sample Lox_Sample_24_FD_206723 | JGI IMG/M metagenome (GOLD analysis project Ga0335075, IMG submission 206723) | Soil microbial communities from Loxahatchee National Wildlife Refuge, Florida, United States - Lox_Sample_2.4 | ecosystem: Environmental > Terrestrial > Soil > Wetlands | place: USA...
AGATCTCGCAGATCTCATGATGGACATCAACCGTGTCAAGCGAACAGGGCGATGACCTGGCGGCACCTCGGGCGCATCACCGACCCATCCAAGATCAGTGACTTAAGGATGGTGCACCAGTGAGCGTCCTTGACTTCCTGACCGGGAACGGGTCCGGAACTGGGCTGTCAGCGGTGTTCAACGACTTGTTCAGCTCGAGCGGCTTGGGCTTGAACAACAACCTTTGGAACACCATCTTCTCGTCAGGGTTTTACATGCCCGGCAACTGGCTGGGCACTATGACGGATCTCGTCGGGCTGGAGAGTGCCGGGGGCGCGGCCGCGGGTGCTGATGGGGCAGCGGCTGCGGCGGGAGACGCGGCAGGAGCTGCGGCCGGCGGACTGGGCGGTGCGCTGGCGGGCCCGGCCGCAGGAATCGGCGGCCTGGGTGGGCTGGGCAGCGTTGGCGGCGACGTGTCGGCGGCCATGGGCCGCGGTGCGGCGATCGGAGCGCTGGCGGTGCCGCCCAGCTGGGATGCGGTCGCACCGACCATAAGCCCGGTTGCCCCGTTGTTGGGGGGCACCCCGATCAGCGCTCCTCCGGCGGCGGTGCCCGGAATGCCGGGGATGCCGGCTGCCAGCGCGGCTGGACACTCCTTCAACGGCAGCGCTCCCAAGTACGGGTTTCGCCCAACGGTGATAATGAATTCACCGGCAGCCGGGTGACCGGTCGCCCTACAGCGGGGTGGTGTAGGCGGCGCTGATCCCGCCGTCGACCAAGAAGGTCGCCGCGGTGATGAACGAGGCGTCGTCGCTGGCTAAAAACGCGACGGCAGCAGCGACTTCGTCGACGTCGGCGAAACGGCCCATCGGCACGTGCACCAGCCGCCGCGCCGCGCGTTCGGGATCCTTGGCGAAAAGCTCTTGCAGCAGTGGGGTATTCACCGGTCCGGGACACAGCGCGTTGACGCGGATGCCCTGCCGGGCGAACTGCACGCCGAGCTCGCGCGACATGGCCAATACCCCGCCCTTGGACGCGGTGTAGGAGATCTGTGAGGTGGCCGATCCCATCACCGCGACAAACGACGCCACGTTGACGATCGAACCTTTGCCCGCAGGCGCCATGTGCCGCAACGCCGCCCGGCAGCACAGGTAGACCGATTTCAGGTTGACGTCTTGCACCCGCTGCCACACCGGCAGCTCGGTGTTCTCGATCAGCTCGTCGTCGGGTGGCGAAATGCCCGCGTTGTTGACCGCGATGTCGACCGATCCGTAGCTGTCCGCCGCGGTGTCGAACAGCGCATTGACCGTAGCCTCATCCGACACGTCCACCCCGACGTACAGCCCACCCAGTTCGTCGGCGGCGGCCTTACCGGTCTTCTCGTCGATGTCCCCGATGACGACGGTGGCTCCTTCGGCGTGCAGCCGCCGCGCCGAAGCCAGGCCGATACCCCCGCCGCCGCCGGTGACGACGGCGATCTTGCCGCCCAGCCGTCGGCTCAGATCCATCAGCGCCGCTCCTTCGCATATGACCGCGCTGCCTCGACGATCGCCGAGAACAGTCGAAGGTCGTCCAGACTCTCTTCCGGATGCCATTGCACCGCGAGCACGAAACCGTCCCCGGGCAGCTCCAGCGCCTCGATCACACCATCGGCATCCCATGCGCTGACAACCAGGCTCTCGCCCACTTCGGCGACGGCCTGATGGTGATAGCACTGCGCGTCGACCGAGTCGCCGACCAGCGCGGCCAACCGGGTGCCCGGCACCGTGCGAACCGGCAGCTTGCTGAACACTGCGTTGCCGGCTCGATGCCCGCCGTGTCCGATGACGTCGGGCAAGTGCTGATGCAGTGTCCCGCCGAATGCGACGTTGAGCAACTGCGCTCCGCGACAGATGCCGAGCACCGGCAACTCGCGCCGCAGCGCCGCGTCCAGCAGGGTGAACTCCCACGCGTCGCGCTGCGGCCCGGGATCGTCGGTCTCCGGATGCGGCTGCTGACCGTAAGCGGCGGGGTCGACGTCCTTGCCGCCGGTCATCAGCAGCCCGTCCAAGCCGTCGAGCACCCGCTCGGCGATGTCGGGATTCACCGGCTGCGGCGGTAGCAGTACGGCTACCCCACCGGCCGCGGTGACGCCCTGGAAGTAGACGGCGGGCAGAAAGCTGGCGGGCACATCCCACACACCGGTCTGCGCTTGACTCAGATACGTGGTCAGCCCGATTACGGGCGGTCTGTCAGAACCGCTCAAAACCGCGCACCCTCTCCCAGTCGGTGACCGCCGCGTTGAACTTGGCCACCTCGACCCGGGCGTTGTTGACGTAATGGCTCACGACGTCCTTCCCAAATGCCTCCAGGGCAACCGTCGACACGCCGAACAGCGTCGCGGCCTCGTCCAGCGTGCCGGGCAGCCGTTCGGCGTCGTCCCCGCCGGTCTCATAGGCGTTGCCCGCGTACGGCTCGGGTAACGGCAAGCCGCGTTCGATACCGTGCAGCCCCCCGGCGATCAGCGCCGCCACGGCCAGGTACTGGTTGACATCGCCGCCGGGCACTCGGCATTCCACCCGGATATTGTCGCCGTGACCCACGATACGCAGCGCGCAGGTCCGATTGTCCAATCCCCACCCCACCACGGTAGGCGCGAAGCTGCGGTCGGCGAACCGCTTGTAGGAGTTGATGTTCGGTGCGTAAAACATCGTCAGCTCGCGCAATGTGGCCAGCTGCCCTGCGAGAAAGCTGCGAAATGTCTGCGACATGCCGAGCGGTTGGTCCTCGTCGGCGAACGCCGCCGAGCCATCCGTCGTCCGAAGTGATATGTGGATGTGGCAGCTATTACCTTCGCGCTCATCGTATTTCGCCATGAATGTCAGCGACTTGCCGTGCTGGTCGGCGATTTCTTTAGCCCCGTGCTTGTAAATACTGTGGTTGTCGCACGTGACCAGCGCATCGTCGTAACGAAACCCGATTTCCTGCTGACCGAGGTTGCACTCGCCTTTGGACGCTTCCCAGTGCAAACCCGCACCCTGCATCTGCTGACGGATATCACGCAACAGGGGCTCCATCCGGCCGGAAGCCAGCAATCCGTAGTCCATGTTGTAGTCGCTGGCCGGAGTCAGCCCGCGATAGCCGTTGGCCCAGGCTTGCCGATACGTGTCGTCGAACACCATGAATTCCAACTCGGTGGCGACAAAGGCGCGCAGGCCGTGCTGTTCGAGCCGGTCGAGCTGGTGGCGCAGAACGCGACGCGGCGCGGGCTCGATCGGGCTGCCGTCGTGCCACGCCAAGTCGGCCAGCACCAGCGCCGAGCCGGGCAGCCAGGGAATGCGCCGAAGCGTCGTCAAGTCCGGCAACATCGCCATGTCGCCGTACCCGGTGTCCCAGCCCGCCATCGGATAGCCGTCGACGGTGTCCATGTCCACGTCGACGGCGAACAGGTAGCTACAGCATTCGGCGCCGTGCTCGGCCACCTCGTCGACGAAAAAGCGCGCTGAAACGCGCTTGCCCATCAGCCGGCCCTGCATGTCGGTGAACGCCACGATCACGGTGTCGACATCGCCGGAACCAACCAGTCGCTCGAGCTCATCACACGACAAAGGTGCATGGCTTCCAGTGCCGCCAGGGCGATGGTTTTCCGTCACCAGGTGCTGGTGCGCAGGACGATCTCGGCCGCCAGTTGAGCGGTCGACTCGTGCGCGTTGCGCCGGGCGAGCAACTCCACGACGCGGTAATCGCCGTAAACGAACCGCTGGCTGGCGCGGGCCACCGCCTGCGCGGCCGGTGTGCTGACCAGCGCGGTCGTGTTGATCTCGACTGGTGGACAGTGGTCGTCGCGGATCACCCCGGTGGCATCGGCGACGCGCGGATGCCCGCGGTCGATGACCACCAGACCAGTGAAACGGTCCAGTCTGGTCGCGGCCAGTTCCCAGGCCAACTCGCCGCCGACCCGATCGCCGACCAGTACGCCCCAACTGATGTCGAGCGAGTCGAGAATGCCCACCACCGACTTGGGTGTCAGGCGTGGGTCCGGGCCGACGACGATCGTCCGCAACGATGCGGTATGCAGGCGCTCACACACCGCGTCGTAGGCGGCGGGCGCGCGCTGCGCGGCACCCAACAACACCACGACGGAGCCCTTGTCCGGACCGGTGTCGCTGATCTGGATGGGAAACCCGTCGACGGTTGTCATCATCGTCGAGAGCACTAAAGCAAATTACAGTCAATTGGCCCGCGCGCGGGCCGTTTTCGATTAGTTCGTTAACACAGTGTCGGTTGGAAACGTTCTCGCAACATACAACTGACGCGTGCCCTTGCGACGACGACAGCGACAATAAGGAACGCCATATTTGAAAATCCTTGATCGGCTTTCATTTTGGGTGACCGCCGACGTGCCATCGAAGGGCGGCGGCGACGGTCGGCCGCGACGGAGGACCACCGTCCAACAACCCGACGACGGCCTCGACGTCGAGATGGGCGTCTAACAGGTCAGCCATCACATCCAGTTGGCCATCTCGCCGCGCTGAAACGTCGGTGTCGTCAGCTACCACGAAACCGTCCCGGCCTGCTGCCGCCGCGGCGTCGGTCAACCACCGCCGCCGGAAGTCGTCGTTGTCGAACAGGCCGTGCCAATGGGTTCCGAATATCCGGCCGCGCTGATACCCGTGTGCACTTCCGTCCATTTCGAACCACCCGGCCTCCGTGCAGCGGGCCACCCGCCCATGGTGGATCTCGTAGCCATGCAGCGATGCCTCCCAACGCCGTAGCACCTTGTCGGGGGCGAACACGATGTCGGCGTCCAGCATCCCCATTGCGTCGATGCGGCCCGACCGGCTTTCAACCGGGTCGTCGATCGAGCGGCACAGCATCTGAAAGCCACCGCAGATGCCCAGCACTGTCCGCCCGGACGCAGCGTGCGTGCAGATGGCCTCATCCAGCCCGCGCTCCCGTAGCCAGCCCAGGTCGGCGACGGTGGCCTTGGTGCCCGGCAGCACGACGACGTCGGCATCGACCAGGTCGGCGGGCTGGCTGACCCACCGCACCAGCACGCCGGGCTCGCAAGCCAGCGCTTCGATGTCGGTGGAGTTGGAGATCCTCGGCAGCCGCAGCACCGCGACCCGCAGCCAGCCCGAGCCGCGCGGCGGTTGCGGCCGGCCGATGACCCGCTGGGCGAGCACCGAGACGGAATCCTCGGCGTCGAGCCAGAGCTCCTCGCAGTACGGCAGCACCCCGTAGGTCGGGCGACCGGTGAGCTCGGCGAGCTGCTGCAATCCCGGCTCCAGCAGCCCAACATCACCGCGGAACTTGTTGACGATGAACCCGGCGACCAACGCCTGGTCGTCGGGTTCGAGTACCGCGACCGTCCCGAACAGATGGGCCAGCAGTCCGCCGCGGTCGATGTCGCCGACCAGAATCACCGGCAGGTTCGCGGGGCGGGCAAGGCCCATGTTGACCAAGTCCGTTGCCCGCAAGTTGATTTCGGCCGGCGACCCGGCGCCTTCGCATATCACCGCGTCGAATTCGGTTCTCAGTTGCGACAATTCGTCGAGCACGACACGCAGTAACCGGTTGCGGTGCGACCAGTATTCGGTCGCGGTGACCGAGTCGGTGGCCTGTCCCCGGATCACCAGTTGCGAGGTCGTATCGCTGCCGGGTTTGAGCAGGATCGGGTTGAACCGCACGCTGGGCGCCAGGCCGGCTGCGCGCGCCTGCATCGCCTGGGCCCGGCCGATCTCGCCGCCCTCGATGGTGACCGCCGAATTGTTCGACATGTTCTGGGCCTTGAACGGCGCGACCCGGATCCCCTTGCGCGCCAATAACCGGCAGAGCCCGGCAACCACCACCGACTTCCCGGCGTCAGATGTGGTGCCGGCGACCAGCAGCGCACCGCTCACCTTTGTGCGGCGAGCAGACGCAAAAGCTCCCATTTCTTGCCGAGATAAGGGGCTTTTGTGTCTGCTCGTGCTAGGAGCGTCACGGCAGGGTGAGGATGTCCGCGCCGGACTCGGTGACCAGCAGGGTGTGCTCGAATTGCGCGGTCCACTTCCGGTCCTTGGTGACGACGGTCCAGCCGTCGTCCCAGATCTCGTAGTCCAGTGCGCCGAGGTTGATCATCGGCTCGATGGTAAAAGTCATCCCGGGCTCGAGGATCGTGGTGACCGACGGTTGGTCGTAGTGCAGCACGACCAACCCATTGTGAAATGTCGTGCCGATACCGTGGCCGGTGAAATCACGAACAACGTTGTAGCCGAACCGGTTTGCGTAGGATTCGATGACCCGGCCGACCACCGAGAGCGCACGCCCCGGTTTGACGGCTTTGATCGCCCGCATCGTCGCCTCGTGGGTGCGCTCGACAAGCAGCCGGTGCTCTTCCGAGACGTCGCCGGACAGGAACGTGGCGTTGGTGTCACCGTGCACACCGTCGATGTAGGCGGTCACGTCGATGTTGACGATGTCGCCGTCCTCGATCACCGTCGAGTCCGGGATGCCGTGGCAGATCACCTCATTCAGCGAGGTACAGCACGACTTCGGGAAACCCCTGTAGCCCAGGGTCGACGGGTAGGCGCCGTGGTCGACCATGTAGTCATGCGCGATGCGGTCCAATGCGTCGGTCGTCACACCGGGCGCGACCGCCTTGCCCGCCTCGCCGAGCGCACCGGCGGCAATCCGCCCGGCAACTCGCATCTTCTCGATTACTTCGGGCGTTTGCACCCACGGCTCGGTACCCTCTCGCGCGGTCGGCTTGCCGACATACTCCGGACGCGGGATCGACTTGGGCACCAGCAGTGTCGGCGAGAGCGCGCCGGCAACCAACGCGGAACGAACAGGCATACCGCCAGCGTATCTGTTCTCAAGTACGCCGAGGCCGGCGTAGCAGCGTCCGGCGCGGACCTTTGATTTTCACCGAGCCGCACACCACCCGGCCGGCCAGCACCACATGCGGGATGCCCTCGGCCGGCGGGCTCTTCCGGCGGTCGCTGGCGCTGCCCCCGTAGACCTCGACGTCGTCGATCGATGCGCTGGCGCCGTCGGGCAGCCGGATCTCAACCGAGCCGAACCGCATGTCGAGTTCGATCACGACGACCGGCCCGGCGAATCGCGCCTTGACCAGGTCCAGCTCGACCGAGCCCATTCGGCGGACCAGCGCCAGCCGAGTCGGCACGGTCCATTCGCCGTGACGCTTGAGCGAGCCGGCCCAGCCGCGCAGTTCCACCCGGTCGGCCGCGGACGTGACAATCGCCCCCGGTCCGGGCAGATCACCGACCAGGCAGTCCAGCTCGTTGCGCGTCCGGGCGTAGGAGACATGCGATGAGCGTTCCTCGAACTCGCTGATGTCGATGAGCCCGAGCGCAACGGCATTATGCAGACGGCGCAGCGTGCCGTTGCGGTCGGCATCGGATACCCGCAGTTCGGTCAGTTCGTCAGGGCGCGTCATGGCGCTACTAATCTACCGCTACCAAGCCCGTCGGCTCCGGCTAAAGATTCCACATACCGCTGGACACGCTGAATAGCTATAGCAATCTTTTCATACTTCTAAGACGAAAATCATTCGGATAAAAACTATATATGCGCGCAATAGATGACCTTGTTCAGCGCTCGCTGCTCTCAGGCGGTTTCAGATAAAATGTTCGAACACCCGGATATTAAATCCCGAATTTCTGACTCTATTTCCATGCCTCGGAAAAGGGCGGCGAGCTCGGCCAGCCGCCACCAGCTTTGCTTCGCAACCGCCACGGCTGTCCGCTGACCACCGGATTTACCCGGCGCGTGGCCCCGGAGCGATCGGAAGGCTTACGACGAAATCACCCGAGGCGCGCTCGGCAAGCCCATTTTGCCTGGTCGAACGGTATATAAGAACAGGCTTAACGTCGACGCAACTTCGACACTCTCGGCTACCTAGCCACGGACCTCGATTACTTCCTGCTGACGCCGACTGGCCTTGACCCGTTGGCCCTGGGGGCAATCATTGACACCCTTTTGGGTTCGCCACCTGCATTCTGAGGCTGATCTCAGCGTCCGGGTAACGCAAGCGACCCGGTCGCAAACGGGGGGTGGCCGACTGGCCGGCGGGGCCGCACAGGTCCCGCCGGTCAGCTCGGCGTTCCCCGGCGCATTTGTGTTCAAGCACTTGCGTTGGGGCACTGAGTAACTCGGTTCTCTGATGAGGTGGCCGGTCTCGCCAAGACCGGCCGGTCGGGGGGAAGTTCGACAACCTCGGAGGGGTGGGCTGTCAGCTCATTTCATCAGGGCCTTGTCGCCCGGTCGCTCCCCCCTGGCCGGCCGACAAGCTCATTTCTGGCGTCTTTTAGCGGCGGTCAGGCGAGATAGTCGCCCGGCAGCGACTCGAACATGAACTTGGTCATCCGGACGGCGTACTCCGAACTCCCGCCGCCGACAATCAACGAGGCGAATGCCATATCACCGCGGTAGCCGGCGAACCAGGAATGCGAACCGCCGGGAAACTCCGCCTCACCGGTCTTCCCGAACACCTCACCGCAGCCCGCGATCTCCTTACCCGTGCCGTTGGTGACCACCAGCCGCATCATCGGGCGCAGACCCTCGATCACCTTCTCGCTGATCGGCGTGGTGTCGCCGGTGATCGTCGTCGTCCGCCCCTCGATCAGCTTGGGCACCGGGGTCTTGCCGGCGGCGACCGTCGCCGCGACCATGGCCATGCCGAACGGCGAGGCCAGCACCTTGCCCTGCCCGAAGCCGTCCTCGGTGCGCTCGGCCAGATCAACCGTCGGCGGCACCGAACCGGTGACCGTGTTGATGCCGTCCACCTGGTAGTCCAGTCCGATGCCGTACTGGCTTGCTTCCTGGTTCAAACCGCGCGGCGGCATCTTGCTGGCCAATTCGGCGAACGTGGTGTTGCACGAACTGGCGAATGCGCGTGACATCGACACCACGCCCAAGTCGAACCCGCCGTAGTTCGGGATGGTGCGATGCCCGATGTCGATCTTTCCCGGACAGCCCAAAAGCGTGTTCGGGCTTGCCAAGTCACGCTCGAGGGCCGCGCCGGCGGTGACCATCTTGAACGTCGACCCGGGCGGGTAGAGGCCGGTGGTGGCAAGGGGACCGATTGCATCGGCGGCAGGGTTCTGCGCGACGGCCAGAATCTCGCCGGTCGAGGGTTTGATCACCACGATCATCGCCTGACGGCTCTGGTTGTCCACCGCATGCTGAGCGGCGTTCTGCACGGCCCGGTCCAGGCTGATCGACACCGACGCGGCCGGCGACGGCTCCACCTCGTGCAGCACCGCGACATCCACGTTGTTCTGGTTGACGCTGACCACCCGCCAGCCCGCCTGGCCGTCGAGTTGATCGATCACCGCCTTCTTCACCTGGCCGATCAGGGCCGAGGCGAAGTGGTAGTCGGTCGGCAGCAACTCGGCCTGCGGGGTGATCACCACGCCGGGCAGGTTGGCGATCGCGGGCGCGATTTTGTTGTTGTCGTCGGTGCGCAGCGTGATCAGATCCATCGGCTTGCCCAACGAGCTGGCCTGCTCGGCCAGCCGCTGCGGGTCGTTTAGCGTGTCGTCGAACGGGTGTAGCGCATCGATCACCGCACGGGCCGTCGTGATCAGATAGGCGCCGGCCTTCGTGGGGTCGAGCGTGTAGTGGTAGAGGTAGCCGGGAGCCAGCACGTCGGTGCCGCCGACTTCATTCACTGCGGCACGTCGAGGCGGGTCAGCCCGCAGCGCGAACGTCTGATGCTCGCCGAGGCGCGGATGCAAGTCGGTGGTGTTCCACCGGACCTGCCAACGACCTTCGTAGCGGGCCATTTTCAGCTGACCGTCGTAAACCCAGGTGCGGTTCTTCGGCAGATGCCAGGTGTAGCGATAGCTCACCGTGCCGATGTCTTCGGTGTATTTGGAGCCGAGGATTTGGGTGTCCAAGTGGCTGGCTTGCAGCCCGGCCCACGCCGCGTTGAGCGCTTCGCGCGCGTCGCTGGGCGCGTCGCTGAGGTCGGCGGCCGCGGCGGTGTCGCCGGTGGACAACGCGGCGAAGAACCGCTCGGCCGCCGGCGCCGGGCCGTCCGGGCGCGGGGTGCAGGCTGACGCGGCGGTCGACACGACCAACACGCTCGCAACGAAAGTGGCTGCTGATGCCACTGTGGCTTTTGTTGTCATTGTGGCTGATGTTATGAAATTGGAACGCAAGATCGGCGGAGGCGCACCGAGATTGAACCGTTACGACACTCCCAGGCCGTCAAGGTCGGCGACCGGGTCCAGACCTCCGGCCAGGGCGGGTGGGATGACGACTTCCAATTCCCCGACTCGATCCACGATCGAGCGGGCATTCCGCAATGTCGAGCGAACTCTGACTGCTGCCGGCGCCGGGTGCAGCACATGATTCGGGCCCGCAGGTCGGCGCACTAAAGCAAGCAGTCAATCCAGCAGGACGGTCGCGAAGGTGCCGACTTCGGTGAAGCCGATGCGGTCATAGGTTGCTCGGGCCACCGTGTTGAAGTCGTTCACGTACAAACTCGCGATGCGCCCGGTGCCCACGATCACCGCTGCCAGCGTCGCGGTGCCGCCCGTCCCCAGACCTCGACCGCGCCACTCGGGATGCACCCAGACGCCTTGGATCTGGCTGACGGCCGGCGACTGCGACCCGACTTCGGCCTTGAAGACCACCTCGCCGTTCTCGAAGCGGGCCCACGCTCGCCCGGCCGCGATCAGGCTGGCGACGCGACGCCGGTAGCCGCGCCCGCCGTCCCCGAGCCGCGGGTCGACGCCGACCTCGCCGATGAACATGTCGATCGCGGCCACCAGGTAGGTGTCGATTTCGTCGGGCCGCACCTGGCGCACTTGCGCGTCGATCGCGCAGTTCGGCATCGACGTCAGCGACATCAGCGGCTGGTGCTCGCGGACGTCACGGGCCGGGCCCCAGGCCGGCTCAAGCCGCTGCCACATCGGCATCACGAATTCAGCCCGGCCGACCAGTGACGAACATCGCCGCGACGCGGTCATCGCTGCGTCGGCGAAGGCATACAGGTCACTCAGCCGGCCGCGCAACGGAATCAGGTTCGCGCCCGCATAACACAGCGACTCGTCCGGGCCCCGGCGCGTCCACAACTCGCCACCGAGCGCGCTGGAGTCGATGCCGTGATCAGCCACCCGGGCGGCCACCATGCACGACCCGATCGGGTCGTCGTCAAAGACCCGGCGCACCGCGGCGCCGTCGCGCACGACCGACACCCGTCGCTCGCTGACCAGGCGACGGATGGGTGGAGCCGACATGCTGACTCTTTCTGCGACAATCTGTTTGGCTCGAGTGAGCCACGTCTCAGCTTACGGTCACAACAGGGGAACCGCTCGCTGTTGTGTCCGTGCCTTTGTCCTCGGCGAGTCGCATCGCTTCTTCGATCAGCGTCTCGACGATCTGCGCCTCGGGCACGGTCTTGATCACCTCACCGCGGACGAAGATCTGGCCCTTGCCGTTGCCCGACGCAACGCCCAGGTCGGCCTCCCGCGCCTCCCCCGGACCGTTGACGACGCAACCCATCACGGCCACCCGCAGCGGCACGTCGAGACCGTCGAGCCCGGCGGTGACCTCGTTGGCCAGCGTGTAGACGTCGACCTGGGCGCGGCCGCAGGACGGGCAGGACACGATCTCCAGCGAACGCGGCCGTAGGTTCAGCGACTCCAGGATCTGGGTGCCGACCTTGACCTCCTCGACGGGCGGCGCCGACAGCGACACCCGGATGGTGTCGCCGATGCCCCGCGACAGCAGCGCGCCGAAGGCGACGGCGGATTTGACGGTGCCCTGGAAGGCGGGACCGGCCTCGGTAACCCCGAGGTGCAACGGGTAGTCGCACTGCGCGGCGAGCTGCTCGTAGGCGGCGACCATCACCACCGGGTCGTTGTGCTTGACGCTGATCTTGATGTTGCCAAAGCCGTGCTCTTCGAACAGCGAGGCTTCCCACAGCGCCGACTCGACCAGCGCCTCGGGCGTGGCCTTGCCGTACTTCTCCATGAACCGCTTGTCCAGCGATCCGGCGTTGACGCCGATGCGGATCGGGATTCCGGCCGCGGCGGCGGCCTTGGCCACCTCACCCACCCGGCCGTCGAATTCCTTGATGTTGCCCGGGTTTACCCGCACCGCCGCGCAGCCGGCGTCGATGGCAGCGAAGATGTACTTCGGCTGGAAGTGGATGTCGGCGATGACCGGGAGCTTGCTCTTCTTGGCGATCGCCGGTAGCGCGTCGGCGTCTTCTTGGCGTGGGCAGGCCACGCGGACGATGTCGCAGCCGGCGGCGGTCAGCTCGGCGATCTGCTGCAAAGTCGAGTTGATGTCGTGCGTCTTGGTCGTGCACATCGACTGCACCGAAATCGGGTAATCGCTACCCACTCCGACATCGCGGACCATCAGCTGTCGCGTCTTGCGTCGTGGTGCCAACGTGGGCGCCGGGGCCGCCGGCATACCCAGACCTGTGGTCACGGTTTGCCTTTCGTTCTACTGGAAAAGTCGGATCGGGTTGACGACGTCGGCGGTGACCGTCAACAGCATGTAACCGACTACCAGTACCAAGACTACGTATGTTGCGGGCATCAGTTTGAGGTAGTTGACCGGTGCCGCCGCGACCTTGCCGTGGGCCGACCGGACCATGTTGCGCAGCTTCTCGTACACCGCGATCGCAATGTGCCCGCCATCGAACGGCAGCAACGGCAGCAGGTTGATGACGCCCAGGATGAAGTTCAGCTGAGCCAGGAACAACCAGAACGCCATCCACACGCCGTGGTCGACGGTGTCGCCGCCGATGATACTGGCGCCGACGACGCTGATCGGGGTATCCAGGGAACGTTCCCCACCCCCGATCGCGTGTACCAGCGCGCCGATTTTGGTCGGGATGGCGACCAGCGACTTGCCCAGCATCACCGACAGGTTGCCGGTGAAGGTGAAGGTGGCCGGCACCGCGCTGATCGCGTTGTACCGCGTGGGCCCGGGTGCGCTGCCCATCACCCCCATCACGCCGATCGTCGCCTCTTTCGTGCCGCCTTTGCCGTCGGTGACCCAGCGCTGCCGCTGGGCGATGTCGACGTACTTCGTCATCGTCTGGCCGTCGCGCTTGATCACGATCGGGACAGTGCCGTGCAGTTTTTGCACCGCGGCGGCCATGTCGGAAAAGTCGGTGACCGGGGTGTCACCGACCTTGACCACCACATCGCCGGCCCGGATCCCGGCGGCGGCCGCCGGCCCGTCGCCGGTGCACTTCTCGAACTGGCCTTGTTTGAGTTCCGAAGCCGCACAGGCAGTTTGGCCGATGACCGCGGTGGGATGCAGGTTCGGCAGTCCCCAGAACACCGCGATGGCGTAGATCAGCACGAAGCCGATGACGAAGTTCATGCCCGGGCCGGCGAACAACACCGCGACGCGTTTCCAGGTCTTCTGCTTGTACATGGCCCGGTCATGCTCGTCGGGTGCAAGTTCCTCGACCGACGTCATGCCGGCGATGTCGCAGAACCCGCCGGCCGGAATGGCCTTGACGCCGTACTCGGTCTCGCCGCGCCGGGTCGACCACAGCGTCGGCCCGAAGCCCACGAAATAGCGGCGCACCTTCATCCCGGTGCCAAGTGCGACCCACATGTGACCGCATTCGTGCAACGCCACCGAGATCAGGATGGCGAGGGCGAACAGCACGATGCCGATAACGAACATCATCGCGTTGGTAGAACCTCCTGTGTGGCCTGTGTGGCTCGATCGCGGGCCCAGCGCTGCGCGTCGAGTACGTCTTCCACGGTAGCGGGTTCGGCGGCCCACTGGTCGGCGGCGCTCAGGACGTCGGCGATTGTTCGCACGATGGCCGGGAAACCGATCCGGCCGGCCAGGAAGGCCTCGGCTGCCTCTTCGTTGGCGGCGTTGTAGACGGCGGTCATGCAGCCGCCCGTCTCGCCGGCCTGACGGGCCAGCTCGACTGCCGGAAAGACCCGGTTGTCCAGTGGCTCGAACTCCCAGCTCGACGCGGTGGAGAAGTCGCAGGCCGCGGCCACACCGGCCACCCTGGCCGGCCAGCCGAGCGCCAGCGCGATCGGCAGCTTCATGTCCGGCGGGCTGGCCTGCGCGATCGTCGAGCCGTCGGTGAACGTCACCATGGAATGCACGATCGACTGCGGGTGCACGACGACGTCGATGCGCCGATAGGGGATGCCGAACAGCAGGTGGGCTTCGATGAGCTCGAGTCCTTTGTTGACCAGTGACGCCGAGTTCAAGGTGTTCATCGGGCCCATCGACCAGGTCGGATGGGCGCCGGCCTGCTCGGGCGTGACGTGCTCGAGGTCGGCGGCCGACCAGCCGCGGAACGGACCACCGGAGGCGGTGAGTACCAGTTTGGCGACCTCGTCCGGGGAGCCGCCGCGCAGGCACTGCGCCAGCGCGGAGTGTTCGGAGTCCACCGGCACGATCTGGCCGGGGCGGGCCGCGGCCAACACCAGCGGTCCGCCGGCTATCAGCGATTCCTTGTTCGCCAGGGCCAACCGCGCGCCGGAGGCCAGCGCAGTCAGCGTCGGCCGCAGGCCCAGCGCCCCGACCAGCGCATTGAGCACGACGTCGGCCTCGGTGTTCTCAATCAGCCGGGTGACCGCGTCCGGGCCTTGGTAGGTGACGTCGCCGACCGTTTGGGCGGCGCGCTCGTCGGCGACGGCGATGTTGGTGACGCCCGTCTCGGCGCGCTGCGCAGCCAGCAAATCCGGGTGGCCGCCGCCGGCGGCCAGGCCGACCAGTTCGAACCGGTCCGGGTTGGCGGCGATGACTTCCAGCGCCTGGGTGCCGATGGAGCCGGTACTGCCCAGCACGAGGGTCTTGAGCCTGCGTCCGTCGACATGGGAGCTCACCCACTTATTGTGCCGCGCCGCCGCAACCGGGTGTGTGCCAGAATGGCCGCAATTGTTTCAGCAGCACCGAGCCCAAACCGGAGGAGTTTTCGTGGCCAGTACCGAGGTGGAGCGCAGTAGCGGGGTCGACGGTGTCGATATAGCCGATGTGCCGTCCGCTGCCTGGGGCTGGAGCAAGATCAACCACCACAACTGGCGCATCGCGGGGCTGTGCATCGCCGGCCTGTTGCTGGCTTTTATGGACGGCAACCACGTCGGCCACATCGAGAATCTGTACCTGCTCGGCTTCGCGGCTCTGGTGCTCTTCTTCGTGGTGCGCGACTGGTGGGGCCGACGACGCGGCTGGCTCAGGTAGGCCGATCAGCTAGCGGTGCTGTGCGTGGCGACCGCCCGGTGGATGTCGATATCCCCGGAGCCGGTGCGCACATGAATCAACAGGGTGTTATCGCCCTCGGCCGGTCCGTCGGCAGACTCCAGCAGGGTGGTGACGGCGCCTGAGCCGGTGATCAAGTCCAACCGCGCGGCGGTGCCTTCGACGACCCCGACCCCGACCTCACCGCTACTGGTCGACGCCGAGATCGCGCCGCGTATTGCTGCCGTAACGGTGACCGATCCGCTCGCCGTCTGCGCGCGCAGGCCGCCGCACAACCGCGCGACACCGAGGTCGCCACTGGCAGCCTTGAACACCAGATCTCCGTCGAGCTCACCGATCGTCGCGTTGCCGGAGGCCGTCGCCACCGACGCGTTGCCGGCGACCGCATGCACACTGACCGAGCCGGAAGCGGTGGCCGCCTTGAGGTTTCCGTCGACTACGTCGAGGTCGACGTCGCCACTGGCGGACGCGATCTTGCAGTCGGCGAGGCCGCCCTCCGCACGCACGTCGGCCGAAGCCACCGACGCCTTCACCCGGGACCCCGACGGCACCGCGATGTCGATGTCGACTGCGCCGCCGCGGAACACCGCGAAGCCGCGCCGCGCGGACACCGTCAGCTTGCCGTTGTCGTAGTGGACCTGGGTCTGGTCGGCTGCGCGCAGGTCGGCAGCGCGCGACTCGTCGTGCGCGCGCACCGTCACGACGGTGTCGTCGCGATCGGTCGCGACGAGTCGGACCGAACCGGCCGCGGCCTCGACGCGGACCGCGATGGGCTCGGGGGTGACAAAAGTGGGCATCGCATTCTCCTTCGATACGGGTGCTAGCGCACCCAGCCGGTTACGTGCCGGGCGTTGCCGGGTGCGGCCCGACCGGCTTTGGACTGGACGGCCGCCGCGACCGCGCGGACCAGCCAGGCGTTCAGCGACGACCCGTCGCGGCGCGTCGCGGCTTCGACGCCGGCCCGCAGACTTTCCGGGAGCCGCAGCGTGATTCGCCAGGTGCCGCCGTCGTCGCCGCCGAACGCGACGTCGAACTGTCCCAGGGGCTGCTGCGCCGACGGCTCGTCGAGGGGCGCGCTGACGACGAACTCGGGGTCGCGGCCCCGCAGCCGGACCTCCACCGAACGCGGGGCGAGTTCGCTGGTGATCTCTTCGACGGCGGCCGATAGCGCTTCCAGCAGGGCCAGCCGAATCGCCGACTCCAGCGGCGCGCTGAGCCGGTCGGCCAGCGCCTGCGCCTCGGCGCCGCCGGCCGTGGCGGCCAGATTCAACTCGTGGCGTACCGCGTCTACGTACGGCTGCAAATCCATGGTGTCATGGTGACATCACTTTGATGTCATCGCAAGCGTCGATCTGGTGCGCACTGCGGTCAGTTACGCCGCGCCCGTCGGTACAGGGCTCCGACCAGCGCAAACGCCACCAGCGCGGCGAGCGCCAGCAGCCACGGCCACCCGCCGTGCTGGTGCACCCAGCCGGCGAGCGAGCCCTGCACGCGGCCCCCTGTGGCGAGGAACGCATCGGATGGCAGGCCGTGGGCGGTGTGCAGCCGGATCTCGTAGAAGGCGTAGTAGCCCACATACAGCCCGACGATCACCAGCAGCGCGCCGCCGATCCGATTGACGTAGGGCAAGAGTCGCCGCAGGCGATTCACCACCGTCGAACTCGCCAGCGCGGCGGCGACCGCCAGTACGCCGACGACCAGAGTCAGGCCCGCGATGTAAGCGAGGTAGACCGACGCGCTTCCGATCAGCGAGCCGCGGCGCAGGCCGGCGGCGGTGACCGCCAGAAACGGGCCGACGGTGCAGGACAGCGAGGCGATCGCGTAGCTCACACCGTAGCCATACATCGACCCGAGCCGAGCCGTCGGAGTTCCTCGCCCGGTGGGAAGCCGGGGGCTCAGCAGTGTCAGCTCACGGCCCAACAGCAGCCAAATCCCCAGGGCGACAAGCACAATGCCGACCATCACGACCAGATACGGCAGATATCGCTGCACGGTGGCACCCGCAGATATGGTGAGCGCGCCGAAGAGCCCGAACACCGTCAAAAACCCCAGGCCCATCCCGCCGGTGGCCGCCAAGGCCCGGCCGACGGCGGCCAATCCCGTCGGCGCTCTCTCCCCGCGGATCACCAGTACGAGGTAGGCCGGCAGCATGGCAAACCCGCACGGATTCAGCGCCGCGACCAGCCCGGCGGCGAACGCCAAGCTGACCAGGCCTTGGTCCATCTACTTGAGCGCCGTCACCCGGCCGGACAACTCCTGCTGGGACATCGCCGCACTGGGGTTGTTCACAAACGCAGACGTCCCGTCTGAGTTGTAGAACACCCAGGCCGGCTGCCACGGCACGTTGTAGCGGGCCCAGATCGAGCCGTCGGCGTCATTGAGCATGGTGAAGTTCAGGTTGTACTTCGAGACGAAGTTCTGCATCGCCGCGACGTCGGAATGCGCAGCGATGCCGACGAAGGTGACCGCCGGATTAGCGGCGGCAACCTGGCTCAGACCGGGAGCTTCGGCGTTGCAGAACGGGCACCACGGTGTCCAGAACCATAGCACCGACCGCTTGCCCTGGAGGCCCGCGCCGTTGAACGGCGCACCGGATAGTGTGGTCCCGCTGAACTGCAAACGATCGTCGGCCGCCAGCGCCCGCGGCGCGCTGCTCAGCCCGACAACCAAGGCTGCGGCGACCACGGCGAGCGCCAATCTTCTAAGCAAGAGTTGGATCCTCATATCTTTGTATTCGTTGCTGATCTATACAAAGTTGACGTAGATCGGCCTCATCCGGTTCACTCGACCGGGCCGTTGGCTGCGAGCTGGCCACAGGCTGCGGCGATCTCACGGCCGCGGGTGTCGCGCACGGTGCAGGGCACGCCGCCCGCGCGGACCCGCCGGACGAACTCGCGCTCGGCGGCCTTGGGGCTGGCGTCCCAATCGCTACCGGGTGTCGGGTTCAGCGGAATGAGGTTGACGTGCACCAGTGGCCCGAGCGCGCGATGAAGTCGCTTGGCCAGCAGGTCTGCCCGCCACGGTTGGTCGTTGACGTCGCGGATCAGGGCATATTCCACCGAGACCCGGCGACCGGTGACGTCGGCGTAGTAGCGGGCGGCGTCCAGTGCCTCGTCGATCTTCCACCGGTTGTTGACCGGCACCAGCGTGTCGCGCAACTCGTCGTCGGGGGCGTGCAGTGACAGCGCCAACGTGACTCCGAGCCGTTCGTCGGCGAGTTTGCGGATTGCCGGGGCCAAACCGACCGTCGACACCGTCACCGATCGCGCGGAGATGCCGAAGCCCGCGGTGATGCCACGCACGGCCGCCAGCGCCCTGGCGTAGTTGGCCAGCGGCTCCCCCATGCCCATGAAAACCACGTTGGACAGCCGGTCTCCCCAGTCGTCACGCAGCGTCACGGCCGCGGCCCTTACTTGTTCGAGAATCTCGGCGGTCGACAGGTTTCGGGTCAGACCGCCCTGCCCGGTGGCGCAGAACGGGCACGCCATGCCGCAGCCGGCCTGCGACGAGATGCACACCGTGTTGCGCTGCGGGTAGCGCATCAGCACCGACTCGAACGTGGTGCCGGCAGGGTCGTTGACGGCCCGCCACAGCGTCTTGCGGGTCTGGCCGGCGTCGCAGGCGATTTCCCGCGTGGCGGTCAGCAGCTTCGGGAACAGGGCTTCGGCGACCTGGCCCCGGACCGCAGCCGGCAGGTCGGTCATCTGCTGCGGGTCGGCGATCAGCCGGCCGTAGTACTGGTGGGCGAGCTGTTTGGCCCGAAAGGGCGGCAGGCCCAGTGCCGCGACGGCATCGATGCGCTCGGCCTCGTCAAGGTCGGCCAGATGCCGCGGCGGCAGCCGCCGGCGCGGTGCCTCGAATACCAGCTGTTGCTTCATCCCACCGACCAGTATCCGTCCTCGCCGGGGCTGCCGCGTCGCGGCGGTCAGCGCACCAGCGTCAACACGATCCAGGTGGCCACCGCCGACGGCAGCGCTCCGTCCAGTCGGTCCATCAGGCCGCCGTGGCCGGGCAGGATCCGGCCCATGTCCTTGATGCCCAGGTCACGCTTGATTTGCGATTCCACTAGGTCGCCGAGGGTGGCGGTGGCGACCAGCGTGAAGCCCAGCAGCACCCCGACCCAGATCGGTTTGTGGGCCAGCAGGACCGCGGTCAGAGTGGCCGCGGTCACGCCGAACACCAGCGAACCGACCAGTCCCTCCCAGGACTTTTTCGGGCTGATCGACGGGACCATCGGATGCTTTCCGAATAGCACGCCCACCGCGTACCCGCCGACGTCCGAACACACCACGCTGATCATCAGGCAGAACACCCGCCCCGATCCGTCGGAAGGATAGACCAGCAGCACACTGAACGACGCGAACAGTGGCACCCAGGCGGCCAGGAACACTGTGGCCGCGACATCGCGCAAGTAGTTCGACGATGAATCGGTGCCGCCGGAGCCGTCCGGCGCGGGCGCGCCTTTGAGCGCCAACCGCCAGTACATACAGACCACGGCCGTGGCGCCGAATCCCGCGAGCGCACCGACCGCGTGAAATGGCCAGGTCAGCCAGACGGTGACCTGGCCGCCGACCAGCAGCGGGATCACAGGGATGACGTAGCCGGCCTCCCGCAGCCGGCGCACCACCTCGTGGGTGGCCATGGCAATGGCGGCGGCGACCAGCGGGACCCATAGGTACCGGTCGAATATCAAGATCGCGATGATGGTGAGGCCGATGGCCCCGCCGACAGCGATGGCTGCCGGCAGATTTCGGCCTGCCCGTGACTTTTTCGTCTGCTTCTTCTGCTTTTTGTCCCCTTTTTCCAGGGGCTTCTGCACCGAACCTTCGGCCGGGGTTTCTGCGCCGGTATCAGTGTCTGCCACGGCCAAAATTCTGCTGAAGGGCCGCTAGACCTCCAGCAGCTCGCCTTCTTTGTGCTTGACCAGGTCATCGATCTGGGTCACGTACTGATGGGTGGCCTTGTCCAGGTCCTTCTCGGCGCGCGCAACCTCGTCCTCGCCGGCCTCGCCCTCCTTGCGGATGCGGTGCAGTTCCTCCATCGCCTTGCGGCGGATGTTGCGCACCGAGACCCGGGCGTCCTCCCCCTTGGCCTTGGCCTGCTTGACGAGTTCGCGGCGACGTTCCTCGGTCAGTTGCGGCACCGCAACCCGGATCAAGGTGCCGTCGTTGGTCGGGTTCACGCCGAGGTCGGAGTTGCGAATCGCGTTCTCGATGGGCCCCAGTTGGCTCGGCTCGTAAGGCTTGATCACCACCAGGCGCGCTTCGGGGACATTGATGCTGGCCAGCTGCGTGATCGGGGTAGCCGAGCCGTAGTAGTCGATCACGATGCGGGAGAACATACTCGGGTTGGCTCGACCGGTCCGAATGGTCGATAGGTCGTCACGACTCACCGACACCGCTTTTTCCATCTTCTCTTCGGCGTCGAAGAGGGTTTCGTCAATCATTCTGTGCAGCTCCGTCAGGTAGTGACCAGCGTTCCGATCTTCTCACCCGCGACCGCGCGAGCAATATTGCCATCGGTCAGCAGGTTGAAGACCAGAATCGGCATGCCATTGTCCATGCACAAACTGAACGCGGTGGCATCGGCCACCCGCAGCCCGCGGTCGATGACTTCCCGGTGAGTGATAGCCGTCAGCAACTCGGCCCGAGGATTGACACGCGGATCCTCGGTGAAGACGCCGTCGACCGCCTTGGCCATCAAGACCACATCGGCGCCGATCTCCAGTGCCCGCTGCGCAGCCGTGGTATCCGTTGAGAAATACGGCAGCCCCATGCCGGCGCCGAAGATCACCACACGTCCTTTTTCCAGGTGGCGCCGCGCGCGCAGTGGAATGTACGGCTCGGCGACCTGGCCCATCGTAATGGCGGTCTGGACCCGGGTTACGATGCCTTCTTTCTCTAAAAAGTCTTGCAACGCAAGGCTATTCATGACAGTTCCCAGCATTCCCATATAGTCCGAGCGGGTGCGTTCCATGCCGCGTTGCTGAAGCTGTGCGCCGCGGAAGAAGTTGCCGCCGCCGATGACCACCGCAACCTGCACGCCGGTGCGGACCACTTCGGCGATCTGACGGGCCACCAGCGCCACCACATCGGGATCGAGCCCGACCTGTCCACCGCCGAACATTTCTCCGCCGAGTTTGAGCAACACACGGGTGTACTTAGGCCGGCTCGCCGGTTGACCGCCGGGATGTCCGTCGGGAGGAAACGCATCGGCGCCGTTGGGGCTCGTCGGCTCCTGCTCGGTCATCAGACTCCTCGCCTGGGAGGGCGCCATCCAGCTATCCCCGCGACAGCTATCCCAAATAGCAGGGTCCATCCTGCCTTATGCCAGGCTGCGCGTCCTAAGAGTCAACCGCTTTTCTCTCACGGTAATTACGGTAAGCCCGCGCCCGTCGATGATGGCCAAGCGGGAAGGCTGGCTACGAGGATGCGGTGAGGCCGCGAGTGGGCCGGTCCCTCCAGCAAGGTGCCGTCGGGAGAAAGCCGCGATCCGTGCAGCGGGCGGTCCCAGGACTCGGCGGCTTCGTTCCAGTTCACGATGCCGCCCGGGTGCGGACATTCCGGCGAAACCTCATGTTGCACACCATCAACCGCACACCGCGCCTTCAAATGCCACGTCGGCCCCGTCAACGTGCCGCCTTCGCTCGGTTCCGAGGTGCCGAGTCGCGCGATCGGCATCAACCGCCCCTTGCTCACATGGAAACCGACTTCGAAACTGGCCTGTATCGCCGTGGTAACGCCGGTCACCTCGTGCGGCCTCCACGCGGCGAACGCACGCGCCCAGTCCATCCGCCCGCCCTGGATCCGGCCACTGAGAACAAGCCCCGCGGCCACGCCGGCGGTAAGACTCACACTTATCGAAACCTGTTGCAACGAAAATTCTTTCACCGCGAGGCAAGATCGGGTCGACAACGGGCGCGCCCACGACCACCACGTCCGCGGACGCCTGCTCCAGGCTTGCTCCACCCGGCACGGTCCTGCCGTCCAGCCACAAAGAAGTTCTGCAGGAAGTGATCATTGCCCTTCCGCATACCCGACCGGCGGAGGCCGGAAACGAGGCTCGCGTCGGGTTCAGGTCGCCGCCTTCAGTCGGTGTTCGGCATCACAGTGTTCGACTTCTGCCGTCCTACCAGCGATGAGCATTCGCCACTGCGCGCATCCGCAGATCTGTAGGCCGCCAAAGAGGTTTGACAGTTCGGCGCCGTGGGAATCCGGCGACACGCGGCGCAGAGAGTAGTCACAACGGCCTCGCGCTGCGCATCCGGTCAAGAAATCCGGCCGGGATAAGGAAGCTAGCTCGTAGACACGAGCAAACAAGGAGGACTCCATGTCGGACGACAAGAAGAGTGGACCCGAAGAAGGCGTGCGCGGCGTCGTCGAAGGCGTGAAGGGCAAAGCCAAGGAAGCCGCCGGCGCGGTGCTGGGTCAAGACGACCTCGCCCGCGAGGGCAAAGCCCAGCAGGACAAGGCCGACGCCCAGCGCGACGCTGCGAAGAAGGAAGCCGAAGCTGAAGCAGCCCGCGGTAGCGCCGATGCCGCCGAGAAGAAGCAGGAATCCCACCAGCACTAGCGTGCAACGATGATGGGCCCGATCCGCTGGACCGGGCCCATCATTTTGTCTTGAGCGAAAGCAGCATTACGACAACAGCTTTCACCCAAAGATCGGTAATGCCCTCTTGCGTGCCAGCGCGTCCATCCCGCGCTGAATGCTGTCCTGCACCTCGAGATATTTGCGCTCGACATAAGCGTCGTCCTCGGCGCGGCCGGGGTCGTGATCGAGCTGGACCGCGGGCATGAATCGAGTCCTGATCTTGGCGGGCAGCGGTAGCTGCGGCAACGCGGCGGGGGCGATGCCCCACGGCAGCGAGATTGCGATCGGAAAGACCTTCAGCCGCAGCAGCCGGTCCAGTCCTAAGGCACGCGAAAGCCGGTCCCCGCGGATCAACACCGGCATCGCGTCGGCGCCGCCGACCGTCGCGATTGGCACGATGGGAACCCCGGCGCGAATCGCCATCTTCACGAAGCCTTTTCGTCCGGCGAGGTTAGCCTGATCGCGCTCAGTCCAGGGCCGCAGGGAGTCCACCTCGCCGCCGGGCCACAACGCAACATCGCGACCTTCGGCCAGCGCGGTCGCAATGGCATCAGGTGCCGCGGGTAACACGCCCATCGACCGGAAGTATCGGCCGAATCCCGGAATGGCCATCAGTGCGTCGTGGGCCGTACCGTGTAACGGGCGCTCCTGGCCGAACCGCCGCCACCATTGCACGCCGACAGTCCAGGCATCCCACACAAACGGGGCACCGGAGTGAATGCCGACAAGCAACGACGGCGGCGCGCCGACGTTCTCCCAGCCGTCGATCTCCATTCGGAACCAGTAGTCCATTAATGCATTCCAGAAGAACTTCTGACGCTGCAACGCGGTCTCGTCCGGAGCGCTGAGATCCCATTCGCCAGCGCGCTCAGCTACCCAGCCGCTGAGCCCGCCCGCTTTGCCGTCGCGTTTGTCCTCCATCGCGGCCCGCGCCTGATCGGCCTGTCGGTGTGCCTCTTGACGCTCCTCCGCAGATCTGTGGTCATTTGAACTCATGTCTGCTCCCATTGGCCGCGGAAACGCGGCCTCCCCGCGTCTTTCCCAAATACCCACGCGCGGAGGCCTCAAAACAGCGGCCTCAGCCGGCGTAAGACCGTCAGCGAATAGTTGGGCGCTTCTCTGTGGTGCGGTCGACGCAACTGGTCAGAAACGGTTCTCCGGGCCGACCACAGCCCATACGGTGTTGCCGGCCGCGCTGGTGTAACTGCCCCACACGCGGCAATTGCCGGCCACCAGGTCGAGGCCCGAGACCGCGTCGTCTACGGAGTCCCGAAGCCGGGTTCTCGCCATGTCGACGTGTTGTACCGCGACTGCCACCGTGGACCCGTCGGATTCCACCCGGAGCGACAACGCGTTGTCGGCATCCGCAAGCGCCAGTTCGACCAGCTCGGCAGCGACTGCGGTCACCGCGTGGATGAAATCTGTCCTCGACCACGCCGTCAACCACTCGGCGGTGAGTTCTCGGGATCGGCGAATGCTGCTTTTCACTGCCGGCAGTGAGGCGCCGGCGCGTCGACGATATCGGCGCAGTTCGTCGGCTGCCAGCTCAGCGACCGCGGTCTGCACCGTCGTATAGGCCGGAACGTAGCGAGTTATACCGTTACGCTTCAGTGCGTTCTGGCCTCGTTCATGGGCGCATACCATGCCGATGGGGATGTCCGGCCAGTCGGCGATCTGCCAACGGGCACTGGTAAACACGGCCCACGCCGGATCGTCTCGAACGGTGAGCTTGGTGACGTCGATAATGACCGCAAGAGGCTCGTCGAGCGCCACCTTGACGATGGCATCGCGTAGCGGAACGTACGTCGTCCCGTCGAGCAGGCCGTCGAGGGTGAGCATTCGGGCGTCCTCGACAGAGGTAGCCGTGATGCCCAGCTCGCTCCGTTGGCCAGCCACAATCCACTGTTCATCCAAGGGCTGGCGCAGCGCCGGACAGCTCATCGTTTCACCCGACCAAACCTCAGCTCAAATCTGCTGGCGCCCCCGATGGGGCATTAACCTACCTGGTGGTAACCAGCGTTGTCATCCGATCGGCTGAACTTTCAGAATTCAGGAAGATTAACTTGGTTGACCCCGTGGGCCGTTTTTCGGGGTTATTGTACTGGCGTCAGTGGTAGCGGCAAGGTTTACGTCCGGCCGACACCGAGTCGGTTTCCCGCTCCCATGCCCGGTGCTTGGCCAGCGCGGTAGCGAAATCCTCGAAGAACTGATCGGAGAGATCGTCCTCGGCGGCCGTCGTCGACACGACACCGGCGGCAGCCACCACATCTCGGCCGTTCGCGAGCAACTCCTCGATCCCCGCCTTGCGGAGTAACTCGATTCCCGCGCCGTAGGCCGCTACGGCTTTGAGGTGCTTGTAGGCCTCGGTGACGAAGCGCAGCGCATAGCCGTCGTTGCCGAGTGTCTCCACCGACTGCAGCCCAGATGGCACCACCACCGCGTCATAGAGCACCGACGCCACACTGGTGAAGGACCGGTCGACCGCTTTCTGTCCCCCGGACCCGCCGGAGCGCGTGCCAGCGGCGGTGGGCGCTAGTACTTTGGGTATCGCGCCGCATTTGCGCATCGCTTCGACGAACCGTTCGACGCCGCGCACGTCGACACCGTCTGCGGCCAGCACCGCGATTTTGCGGGTTTCGATGCTGTCAGTGGCGGTAGTTCAACTGTGGCAGCGCCGGCGAGGCGGGCAGCTTGTCGTCGACGGCCTTTCCTCGGGCGCGGGCAGGCCGACTTGGGTCGCGACCTGCGTCGCCAGATCGTGGTCGACGGGGCTGAGCTGGTCGACGACACGGATGCGGATTTCGACGGTTTCCAGGGGCCGAGCTCGAAGGCATGGCGGCGACGATGTGTTTGGCCTCCACCGGGGACATGCTCTTCCAGAACATCCGCGCCTGGCTGTAGTAATCCTTGAAGCTCTTAGCCCGTTGACGGATCTTCTGGCCGTCCACCTTCTCGGTGTAGTGCCGGAAGACGTCTTCGTCGGCCAGTTAGCCCGAAGTTACGGTGAGTGATGTGAATGAATCCTCGGTTGAGCTGGGGATTTGCTGGTCTTGGTTGTGATTGTTCTGGCTACGCGGCCGTGAGGGGTATCGGTGTGTTGATGAGTTGGAAGGCT
>Ga0335075_10003233_pt1 | contig 25883 bp, 31 predicted proteins | sample Lox_Sample_24_FD_206723 | JGI IMG/M metagenome (GOLD analysis project Ga0335075, IMG submission 206723) | Soil microbial communities from Loxahatchee National Wildlife Refuge, Florida, United States - Lox_Sample_2.4 | ecosystem: Environmental > Terrestrial > Soil > Wetlands | place: USA...
CAGTCCACAGAATACGTCCCGCAATTGCCCTCCGTCCCCAAACGGTCAACTACGTTCTCGGGACGCCGGTGGTTCCTGAGACGTTCCCCCTTGGCGTTGTTTATCTAGCAATGGGCGCTATGACCTCTCCAAGGGGGTCCTTTTTCCACGCCGAAACACAGCCGGGGAACCGGAAGACGCCCATCCCACGCTTCCGCGCCTGGTGACGCCCATGTCCCTTTGCCCCGGGCCGAACGCTCTCCGCCAGGATCTGGACCTTCTCGTCCATCCAGATCGGCCGCTTCGCATCCTCCAGTGATCAGCTCGATCCGCCGATAAGTGCCCCTGGGTGTTGAGGATGGGCCCGGACCATTCCGGGTAACACTCACTCACTCCCGCACATGCGGGACGAGTCGCCTCAAAACGCTCAGAGAACATACGATCTTACGGTCGAACACAAGGCTTTCGTTTGAGAAGCGACAGTCAAATCAACGGCTGCCGGCCGGGCATCACGGCGTTGGTGTCGAGCTTTGCGCAGCGACCGAGTAATGGGCGATCGGAAGGAAGGACCACCTTCTTCTTTGCCAAGCCCATAATCTCTTACGTGAGGTCCTCCAGACGCGCTTTGTACAGCGAATATCACGCAAATGTTCACGCAAACAGGGTCATTCACCTAACACCCTAACAAGTATTAGTGATATAGTTTCTTTCAGAGATGAGGCGCCTTGCCTGTCTCTCGACACGTCGAAAGGAGAATTGCCCGATGTCAGCAAAGCGTGCTCAGGAACCTCGCCTTCGCCGGCCGATGAGTGCCGAGCAACGCGCCAAGCTATCGGCCACGCAACGCGCCTATGTCGCCAATGACCCGCGCTGGTCCGCGCATCGCCAGAAGCTAGCGGACGCGCAGATCGCCAGGCGCATGACGCTTTTCCCGAACGAGATCGAGCAGGTCGTGCAGATGCGGAAGAAGGGGCGGACGTTCTCCTACATTGCCGAGGAGATCGGGATCGACCGCGATGTGCTGCGGCGCGAGGCGCATGCCAACGGCATCTCGACCGCGCCCGTAAGGGCAGACCGGCGCGCCAGGCGTGGAAAGGGGTTCTGGCGATCTTTCGACGAACCTTAAATACCCTCTAGGGTAATACCTGGGTGAAGCGCGAAACCCCGCGCTTCACCCGCCGGTCAGGCAGGGGGCACACACGCGTGCAGCTGATGTGCTAGGGGAGGCAGCTTCAACACACCGAGGAGTCTGCGATTTGGCACCCAAGGCGCGGGCGCTCGACAGATCACCGCTCAAGACCAATCTTGAGCTGCCGGCCTATGTGCGAGAGCGGCTCGACGCTTACATCGAGGCGCACCCGGGCTCGACCTTTCGCAGCGTCATCATGGAGGGCCTGGTAGAACTCGGCATCGAGATCGACGAGAACGACATCAGGCCGGAGCGGGCGCGCCGCCACGCCCGCGTGACAAGCAATTGGGCGAGGCTGAACCCTTCGGACATCACAACCACATCTGTCGTCCTTCCCCAGTACGTCAGAGCCCGCGCCGAGGAGTACCTCCTCGATCATCCCGACATGCGCTTCCGCCATCTGGTGCTGGCCGGTCTTGCAGCACTTGGGATCAAGATTCATGCCGAGGATATGATTGCCGAGAGACAGAATGTTTCCGGTCTGATCGTCAGGCCAAGGGGCCGCAGCGGCCGGACCTGACGCCAGCCGCCGTGACGCGATCGGCAGGACGATCCCGTCTCGACAGCAGCAGCCCGCTCAGTTCTTGGGCGTGCTCCGCGATCAGGTGCGTGGCGGCGCAAGCGGCCCAAGCGCGCCGCCGGCGATGAGCTCGACCTGCACGGTGACGCGTTGCGCCGCGATCACGGCAAGACAGGTCACTGGCTGATCCGGCCACGCGGGCCAGTATCGCGATGCCACATCCACCGCCCTGTTGATACGCACGAGCATCTCGCTACTGGCGCGCTTGGCCGCTGCACCGATTTCCTCCGGCGTCATCGGCCGCCGCCCCTCCGGCGCTTCGGCTCGATCGCAGCGAGCTGGCGGAGTGTTTCCTCGGACCACAAGCGGGACTGTGCCGGGTCGTCGACCGCCTCGGCGTCCGCGATGGCAGCCGCTAGCGCCTCAGCCAGTTTCCGCGCTGCGCTGACGGGAAGATCAACCGCGGCGTGTTCGGTCGTGAGCCAACCCCTCGTGTCGTAATGCGACGCGGTTGCGTCAAGCAGCACCGCATAGTGCTTCGAGACCAGTCGGAGAACGTCTTGCCCAGCATACACCGTGCGAAGGCGCGGAGTGTTAGACTGACACGCAGCCTGCGGCATAGGTGCCTCCTTTGCCCTGGGTCAGGCGCGAGCTGGTGACTCCCAACACCGGCTCGCGCCGCTTTGCCGGGATCCGCCCGGCGCGGTTACCTGGGCGGCCCCAGCCAGACGGCTGGCCTGCAAACCTGCCTTCCTCCCTGCTGCCAGCATGCAGCCACCGGCCCCGACTGTGCGGAGCCGATTTCGTAGCCGGTGTGACCAGCAATGACCGTGATCAGCACGGCAGATCGGCGATCGCGTTCGATAGTCTTCCTGGTGTTTTCCGAGCTTCTCTGCATCAGGAAAGCGGGATGCCCGGGCGGCGGACGGAAGGGCGTTGCTATATTGCGGCCAGTCATTGCCGTTCGATCTTCGGATGTCGGCCCCACATCCTTCTCGAGGTGCGGCGCCGCGGTTTCACCTGTGCCGGATGATGTAGCGGCGCGAATTGAAGATCACCGCCGCGAGGGAGCAGCACCCGAAAGCACAGGTGAGATTGATGATCCGGCCGTCGCTGTACATCGCGGCGCACATGATCAGTCCGGTGCCGGCGAGCATGATCGCCACGGCCGGGAACCACGCAAGCCAGGCGAACGGCAGCATCATCAGCCGCAGGCCTGGCCAGACGAGCCTCACGAAGATCGCCATGTCACCCTCCCGGCCTGAGCCAGACGGCTGGCGCGCAGGTGCGCGCGCCGTTCTGTTGCCAGCAGATGGCGATCGGGCCACGGCCGGCGTCGGCGGTGCCAATAGCATAACCGACGATGCCGCCGATTGCGCCCGCGAGCATCAACGCAGCAGCCAGGATGATCGAAGTGCGGCGGCCGATGTGGCGAGCGATGCGGAACGCGATGCCCCTGCTTGCGCGTTCCACCGAAGCAGCTAGCTTTTCATCCAAAGGCTTGGACCCGAGCTTTTCTAGCCGATCGATCGCCTCGGCCATGACGCGGCCCAGGTCCGCTGACGCACGCAGCACCGGCGCCAGCGGATCGTCCGCGAGAACCGCCGCCGATCGCGTCTGCGCCTCAAGCCGATCGGCCGCTTCGGCAATATTGGCGCCCGTCACGGAAGCGACGATGCGATCGGCCCGAAGCTCCGCTCCATGTCACGGAGCCACATCAGCACGCGTTGTGCGTTCGTCAGCCCGATCTTGCTTCCGTTCGCGTCGGTGAAGCGGAGCCGCTTGTCGTCGAGCAGCGTCATGCAAGCCAGACGAGGCATCCGCACGAGTTGCGCGCCGCGCGTGAGCGCCGCCTGCAGCGCCGGATCGTTCTCATGCTTGCTCCAGGCGGTATCGAGCGACACACCCGCCGGAACCACGCCGGCATTGAAGACGACCGCCGTCTTCTCCGGTGCCAGCAGCCCGTTGCGTTCGGTCTCGCGTAAGTAAGCGAGATCATCGCTGTCGGCGCCGACGAAGTGCAGCACCACGGGCGTGACGTCGTTCCGTATCAGGAAATCCGCCAGGCCGAGTTCCAGGGCGGCGTGCTTGAGGAGCTGATCGCCACCGCCGAGATCGACGATGAGCGTCTGCCGCTCGTTGATGGCCTTCTCCAGCAACCCGTCCAGCCAGGGGCGCATATCGTCGTCCGCGGCGCTCGGCGGGCTCAGCACGAGCTCGCCGAAGAACGCCGCGAGCGTCTGGTTGGTGCGATCGGCATCGGCGACGATGATCTGCCGGCCCTGGTTCAGGGCGCGGTCGATCATCCACCGGTAGGCGACCGTCTTTCCCCGGCCGCCTCTGCCCACGGCGAAGACAGCGCGCGGGTTTTCGGCAGCACTTACGGCCGGCGCGCGTTCGAGTTCAGCCACAGCATCATCACGTCTCGCCATCGTTTTTTCCTCTCGACTTAGCGGGGTTGATCGGCTCCGGGATGCGGACCTTTCCTTCGTTCAGGCTCGCGCGGAACGCGCGTAACCGTTCCGCGACGCTAGCTCCCCCTGCCGGGGTTCCATCAGAGGCAGCAGGTGGCGAGAGGCCGACAGCGCGGTTGCCAGGTCGCCACGAATCAGGAGGCGCCGGGGAGGGCAGGGGGGTGGTCGCCACGACCCGGGCAAGGGCAGGGGGAGGTTTGCGCTTTGCCTCGGCCTTCGCCCGGGCGGCAGCAACATCGTGTTTCACCCGATACCAGGTCTTCTGGGCCCGCCTGATCGCGGGCTGCTTGCCGTCACCGTCAGTGAGACCGTTCTCGGTCAGCATCTCCGTGACGACGCCCCAGGAGGCTCCATCCATCTCGAAGGCAGCGACGAGGGCGTCATGGTGCGACCGCATCCATCGGTACAGCGGCGAGTGCCGGCCACCTCTGTCGCGGTTGGCGGCGACCACTTTCGCCACGTCATCGGAGGCCATTCCGTTACGGCCCCGCCTGAGGTCCACGACTGACGAGCAGGCGGGCAGGGGGCACATTGCCCGACTTCTTGCCCCACCTTTGCCCGCCTTCGTGCCCCTCTTGTGCCCGCGTCATGACCAGGTTCTGCCCGGCTTTTGCCCCGGTAGGATTTTGACAGACCAAGGCATTCGTGAATGCGGGTTGGAGGCGGGGAGCATCACGGCCGGAGCCCCTTGCGCCGGCGCTGCGCCGGCTCGGCCTGTCGTTCCTCGGCCCTGGCCCGCATCCGGTCGGCCCGGTCCTGCGCCGCCTGCGCGCGCTCCTCGGCGCGCTCCTGTTCGGTCTGCCGGCCGAGACGTACCCACCAGGACTCGGTTTCGGTTTTCTGAGAATCGCTCATGCCACTCTCCTGAGCTTTGGCTTGCGGTGTCTGGCGCGGACCCGGGCAGCGGCTTCGACCGCGGTCAGCACGCGCGCCTTGACTGCCTGGGCGGCTGCTCGGAGCCGCTCCCTGGCAAAGGACCGGTGCAGCGTCGTGGGCTGCTGGCCAGCCCGCTTGCGTTCCTCCGCCGGCCGGAGGCCCTGCTGGAACCCGCGCGCGCTCTGCCGCACCCCCTGGGTGGCGCGTTCGAGGAACAGAAGCGCCGAGGGCTTTTCAAGCTGGCGCGAGAGGTTGCGCGCCATGTTCGCCAGCACGTCTTTGCGGACGATCGGGCGGGCATCACCAAGCGGCCGGCGTTCGGCGATCTCGCGCCGTTCGGCGCCGTCCGAGGCGACCAGCCACGACTGCCGACGATGACGGCTCTCCGCGACATAGACGGTGTTGGCATTGGCCATGCGGCTGCCGCCTGGCAGCGCGTTGATGTGCTCGGTTGCGGTGAGGCCCTGGGCGGCATTGATGGTGAGGCAGTCGCCATGGGAGAGCCTGACACGACCGGAGAGCGGATCGCGCAGCGTCTCCCATTTCACCATCCCCTCTGTGCCCTTGGCGTTCTTCATCCGCACGCCTTCGGAGGAGAGGTCGAGCACTGTGAGTACTGAGCCGTTGCGTCCGATATTACCGGCCCGGCCGCCGGAGAGTGCCGCGGGCGTGTTGGCGAACAGGCGCACGCGATCACCGCGGGCAAGGGCCAGGTCGTATTCCGAGCCGTTCTGATCCGCCGCCTTCACCGTGGTGACGTCAGGCCCAACCTCTCCGGCCGATCGCCTGCGCTCGCGGATGGCGGCAGAGATCGCCCGCGCATCCTCGTTCGTCGGCGCGGTGACGGTGAGCCGGTAGGATTTATCGTCGGCGTTCGCCTGCTGCCGTTCAGCCCACAGCTCCGCCACGCGTTTGACGGCGTCCTTGTAGCCGCCGGGAACCAGTTCGAGCGTGCCGTCCTCATCCTTGCGGGCAAGCGCGGCCCCCGCCTTTCCGTCGCGGAACAGGAGAGATGTTTCCCGCTCGCGCTCGCTCTGCTGTCGCACCGTTGTCAGCAGCTCCGGTACCTGATCCGGCCCAAGCGCCTTGCGTAAGAGCTCGATCGTCGGACCGGCCTCGATCGCCCGGCACTGCCGGTGATCGCCGACCGCAATCACCTGACAACCCGAGGTGGCCTGGAGCCGCAGCAACCGCGCCATCTCGGAGGTGCCGACCTGCCCGAGCTCGTCCACCACGACGACGCTGCTGCGGTTCACATCGAGCTTGCCGGACTCGGCGCGGTCGAGCAGGACCGAGAGTGCGTAGCGATTGTTGATTCCGGCCTCCGCCAGGTCATCGACCTGACGCCATGCAACAGCGGCGCCGAGCACGGTGCGGCCGTCCTCGTTCCAGGCCTCAACGAGCGGCGCGAGCAGGGAGGTCTTGCCGGCGCCGGCGACGCCGATCGCGACTCCGAGCCTGCCGCCGGCAGCAAGCCGCTCGATGACGGCGCGCTGTTGCTGGCCGTGGCTCGTGCTCAGATCGAGATCCGTGCGGCGAATAGCGCGCTCGATCGCAGCCATTGGCAGTGCGGCAGAGCGATCCGCCGCGGCGGCCTGCGCAAGTGCGACGAGCTCTTCCTCCCGGCCCAGATGCTTTGCCGTGGTGGCCCGCGCACGGCGGCCGTCTCTCGCGGCAATCAGGCGAGTCTTTTCGCCCTCCTGGCGGACGCCACGAGTCCCGAGTGCACGGACCACATCGGTGATGTCCTCGGGGCCATCCACGCTCGCCGCGATCAGGCCGCGCGCCGCGGCCACCCGCAGCTCGGCCATCCCGACAACAGCGGACGCACCGAAAGCCCGTTCCACAAACGGAAGAGCGGCCTGGTACGCCCGATCCGTTCTCTCTTCGCGGCTCTGCGCAGCGGGCGCCGCGTCTTCCCGCAGCGCCCCCGCGTGTTGCCATCCCAACTGATCGGCCTGCTCTTTCCAGGCGACGAAGTCCGAGCGGTCGTCGCGCTTCGCGTCCTTCGACTGCCGCCCCACGCCCGAGCCGCGCTTGGCTAGTTCGATCTTCTCTTCCGCCGGCAGCCCATCCCAGTCGCGGCCCGCTTCGGCCGCCCATTTCCGGGCGATCGTGACGGCATCCACGGTGCGCTTCGAAAACGCCGCCCGCACCGGATTGGGAATTGCCGCGAGTCGCGCCGCGCCGGTTTCCTGATCGAGCGCGACGTCGGCGCCGATCGCGCGAAGGTTCTGCGCAAGATGCGCCTGGTAATAGGCGCCGAACTCGTGCACGCGGCCCCTGAGGCGCTGAAGATCGAGCGAACCGAGCCGTCCAGTGTCCGTCAGCACGGCATTGAACAGGGTGACGTGCGTGTGGAGGTTCGGATCACCCGCAACCTTGAGCGAGACGAGTTCGGTTTCGGCGCCGTTCGCGATCTCCAGGGTGGGCCGGGACGTGTAATGCGTGAACTGCGCCCAGCCGACGTGCCCGGGCTCCCAGCCATCTTTGCCGCCGTTGCCCTTGCGCGCCCGGCCAAGCTCCATTGAGACGTACGCCATCGCGGACTGCACGGCCTCACGGTGCGCCTGCACGATCTGATTGCGTTCGGCTTCCGTCGGCGCGAAGGCCCAGGCGAGCGAAACCGATTTGTCCGCGCTGAAACAGCAATCGACGAAGCTGATCGTCCTGCGCTTGCTGGCACCTTCGATGTCTTCACCATCCGCGCGCCTTCCCGCCAGCAGGTTCGCGAGCTCGTCGCCGGAGAGCGACCGGGTCGGATCAATGCCGAGGCGCGCGGCGATGTCGGGACGCATATCCGCGCGCGGCTCGGCGGCGGTGAATGCCTCCTCGCCGCGCTCGATCGAGCAGATCAGCGCATCGAGCCTTGATCTGGCGGTCTCGGCAGGCCCGGTTTCGAGAAGGTCCGCGAGGTGGTCATAGAAGCCTGCAATCTTCGATACGCGATCCAGAAAGGCATCACCGGCCTTCGCGATCTCTTCCACCGACGCGCCGGCCGCATACATGCGGTTGCCTTCGGTAAGTTCCCACAGCCGCTCGACATCGGAAAAAGCCAGCCAGCCTTCGGCCATGAGCTGCCCATAAGAATGGGCGCGGCCATCCTGCGGGTCCCTGGGCTCGGGTAGCGGCGGCAGGTTGGCCAGCAACACCTGACGCTCCCTCTCCGTGGCTTTGGCTTCCGCGTCTTCGCGAGAGAGCGTGCCGTTCACGACCTGCTTTGCCAGGTCGCGGAGAATGAGATCATTCCCCGACAGTACTTCGGCACCGGCGCGGTAGTAGGCGGCAAGGTCGGCGGCTTCGCGCGGGAGCGTGGCCTCCATCAGATGCGCGGCCATGGCCATGCCGCCGGAGAGGCCTCCGATGGCGCCCGTGCGATAGGTCAACATCCGTGAACCGGGGCGCGCAGCAGAGCGATGATCTCTCTCTGCCCTTCGGCGAGGCCCTCGATACCTTTCACGACGCGGGCGAGCAGCTCGTCGAGGTCGTTGTCGTCGTCGTTCGTTGCCGCCCGGAGCAGGAGGGTCAGCTTCTCGTCCATGGTCCGCAGCGTCTGCTGCTGCATCAGGAGGCCGCGCGTGAGCGCCTGAATTTCGGTGCGCAGCGCGCTGATTTCGCCTGACAGATCATGGTTCATCGGCGTTCCCTCGATTGATCAGGCGACAAACCGGTTTGACTGAACCGGCTCGGCTGAACCAGGTCCCTGATGTCCTTGCGGCGGAAATAGATGGCGCGCCCGCAGCGGATTGGCCGGCCGCCGGCAATGACGAACAGCTCGTCGGTCCGCGTGTCCTGGATGAGCTCGTCCGGCGCGATCAGCCGGCGCCTGATCTCATGGCGGTTCGTGTTCTGCCCGCGCGAGCGGCTGCCGATTGCGGCCAGGTTCTGCCCGCTCTGCTGGCCCCTATTGTCGCCCTCGGAATAGGCGATGACGCCGTAGCTCCCGAAGGCGTCGGAGAGTTCGCGTGCCGTCCTCTCGTCGCGGATGGCGGCATAGGCCCGCCACGACACCGAGTCGTACCATGCGCGCTTTTCGTGCTGGCCCCACGCGTCTTCGAGCTGGCCCACACTCTGATAGAGGAGCTGCAGCGTGATCCCGTACTTGCGGCCGGCATCGCGGGCCTGCTGGAGCACCGACATCCGCCCGAGCCGGGCGGCTTCATCCAGCAGGAACAGCACGCGCCCGGCTATGTCGCCCTCCGCGCGGTACACGGCGTTGAGCAACGCGCCGACCAGGGCGCGCGCCGCGCCCGGCGTGGTGATCAGCGCGTCCAGCGGGATCTGAATGAAAATGGTGAGGCTGCCGTTTGTCAGGTCCGAGGTGCGGAACGTGTTGCCGGAGACGAGTGCGGCGAAGGCGCCGATCGCGAGCCAGCCGGTCGATTTCGCGGCGTTCGCATAGATGCCGCTGAAGGTTTCATCCGCTGCCATGTCCATGAGCGAGCCGGCGATGTCCCGTGCCATCGGGCTCTTCGATCCGGTGTGAATTTCGCCGAGCCTCGCCTTCAGCTGCTTCTCCGGCAGCACGACCGCCAGGCGCAGCCGGCGGAGTGTTTTCTCGTCCTGCGGAAGCTCGTCATCCCAGAGCATGTCCGCGAGCAGACAGGCAACGAGCTGGCGGCCCCAGGCCTCGAAGAAGACTGCCTCCTCGCCGCTCTCCCGGTTCGGTTCGCCGCAGACCCAGGCGACGACGGAACGCACATGTGTCTCCGCGAGCGGGGCCATGATGTTAATCCAATCAAGCACGTTGACGCCGATGTGCGGCGTCGCCGGTGAGAGCGTGACGACATGATGCCCCATCCTGCGGCGTGCACGCCTGAGCATCGGCGCGAGCTCGCAGGAGGGATCGAGCACGACGACGGAAGCCGTCCAGCAGAGCAGCGTCGTCACTGCCGTCGTGGTCTTGAACCCGCCGGACCCGGCAAAGATCAGCGCGTGCGTCGAACCGGTGCGGCACGGATCAATGAGCAGCGGCGCGCGTCCGCCCTTGCCCCATGTCTTCCGGTTGCGCGGGTCGAACGGCATCCCGGCAACCGCGTCGCGCTCCACCCGGTACGCTTCGCCCACGACGATGCCGCCATAATTCTCGTCGGGGCCTGGAAACAAACGGCGGAGCTCTGGCATCGGCATCCAGTCGGCGTGCCCGTGGTTGTCGGACGAGCCGCGCTCGACCTGGCGAAGGCGCCAGCGCAATGCCACGACCTTCGGCATCGTGCGCAGCCGGTAGAACACCGCCGTGGGGACCAGCACCACGACGGCGAGCCCGCCCATGGCGCCGCGGTGAAGCCAGAGAGCGACGACGGGATTGCCCGCGTAAGAGCGATACACCCACCACGCCCAGGCGCGGTCCGGCCACGGCCAGGCGGTCCAGAGATGCGTGCCAAAGAGGAAAATCGAGCTTGCCGAAACGGTCCATGCGGCGGCGGCGACAGGGATAGCAGCAACGAGCCAGGCCGCGCGGCTTTGAGAGAGCACGGCTCAGTCCTCCATCAGCTCGGCGACGGTCTTGCCGCGGCGTTCGGCATCCGCCCGCAGCCAGACCTCGCCGATCGCGAATTCGCCGCTGCGCTCCTGAAAGGGGATGATGATGTCGATCGTGCCTTCCAGCAGCGAGACGATCGTACCGTCGTCGTAGCTACGCCCGGCCTCGCTGCCCTTGACCAGGTTGAACAGCCGGCGAAAGGCCTGTCCGGCATCCTTGCCGTGGATCGTGGTGGAACTCCCCGGATGACCGGTACCGACTTCGTGCACGAAGGTGTATGCCGCCTCAGGATCGCGCAGCTCGCCGACGAAGCCCCGATCAGGACGCATCCGCAAATACGCTTCGAGAAGGTCCTTCTGCGTGACCTTCGCCGTGCCCTGGCCGCCGTGCGAATAGAGAAGCCGGACGTGATTCGGCTGCGTGATCGTCAGCTCCGGCGCGTTCTCGATGGTGATCAGCCGCTCGCCGGGGTCGATGATGCTGACGAGCGACTTCAACATCGTGGTCTTGCCCGAGCCGGTCGCGCCGGTGAGCAGCATGGTGCAGCGCGTGCGCACCGCTTCGGCGAGGAACCCGATCAGGTCACCAGCATCATAGAGCGCCAGCAGCCGCGCATTCCCGTGCCGGCGCGTTTCGTGCCGCTTCTCCCATCGGTTCCACCCGTCCGTGCGGTAGCGGCTGGGCAGCGCTTCAAGGCGCGCGATGCTGCTGCCATGCCGGCGGATCGTCAGGCTCACGGTGCCATCCGGCACACAGGGTGGGATCACCGCTTGCAACCGCGACCCGTCCGGCAGATCGACCGCGAGCAGGGGTCGCTCGGGTCCGACGTCCTGATTGCCGTGCGCCGCGGCGAGCACCGCAACGTCATAGAGCTCGTCGAAATCGAGCGGGACGCCGTGGCGCTCGAATTGTCCGTCACGCCGCACGAAACACTCGCCGGGGCGGTTTATGCAAATCTCCTCGACACCTTCCCGAGCGAACGGATCGAGCGGCGAGAGAAGCGCCGCGAGCAACGGGGCCGCATGACGTGCCGGCATCAGCGCTGCCCTCTGAAGCGCAGCGAATAAACGCTCGAGAAATCGAGGTCGCGCGCGACGAAGATGCTGCATGATGACCCTTGCGGGCGCGTCAGCGTATCGGGGATATTGATCGTGCTCGAAAGCAGCCCGGCGATGGCCTGATCGCTGTAGCCCTGGAACTGGTAGAAATTAAGGTTGTTGCCGGTCGTGCTGCGGTTGGCCAGTGCGCTTGTCGCCCCCAGTGCCGCGGCCTCAATCCCGGTATCGACAGTCGAAAGCAGCAGCGCGCCTTCCAGCTTCTCCCAGATATGCCGGTTGACGTTGCCGTCGAGGCCTGTGCGCCCCAATGCATCGGCGGCGGGAGAATCGAGCGCGATTCGCACGAAGTCCGGTGCCGGCGTGGTGATCTGCTGCCAGAGCACGAACTCGCGCGCGAGGCCGTTGATGATGCCCTTCTGCATGGTGCCGACGACCTTCGAGCCGGCATCGATCAGGACTGTGTGGCCGCCAGCGCTGTAGATGTCCTGCGGGACGACTGCGGTGATCAGACCGGGATAGGAGCTGTCAAGCGCCGTCTGCTCGATGCAGGGAATGATCGTCCCCTGGGCGATCGTGAGCTCGGGATTCTTGAGGCGCGTTGCACTGACGCCGGTAAGCTCGGTCGGCTGCAACCGCTCCGACAGTGCGTCCTGCCCGGCGGACCCATTTGGCTCCCGGCCCGTTGTTGATGCCGGCGGCGGCGGCACCGTGCCGTCGTCATGACGGAAGAGATGGGCGAACTCCAAGGGCGAGGATGCAGCGGCATCCTGAAGCAGCGGCATCGGGGGAGGAGATGCGGCCGGCTGCGAGGCGGGCATTCCCGTCGACGCAGTGGGCCGGAAGGCAGCCGGCTGCGCTTTGCCCGGCATTGGCGGCACCCAGGGCTCGCCCGGCGCTTCCGCCATGGTTTGCTCGGAGACAGGCTTGGCGTGCCGTTGATCGAGCATGTGCAGGAGCGACGGCACCGAGATCAGCGTGCCCAGGCCGGCCGCGCCGAGCGCGATCATCTGCCAGGGCCGGAGCGGCGGCTTGCTGCCGGTGATCGGGCTCATGAGCCGGCCTTGAGCACGCGCTCGACGTCAGGGCTGGTCGTGCCCGTGCCGACCCGCTGGCCGATCGGGTCGTAATGGTGGTTGACCAGGCACAGCACGGAATGCCCGTCGCGGAGGCGAAACTCCGGTGCCGTCTGATGCACGGTGACGACGTGCGTCCCGGCATCGACGGTGTAATCGGCAACCGCTTCCTTGCCGTCCGGGTTGACGATGAAGAAGCTCGGGATGCGCATGTTGCCGGGGAAGCGGAAGTAGGTCTGCGACCCGTCATCCCACACCTCAGGCGTGGGCGACGCGGGGTTGGCCGACCAGACCGGACCGGCGCATGACGCAAGCTGCGGTCCCTGCGCCGCGCATGCACTGAGGCCTGACAGCGCGAGTGCTACGAGGCGTGCGTTCTTCATCGTGAACCTCATCGGCCGAGCAGCGCAGCGGAACCCTGCGCCGTGTAATCGGTGTTGATGCCGGGCGGGCTCGGCACCCTGTCGAGCTCGGCCCTGATCGCCGCCTGGCGCCTCGCAGCGATTGCCGCCTGTGCCGCAGCGGCGCGGGCCTTCGCGGCGGCGCCCGGGTCGGTGATGATGACGGCGATCGGATCGGTACCGTCAGGATCCACGGATGCGTCCAGTTCGAACTTGTAGATGCGCTCGCCGCTATCCGTGCGGGTGTAGATGAAGAGCGGGCCAGGCGAGATCGGCGCCTTCACTTTGAGGGTCACGGAGTTCGCAACGATGACCGGCGGCAGCACGTCGGCCGTGTCGGAAAGCGTGAGATCGGTGACCGTCTCGGCGGCGGGAAGCTGCACGAGCAGCGCCTTCCCGACCGTCGCATGCAGGGCGATCACGTCGTCCGCGCGATAGGGCGCCGTCTGGACGCGCGGATCGTCCCGGCTGCCCTGTGGGGTTGTGAGAGCGAATGCGGCGCCGGGAAGCACGAGTATCGCAGCAAACAGCGCCGCTTTCATTGCTCGCACTCGGAAAGGTCGCTGGACGGCGGGGCTTCCGCCTCAGGTCGCGGATAGCCGGTGATAACGATGCCGGCGGGGTTGTATGTCACCCGCTCTTCGGCCGGGATCGACGACACGGGCCGATAGCTGAACAGCACGGACATGCGCTGGCAGGTGTCCGGGCGGTCGTCTTGGTGCACGAGCGCGGCATAGCGGATCTGATACGTGCCGGCGGTGTAGTCCGGCGAGTGCGTCAGATAAGCGCCGCTGATCCGGCGTAACGTTATGGTCGTCTTCTGCCCGAGCCGGTTGACCGGCGCGTCCGGGTTCTTCGGGTTGACGGCCGCCTGATACTCTTCCCGCACGGCGGGCGCCGAGAGGCCGCTGACGACATCGTAGTCGTACGGGGCTTCGGCAAAATTGTAGTGTTCCCGGTGCCTGACGTAGGACCAGAGCTCCGCCTCGATGGCCGCCTGTTGTGTGCTGGCGGGCAGCGCCGATATCGATTCCGAGGTATCGACGACGCCGTCCTTGTGCACATCGATGAAGACGGGGACGATCTCCTTGAGCGGCATCGCCACGTAGAGCGCCGCAGCCTCCATGAAGCAGATGGCACCAAGCGCGCCCGCGAGGCGGCCGTAATTCCGCGCCCGATGCAGAGCTTGCTGGGCACGCTCGGCCTGAAAGGAGAGGGTCTCGACGTATTGCCGCTCGATCGCCGAGGCCGGCACCATGACGGCCAGATCGCCCGTATCCATGTCAGGTTCTCTTCGGGATGAGGCGAGTCGCGACCGCAAGTTTGGACAGACCTTGGAACATCTTACCCACGACGTTCAGGCTGACGCCGCCGCCGATGTAGGCCGCAACGCTTGGAACAAGGATCGCGATGACAGCGGACATGCCGGCGAAGGCTACGATGTCGAACAGCGTCTGGATTTCTTCGTCGATGCCTGTGCCAGGCGCTGCCTGGGCTTGACGGATGTAAGCATCATTGCCGGTAAGAACCATTTGCAGCAGGACCGCGATCATCAGCTGCAGCATGAGGAGTCCGATCAGCTTGCTGATCCATTGCTGGGTGATCGGCCGAGTTGCCGAGAACAGCATCCCGATCAGCACGAAGGGACCGAGACACACCACGAGGCCCATCATCAGGGAGGAAAGCTCCCAGACGACGAATGCAATCCCGAGCGCGATCAGATCGGCGAGCGTAGCCAGCCCGATGTCTAACCGCGCGCCTACGTCCCAGAGCGTCGTCTGCTTCAGGATACTGGCGGCGAAGTGATCCGTTGCCGACAGCACCGCGTCGAACTGCTGCGCTCCCGCGAGCGGCCCATCACCGCCGTTCACGACATGCGCGATCCAGTTGGGGATCGTCGTCATGAACGGGGACTGAACCCAGGTCGAATAGTATCCGGCGCTGAGCAGTAGGGCGACGCAGGCCGCGCGCGCGATGTTCGTCAGCCCCATCCAGTAATCGTAGCGACGGAACGAGATCAGCATGCCCTGGATGATGATGAAGATAACCAGGGCGGTCGTCAGCTCCGGCGCGACAGCTTGCAGTCCGCTCGTCACTACCGAGGAGACGGACGTGTTAATGCCGGACTCGAACTGCTGCTGGAACGGGGCGAATAGCGGCTGGGTCATCAGGGGCTTTCCGCGATGGACTGCCGAACCGCCGCGCAATAACGCACCAACAGACCGTGGCCTGCATTACACTGTGCCAGTGCGTTAGCGCGGGCTAGGCGGTTCTGCGACCAGTACTCCGGGTCGTTGAGGAAATCCCCCGATGCCCCCTTGCCGTACATCACGCCGTCAGCTGCGCGCTCGGCATTCGCGCAGTCGGGGAGGCGGCCATAGGTTTCATCGCTGTGGCAGAGTTTCAGCGTCGCGATGCGCGCCGCGTCGTGTGCCTCGTACCAGGGGACATCATGCAGGGCTTGGGGACCCGCCTGTGCTGCCAGCGGGAGCGCGATGAAAGCAGCAAGCGCGAGAGTTTTCCTCATGGGAGTGCCTGCGTGTCGTTGTAGAATTGATCGTCGTCCTGCCGCTGACGCTGCTCGACTTGCTGCTGCTCGGCTTGCGCCTGCGTCATCGCCAGCGTTTGCAGGAGCGATGCCTCGGTCTGCTGCGTGGTGACGAAATTCTGCTCGGTTTGCAGCCGAGCCCCGATCGCATCAACCTCCGTCACGTCCTGCGCGGACCCGAGCTGCGTCTCCAGGTCACTGAGGCCGGAAATTCTTTGCTGGAGGCTTTGCAGCATGGTCTCGGCGAGCGCCTGCAGACCGGCATTGGACCCGGCGGAGCGGTTGATCCATTGCGCTGTCCAGTCGTCGCCGTCCGGCCGGTAGGTCTGGTTCTGCTGCTCGATCTGATTGATCAGCCCGCTCAGCGCCGATGTGCCGCCGGTACCGCTGATGATGCCCGTGATCGAACCCAGCGAAGGCAGCGGGTTTTCCTGCCCGAACAGCTCCGGCGCCATACCGAGCACGCCCGTCGGGTGCGCAAGCGTGTTGTAGATCGACATGAGCTCGGTATATTGCTGCTTGAGCCAGTTGATCTCCGTGATGAGGTTCTGGATCGCGCTCATGTCGATGACCGGCAGTGCGGCATGCGCGGCCCCAGCCCCGGCCTCGATGCCGATGAGCGCCGCCGCGGCAGTGGCGAGCAGTGTGCGCTTCATGACTGTTCTCCTTCGCGGGACTCCCGGCGCAACACATCCCGCGCGCGGGCGAGGAAGATGGGGAGCCAGTTCTCAGGATCGTCGCCGTGCTCAGCGCGCACCTGATCGAGCAGCCGCACCGTCGCCGCTCGGCCGGACAGTACGGCGATTTCGTCTTCCATGCCGGTGAGTTCGATTTGCAGGATCACCGAGCTAGCTTCGCGCTTGAGCAGCACGGTGCGCACCGGCAGCGCCGGCATCTCCTCGACGACGGCCTTGAGTTCCGCATCGGTGCAGCCGAGGCCGGAGAGGTAGGCTTCGCGGTCAACCGACTGCTGCGGAAACAGAAACCTCGTCTGGCATTGTGCGATAAGCGACGGCCCCGCGGGGCTTTGCAGAAGGTGTTCGGGCTGTTGCGCTGCAAGAAAGAGCGCGCCTTCCTGCTTGCGCAGAGTGAGCGCGAAATCCTCGAACATCGCGGCGAAGAAGGCGTCGCGCAGATAGAAGCGCGCCTCGTCCGCCATCACCACGACGCGCCTGCCGTCGAGCAGTGCCCGGATGCGATGCAGCAGGTAAGCCCCGACCGCTGGGCAGGCCTCATGCTCAAGGAGCCGGGTCATATCCACGCCCACCATCGTGGCATCGAGCCGGAGATCGTCCTGCTCCCCGTCGAACACCCAGCCGAGCGCGCCGCCCTGGCACCAGCGTTCCATCCGCGCCCCGGCGCCCCTGGCGTCAGTCACGCCGAGGAACTGCCGGATGGCCGCCAGCGACCTGAGAGACGGCGCCAGCGCCATGACGCGCGCCACGCCGCGGGCGAGCCGCTTCTGCTCATCGGGCAACAGGCCGGGGCCGCCGTCGAGCCGGATCAGCCCTTCGATCCATTCGGCGAGAAAGGCGCGATCGGCGGCGGTGTCGCAGAGCGCGCGGAGCGGCGCGAGGCCTGAGTCCTCGCCGGCGCGGAGCGGCAGATAGCGTCCGCCCATGGCGCGCACCGCGATCTCGTTGCCGCGGTCCTTGTCGAGCAGGAAAACACAGCCGTCGCCTACGACCAGCGCCAACGCAACAGCGAGCAAGGCCATGAACAGGGTCTTGCCGACGCCGGTTTTGCCGATCAGCGTCCCATGTCCGACATCGCCGACATGCGGCTCTAAATCGTACGTGGTGCCCGCCGTGGTGCGGAACCGGATGATCGGCTTGTCCCAGTATGCTCGGCCGTCCGAACGCCCCTCGGGAAAACCGTCCAGCGACCCGAAGGCGGTGAGGTTGCGCGTGCTGATGCGCCCCGGGCGCGTGCGCAACCATTCGGCTGACCCGGGAAGCCGCGACCAGTAAGCGGCGAAGCAGCCCCGGCTTTCGGGGACGGGGACAATGCCGGCCTGCGTCAGCCGCTTCTTCGCATCCGCCGATGCGGCTTCCAGCGCGGGACCGTCCGGGGCAAAGACGGTGAAGCTGATCTGGTGCTCGCCGCGTACGGAATCGCCGCGTGCGACCTCATCCTGTGCCGCCGCAAGCTCCTCGATCTGCGAGACCGCCGCATCCATGGCGTTCTCCATGCGGATCTTCTTGAAGTGCAGCGCCGACTGCGCCTGCGAGCGCGAGAGGAACCGGAAGCTCTGCGACAGGACGCAGGTATAGGGCGCGGAGAGGAGCGCCGAGAGCTGGCTGGTGATCGTCTTCTCCGGGTAGTCGCGGAAGCCGAAGACACGCCCGTAATAGGGCGCGCCGGGGGGCTGAATTTCGATGCCGCGCCGGCCGCAGATGACGCGGTTCGCGTAGATGGCGGACCCGAGCCGGCCCGACGTGACCGGTACGGGCTCGTACTCGGCCGTCAGGATGAGTTGCAACGCCTCGCCGATTTCGGAGAACCGGAAGGCGCGCCGTTCATAGAGCCCGAGGCGCCGCGCACCGGCCTGGCGCAAATAGGCGAGCACAATGAAGGTCGCATCCTCGAGCTGCGAGATGGCGCTTTCGCTGGCCTGTTTGGTCCTCCGGAGTCGCGGGCCGATCAGCGGCAACTCGGCCAGACGCGAGCGCAACTCGCCGGCAGTCTGCATGCGCGGGCTGACGATGAGCGAGATGAACCACCGGTTGTGCCAGAGCTGGCAAAGACAGTTCCGCTCGTACGCCTCGAAGAACCGGCGCGCGAAACCCCGGCGCGGTATGTCCCGATGCGGGCGATCCCGCCGCGCGTGACGCACGAAGTGAATGCCGAGTGTCACATTGTCATCGGCGATCGCCCGGAACAGCGTGTTGAGCTGGCGGCGCCGCGTATTGCGGACCGACGTGTCCTGTAGCTCGAAGGGGAAGCCCGGCGACTCGATCATCGCCATCACGCCGCCACCTTCGAGCAAAGCGGTGCCGGGACCGATGTGCCCGACATACGGGAGGAACGGCTCGGCCGAGCGTTCCCATGCGCCGTTGTCGAATTGATCCGCCGCGCCGGTATCAAACGGCATCCGCCATCTCCCGGCGCTCGCGGATGATGGCCGGAAGCGGAGCGACCGATGCCCCGCCCCAGAGGTAGCTGTCGAACATCACCGCCGAGGTGCGCAGCCACAGGAAGAAGATGCGCACCCCGTTGTAATCGGTGCGCACCAGGATCGAGGCCAGGAACCAGAACGGCACGACGGCAAAGCCCCAGAACGGCGAATGGAGCTCGGTGTCGATCGCGAAGAACGCCGTGCCGAATACGACGGCGAGTTCCATCGGAATGCCGAACATCAGGGCCGGCCGCGTGTCCGCGACCGACAGAAGCTCGGTCTCCAGCGGTTCCGGCGCGGGTCTCACTGGAGATAGCCGATGATCGTTGACGCATTGAACATGACCCACACGCCGGCGCAGACCGCGAGGATCGTGACGAAGTGAAAGCGCAGGAAGAACATCGATGCGCCGACCGCGATCACCGCGAGCGTGGCGACGTTCGTGATCACCCCGCCCTGCAGCCAGGTCAGCACACCACCGAGAAGTCCGCTGCCGCCGCCACCGACCGCCTGCGCGTGGGCTGCCATGGGGACGAGCAGGAGCGCGACCGCAATGGCTGCGGCGCGTTGTCGTGAAAGTGTCATGGATTCCCCTCGCTGATCGGCCTCGTTCTTGCGGCGGCGTCGGTCGGACTTGCAGCCGCGTTGTGAGCCGCCGAGAAATGCCAGGCGACACCTGCGTCCTGGCAATTCTCACCGGCGGAATAATGCCATGCGCCCGGCTCGCATGAGCTTGCGGGCGATGAAGGAGTCGCGACTGGCGGCGGTGTGTACGGCATGACACCGGGAAGCCGCAGCGCGGGAATCACCTTCCGCGCCGATGCAAGGGCGAACGGCACGTAAGTCCGAAGCCCGGCAACCGGGGAGCCGGTGTTGTATGCCGAGAGCGCGCGGAGAATCGCGGCCTGCTGCTCGGCCGATGTCGCGCCGCCGCTGTAGTCCTCCAGCAGGACCTGCGCGCCGGCATGCATGGAAGCGCACGGATCGAATGCCGTTGTGACCGTCAGGCCTGTGCGCGAGAGGTTGGCCGCATTGATTTGTAGAAGCCCGAGGTCTGGGTTGTGGCCCTCCAAAATCAGCCCTGATGCGATCTGCTCGGCATCTTGTTTGCTTGTCGGCGCAAACGCTTCTCCGGTCACATTGTCGTGAATCGCCAATGTACGCCAATGACTTTCCGCGTACGCGACCGACAGCAAAACGTCCGGTGCGACTCGCGGTGCGCACGCAAGTGCAAGCGCGAGGGCTGCACTCGCCGTCAGCATGAGACGCGCCGCATATATAAAGTACCAGGCTGGCTGCTACAGACGATCCATATTGACTGTTGCATTCCGTTCACCCGATGATCTTCCCAAGGTTAAGGGACACGGATTCGCGGAGGCAAGAGGCATATCGTCTTTAACGTATATTTAACAGCTCAGCGGTGGGACTGATTCAGCTTCGCCTGGACGGGCGTTTCAGCAATGTGCGCACGTCGGTGCCGACGACGCGCGCCAGGATGACCATTGTGCTGAGCGTAAGATTCTTCTGTCCGCTCTCGATCTCGGAGAGGTAGGACTGCTGAATGCCGGATTGCACGGCCACTTCGACCTGCGTCAGCGCGGCCTTCAGGCGAGCTTCGCGGAAGTTGGCGCCGAAGATTGCGCTCAACTCCTCCGTCGTCTCCCCGACCCCCCTGGACGAGCCTCCTCCCTTGGCCGGCATCGCGAATCCATTCTTTCGGAATATCGGTACGGGGAGGTGCAATAGCGGGTTCGTTCGCACCCCGATAGTGTCGGCCCCGGTTATCGATTCGCGGCTGGGCGGCCGGCAAGCCGTGAACGAATCTCGTGACGGTCGAGCGTGGACTGAGGACAAGTGCCCTGCCAATCCCTGGAACGAGGCCATGGTAATGAAGCCGCGCGTCTACCTCGCCGGCCCGGAAGTCTTCCTCTCCGATGCGCGCGAAATCGGCGCACGCAAGCGGGCCATCTGTGAACAGCACGGGCTTATGGGAGTCTTTCCCGGCGATGAGGAGGGGGTCTGTGATCCGGCCCGGTCTCCTTCCGGGCAGGGCCTCGCCATCAGCCGCGCCATGGAACGCGCGATGCGGGACTGCCAGGCCATGATCGTCAACCTCACGCCGTTCCGCGGGCCAAGCGCCGATGTCGGCTCAGCCTACGAGATGGGGTTCATGCGCGCGCTGGGCCGGCCGATCTTTGCCTACTCCAATGACGAGCGGCCGTTCCTCGATCGCGTCATCGCCTTCTGCGGCGGAACCGCGCGCCTGCGTCCGAGCGGTGAGCACGAGGATCCCGACGGCATGGCCATCGAGCCGTTCGCGCTGCACGACAATCTCATGCTTGCCGGCGGCATCATCGCGTCCGGTGGGTGCATCGTCGCCGAAGCTGCGCAGCACACCGAACGCTACACGTCGCTCGCTGCCTTCGAGCGCTGCGTGATGCGCGCCGCCTCGGCGCTGCTCCGGTAGCCGTCACCCCCGGCTCAAGGAGTGCGACATCACCCGTTACGGCGCGGCGACTTGGGCGGCCTCAGCGTGGCCCAAAGCTCGCAGTTCAAAGCCGAGGCGATGATCTCCGCGGTATCGAAAGTGATGTTCTGCATGCTCGACTCAACCAGTGAAATGTACTGTTGCTTCAGGCCTGCCCGTTCAGCAAATTCGCCTTGGGTCAAGCCAGCAAGAAGCCGGGCATTTCGGACGACCCCCCGCGACTCGTCACGTTCCTGCATCTTCGCTCAGTGCCCACCGCGCGCCAGCGGTCAACCTTCACTGGGACACAACCACAGGCCGTGCTAACCGAGCCGCTATGACGACGACCGACACCGGACCCGGCGAATTCACGCCCAACGAGCGCGCCTACATCCGAAGCGAGCTTGACCAGGTCTTCAGCACCTTCCCAACCGTTGGCGACGGCATTCAGCTTCGGACGTGGCGCACCGGTGCGCGCAAGGACCAACCGAAGCTGCCCCCTGCAGCGCAAAGCCTGCTCGCGCGCGACCTCGTCCGCCTCGATACCTCCGGCCGATTGCCGCGGCTCTTCTTCACCGCAGCGGGGCTTTCGGCGCTGCGCCGGATGTTTGCCGACAAGCGACTGGCCGATCCACAGAAGTTCGCTCATGTCAGGCGCGAACTCGACATCGACCAGCGGGGATTGGCTGACGCTGCTGAATAAGGGGCGCCGGGGCAGGGGAAAGGCTCAGCCTAGTGCGGTGATGGATCCTGGCGCGAGTGTCGGCGTGTGGCCGAGAATTGCCGCCAGCATCGCTGCAGGCATCGTCTCCGATCGCGGTTTTCGCCGACAATGATGCCCGTCGGCTCGTGGCTCACCGCCATGCGGATGGAGGAGCGTGGTTGCGTCAGAGATCAAGCTTTCCGGACGGACTTGCGCTGCTGAGTTTGGCACGCCGCACGTAGCTTCGCATCGTGGTGAGGCTGCGGTGCCTCGTGTGACCCATGATCTCTTCGTCCGGCACACCGTTCCGATAAGCTGTGGTGACGAAGCCCGCCCGCATGCCGTGCGGCGTCACCGGCTCCAGGCGGGTGCCCTCGATCCCCGCAGCTGGGGCGCGCCGAGCAAGGATCTGGCGCACCGCATCCGGGTGCAGGCGCTTTGTGCCCACCGTGCCCCATTGCGTGATCCGCCGGAAGATCGGCCCGTCGCCGATCTTCGCGGCCCGTAGCCAGGCGCGGAGCGCGCGCACGGGGCAGGTGTCCTCCTGAGCGCCACGCACGATCCCAACCTCGGCACCTTCACCCGCTACATCGGTCTTGGAGCGGGGAATCATCAGCCGCAGCCCGACCGGCGTCGTCCTGACATGGGCCACATCGAGGCCGACCAGCTCGGAGCGGCGCAGGGCACCAGCGAAGCCGATCAGCAAGAGGGCACGGTCCCTGAGGCCTGCCAGGTCGTCACCGCAAACCTCGACTAGTCGCCTGATCTCGTCCGTGGTCAGCGCCGCGGCGCGCCGGGCGGGCTCACCATGGGTGCGGGCGATGCCGCGCAGCGTCTCGCGGATGGCCGGATGTCGGGTGTCCAGGGGCTGCTTGGCGATTCGGTGGGCGCGGGCGATGGCCGCCACTCGGCGCCGCAGCGTCGGCAGCGCGTAGCCGAGGCCGGCGGCGGCCAGATAGGCACCGACGGTTTCCGCACTGGCCGGCATCGGTTTGAACCCATGCGCCTCGCACCATGCCTTGAAATGGGCGAGATCGGCGGCATAGGCCCGCAGCGTCGCGGGCGCGTCGGCCGCGGCCTGGTATGCCTTGGATTTGGCCATTGCCAGAGCGGCGCGCGGCGCCGGCGGCTTCTGGTCATCGGGCAGGCGGGCCAGTTGGCGGGCCCGGGCCACACGGAGGGGGTCCGTCATCGGCGGCATGAAAGCACAAATCCTAACACGTGGGAAGGGCGGTTATCGCGTATTGCTGGTGATAAAGCAGGTCTGCGCTCTCCGCGACCGTACCGCTGTGATTGCCCGCAATCACTTCGATTAGGCTGTAAGCGCCATATAGAGATGTCACCCTCTCGGGGTTGGGGCCCCCGGGAGCGGCGTCATGGCGGTGATATCGATGAGCACGCAGGAGTTCAACCGGCTGGAGGTGCTGCTCGGCGTGCAATCCGGCCGACTGCGTGTTGCCGACGCAAGCCGCCTGATCGGCGTCGGCCGCCGTCAGGTTTTGCGACTGTTGCGCGGATTGCGCGAGGACGGTGCATCGAGCTTGATCTCGCAGCGTCGTGGGCGGCCCAGCAATCATCGGCTGCCCCAAGCGGTCCGCGAGTTGGCCGTGAGGCTGGTGCGCGAGCGCTATCGCGATTTCGGGCCCACGCTGGCGGCCGAGAAGCTGGCGGCTGTGCACGGCTGCACCGTTTCGCGCGAAACCCTACGGCAATGGATGATCGCCGAGGAGCTTTGGGTCGATCGACGCCACCGCCTGCCCTCACCGCATCAACCACGTCGGCGGCGCGAGTGCCTGGGCGAGTTGGTGCAGATCTCCCGGCCGGCTGCCGACAGCATGGCCGAACACGGCGATGATTTCGGCCGTCCGGCGGGTGCGATGGGCTCCCACCGCGGCAATGCCTGGCAGCCTTTGGACGAATATGGCGCGGCGTTCCGACATCGCCATCGCGCAACCCCGACCCCAGATGCACCGGGACACCTTGGATCGGCAGATCGCTAAATCGTCGTTCGTAGCGGCTGTGACAGGAGACGGATCGCCTGCCGCAACCTGGACAGACGGGGTCAGGAAGGGCATCCCACGAAATCTCCCAGCTCGCCGGCTTCCTGGTTACCGACGTGACTTCAAGGCCTTGGATCACGACCGGCAGATAGTGCTATTTCATACCGGGGAGCTGGGCTTCGCCCCAGCCCGCACCAAGTTTGAGGCAGAACCTATTCCACGTAGACGCCGAAACTATCGAGCTGTTCCTGGCTGCGCGAGATTTCCGCGAGCGTTTCGCTATCACCGGTCGAAACGAGGAGGGTCGCCAGCACTTCGGCAAGCGCGAGCGCGGGAAGCACGGTCGGGAACAGCGAGTCAGAGGTGTTGTTGACGACGAAACCGAGCGTTCCTGCGCCGAGTACGGGCGAGACTTTGCTATCTGTGATCGAGACAATGCGGGCGCCCTTGTTGCGGGCGAATTCCACCGCCCGCACCGAATCCTTGCTGTACGGGCGATAGCTGAAAGCGAGCAGGACGTCCCTGGCGCAGACGCCGCGCAATTCATCGGGGAACGTGCCGCCGGTCCCGGTCAGCAGCACGAACCGGTCGGAGAACAAGCGGCATACGTAGTGGAAATAATATGCGGCCGGGAACAGGCTGCGCAGGCCGAGAACGTAGGTGCAGCGCGCCGAGCGCATCAGGTCGATGGCGTGGTCGAGGTTGGCCACCGTGTCCTCGCTGAACGCCTGCTGCATATTGGCGATTTCCTGCTGGACATACTGGCCGATCAGCCGGGCGTTCGGGCCGGTGGGAAAATGGGCGCGGATCGTCTGTGCGCGGTCGAGCCAACCGGGCTGGCGCGCCCGCATGACGATGCGGCGAAAACAGTCGCGGAACGCATCGTAAGTGTCGAAACCTGCCTCTCGCGCCACGCGGACCATGGCATTGTGGTGGACGCCGGCGCGCCGGGCGATGGTGCGCATCGAGTTGACCGCCACCTCCTCCGGGTTGTCGATCGCGAAGCGGGCGGCCTTGCGCAAGGCCGGACTCAAGGTCGCAAACTGCGCTTCGAGCTGTTCGACGATGGAGATGGACAGCGGGGAAGAACTGCGGGGGGCCACAGCAGACTCCTTAGGGTTTGCGCCGCGTGGCTGGTCTTGTCGTGCCAACTGCGCTGCTGCGGGACCTGGGTCGATTGCAGGCCGCAAGCGACATATGGACCATATTGACATTATTGATCCATATGGACCACCCTCATGTTCGCGGGGGCGGGGCATCGACGCGTGCATCAGGGATTCGAGGGTCAGATCGCGATCGTGACCGGTGCGGCACAGGGCTTGGGCCGCGCGATTGCGACTCTGCTGGCGCAGCGTGGTGCCGCGGTCCATCTTGCCGATCTCAACGGTCCCGCGGTGGAGGCGGCGACGGCCGCGTTGCGTACGCAGGGCCTGCAGGCCACCGGGCATGCCTGCGACATGGCCGACGAAGCTGCGGTGGCGGCGCTGCGCGATGACATTGCTGGGGCGCATGGCCGGCTCGATATTCTCATCAACAATGCCGGCGGCTGGCGCTACGAGACGATCCGGGAAGTTACTGCGGCGAACTGGGACTGGACCATGCGCGTGAATCTATTGAGCGCGTTCGTCGCCTCGCGCGCGTGCATGGATATGATGATCGCGCAGCGCTACGGGCGGATCGTGAATGTGTCCTCCACCGATGCGTATCGCCCGAAGCCGACATTGCCGGTTTATGCCGCGGCGAAGGCGGCGCTGATCAGCCTGACGCGCACGTTCGCCGAGGAGCTGGCGCCGCACCAGGTGCTGGTGAATGCGGTGGCGCCCGGCGCGATGGCGACTGAGACCGCGAAATCGCAGGATTGGCTGGCCAAGCGCATCCCGACCATTCCGGTGCGCCGTGCGGCCGAGCCGGAAGATATGGCGGAGCTGATCCTGTTCCTTGCGTCCAGGGCCAACCGCTATGTCGTGGGGGAATGTGTGATCGCCAACGGCGGCG
>Ga0335075_10003234_pt1 | contig 25878 bp, 14 predicted proteins | sample Lox_Sample_24_FD_206723 | JGI IMG/M metagenome (GOLD analysis project Ga0335075, IMG submission 206723) | Soil microbial communities from Loxahatchee National Wildlife Refuge, Florida, United States - Lox_Sample_2.4 | ecosystem: Environmental > Terrestrial > Soil > Wetlands | place: USA...
TCTCGTTGCCCAAGGGACCCGCCAGCTTCATCAGACTCGATACAGTGGTCAGATCGGCAAACGACGTCAGTTGCGAACCTGCAATGTAGTGCAGCAGCCGGTCAAAATTCTCCGGCAGGCGCTGTGGAATCAGGTCTTGGCGGAAATCAGGCCGCAGATAGTCGTCGAGGGTGATCTCTTGCTCACCCAACTGGCGGAGCATCAGGCTGCTATCCGCTACTACGATCCTGGTCTGCCGGCCTGGTTGAATTACCTTGCTAATCGGCCACGGGGCACCGGCTGGAACAGTCTCCTTCGCCAGGCGGTACCACCCGATCGCGCATAACAATGCCGTGGCTGCCGCAATCCAGAAGAGGACTTGCCATGGCCCGTTTCTGTGCTGATTTTCGATCTGCGGCTTTGGCTCGGAAGGGAGCTGCGGCGTGGTGCTGCTCTCCGCATCAGCAAACTCTAGTGCGTAGAGTCCCTTGGGAACCTTCACATGCAGGGGCGCGTGGCTGCCTTCCAAGGCAAAGTATTCGTACAACCGCAGCCGCAGTTGACGCATATGGACCCGAACTGTGCTGTCCTCGATGGGGCTGAAGCCGGAAGGCTTTCCAAATACAACGATGCCGATCTGGCGTTCCGTCAGAGCCTCGGATCTTCCCTTAATCGAGTTTTCGGCCAGGTAGGAGAGAAGAGCACGAAGATTCGATGACTTTTGGAATGGGGGACTGAGCAGAATGCGTTCGATAGTGGCCCACCGGCGATCCGAGTGAAAGTCTGAAGCCGGTGGCTCGTTGGTGTGCGACCGTTCAAGGTTCTCTTGTGAAAGGAACATGGCAAAACAGCTACATACCTTTATACGCCGCGTCCATTAACGGTGAAATAATCCCGCAATATGGGAACTCCATCGCTTTGCTCTGCTGCTGGGGCCTTGGGGTTGGCGTAGCCCTCGGCGACTCTTATCCCTTCCACGACAAGGAGTTCCAATCACGGCCCACGTTGTCAGGCCGCGGGGTAAGTCCGACCATCTTCTGTTAATCACAAGATCACACGTTGTTTTCAGGCGCTAAGCCCTAGGCCTCGCAGCCCGGATTGCGGAAGATCAGCCAGGATTCCCACGGAGCATTCCTGAAGTCTCCGCGTCTCCGGGAGTTTGACGTTACCTGCGGATTGATTGAACCCCGCGGTTCTCCGGACCCCGGGCCTCTATTGGAATGCGCGTCCGACCGGAAGGTGCTCCGAGTGCTTTGGAGAAAAATTAATATGGTTTTTGGAGTCAATCGCAAAATGGCCAGCGGCGCGCTCCGGAGTAAGGGGTTCGCCATCTGGATGTGGGTGCTGCTTTTCACGGTGGTAGGCCCGGCTTTTCAACTTCTTCATGCGCAGGCCAGTCAGGGCCTCACCGGCAGGGTGACTGACCCCTCGGGCGCAGTGATTGCCCAGGCTCAATTGACCTTCACCAATGAAGCCACTCAGACCACAGCCCGGTTCGAAACAACCTCGGTAGGTGTGTATGTCGCTCCCCTGGCGGCCGGAACCTACGACGTTACTGTAGATGCGAAGGGATTCGAGAGGGTGGTGCAGACGCATGTGGTTGTTGAAATCGGCGGCGAGTCGACCGTCAACTTCCGGATGAAGCTGGGCAGCAGCGCTCAAACCGTGCAGGTGTCGTCGCTCAATGCCGTCGGGCTCAACACCACGAATCCGCAGCTCGACTCCATGCTGCCGGCGCAGGAAGTCGCCGACCTGCCTCTTCAGATCAACGGCTACGTTCGGCAGATTACCAGTTTTGCCACGCTGGCGCCCGGCGTGAGGAGCGGTCCCTATGGCAGCGTGACGGTGGAAGGTGGCGCATCCGGTCAGATCAACTCGGCCGGCAACTATTTTAACGGCCTGCAGCTTGACACGGCTTCGGACATCAACTCAGACCCGCCGTACGAAATGGTGGACCAGTTCCGTGTCATTCGTAACACGTTTTCGGCCCGCTACGGGATGGTGCAGGGCGCAGTCGATTACAGCATGCGTACGGGCACCAACCACCTGCACGGCGATGGCTTCCTGATCGACCGTAACAGCTTTTTCGACTCGGATGGCTTCTTCCCCGTGACCAACGGCGCCGGCAAACCCGTCCCGCCGGAGGATGTGCAAAGCGACTGGGGCGGCACCATCGGCGGTCCTGTGGTTATTCCCCATCTCTACAACGGCCACAACAAGACCTTCTTCCTGGCCAGCATCGATCTCTTCAACTGGAAGCAGGGCCAGTCCAGCTTCGGCTCGGTTCCCACGCCCGCTGAGGCCTCAGGTGACTTCAGCCAATTTGTCGATTCCAACCACAACCTCATTCCCATCTACGACCCCACCACCGGCAAACAGTTCGAGGGTTGCAATGGCAACCAGCCGAACGTGATTTGCTCGAACCGCATCGATCCCCTTTCGAAGACGCTCTTGCAGTACATTCCCGTGCCCAATGCGACCGGGACCAACTACGGCCTGCAGAACAACGAGGCGCCGGCGGTCAATTCCCTCAGCATCCAGAACCGCGCCTGGGGCCTCACCCTGAATCACCAGATCTCGCCCACGCAGAACATCGCCTTCACCTGGTGGCGCAATCACTACTACGAGCCCCAGATTGAGACGGGGAGTGGGGAAGCCGCCATTGTGCCGGCCAGCAACCCCTTGAGCGGCCAGGAGGACCTGACCGACAACGCCAACGTCTGGCTGGTGAACTATTCCAAGGCCATGACGCCCAACCTGGTGATGACGGCCGGATTTGCCGCGCAGAACAAGTGGCAGAGCAACGTGAACGCCAACCAGGGCGTGAACTTCGCCGGCGTCGCGAACGGCATCACCATGCCGCACATCAGCTTCGGCGGCCAGGAAGCTCCCACTGGCTGGGGCAACGCCAACAGTGACATCGTCCATTACTACGTCGACAACATCGGCTGGAACCTGTTCAACAACTGGATGTGGAACAAGGGACGCCACACCTTCAACATCGGCGGCGAGTTCCACCACTATTACGCCGACATCCTCAACAACTACAGCGGCGGCCAGTTCAGCTTCAGCAATGCCGAGACATCGATTCCCGACACCACCAATCCCAACTTCTCCAAGTGGGGAAGCGGCTTCGCCAGCTTCCTGCTCGGCCTGCCCGATAGCGCCGCCCGCACGGCCTCAACCACCACAGCCATCAACACCGTCGCCTTCTCGGCATACATTCAGGACGACATCAAGCTGACCAAGAGGCTGACGCTTGACGCCGGCCTGCGCTATGACTTGATGCTGCCCTACACCATGGCCGCCAACAACAACGTATTCCTGAATGCCGCGGCTCCGAACCCGTTGGCCGGTAACCTGCAGGGCGCTGCCACCGAGTACGGCAACTGCGACGGTTGCGCCGGCTACAACCGGATCGCCATCCACGGCCTGTACTTTGGTCCGCGTGTGGGCTTCGCCTACAGCCTTGACCGGAATACCGTGGTCCAGGGCGGATATTCTCTCACGGCTCTCGGTTACGGCGGCGCCTACGGCCAGGGTGAAGGCGCTTACAGCGGCCCCACCAACATGGCCAGCCTGCTGGGCGGCAGCTACACCCTGAACTCAACCGGCGGCTATCAGTCCTCCTACGGCCAGTGGTCCACCTCATCCGGCACGGCAGTTCCCATTCCTAACGTAAGCCCCACCCCCTTCAGCCCAGGGCTGGGTGTTGGCCAGACCATCTACTACGTCGATTACGCCCACAATGGCGAGGCGCCGATTCTGCAGATGTGGAGCCTGAGCGTTCAGCGGCAGCTCCCCTGGCACACCTTGCTGACCGTCGACTATACCGGGAACCGGGCGACGCACTTGTCCGGCTACAACATCAATCCCATCGAACAACCGAATCCTTCCGTGCTGCAGTACGGCGCTCTGTTGACCGATAACATCAACTCCACGGCGGCTCAGAACGCTGGCTTCAAGGCTCCCTATGCGAACTTCGCCACACAGTTCGGCGGCGGCGCCACGGTATACCAGTCGTTGAAACCGTTCCCGCAGTACTCCAACGTATCCCGGGCGTGGGATCAGGCGGCCACCACGTACTTCAGTGCCATCCAATTCCAGGCCGACAAGCACCTGTCAAATAACCTCAACTTCCTCGCCAATGTCGAAATGCCCAGGTTATTTGACAACTTCGACACGGTTGAGAACAAGTACAACCCGGCTCCTGAATGGGGATTGGACTCCACCGGTACGTTCGAGAGCAAGTTTGCCGGGGTCTATGAGCTTCCTTTCGGACCTGGCCAGCACTGGCTCAACACCGGTCGGACCGGCTATCTGGCAGGCGGCTGGCAGATCTCGGCCATCCTCACCTACAACAACTCGCAACCGCTGGCCATCTCGCAGAGCGGCGAGAGCTTCATCAATGGCACCAATCGCCCCAACATCAACCCCTATGCCAAGATGTGGTCTGGCAATTACAACCAGATCACGAAATTCTTTGAGCACAATCTGGCGACCGCTCCCCTGCTTTTCAGCACCGACGCCTGGAACAACACCGGCAGCCAGTATGTGCTGGGCGATGCGAAACGCGTGTACGACTCAGTGCGCGGCCCCTGGTACCCGGTCGAGAACCTGAGCGCCAAAAAAATCTTCCATGTCACCGAGGGGGCCTACTTCGCTCTGCGCATGGACTATTTCAACGCATTCAACCGTGTCCAGGCTCCATTTCCAACCACCAACATCAACGCCTCCAACTTCGGTCAGGTCACCACTAAGTTCAGCGCCGCTAATCGCGAGGGACAGGCCATGCTTACCTTCAACTTCTAACCTCCAACGCACGGCGAGGGCTATGGCGAATGCGGCCGCTACAGCCAGCGGCTGCGTTCGCGGAAGCTCCCGCCGTAAATCCCCAAAATCAAATAGAACACCGCGCCTCCTCGGTCCTTGAGATCTTTTCGCAACTTGAAGAAGCTTCGTTTCCGGAGGTGCCGGCAAGTTGGGCGTGAACTGGCGCAAGCGGGCAACTGCTTGAGCTCCCCGGTATCACTGCGTTCAGGCTCCGGACGTAAGCCGGCTTTGGCAATTGCCCGCAATCGACCATGAACAGACCGGGTAAAGAGCGAGACAGGACACTCAAGATTCGAGTTGCTGGGACATTTCAGGAGCAATCATTCCATGCGTAAAAAAAGGGGCGGCCGGTTTGCGTCATGCATCGCTTTGATCCTTGCGGGATTATTGCCGGTCGCCGCCATGGCGTACACACTACCTTCCGGCTCCGTAGAGCTGGCCGATGGGTGGCAGCTACAGTACGCAGCCAAGGTACCGCAGACCGGAGCACAGATCTCTTCGGCCGGTTTCAACACTGTCGGATGGTATAACGCAACCGTCCCGGGAACCGTGTTGACGTCGCTCGTCAACGACGGTATCTACCCTGAGCCGCTGTACGGCGAGAACGACCGCGCCAGCATCGTACCGGAAAGCCTGGCGCACAATTCCTATTGGTATCGATCCACCGTCGAGGTGCCGCGAACCTACCGTCACCGCCGCGTATGGCTCCACTTCGACGGCATCAACTACTCGGCCGTGGTGTGGGTAAACGGAACCGCGGTGGGCACGATTCGCGGCGCGTTCATCCGCGGCATCTTCGATATCACCTCCTTGGTAAAGCCCGGCAAGAAAGCGGCCGTCGCGGTGGAGATCACCCCGCAGCCCCATCCGGGCGTGGCCCACGAACACGACTGGCGCGACGGCGTAGGCCACAGCGGCGGCGATAGTTCCCTCGACGGCCCCACCTTTCTTTGCACGATGGGTTGGGACTGGCTCCCTGCCATCCACGATCGCGACAGCGGCATCTGGCAACCGGTGTTCCTCACCTCGAGCGGCCCCGTAGTCATCAAAGATCCACTGGTCACCACCGACCTGCCGCTGCCGAAAATCGACTCCAGCGATGTCATGGTCCAGGCAACAGTGGAGAATGTGAGCGATCGGCCCGTCCGCGGTGTGCTCCAGGGAGCCATCGGCAAGATCATATTCGCCCGCGCAGTTCGACTCGCGCCTCGCAGCACCCAAACCGTTCGCTTTGACGCCGCAAATACTCCGGCGCTGCACATCGACCACCCGCGCCTCTGGTGGCCAAACGGCTATGGATCGCAATATCTCTATCATCTTCACCTCGACTTTAAGCAGGGCCGCAAAGTCTCGGGCACGCGGGACCTCGACTTTGGCGTGCGCAAGATTACCTATTCAGTCCCTGGCTCCAATACGCTCACCATCTCCGTCAACAACGTTCCCATCTTCATCCGCGGCGGCGATTGGGGCCTGGATGAGGCTATGAAGCGCATTCCGCGCGCGCGCCTCGAAGCCGAGATTCGCATGCATCAGCTTGCCCACCTCGACCTGATTCGCAACTGGGTAGGACAGAGCACCGGCGAGGATTTCTACGAGCTGTGCGATAAGTACGGCATTCTGGTATGGGACGAATTCTTTCAGCCCAACTCCAAGAACGGTCCCGATCCGATCGACCTGAAAACTTACGTCGCCAACGTGCGCGACAAGGTTCTGCGCTACCGCAACCATCCGTCGATCCTGTTGTGGTGCGGGCGCAACGAAGCCTACCCTCCGCCACAACTTGATTCCGAGCTGCGCAAGCTGCTAGCCGAGCTGGACCCGACGCGCCTGTATCAGCCCAGCTCCACGGACGGGGGCGGCGTTCGCTCCTACGGTCCTTACTACTGGCGTGTGCCGCGCGACTTCTACAAGATCACTAACGACTATTTCAAAACCGAAACCGGAAGCATCTCCATCCCCACCCTGGAATCCATTCACGGCATGATGCCGCGCAAAGACTGGGAGACCATCGACGACGACTGGGCCGAACACGACTTCGCCAAAGGCGGCGCGCACGGAGATCGCTATCGCGCCCAGATCGCCACACGCTACGGAACCATCCGCAACCTCGCCGACTTCGTGCGCAAGGCGCAAATGGCAAACTACGAAGCCTTCCGCGCCATGTATGAGGGCCGCAACGCAAAGCTCTTTCATCCTGCCACCGGCGTCATCACCTGGATGAGTAATCCCGCGCAGCCCAGTTTCGTGTGGCAGATCTATCACTACGACCTGGAGCCGATGGCCTCCTACTTCGCCGTAATGCATGCCTCTGAGCTGGTGCACATTCAGTTCAACCAGGCAGACGGACACGTGCAGGTCATTAACAATCTGCCCGCTGCAGTGAAGAATGCAACAGCCCGCATCTCCATCTACAATCTCGATGGATCGCTGGTTGCGCAGCACCGGATCAACCTGACAGCCCAGCCCGACTTGGCCGCCGATCTCGGCCCAGTCGAGTTCCCCGCGTCCGTATCGGCAGTTCACTTCATCAAGCTCGATCTCTTCAATGCACAAGGCAAGCTGATCTCGACCAACTTCTATTGGCGCGCACTGCCCACCCATCCCGACGATCTAACCGCGTTGAACCAGCTTCCTGTGGTCACGCTGGTCGCGAAGGCGAAATGCCGGAACGTAGGCGGCGAGCGCATCGTGACCGTCACGGTGCACAATCCATCCCCGAATATCGCTCTCATGGCACATCTGCAGTTGCGGCGCGCATCGGGTGAGCGTGTGCTGCCTGTGTATTACAGCGATAACTACATATCTCTTGTTCCCAACGAGACCCGAACAATAACCATCGAGGCAGCGCTGAGCGACTTCAAAGGCGAAGATGCCCTGGTCGTCTTCGATGGATGGAATGTGACGGTAGCTGCCGCGAAATTCCGGGGTAATTCGGTCGCTCCCAATCTCGATGCGCAACCGGATCTCTGGCTGGCGACAGGATTGCCCACCGAAGGTACAACTACGGAAAGTCGGGCCAATGGCGGGCCCGCGCACTCCCAAGCACCTTGGCTTTTGCAATGACAGATGTTCATAACCAAAGGGTTGTTTCCATGTTGCAACGATCGCAATGACGATCTCAAGTGAACTTCTCCAGGTGGAGATTGGCTACGGTAATGACCGAGCTTTCCTGTGAGTAACTGGATGGAAAGCAAAGAATCCTCCCCATATTTGCGCGCCATCGACTGCGGCAGTGAGCGGATAGTCATCTCGCCGCCGTTCTCTAGCCACTGCTACGACGCACAGGCTGGTCAAAAGGAGAAGGACCATGAAACTGTTATCGGTTCTGCTGATATGTGGTTTTCTTGGGGCAACCATGGCTCAAGCTGAGACCACCGCAACGCCCTCAATTAGTCCTGCCTCCGGAACGTATGTGATGCCGCGAGACGCGACCATTACGGATGGTACTTCTGGAGCGTCCATCAAATGGTGCTTCGCCACCACTGGGACGTGTACTCCGAACACGAGCTATACCCAATCTATATATATGGACCCCGCATCGACGGAGACCATCTGCGCCTACGCGACGGCATCTGGTTACACGCAAAGCCCGACGACGTGCAATTACTATACGACCGAAACCCGGACGGCTATGCCAACCATCACTCTGCCTTCTGGCTCCTACCTCATGCCGCAATCCACGACCATCACGGATGGCACTTCCGGAGCGTCCATTCTCTGGTGCTTTGCCACCACCGGCACGTGCACCCCGTCTACTGCTTACAGCGGAACAATCAACATCAACCCTTCAGCCACAGAGACGATTTGCGCCAACGCCACGGCCTCGGGTTACACACAAAGCACCACGGCATGCAACTACTACACAGCCGAAACCCCGGCTGCTACGCCCGCAATCAGTTTGGCTTCAGGGCCGTATCCTATGCCACAGAACACGACGATCACAGACGGCACCTCCGGAGCGTCTATTCTTTGGTGCTATGTCGCCAGCGGGACGTGCACGCCCTCCGGCGCATACAGCGGGTCGATCTACATCGACCCCGCGTCAACAGAGACCATCTGCGCAAATGCCACCGCCCCCGGGTATACGCAAAGCGCAACAACTTGCAGCAGCTACACGCGAATTGGAGACGGCAGAACGGTAACGGAGCCCAAATTCCCGAGTGGCTGCACGGTCTTGCAGGCCACACGCTATAGCGTATGGACGAATGCGGTCAATATAGATCCATATAACGCCACAGCAGGTTCGGCCAACGGCGGCACGGGAACGCAAGGAACCCTGGGGGCTACTGGAGGTTCTGACTTTGAGCCGTCTTCGTCCTCGTCGAGTTATGTTGCCTCGGAAACCTATGACAACACCTCGGGAGCCGCCGTAGTAACCGCATTGGATGATAGCCCGTCCAATAACTGCGTGGAACTGGAGCCGGGTAGCAGCGGAGAGTCGGCATTCGTCATGACACCCTTTACGATCCCAGCAAATACCACTCTGCTCGTGGACGCAGGCGTCACGGTGTATATGTCACGCGACCCCTCCACTTACAACAACGGAGGCACGTGCGGAACGCTGATATCCGGAAGCGGAATCAACGGTAGCCACTGTCTGGCAGGTATAACCATGAGTAACGGCTCGGCCCTCATGGGATATGGGCGTATCGACTACCGTGGATGGGCGCAATTCACCAGCAACGCCTCGTGCGTTGATTCTGGAGCCAGTTCCGGAGCATTCTGCGGTTTCTACTACAACACCATCGCTGCGTTTGTGAACAGTCATGGCCAGACCGAGTCAAATGAGTATGGAATGCCGCTAGCCTCTAGTTACGATTCGGGGGACGGAGGCTTTTCCAGTCCGCCGGAATCGATCGACATCCCGAGCGGTTCGAGCAATGTGGTGCTGTACAAAATCACGCTTCAGAATATGCCCGGCTTTGGCATTCAATGGTCAGGCGGGGATACTGGCGGTGCGTGCTCTACCAGCGGTCTGACGATCTGGGGCGTCAAGATCATTGATCCCTTCGACACAGATAACACCGATGGGTTTGATCCGATTAAGGGAGTGTGCAACTTTACAGTGGAAGACAGCTACATCAGCAATGGAGACGACGACTCCGCCATCAAGTCGGATACGTCGGGATACCCGACGAGCAATGGATCATTTATCAACATCCACAAGTACTCAGGTTTGGGACTGTCGATCGGCAGCGCCACGGGAGGAGGCATCAACAACATCTCGTACAGTGGGATCTTCTGCAGCGGGCCCACCGTCAACGGCGCCGGTATTACGCTCAGCACCACTCGCGATTCCTGCATCAAGGTCAAATCGCCTGACGACGGCACCAATGCAGGCACAGTCAGCGACGTAACCTATAACGGAATGTATTTGCAGTACGAGGGGAATGGGATATGGGTGTATCCATATTACTCGTGTCCTGGTACGGCACCGACATTCACCAACTTTCTCTTTGAAAACGTGACTCTGGGCGCTATGCCGGGGTCCATGTCGTTCCAGAGTTGGGGTCCGAATAACCAGGGCACGATGACATTTAATAACTTCACCGCGACCGGGAGTTTCAACGGTCCAAACTCCCCAGGCTGTAGCCCGGGATGGAGTGGGGATGCCTACGGAACCTTTACGGTCGGACCCAACCCGGTCAACTCCACTTTACAGACACAACTCGCTGCAGGTACTGGATCCACGGTTAGCGGCGCCGCCTGCACAAGCGGATGTGTGGCCCCCTACACTGCTTCTCCTCAGCCTTTGGTTGGAGAGCTGTTGATGGAGACGTCATCGTCCGCAAATCAACAGTGCCATGCGGCAGCGCCCTGTACCTTTTCCGGCTCCTCTGCCTCTATCACGTTGGAAGCAACCCTCCAGGCAGGTCCCGAGTATGACACTATGGAAGCTCCGGAGCTTTCCGGAACCGGATGCCCGGCCTGCACCATTCAATTCATGGACAGTGTCAATGGAGGTAGCCCAACCCTGTTAGGCACGGCTACTCTCGGCGAAAATGGGGTTACGGCCGTTCTCCCAGTGACTGTAACTGGGGCTGGAACCCATGTCATCTCTGCCACCTATTCAGGAGATAGATACTACTCTTCGTACACGTGGGGAGCCGTAACGCTTGTTCTCTCGGGTAACTAAGTAACGTTTCGTTGCATTGATTGGCCGCATCGCGATTCGACAAGCTTCGGTCCCGGGGTCGCGATGCGGCAGCAAGTCAGTCATATCTTGACAAGAACCCGGAGGCAGTGCAGGCTGTGCACTCATTTGCCAAATCGATGAATCTCATCTCTGACCGTTATGGAGCTGATGGGACGTTGCGCAGTCTTCTATTTAGCATTTGTGGGCGACCGCCTGCTCCCTGCGCTTTTGTTCGCGGGATGATCATGTGGGCCGGCGCTGAGAGTGAGTCTCGCCATCGCAATTCAACTCCGCACGGTAAAGGGATCCTATGATGCGTCGACACCTCCTCAGGCATACCGCGTCTCCGCTTCGACATCTAAAAGACCGCGGCTTCGTACTGCTGATCGTGATTGTCGTTTTGCCGCTTTTCGCTGAGCGGCCCATCTCCGCGCAAGAGATTCCGCAAGAGGCCTATGGGCCGTACAACGTCATCTCTCTTCCCGGCGGCCCCGGCCTCACCAAGCCTCTCGCGCTGCCTGAGCCACTCGACCCGCGCTATCGCGGACCTCAACCGCCCGATCCGTTGACCGCCGGCGCGGCGCCGTGGACGCTGTCGTTTTGGTTCCATTCCTCCGATCCGCTCTCCGGTACCACACTGTTGGCCGGCTTTGGAGATCCTTTCGCCGCCGACGCGCGTTTCATCGGCGTCGAGGACAATCACCTTGGTCTTTGGCTCGGCGACGCGCAAGGCAGCGTCCATCTGCTCACGGCCAGCATGCCTTTGGACAATAGAAACTGGCATTTCACCGCAGCTGTCAGCGATGGCCGGCACGTGACCCTCTACGCCGACGGTGTGGCTTTGGTTGCGTGGCCGCTGATGCAGGGAACGATCGCCGCGCAGATTCACATTGCGCCCGGGCCGCTGCCGTTGCTCGAGTCGCAGATCCTGCGCCTCAAGCAGCCGCCCACGCCGGAACCTACGACGACGCATTTTGGCGGCCGCATCGCTGCGCTCAAAATTTACCGGCAAGCGCTCGGCGCCGATCAGCTCAAAGCGATGTTTAGCGCGCCGCCGGATTTCAGCCTTCCCGTGTATGAAGAAGCTTCACCGCACTGGGAGGTGCAAACACGCGGCCAGGCAGGCATGAGCGAGCCGCAGGATCCTTCCACTCTGCCGCGCAGCAAGGCGCCATTCCAGAAGCCCGTGGCAAAACCGCTCACCGAAGCGGAGCTTCATAATCACATGACCGGCGACAATCCCTGGACCCTCCAAGGCGGCTGGCGGCTCGCCGCTGCGCCGCAGGTGAAAGCCACGGGCGGGGAGATATCGCAACCTGGATTCGATGACAAAGACTGGCTGGTGGCCACGGTTCCCGGCACGGTGCTTACCACCATGATCGACCGCGGCATCTACCCTAATCCCGATTATGGCTTGAACAACATGGCCATTCCCGAAAGCCTCGCGCACCAAGACTACTGGTACCGCGTCGAGTTCAAAGTTACCGCGGCCGCGCGAGGCCGCCGCCTCACTCTTACATTTCTGGGCGTCAACTACGCCGCGGAGGTGTGGCTCAACGGCCAAGAACTGGGCGGTTTCAAGGGCGCCTTCCTGCGCGGCAAGTTCGATGTTACCGGACTGGTGAAAAGCGCCGGCCCAAACGCCCTCGCTGTGCGCGTTTCGCCGCCCCCGCATGCCGGCATCGCGGAGGAAGAATCCCTCACGTCCGGCCCCGGTTCAGACGGCGGCGTGGAGGTGCTCGATGGCCCGACCTTCGCTGCCAGTGAGGGCTGGGACTGGATTCCCAGCATCCGCGACCGCGACACCGGCATCTGGCAGGACGTCACGCTCACCGCATCCGGTCCGGCCCAGATCGGCGACTTGAACGTGATTACTACGCTGCCTAAGGCCGACCGCAGCGAAGCCGACATTGAGATCGATGTCCCGTTAACTGACGTCACCCGAGCGCCCGTCGAAGGTGTGCTCATTGCCGCATTCGACGACGTGAAGGTTACGAAGCGCGTGCGCCTTGTTCCCGGCGAAAATGATGTGCGCCTCGAGCCCGCGGAGTTCCCGCAGCTCAAGGTGCAGCATCCGCGGTTGTGGTGGCCCAACGGCTATGGCGATCCCACGCTGCGCACCTTGCGGACCACGTTCACCGTCGGCCCAACTATCAGTTCCACGCAGCAGATCGAGTTCGGCATGCGCGAAGTCAGCTACGAGCTCTCGCTGCTCGATGCGACTGGGCATCTGCGCCGCGTCCAGATTTTCCCCAGCCGCACTTACGACCAGGAGCTGCCCCTTATCAACGACACTGCGCAGGGCATCCGCGAAATCGATGACAAGACGCCCAACCTGCCTGCGCCCGGTAAGAAGCTTCCCCAGGACTGGGCTCCGCGCACCTGGGCGCAAACGCTCGAGGCAGGCGCATTGGCATCGCCGTCGGTCCGTCCCGTCGAAGGCGGATGGCCCGGCACCGACCTCGTGATCGTGGTCAACGGCGTGCGCATCGCCGCACGCGGCGGCAACTGGGGCATGGACGACATGTTGAAGCGCGTCAGCGTCGCCCATTTGGAGCCGTTCTTCCGCCTGCACCGCGACGCACACGTAAACATCATCCGCAACTGGATGGGCCAGAACACGGAAGAAAGCTTCTACGCCCTCGCCGACAAATACGGCCTGATGGTGTGGAACGATTTCTGGGAATCCACCGAGAACTACAACCTTGAAGCCCAGGACCCGGCGCTGTTTCTCAAAAATGCGCGCGACACCATTCTGCGCTTCCGCCATCACCCGTCGATCGTGGTCTGGTGCGGACGCAACGAAGGCGTTCCCCAGGCGCCCATCAATCAGGGACTGGCCGAACTGGTGCGCACGCTCGATCATACCCGCTATTACTCGCCCAGCTCGAACCAGGTGAACTTGCGCGGGTCAGGCCCGTATTTATGGGAACCGCCGGCGACGTACTTCCGCATCAATCGCGGCTTCAGCGTCGAACTGGGCATGCCCAGCGTGCCCACGCTGGAGAGCTTCAAGTCTTTTATTCCCGAACCCGACCGCTGGCCCATCAGTGACGACTGGGCTTACCATGACTGGCACCAGAGCCAGGGCGGCCGCGTCTCGTTTTACATGGATGCCATGGACACTGAATTCGGAGCGCCTACCAGCTTTGACGACTTTGTGCGCAAGGCGCAGATGCTCGACTACGCCGGCTACCGCGCCATCTTCGAGGGCATGGCCGCGCACCTTTGGCAGCCCAACTCCGGCCGCCTGATTTGGATGACCCAGCCCGCCTGGCCAAGCACGGAGTGGAACTTCCTGAGTTGGGATCACGACACCCAGTCCAGCTTCTATGCCACCGAGAAAGCGCTGGAGCCGGTTCACGCGCAGCTCAATCTCGCGGATGATTGTGTCGATCTGATCAACCTCGGCGCGGCGCGTCCGTTCCACGTCCGCGTCAGAGTTGTGAGCCTGGAGGGCAAAACACTCAGCGACCGAATCTACCACGTCCAAGCTGCAGCCGACGACCGCACCCCCATCACCAGGCTGGACCTGGCCACGCTGGCCGCGCAGCACACGGTCTTCGTCGTGCTTGATGTCACCGATGCCTCGGGTGCGCCCGTGAGCAACAACTTCTACTGGTGGGCCGCGGCAGAAGCTTCACTCAGAGAACTCGATACTCTGCCACCGGCCACGATTGAGGCATCGGTAACGGCGAATGCGGCAAACGGCGAACGCAAAGCCACGGTCGCCCTCACCAACTCCGGCACGGTGCCGGCAGTCCTCATCAAGCTCACGCTCCAGGACGCAGCCACCGGCCGCCGCATCCTGCCCGCCTACTACAGCGACAACTACATCTCTCTGCTGCCCGGCGAGCAGCGTTCGATCACGGTGAAATTTCCTGCCGGCGCCGGCGCACTTGCCTTCGGCATGCGCGGCTGGAACCTGAAGACGCGGGTCATTACCTCAGAGTTTTGAGTCTTCAGCAAGCTGTCGAATCGATGGGACCGGTATCCTCGGTGAACACCCAAAACCGATTGGTTCAGCTCGATAGAGTGCTTGGTCTCATCGATGCGGCGACGTGGGCATTAAACAGGCACACATGTGAATTATGCTCGCAAATTCTTCAGCACCGTTAAATTACATGGCAGGGAGAGGGATTCGAAAATCAACGGTTGTGATGCGATTTGCGAAACAATCGTGCGAAGTAGACTGTGCTGAGCGCGACCGATTGTTCCATCTGCTCGAGGCCTAAGCCGTGTTCCATTCAGGCAATCCTTAATCGCTTTCAAATTGCCGATGAACCTGGCCTTCACTGGCTTCGATGCATCCACCCGCTGGGTGTTCAGCGTCACACGTGGATGTGCGTTATCTCACATACAACCATACTCCTGACTGCGGTATTTTCTGGCTCAAGAGAGTTCCAGATCACATATACCCGCGTAGCTCAGACGCCCGGACATGTGCCAGGGGGACTGCAGTCGATGAGCATGTTCAAGGATGCAGGACATCTTTTTCGTTTCGCCGGGCTTTTCGTTCTTGCCTTTCTCGTCTTTCTCGTGATCCGCGGGTACGTGGTGCCGAAGAGCTTTGGGGAGTACGGCCACTACCGTGCCGCCGCTATCGGTGAGATCGCGGCTCATCCGGTGAAATTTGCCGGCCACCAGGCCTGCGAGAGCTGCCACTCCGACGAGGCCGGCACCAAGGCCAAAGGGAAACACGTAACGGTCAACTGCGAAGCCTGCCACGGCGCACTGGCCGCCCACGTAGCCGATCCGACCGGCGTCGTTCCGGTCAAGCTCGACACGGCCGTCCTCTGCGCCCGCTGCCACACCGCCACGGCGGCCAAGCCCAGCGGGTTCCCGCAGGTCGATCCCGCCGCCCACTCCAACGGCATCGCCTGCGAGACCTGCCACAATCCCCACAGTCCGGCGATCGAGTCGGCCAGTGCGGCGGGAGGCGCAAAATGAACATCTCACGTCGTAAATTGCTGATCCTCCTGCCCGCGGCGGCCCTGGCCTGGGAACACGTTCTGGCCGGCACTCCAGAGACCGCGCCCAACTATGCGATGAGCGAGCACTGGTGGGGGCTGCTCATCGACATCTCGAAGTGCATCGGCTGCGGCAACTGTGTCCGCGCCTGCCAGACTGAGAACGACGTGCCGGACGGCTACTTCCGCACCTGGGTTGAGCGCTACCACCGCTCGGACTGGCATCTCGAGAGCCCCCAGGTGATCTCGCCCGACGGAGGCAAGGAAGGGTTTCCGTCTGTCGCCCCCGATCCCGACGGCGAGTACTTCTACGTGCCCAAGATGTGCAACCACTGCGCGGACTCGCCTTGCACGCAGGTCTGTCCCGTGGGCGCCACCTTCATCAGCCCCGACGGCGTAGTGCTGGTGGACCAGACGTACTGCCTGGGTTGCGCCTATTGCGTGCAGGCGTGCCCTTACGGCTGCCGCTACATTCATCCGACGAAGCATGTGGCGGACAAGTGTACGCTCTGCTATCACCGCATCACCAAGGGGCTGACGACGGCCTGCTGCGAGGCCTGCCCCACGGGCGCGCGGCAGCTGGCGGACCTCAAGAATCCAAACGATCCGATTCACGCGTTTCTGAGGACCCACAAGGTGCAGGTGCTCAAGCCGCAGATGGCCACCGGCGCCAAGGTCTTCTACAACGACCTGGACGGGTCGGTGCGGTAAGGGCAGCTAGGAGCCAGGAAAATGACCGGCGTTGAAGGCTATATGTATCCGAACGAGGTCACGCTCTACTGGAGCGTGCTGATCGTGCTCTATCCCTACATCACGGGGCTGGTAGCGGGTGCGTTCATCCTCGCTTCTCTCGAGCGCGTCTTCCGCGTCGAGGCGGTAAGGCCTACCTATCGCCTGGCGCTGCTGACGGCTCTCGCGTTTCTGCTGGTGGCCCCGCTGCCGCTCCAGTTCCACCTCGGCCACCCGGAGCGCTCGCCGGAGATGTACTTTACGCCGCACAGCACATCGGCCATGGCCATGTTCGGCTACGTTTACCTCTGGTACCTGATGGCCGTGCTCATCTTCGAGATCTGGCTCGACTACCGGCGCGACATCGTGCTGCTCTCAAAGAGTGCGCACGGCCCGCTGCGCTGGCTTTACAAGGCGATGACCCTCGGCTCGAGCAACGTCAGCGAGCGCTCGCTGCACATCGACGAGCGCGTGGGGTGGGTGGTCACGCTCATCGGCATTCCCTCGGCTTTTCTGCTGCACGGCTACGTCGGGTTTATCTTCGGCTCGCTCAAGGCCAACCCGTGGTGGTCGTCGCCGCTGATGCCCGTGGTCTTTATCTTTTCGGCCATGGTCTCCGGTATCGCCGCCGTGATGCTCATCTACATGGCGGTGACAAAACTCCGGCGCGAGGCCATCGACATGCACTGCGTCGACACCATAGCCATGTACATGTTCTATATCTTCGTGATCGATTTCAGCCTGGAGATGCTTGACCTGGTGCACCGCGTCTACGAGGCGGACGAGTCGTTCCGCAGCCTGGACTTCATGGTCCATACCAAGCTCTTTTTCTCGCAGATCGTGCTTCAGATATTTCTCGGCACTCTCCTGCCGCTGATACTGCTCTTTGTCGTCCAGATCGTGAAGCTGCCAGAGATCGTCCGCAAGCGGATTTACGTCTTCTCCAGCTGCATGATCCTGATCAGCGTCTTCGCCATGCGCTGGAACGTGGTGATCGGCGGCCAGTTGTTCTCGAAGAGCTTTCTGGGCTACACCACCTACAAGGTGGCGCTGGTGACGCGCGAGGGGCTGCTGGTCGCGGCGGGATTGACGATTCTGCCGCTGTTCATCCTGTGGGCGCTCTTGAAGCTGCTGCCGCCATGGCCTGAGAAGGGCCTGCACGCGCCCGCGGCCGCGGACTGAGGGCGCGGCGCAAGGAACTGGATCGGGTGGAAGCCATGAACGATCTTCCCGCGACCAACGATCTTCTCCGGACCACCGAAGAGCCGGCCGCGCGCCTGACAGCGCGGATCGACGCACTGGAGCGGCGTGTTGCTCTGCTGGAAAGCCGGCCCGCGGCAACAGCTCCGGAAGCGGTGCCGGCGACGGAAACGCCCCACCGCCCGGCAGCAAGCGAGGCCCCCGATTCCTTTTCCGCCGGCGCAATCTTTTCCGTTCTCGGCCGGGCGATGCTGGGAATCGCGGGAGCCTACGTGCTGCGCGCCGCGGCCCAGGCTGATCTGGTTCCGCGCGCGTTCGCCGCCACCATCGCCATTCCCTACGCGCTTGCATGGCTTGTGTGGGCCGCACGTGCGCGCGGATGGTTTGCCGGCACCGCCTATGCCAGCACCTCCGCGCTAATCTTGGCGCCCATGTTGTGGGAGCTGACGCTCCGCTTCAACCTGTTTTCTCCGTGGGCCGCCGCTGGCATTCTCACCATGTTCGCCGGCGCTGCCACTGTCCTCGCTTGGAAGCGTAAGTTCGCTTCGGTCTACTGGGTCGCCAACGTTGCCGCCGTCATCGTCGCACTCGGCCTGGCTCTGGCCTCGCACGCGATGGAGCCATTCGTCGCCGTACTGCTGGCCATGGAGGTGCTCGCCGAGTTTGCCGCGGCCCGCGACCGCGAGCCCGGCGTTCGCACGCTCGTTGTTCTCGCCGCCGACGCCGCCGTCTGGGCGACCATCTATGTCTACGTCAGCCCGGTCTCCACGCGCACCGACTACCCCGCCCTGGGCGGCGCGGCGCTGATTGCGCCGGGATTCGCGCTCTTTGTCGTCTTTGCCGCCGGCCTGCTCCACAGCAGTGCAGTCCGCCGCAGGCCGATCACAGTCTTCGAGATAGTTCAGACCATGGTTGCGTTTCTGCTCGCCGGCTGCGGACTCGGCTGCTTCGGCCCCTCCCAGGCAGCCGTCATCTTCGGCTTCGTGTGCCTGACTCTGTCCGCGGCCGCCTACGCCGCCACCTTTATCCTCTTCGATGGCGCGCCGCCCCCTCGCAACTACCACATCTTTGCCGCATGGAGCCTGGCGCTTTTCCTTACCGGCAGCTTCCTGGCCCTCCCCATCGGATGGCGCGCCGCATGGCTGGCCGCGGCGGCCATTGCCGCCGTCCTGCTTGGCGCGCGTTTCGACCGCACAACCCTCAAGTTCCACGGCGCCACTTATCTGCTCGCCGGCGCCGCGGCCTCGGGACTCGCCGCCTACGTCGCACGCGCCCTCGCAGGATCACTGCCTGCCGCACCGGAGTGGAATGTCTACCTGGTCCTCGCCTGCGCTGTTTTGTGCTATGGGTCGCTTCCCCCGCGGCAAGGGGAATCGTGGGAGATGCAAGCGCTCCATCTTCTCTTCGCCGCGTTAGCCACCCTGGGCGCCGCCGCGCTTGCCGTACGCGGGCTCATGACGTTGGCCGCCCTCGGTATCCAGCCGGGCGCCCACCATCTCGCTTTCTTTCGAACCCTCACCGCCTGCGCCGCAGCTCTCGGCCTCGCTTATGGCGGCGCGCGCTGGCGCCGCCCCGAGTTCACCCGCATCGGTTACGCCGTCCTGGCGCTTATCGCCGTCAAGCTCGTGGCCGAGGATCTTCGCCACGGCCGCCTGGCCTACATCGCCGGCTCCATTTTTCTGTATGCCCTCACCCTCATCGCCGTGCCGCGCCTCGCGCGTCTGGGAGAGAGGGCGTGACGGTACCGGTAGGAGTCTCCGTATTACCTGAGGTTCGTTGCAGCTGAGGCGCTAATCGAGCATCTGGGGTAAATCCCGGAGTTCGGGTCGCAGTAGGGACGACCGTTGCTGGATCAGGCGAAGTATTCGCGGATCGGCCACCCGGTGCTCGAGGAACTTGACCGCCCATGCGTGGCTCATGTTGTCGAAAAAGCCGCGGATGTCGGCGTCGAGCACCCAGTTCACCTTCTTCCGTTCCAGCCCTACCGAGAGCGCATCAAGCGCTTGATGCGGGCTGCGGCCGGTGGCTGCGGTTCCGGACGAGCGATTTCAACGGTTGGCAACACTCATCAAGAAGGATTTGCGTGAAAAAAGCAGGATGGGTATTGATAAACGGGCATGTAGCCAATCGATGGCGCAGCACATGGACCCGCGGTTCTGAATTCGGGGAAGGTCCAGGTTACCGGCCAAGGTGACGCACAAGGTGACGTTTGAGATTGGTCAACATTGCCTGGATGCCCGAACGTCGCTTCGGGGAAGCTCCGGCCCTGGCGGAGCCGTTTCCGGGACATTGTCCCCATCGCCGACGATAGGCCCTGAGGCTGCCAAAACAACCGCGCATGCGATAATTGCTGGCGAAAATGAAACGGGCTATCGCTGTTCTCGCATTTGCGTTTCTGCTGGCAGGACTTCCTCTTCACGGAGACGACGGAGCTGACGCTATTTCTGCCGGAGGCATCGTCGTCATGGGTCGGGAGCCCCGCATCACGATGGCGAAAGAGGTCCTGCAAATATCGCAGGGACAAGTGATCGTCGACTACGACTTCTACAATAGCAGCGACCATCCGATAACCACGGGCATTGCATTTCCGATTCCGGATTACAGCCTCGAAATGAATGCAATCGATCCGAAGTGGCAAGGCTTCGAGGATTTTCGTCTTTGGGTAAATGGATCCCCGTCGCATACAAGATTCAGGCGCGTGCGATGGTCAAAGGCAAAGACTCAACTCAACTGCTCACCGCGTTGCACGTCGACGTGGCATCCTTCGGGCATGCGACATCAAACGACGAAAGCCCCGAAATCGAGAGGCTGACGAAAGCGCAACGGGAACACCTTCGAAGGGCAGGCCTGATAGATCATTACGGCGCGCCGCTTTGGACAGTCCAAAAGAAATACTACTGGACGCAGACCTTCCCTGGGCACGGCGCAGTTCACATCCGGCATCAGTACACTCCCGTCGTCGGTTCTCTCAACAGCATTCGCTATGGGATGGGTGATGACCCGGATCCCAGCGCCGCTAAGGAACTAGGGACGTTTTGCCTTGATCCACGACTCCGTTCGATCCTCCAGAGAGTGGTCAGAAACGAAAAAGAGGACGCGTGGTACTCGTATGTCGATTTCATTCTCACCACAGCGAACACCTGGAAAACGCCAATCGGCCATTTCTCCCTGATCGTCACGCGCCCCCACCTGAAAGGCGATTTGGCGGATCATGTGAGCTTCTGCTGGGACGGGCCTGTCAAGAAGATCGACGGCGATCATTTCTCGGCGACAGCAACGAACTTCGTTCCCACGCACGAATTGCGCATCGGCTTCTTTCATGTCGTAAAGAATCCGATGCTGCCATGATGGGAGAAGGCGCGCAGATTCTCTTGCTTTCAACTGAATCTCGGTAAGGAGTTTTTGGGCTCCCCCTCTCAAAGTCGCTGAAATTATGAGTCAAAAATCAGGTTCCGGTCGTATCACGGGCTACCGTCGCGTTAGAAAGTAAGCAACAGCGGCAGCGCCATGCGCGGCAGCCGCATGGAAAATCCTCCGGCTCAGGCGAAGGCCTTTTCGGGCATTCTCTCCATTGCTGACCATCCCGGCGCAACCTCAATCCCGGCCCCGGCCCGTTTCCCAATGCTTATAACGAAATATTAGAGACCACAGTTCCCAATCAAGCTCTATCTGCCAAGGCGGCCGTATCGAGACGCTCTGCGCCAGACGCCTCCTGTTCCTTGTAACGGGTGACTTCCTCGACTGTGCAAAGGGGCAGTTCCACGCGGACCACGGTTCCCGTGCCTTCCCGGCTTTGGATGGAGACGGTTCCATCGTGGGCGGCGCAGATGGCTTTTACGATCGATAGTCCCAGTCCGGTCCCGCCCGACTCACGGGAGCGCGCTCTGTCGGCGCGGTAGAAGCGCTCGAAGACAAAGGGGAGACATTCGGCGGGAATGCCGATGCCGTTGTCGCGGACTTCAATGACCCCTCGGCCACGCTGCGCGGAGGCGGTAAGCCAGATATCTCCGCCGGCAGGGGTGTATTTGAAGGCGTTGTCGAGTAGGTTGACGATGATCTGCTGCAGGCGTACGCGGTCGCCCGTCACCCATGTCTCTCCGGGAGCGCTGGCATGAACCGCTAACTGTTTGTCTTCGGCCAGGAGCTGCATCTGCTCGACGCTGGAAAGCGCAAGGGCGTTCAGATTGACCGGCGAACGTGGGAGCGGGCCGTGGACATCAAGCTTGGAGATGGCCAGCAGGCTCTCGACGATGTCGGACATGCGGTCGATCTCTTCGAGAGCGCTGCCCACAGCGTCGGTGGCCAGCGGCGGCAGATCGGGATTTTCGACCAGCGGCTCAAGTTCGCCGCGCAAGATGGTGAGCGGGGTTCGCAATTCATGGGAGACGTCGGTGGAGAAGCGGCGATTGTGGGCAAGTGCGTCCTCCAGGCGATCGATCATGCGGTTGAGGGAGGTGGAAAGACGCTCCAACTCGTCGCCAGTGGGAATGACAGGCAGGCGCTCGCCGAGGGAGCGGGTGCCGATCTGCTCGGCTTGACGCGTGAGCGCGACGACGGGCCGGAGCGGGACGTTCATGAGCAGATAGCCGCCGACTGCCGCGCCGGCCAGAATGGCGGGCGTGAGCAGGCAAAGCGCGATGAGCAGGGAACTGAGAATGCGGTCGATAGGTTCGGTGGGCGCACCGTTCTGCACCACAAAATGTACTCCCGAGGGCGAGGTCCAGTCACTGGAATAGAAGAGGATGGTTCCGGCCAGCCCGGCGTCGATTTTGCGGAAGAAGCCGCTGGCCAACCGCGAGTTTGACGCGGGAGCGGGCCACGCGCGGATGGAGGCGGCCTGGGCATTGCGGGACTGGTAGAGGACCTGGCCTTCACGGAGGATGCGGATAAAGCGGCCGTCGCTCTCCGGCGCGTAGGACTCCTCGATTTCCGCGGCCAGCCAGTGCACTCCTCTTTGATCGACGTGGGAGACGAACTGATCGACGATGTTGGCGCTCTCGTCGCGCAAGGTACGTTGCATGGTGGTAACCAGATAATTGCGTAAACCCAGCCAGACCGCGAAGCCGAAGATGACGAGCGCGACGGCCAAGAGGCCGGCATACCACGAGGTCACGCGGACGCGCAGCGAGGCGAGCTTCATTCGCCGCCTCCGCCGCGGATGATGTATCCGGCGCCACGCACGGTGCGGATCATCTTGAACTCGTGGCCGTCATCGACTTTGCTGCGCAGGTGGCGAACGTACACATCGACGATATTGGTTATGCCGTCGAAGCTCTGGTCCCACACGTGCTCGATGATCATGTTGCGCGAGAGCACGCGGCCGGGGTTGAGCATGAGGTACTCGAGCAGGCCGTACTCTTTGGCGGTAAGCTCGATGCGGCGGCCGCCGCGGCGCACCTGCTGGGTGAGGCGGTCGAGTTCGAGATCGTCGATCTTGAGGGTGCTGGAGCGGTTGACGGGGCCGCGGCGCAGCAGGGCCTTGGTGCGCACCAGGAGCTCGGCAAAGGCGAAGGGCTTGGTGAGGTAGTCGTCGGCGCCGGCGTCGAAGAGTTTCACTTTGTCTTCGATGGCGTCGCGCGCGGTGAGCACCAGGACCGGGACGCAGGTGTTTTTGCGGCGAATGCGCTGGAGGACTTCGCGGCCTTCTATGCCGGGCAGCATCAGGTCGAGGACGATCAGGTCGTAAGGGAAAGCCTCGGCCAGCTCCAGGCCCTCCTTGCCGTCGGCGGCAATATCGACGGCGTAGCGCTCGGCGATGAGTCCGCGGCGGACGAAGCCGGCGACCTTGGGTTCGTCTTCGACCAGGAGAATCCTCATGCGGCAACCTCCGGCGACGGACACTCGCCGATGAAGGCAACTTTACCTCAGACTGGCCGCGTTCGTCTCCGCGCGCCGCACAATCCTACTGGGGTGAAACAAGCCACTCGACGGCTGCATCGAAGAGAGCCAATCCCTGCGGGGTCAGATCGTCAAAAGCTTCGTTGTCCAGCGGGAAGATCTCCCTGCGGCCGGGAGCAATAAACCCACCATACATAGCCGCGCCTTTCTCGTAATCGAAGATCGCCTTCTGCTCGGCTTCCCCAGGCAGCGAGGCAATGGCGACGGCGCTCGGCTCGGGGATGGCCCATTTCATCATGCCGGGCTCCTTGAGCACCTGCACCGGGCCCGGCGGCAGCCCGGCGGCCATGGGGTGCCAGGCGCCAACGATCTTCAGATAGGCTTCGGGTGGATCGATGCTCTCGTTGGGCTCGCCATGCTCGCCGTAATCCACGTAGCGGTCGCGGCCCGTCATGCGCATGGTATCGGCGTAGAGGCCTTCGAGCAACAGCACGGGTATGGGCGCGTCAACGTACTTGTTCGAGAGCTTGTATTTGGAGCACGTGGCCGAAATGATCACGGCGTCCTCGCCTTCGGCGCGGGTCTCGGGGTCCATCTGGTCGGCGATGGTCACGTCGAATCCCATCTGTTTGAGGTGCTCGACGATGTGCTCGTCGGCTTCCTCGCCCTCGAAGGCGAATCTGCGCTCGACATAGAGCACCTTGGTCCCGTGAGCGTTGAATGCGCCCGGCTTGAGCGGCTCTGGCATGGGCGGCGGCGGGCTTGCGGCCCAGCGAATCGCGGCATCGAAGAGGCGCAGGCCCGCATACCAGTCGTGCAGTTGGGGATCTTTGTCGGCTGGCCCGTAGGCGGCAGTGAGGAGGTGGAAGTTTGCGTCGGAGAGATAGAAACCAACGCGGCGGGCAGGAGCGGGGAAGCTATCGTACATCATGCTGCCGCGCTCGTAGGCAAAGACGCCGGCTTTTCCGGGATCTCCTTCAAAGGTGACGATGGTGGTTGCGCCCTCGGCGGGACGGCCCCAGCCGGCGGTCTCCGGCTCCAGATAGAGCGTGCCAAAGAGCTCGGGCTTAAGACCCGCCGCCCGCGCGATCTCCGACGTGTTGCCCGCGGCGTAGCCATATAGCTCCGAGTAACTGCGGGCGAAAAAGTGCTGCGGATCGACCACTTCGTAGTCGGTGTGGAGATGCGGGCCGGTCATCTTCATCTCCGGGTAGAGATAGGTGTCCCAGGTGAAGACGGGGATGGTCGAGGCCGCGTAGCGGCCTTGCAGGATGCGCGCATCTGCGGTGGACGAGATGACGATGAGGTCCGTGCCTTCAGGCGGCGTGGCGGCGCTGGCATCTTTCACCGTGGTCACCACGAATCCCATCTGCTCAAGGTGCTTGCGTACCAGGGCGTCGTCCGTTGGCTGGCCCTCCCCTGGTTCTCCAACGATGAAAAGGACGTGCTTGCCCTTGAGGGCGGCGGCGGAAAGCATTCGCGCGCCGGCGGCGGAAGCGAAGGCGAGGATGAGGAGACTCAATGCAAGAACGAGAGCGCGGCGGAGCAGATTCTTCATCGAGTCACCTCGGCAGCGGATTCACAGGCGCATTGGGGCGCCATCACCACTACCTCGGGCGCGGGCGCGGACTGGGCAAGAAAGATCCAGTGGGTTTTCGGGTCGTAGGCTACGGCGTGAACGTCTTTGGGAATCGGGACGCTGCCGCCGGCGCTGTAATTGATAAAAGCGTTCATCTTCATCAGCGCCATCGTGCCGTCCGCGCTGACCACAAAGTCCGCTCCCTTCCATCCGCCTTTGCCCTGCGGCGTGAAGGTGAAGACGCTGCCGGCATTGTCCAAGCCGATGGCCAGCTCCTCAAATGCAAATCCGATGTCGGTATCGATGACCGGGAGTTTGCCGTCTGCGCATGCGACGAAGAGTCTTCGCCCCGAGGCATCGATGGCCAGCGAGACGGGGCCCTGTGCGTCGCCTGAGGGAAAGGCGCCGAGAAATTTGAGCGTGTGCGTGTCTACGACATCGATGGCGTTCAGGTCCTGCACGGCGACGAAGAGGCTGCCCATGCCGTTGGTAACGGCCTGGCGCAAATTGCCTTTCAAGGCGACGGTTCCCGCCACTTCGCCCGTGTGTGCGTCAAGCGCGATTACTTCGCCGGAGTCGGGCGCGACAACAAATACCTTTTGCGCGTCAGGATC
>Ga0335075_10003235_pt1 | contig 25875 bp, 30 predicted proteins | sample Lox_Sample_24_FD_206723 | JGI IMG/M metagenome (GOLD analysis project Ga0335075, IMG submission 206723) | Soil microbial communities from Loxahatchee National Wildlife Refuge, Florida, United States - Lox_Sample_2.4 | ecosystem: Environmental > Terrestrial > Soil > Wetlands | place: USA...
ACTCGGACCGTTTAGCCTCTGTAAAATGGTTGGCCGCCACGAGGGCGGCCATGACGGTAGAGTTGGAGATTAAGGCCCAATCTTATTTTCCGGAATTCCATCCCACACCGCGCGCCGCGCGTCATCCGGTGCATTCACAACATGCGGATCGCCGTCGCCGAAGATCATTGTTGCGCGTTTGGCGGCGTCATAGCGCGGCCAGCCTGGATCGCCGGTGCGCGCAAACGCGATCCATGCATCCATCATCGCAAGCGAGAGCGCGTCCGCCTTCGGGCCGCTGCCGAAGAACAGGCCCGCGCGCTTTTCGTTGTAGGTGCCGAACACAAAGCCCAGCTCCAGCGCGTGACACGATCCCAGCACGCCCGCCAGCAATGGCGAGCGCCAGTCGAAGCGATACATATACGTCGGGGCGTGCGCGCTCTGCGCTTCGAGCAGGCGCGATGCGGGAACAGCAAAGGTGTGGTCGGTCATGATCGCGTTCCAACGTTCGAACGCCGAGCCTTCATAGGCCGCGAGCAACGCCGCTTCGTGGTCTTCGCCGACAAGGTTGGTGGTGTAGTGGCGGAGTTTGTCCGCACCCATCAGCCGCATCTTCGGCCGCGCGGCAGTGAAGAGCTTCCATTCCTCCATCGTCGTGCCCGTGAGGATGGGGATGCCAGCGGCCGAACCCGCGCGGATGCGTTCGATCGGACGCACCGGCAGCAGCGATTCATCGATTGTGGGCGCGACCGGCATGCCGCCGCTACGTGCTTCCTCTATGATCTCGGCCTGTGCTTTCCGGATTGCGCTGTGCGGCAACGCCATGAGCGCCGCCGGATCGTGCGCGCCGACTTTGTCGAACACAAGCTTTGCCACTTTCGCGGACGACTCGCGCTTGCGTCCGATGTGCCCCGCACCCGATTGCGGGATCGCTTTGTGAAAGAGCCCCTTCGCCGCGTCGATGCTCAGCAGCGCACCGACGCTCATGCCGCCCGCGGATTCGCCGAAGATGGTGACGTTGTCCGGATCGCCGCCGAAGGATGCGATGTTCTGCTGCACCCAGCGCAGTGCCATCACCTGATCGCTGAGGCCTTCGATGCCCGTGCCGGGAAGCTTTCCGTCCGTCGCATCGCGCAGATTCAAAAATCCGAGTGCGCCGAGGCGATAGTTGATCGTCACCACGACGACATCGCCGCGCACAGCGAGGTATTTGCCGTTGTAGGTGCCCAGGCTCCCCGCGCCGGTGACGAATGCGCCGCCGTGAATCCACACCATCACCGGCCGTTTACCTTCGAGCGAAGGCGTGACGACATTCAGATACAAACAGTCTTCCGACTGCTCACCCGGCGTGCCGCCGATCAATGCCTCGGCGGCACTCTGCACCTGCGGCGCGATATTTCCGAAGCGCGACGCGTCGCGAACGCCGTCCCATGGCTCCGGCGCTTGCGCGGGATGCCAGCGCAAATCGCCGACCGGCGCCTTCGCGTAGGGGATTCCGTTAAAGCGCAGCACGCCGTCTTTGGCGAAGCCTTCGATTTTGCCCTGTAAAATTTCGACGATCACCGCGGCCCCTTAACGATTTGCTTATGACGCCGGAGCATAGTGCAGGCGAGGGGAAAGTCATGGCCCTAGCACAAGCGCTGACGCTTGACCGCCGGCAGATGAGCGGCTTGCCCGCCGCCCTCAACGCGCACGCCGAATTGTCGGGCTGGCCCTATCGCTGCGACCCTTCCAAGGAGTTCGACGGTTCCGAGCTCAAGGCGCTCAGTGCGCTCTGGTATGGAAAAGCGAACGGTTGTCTTCCAACGCGCGCGTCCTTCGACATGCGCACGTTGCATCCCTTCATCCGCAACATCTTTCTCCTCGAGCGGATCGGACAGAAAGGTGTGTGGCGCTATCGCTTTCGTCTCTTCGGCTCCGGCCTTGCGCAATTGTTCGGCGAGCATACCGGCCGCTGGCTGGATGAGACCGTGTCGCCGGCGCTACTGCAGAACTGGCTCGCTTGTTTCGACACGACCATCCGTTATGGCGCGCCGTTGCGGTTCATCAATTACTACCGCACGCAGACGAACGATTTCCTGAAAGGCGAATTCTTCGCGGCGCCCCTGGCCGAAGAAGTTCCCGATCAGCCGCTGGTGCTGGCCGCGACCTATGTCGGCCACAAGGATGCGGCGCATTCGCCGCTCGATTAGTTCGGCAATTGCAAGCGGTTATCAGTCTCTCAACCATTCGCGATGCTATAAGCGCGCATGGATCGTTCGACGCCGCTTGAAGCATGCGGGATATACAATGCGCTCGCCGATCGCGAAGGCTGGCACTCCATCTGCTTCGCGGATGCGAGCTTTTCGAACGCGAAGCTCAATGCGCTGCTTTCACTTTGGCGCGGACTTCCGGCGCAAGACGGAATCCCCCGGCGCAGAGACCTAACGCCACAGCTGCTGCGTGCCTATCTCACCGATATCGCGATCTACGAACGCCTGATCTGCCCCGATGGCCGCGAGCGCTGGCGCGTGCGTGTGATGGGCGGCAAGTTCGGCGAGGTGCTGGGCGACTTCAACGGCAAGTATTTCGATGAGGCGGTACCACCGCAACACCGTGCGCGCTGGCAGGCGGCGCCGGAAGCAGTGCTTGCGGCGCGCACGCCGCTGCGATTCGTCAGCCGGTCCGAGACCGCCGACAAAGGTTTCATCACCGGCGAATATCTGATGGCGCCGTTGCTGGGCGACAACGACGTGCTCAACACCGTGCTGTCCGCCGGCGCATTCGGGCCGACGTACTAGGCTTTCGCGACAACGAATCCAGCGCGGGGGAAATGGACGACGACGTCGCCCACTTCCGGTGCGTTGCGCAGAATCGCGATTTCGTGCCGATTGCTGAACACGATCTCGCCGGCGATGGGATCGCGGCCATAGTCGTCGGCGGAGACGGTGACCTTGTCGCCGGATTTGAATCCGCGCGGATCGGCGGCGTCGGTCTCAGGCTTTGCATCGGACGTCGCGGCCCTGGCGATGGCGAGTGCTTCCTTCGGCTCCATCGGCGTCTGCTTGCCGTGACCGATTGCGGCAACGCGTGCGCGCCACGCTTCGATCTTCGGAAATTCGCTCAGCATCGCGCCGGCGACATGCGGGATCGCGGCCTTGATCCACCAGAAATTCATATAGGCGTGGATGTCCGCCGCACCAGGCTTTGCGCCGCCCATGAAGTCGCGGCCGTCTTCCAGCGTCTCGGCAACGAAATCGGCATGCGCGCGCCACTGGTCTTTCGCGAACGGCGCGGCGGCCGCGATCGCTTCGGTCGAGAACGTGCTGCCGGACATTTTGGCGCGGTCCTGTTTGAATTCCTCCGGCACCATGTGACCGATCTCGCCGAACACGACGCCGACGGTGGGCATGAAGAACAGACGGTCGCTCCAGAAGCCGATGGAATAGGCGAGTCCGTTCTTGACCGGAAAGATCGACGGTGTGGGGTAACGGCGTTCGAGTTCGCGCAGAATGATCTGCGTGTCGCAATAGATATCGGCGCCGATCTGCATCACCGGAATCTTGCGATAGCCGCCGGTCAGCGGAATGAGATCGGGCTTCGGCATGATCACGGGCTGTTCGACCGAGCGCCACGCCAGTTGCTTGATCCCGAATGCGACGCGGATTTTTTCCGAGAAGGGAGAAGTTGGGTAATGGTGGAAGATGATTTCATGCGCGGTCATTTTTTACTCCTCTCCCCATCCGTCATGGCCGGGCTTGTCCCGGCCATCCATCAACACGGAATAATGGCCTCTGGAAAATGGATGGCGTCGGCACGCTGTCGCTACCGACCAAGGGCGGCCATGACGACAAAGAGTCATCAGCGCAGCTCGTTCGAAAAGCGGATGTTGTCGTTCTTCATGCCCTCGAGCACGACGTCGAGGCCGCCGGAGCGGATCATCCATTCCAGGCGATGGTCGCGGTATTCGCGTTTGAACAACCCGCTCTTCAGCGCCGCATCGACCTGCGTCATCGAGGTGACGACCGCCGCCGCGGCGCCCGCCGATTTCTGTACCGACGGCCGCGCATTGGCGCGCTTCAGCCATTGGCCGAGCGGCGAGTTCTCATCCGGCCCGATGCCGTTGCCGCGCGCGCCGTTCAGATACGGCACGACCGACAGATCGCCGAGCCCGAACGTATCGCCGCCGAACCATTGCGCATCGCCGAGCTGTCGCGTCAGCCACTCATAGATGCCGCGCGCCTGGTTCGACGCACGTGCTTCGAGCGTGCGGGCGCGTTCGCCTTCCGCGCGCTTGAACCATTTGATCTCGCCGAGGCCCCAGTTGATCGGCTCGAATGACGTATCCATCACGTCCTCGATGGTGCGCAGCTGCGCGCGCTTCACGGGATCCTTGGGCAGAAGCGCCGGCGTGGGCCATTTGTCCTCGATGTATTCGAGGATGATGGTCGAATCGAAGATCGCGACCTCGCCGTCGATCAGCGACGGCACCTCGCCGCGCGGATTGGAGCGCAGGAATTCACGATCCGGCTGCCCGCTGCCGATGGCGACCGGCATCTTCGCCTCATAGGCGATGCCTTTTTCGTCGAGCGCGATCTTGACCTTCTGCGCATAGGGCGAGAGCGGATGTTCGTAGACGACCAGAGTCTTTGGCAATGTCATCGGAGCGGCCTTGGCGGTTCTGTCTTCGCGGGTCTAGGCTATGCGCAAACCCGAGGCCGGAGGAAGCCCATGACCGAACAGAGCAGGATCGCGGACGCACTTCCGTTCAAGCTTGTTCCGCTCACGCCGCTGATCGGTGCGGAGATCGAAGGCATCGATCTTTCCAAACCTGTCGCAGCGGAAACGCTCAAAGGCCTGCGCGCCGCACTGCTGGATCGCAAGGTTCTGTTCTTCCGCGATCAGGACATCACGACGGAGCAGCATCTGGCTTTCGCTCGGTTGTTCGGCGAGCTCGAAGTGCATCCCTTCGCGCCGCACAAGGACGGCTATCCCGAAGTCATGGCGATCACCCATGACGAGACCAACAAGGGTCGCGAGAACGCGTGGCATTCCGATGTGACATGGCGGTTGGAGCCGTCACTCGGCTCCGTGCTGCGCGCGCTCGAAGTGCCGCCGGTCGGCGGGGACACGCTGTTCGCCGACATGTATGCGGCGTATGACGGTTTGAGCGACGCGGTGAAAGCCAAGATCGAAGGCCGGACCGCGATGCATGACTTCGCGCATTTCCGCAAAGGCATGGAGAAGCGTGGGCTGAGCGCGGAGAAGATCGAAGAGTTCAACAGGAAATATCCGATGGCCGAGCATCCGGTGGTGCGCACGCATCCGGAGACGGGCCGCAAGGGCATCTATGTCAATGTCGGCTTCACGCAATACATCGTGGGCATGGAGCGCGAGGAATCCGACGCGCTGCTGAAACATCTCTATGCGCAGGCCGCGATCCCGGAATATCAGTGCCGCTTCCGCTGGCAGGCGAATTCGATTGCCTTCTGGGACAATCGTTCGAGCCAGCACTACGCGGTGTCGGATTACTTCCCGGCGGTGCGTCGCATGGAACGCGTGACGATTGTGGGGGATCGTCCGTTCTAGAGTCCGCTCAATCCGCCATCGACCGCGAGGGTTTGCGCGGTGATGTAGGCGCTTTCATCCGAGATCAGGAACAACGCGGCATAGGCCGTCTCCCAGCCCGTGCCCTGACGGCCGAGCGGGATGTTGGTCGATGTGCGGTTCGGCCGTCCGCGCGAGGCAAGGCGGCCGATAGAGGTGTCCATCAATCCCGGCGCGATGACGTTTGCTCGGATGCCACGGCGCGCGCCTTCGAAGGCGACATGGCGGCACAATCCGAACAGCGCGGATTTCGACGCGTCGTAGGCGGGCAGGCGGCTGCCCGCGATGAGGCCCGCGATGGAGGATATAAAGACGATGCTCGCGCCTTCGCTCAAATGCGGCAGCGCGGCCTTCACCGTCAGCATGTGGCTGGTGAGGTTGATCGCGAACACCTTGTCCCAGCTTTCGCGCGTCGTGCCTTCCAGCCACGGCCCGCCCGCGCCGATGCCGACGTTGAGTACAAGCCCATCGAGACCGCCGAGTTTCGCGATGCTCTCCTCGACCATGCGCGCGATGTCGGACTCTTTCGTGACATCGGCGGTGATCGCAAACGCGCGACCTTCGCACAGCGCGACGGTCGCGTCCGCTGCCTTGGCATCGCGATCCGCGACGACGACACTCGCACCCTCGCGCGCAAACAGCACGCTCATCGCGCGGCCGTTGCCGATGGGCGTGTCGTCCTCGCCGATATCCATCTGCCCGCCGCCGACGACGAGAATGCGCTTGCCCGCAAGCCGTCCGCGTGCAGGCGCTGTGCCGCTACTTTCCGCCGGTGTGTAAGGCTGCCGTTCCGTCATGGTGCGTTCCTCTTGACCGATTAGGGCGCGGCTGCTTGATCGGCGCAAGTCTCAAAGGCAAAGCCCATGATCAAAGCGGTGGTTTTCGATTTCGGCGGGGTGTTCACGTCGTCGCCGTTCGAGGCGTTCAACCGCTATGAGCGCGAGCGCGGGTTGCCGGACAATCTCATCCGCAAGATCAACTCGACCAACCATCTCGAAAACGCCTGGGCGAAGTTCGAGCGCGCGGAGGTCGATCTCGACGGCTTCGACAAACTGTTCGCGGCCGAAGCGAAGGCGTTCGGTCACGACGTGCCGGGGCGCGATGTCATTCCGCTGCTGTCCGGCGATGTGCGGCCGGAGATGGTCGAGGCACTGCGCCGCGTTAAGACCAAATTCAAGACCGGCTGCATCACCAACAACGTGCCGTCGATGACGACGGAGAATGCGAAGCCCGGTTCTCTCTATCGCCGTGAAATTATCGACATGTTCGATCACCTGATCGAGTCGTCGAAAGTGGGTTTGCGCAAACCCGATCCGCGCATCTATCAGATGATGTGCGAGGCGCTTTCGGTCGCACCGGAAGAATGTGTCTATCTCGACGATCTCGGCGGCAATCTTAAACCCGCACGCGCGATGGGGATGATCACTATTCGCGTCGAAACCGGTCCGCAGGCCATCGCCGAACTGGAACAGGCAACGGCAATGCGTTTAACCTGACCGCTCACTATAAAAACAAATCCCAAGGAGTGGTCATGACGATCTCGATGTATCAGGCGAGCGTGCCTGTCTATGTGCAATATCTGAACGCCACGGCGAAGGTGCTCGACAAAGGTGCCGCGTTCGCGGAAGCGCGCAAGATCGATCCCGCGGCGCTGCTGCAGGCGCGGCTCTATCCCGACATGCATCCGCTGGTGAAACAGGTGCAGATCTTCACCGATCAGGCGGTACGCGGCATCTCGCGTCTCGCCGGCACCGAGCCGCCGCCGTTCCCCGACACAGAAACGACATTTTCCGAACTCAAGACTCGTATCGAGAAAGCCATCGCGCATGTGCAGAGCTTCAAGCCCGATCAGATCGACGGCAGTGAAGAGCGCGACATCGTGATGAAGACGCCGCGGGGAGACATGAACTTCAAGGGCCAGATGTATCTGCTCGGCTTCTCGCTGCCGAACTTCTTCTTCCACGCCACCACCACCTATTCGATCCTGCGCCATGTTGGCGTCGAACTCGGAAAGATGGATTTCATGGGCGGTCCGCCGCGGTAATGCATGCGTGAGGCGCTCGACCGGCGACGTCTGATCCAGGGCTCTGCGAGCCTCGGCCTTCTCGGACTCGCCGGTTGTGCGACCACTGCTGCGCCTGCGCCAGTCGCGCCGAAGATTCAGCTCGCGCCGATCCGCGCGAGCGTGAATCGACTCTTCGACATCACCGTCTGCCTGCGCCCGTTTCGCGCGCAGGGGCCGCGTCTCGATGCGGAGACCGTCGGCCACAAGCTTGTCGTCCACAATTATGGCCACGGCGGCAGCGGCTGGTCGCTGTCCTGGGGCTCCGCGCATGTCGTCGTCGGCAAAGCGATGCAGTCGAGCCCGAAGGAGATCGCGGTCATCGGCTGCGGCGCGCTCGGCCTCACCGCCGCGATCACCGCGCAGCAGGCGGGTGCACAGGTCACGATCTATGCGCGCGACCTGCTGCCCGACACGCGCTCGGCCCGCGCCACCGGGAGCTGGACGCCGGATTCGCGCATCGCGCTCGCCGATAAGGTATCGCCGGATTTTCCCGCGCTGTGGGAGCAGATGGCGCGCATCTCATTCCACACCTATCGCCGTTATCTGGGTCTGCCCGGCACGCCGGTCGAATTCACCGACCGTTATTTTCTCAGCGGCGGCGCGCATGCCACGCAACATCCGCCATCGCCGCTGGAGTTCGCGAGCTACAGCGACCGCATCGTCGATATTGCCGCGCACAGCACGGAGCTGCCGCCGGGATCGACGCCGTTCCCCGCGACATCGGACGTCCGGCACAATTCGCAGATGCAGTTCAACATCGCCGATCTCGGTCACACGCTGATGAGCGATTTCTTTGCCGCCGGCGGAAAGCTCGTGCATGCGGAGTTCAACGCGCTTGGCGATGTAGCGCGCCTGAGAGAGAACGTGATCATCAACTGCACCGGCTATGCCGCGCGCGAATTGTGCAAGGACGACAGCGTCGTCCCCGTGCGCGGCCAGATCGGCTGGCTGATCCCGCAGCCGGAAGTGAATTACGGTTTGTATTGGGACGGCGTCAGCGTCCTCTCGCGCCGCGACGGCATCGTCGTGCAAATGCTCGAAGGCGGCGACATGCGCGGGTATGGCGATACCAACGAGACGCCGGATCGCGCCGAAGCCGAAGACGGTGTGAACCGCATCGCGGCGCTCTATGAGCAGATGAGCTCGACCTAACCACACCATGGCCGGGCTTGACCCGGCCACCCAGCCAGCGAACGTCAGTGAGCGATATGAAGTTGTTTCACGCGGAGACGCGGAGTTCGCGGAGTCTCTTTCTTCTCCGCGACTCCGCGTGAGTCATTTGTGCGGCGCGCGGACGCGCGCCTACTGGGTGGCCGGGTCAAGCCCGGCCATGGTGAATGGGGAGGGTGCTACGCGAAGTCTTTCGACAGTTCGCTGCGCACCGTCGCCGGGATCACCGCCATGTGGCCGTAATTGGGGTGATTGAAGCCGAGCGCCGCCTGTCCTTCGCCGCTTTTGAACGTCGCGATCTGCGCGGGTGTGAAGACGAAGCGTACCCAGTGCACCGACGACGTCTTCCCTTCCGGCGTGGTGCGGTCTTCGTATTCGGTGGGGGTGCCTTTGATGCGTTCGCCGTTCAGGTCGAGGAATGCGGTCTCTTCGATGTTGCCGAGGGTGCGCAGGACCTTGTCGCGGCGTGTGGCGTCTTCGATTTCGAGCATCAGCGTGGCGATCAGTTCGGAGCCTTGGGGGATCAGTGGATTGTAGGCTTCGAGTTCGCCGGCGATCTGGTCCTTGCCGCCCTTCTCGATGCGCAGCATTTCCTGCACCTGCAGCCACATCGTCTGATAGCTCTCGAAATAGAACGTCGCGAAGGGGCCGACCTCGATGCGGCGGTTCTTCTTGGTCGCGATCGAGTCCGCGCGCAGCGTCGCGCGCTGCGCAGCGTAATCGGCATCCGAGAGAATATCGGCTTCGGTGATCTTGCGTTGTGCGGCGTTCATTCAACTCTCCAAAAGGCCATAGGCGCGCGCGAAGATCTGGATTGGATGTTCCGGCTCCTTCGCTTTCGTTTCCTTGCCGTCCTTGGCGTTCAGTTCTTTGACGTTGTGCACGATGTGCTGCGCGGCCAGCGGGCAATCGGACACGATGTGGCCGCGCGCCTGTTGCGCCGCTGTGCGGAACACAGGCCGTCCCGTTTTCAGCGCAGGCTGGCGCGTTTCCTTCACCACGCCGAACGTGCCGCCATGGCCGGAGCAGCGCTCGATCACATCCACCGGTGTGTCGGGGATCAGCTTCAGCATCTCCGCCGCTTTCGGGCCCATGTTCTGCGCGCGCGCGTGACAGGCGAGATGCACCGTCACGCCTTCGGGCAGCGGCTTCATGCCGTCGGGCAGGCCGTGTTTCTTCGCGATGTCGACGACATATTCGTCGATGTCGAACACGGCCTTCGACAGGCGCTTGACGTTCTCGTCGTCGGGCACGACCAGCGCCCATTCGAATTTCAGCATCAATCCGCAAGACGCCGTCGGCGCGATGATGTCGTAGCCTTCATCGATCAGCTTGCAGAGTTCGGCGGAAACCTTCTTCGCCTGTGTCGCCACGCGGTCGAGTTCGGCCTGCTCCAGGAACGGCATGCCGCAGCAGCCGGGATAAGCGGCCTTGGTCTCAACGCCCAGATGATTTAGCACGGCGCGCGCCGCCATGCCGGTGTCGGGCTTGTTGTAGTTGACGAAGCAGGTGGCATAGATCGCGGCCTTGCGCTTGCCGTATGCGGGCGCGGACGTGTTGACCGTCGCGGGCGACTTCCTGTCCTGCCGCATGAACGTCTGCGATGCGAATTTCGGCAGCGGTGCAGTGCGATCAATGCCGGTCACCGCTTCCATCGCGGGACGCGTGAGTTTGTTGTTCTCGTCCGACGCCCAGTTGGCGATCGGCGACAGCGGCACGGCCAGTTTGCCGTTGCGGTCCATCTCGGCGAGCTGGCGCGCGGTGAAATCCTTGTTGCCCTTCTTCGCCTCCGCCGTGCGGTAGCGCAGCATCAGATGCGGGAAGTCGAGCTGGAACGGATGCGGCGGCACATAGGGACACTTGGTCATGAAGCACATGTCGCAGAGCGTGCAGGCCTCCACGACCTTGCCGAAATCTTCCGACTTCACGCCATGCACTTCGTCCGGGCTTTCATCGACCAGATCGAACAGGCGCGGGAACGAGTCGCAGAGATTGAAGCACCGCCTACAGCCGTGACAGATATCGAACACGCGCCGCATCTCGGCATCCAGCTTCGCCGCGTCGGTGAAGTCCGGATTCTGCCAGTCGAGGGGATGGCGGGTAGGGGCTTCGAGGGAGCCTTCTCGGGACATGGGGAGTAGTGAGTAGGGAATAGGGAGTAGAAGCAGCGCGGTCCGCTACTCCCTACTCACTACTCCCTATTCCCTTTTCTTATGTGTTTTCTTACTTACCCAGCGTATCGAGCGCCTTCTGGAAACGTCCGGCGTGGCTCTTCTCCGCTTTCGCGAGCGTCTCGAACCAGTCGGCGATCTCGTCGAAGCCTTCGTCGCGCGCGGTCTTGGCCATGCCCGGATACATGTCGGTGTATTCGTGCGTCTCGCCGGCGATGGAGGCCTTCAGGTTCAGCGAGGTGTCGCCGATCGGCTCGCCGGTCGCCGGATCGCCGACGGCTTCGAGATATTCGAGATGGCCGTGCGCATGACCGGTCTCGCCTTCCGCGGTGGAGCGAAACACGGCGGAGACATCGTTGAAGCCTTCGACGTCGGCCTTCTGTGCGAAATAGAGATAGCGGCGGTTGGCCTGGCTTTCGCCGGCGAAGGCGTCGCGCAAATTCTGGGCGGTTTTGCTGTCTTTCAGGGCTGCCATGGTGGGGCTCCTTTGGGCGTTTCTTGGCAAACGCGGTTGATCCGGGGCGGGAGATTGCGTCCGCATGCAGGCCTGTGTCAACAGTTTAGAATGGTTCTAAAGAAGAAAGTTCCGTGTCAACCGCGGCGAACGCGGATGACGACATCCACGCGATCGACCTGCATGCCCTTGGGCGGCGCCGGAACGCCCGCGACTTCGATCGAGTCGCCGGGAATGTCGATCAGCCGGTTCTCATCCTCACAATAGAAGTGCTGATGATTGCCGATGTTTGTGTCGAAATAGGATCGCGCCGCGTCAACAACGACCTGGCGCAGCAATCCCGCTTCGGTGAACTGGTGCAGCGTGTTGTAGACGGTCGCGAGCGACACTTTGATACCGGCATCCAGCGCTTCGTCGTGAAGGCTTTCCGCCGTCATGTGGCGGTCGCCGTCGCGGAACAGGAGACCGGCGAGTTCCATGCGCTGGCGCGTCGGGCGCAAACCTGCCTCGCGCAACCGCGCGGTGGTCTGTTCCTCCGTCATTTCGCTGGATTTCCGGCGCATCACGAAACCGTCGAACCTCTTGCGCAGTTAACACCCGCGCCGCATCTTTGCTAAGATAGCATTCCGAACGTTAGAATGCTTCTAAACAACATTGGCTCACGCGCCGCCCAAGTCAAGGGGCGGGCAGAAGGAACTCTCCGTGGACACCCCCAATCCCGCCCGCAAATCCAGCTTCGACATGCAGGGGCTTCTTGCCTGCGCGCGCGGCGAAATGTTCGGTCCGGGCAATGCGCAACTCCCGCTTCCGCCGATGCTGATGTTCGATCGCATCACCAAGATTTCGGAAGAGGGCGGTTCGGCCGGCAAGGGTGTCGTCGAGGCCGAGTTCGACATCAATCCGAACCTCTGGTTCTTCAAATGCCACTTCTTCAACGATCCGGTGATGCCGGGTTGCCTCGGCCTCGACGCGATGTGGCAGCTCGCGGGTTTCTTCCTCGGCTGGCTCGGCGGCGTGGGCAAGGGCCGCGCGCTCGGCGTCGGCGAAGTGAAGTTCACCGGCATGGTTCTGCCGACGGCCAAGAAGGTCAGCTACTACATCGACATGAAGCGCGTGATCATGCGCAAGCTCGTGCTGTGCATCGCCGACGGCATCATGAAGGTGGATGGCGAGCCGATCTATTCCGCAAAGGATATGCGCGTGGGCTTGTTTACAGAGGCTGCACCCGCGCCGGCGGCCTGATGATTTACAGCGTTCATCTCCCCCCGTTTACGGGGGGAGTGCCGTCGAAGACGGCGAGGGGGGCCGGTGCAATGCTCTCCCTCCGCGTTGCTTCGCAACGCACCTCCCCCGTAAACGGTGGAGGAGTTATCGGGGAAGGATTTCTATGAGACGTGTAGCCGTCACCGGCATGGGCATTGTCTGCTCGATCGGCAACAACGCGCAGGAGACGGTCGCGTCGTTGCGTGAGGCGAAATCGGGCATCGTGACCGCCGACGATTATGTGCGGCTCGGCTTCCGTTCGCAGGTGCATGGCAGCCTGAAGATCGATCTCGATGCGGTGGTGGACCGCCGCGCGCGCCGGTTTCAGGGCGATGGCGCGGGCTATTGCTGGGTCGCGATGGATCAGGCGATCCGCGATGCAGGCCTCGAAGAGAAAGACATCTCCAATCCGCGCACGGGGTTGATCGTCGGCTCGGGCGGTCCTTCCACGAAAGCGATTGTCACGGCGGCCGATATCACGCGCCAGAACTCCTCGCCCAAGCGCATCGGGCCGTTCGCAGTGCCGAAGGCGATGTCGTCGACGTGCTCCGCGAATCTTTCGACCTGGTTCAAGACCAAAGGCGTGAACTATTCGATCTCGTCGGCTTGTTCGACGTCTGCGAATTGCATCGGCAATGCGTATGAGATGATCCAGTGGGGCAAGCAGGACGTGATGTTCGCCGGCGGCGGCGAAGAACTCGACTGGACGCTCTCCGAATTGTTCGACGCGATGGGCGCGATGTCGTCGAAGTTCAACGGCACGCCGGAAAAAGCCTCGCGTGCCTATGACAAGAACCGCGACGGCTTCGTGATCTCCGGCGGCGGCGGCATTCTCATCCTCGAAGAGCTGGAGCACGCGAGGGCGCGCGGCGCGAAGATCTATGCCGAGATCGTCGGCTATGGCGCGAGTGCCGATGGTGCCGACATGGTGGCGCCGAGCGGCGAGGGCGCGGTGCGCTGCATGAAGCTGGCGCTGGAGAACGTCAAAGCGCCGGTCGACTACATCAATCCGCACGCGACCTCGACGCCGGTGGGCGATATCCCGGAGATCGATGCGATCAAGCAGGTCTTCGGTGTCGACAAGATGCCGCCCGTGAGCGCCACGAAATCGTTGACCGGCCACAGCCAGGGCGCGGCCGGCGTGCACGAGGCGATCTACACGCTTCTGATGATGCAGAACGGTTTCATCGCCGAAAGCGCGAATATCGAAGAACTCGATCCCGCGGTCGCGGACGCGAACATCGTGCGCAAGCGCATCGACAACGCGAAGATCAACGTCGCCATGTCGAACTCGTTCGGCTTCGGCGGCACCAACGCAACGCTCGTGTTCCAGCGCCATGACAGCTGAAGCGCCGTCCCAAACTGGCACACTGATGAAGGGCAAGCGCGGCCTCATCATGGGCGTCGCGAACGATCATTCCATCGCCTGGGGCATCGCACGCATGCTGAAAGCGCATGGCGCCGAACTCGCCTTCACCTATCAGGGTGAGGCGCAGGCCAAGCGCCTTCGCCGTCTCATCCCGCAGGGCAATTCGACCCTGATGATGCCCGGCGATGTGGAGAAGGACGAAGAACTCGACGCCGCCTTCGACACGCTGAAGAAGGAATGGGGCATGATCGATTTCGTCGTGCACGCCATCGCGTTCTCCGATCGCAATGAGCTGACGGGCCGTTATGTCGATACGACACGCGGCAATTTCGCCCGTTCCATGGACATTTCCTGCTACTCGTTCACCGCGGTCGCCAATCGCGCCTCGCATCTGATGACACCGCCCAGCGCAGGCGGTACCGGCGGTTCGCTGATCACGCTCACCTATCTCGGCGCCACGCGTGTCATGCCGAACTACAATGTGATGGGCGTGGCGAAGGCGGCGCTGGAGGCGAGTGTCCGCTACCTCGCTGCCGATCTCGGCCGTGATGGAATCCGAGTGAACGCGATCTCCGCCGGGCCGATGCGCACACTCGCGGGCGCGGTCATCGGCGATGCGCGCACTGTCTTCAAATGGAACAGGACGCAGGCGCCGCTCAAGAAAACCGTGGAGCTCGACCATGTCGGCGGCGCGGCATTGTATTTGCTTTCCGATCTCTCAGGCGGCGTGACGGGCGAAATCCATTTCGTCGACGCCGGCTTTAACGTTGTGGGCATGCCCACATCCGCCGAGCTTCGGGCCTGGGTGGCCTCGGAGTCCGGCGGTGAAGGAGAGAGCGGCAATGAGGCAGACGCTTAACGCAATTCTGGTCGCGGCAGCGATTCTGACTCCAGTGGCCGCACAGGCCGGCTGGCAGGACGAAGCCTCCTCCTTCGATCAATCGCGCCTCGCGCGTCTCGGCCAGGCGCGTGAGCAGGGTCTCGCGGAATCCAATGGCGTGGCGCAGGCGGTGCTGAGTGCACCGGCAACCGGCGGATCGATCACCGGCAATTACCGCTGTCGCACGATCAAGCTCGGCGGCATGACGCCGTCGAAGGAATACACCTGGTTTCACTGCCGCGTGTTCGAAGACGGCGGCATGCTCCGCTTCGAGAAAACCAGCGGCTCGCAGCGCATGGCCGGCACGCTCTATCCTGACGGCAATGGTTATGTGTATCTCGGCGCGTCGTGGGTGAAGGGCGAGCCGCCGCATCGCTATTCCGGCAACGGCGCCTCGGTCGGTGCCGTTGCGACGCCGGACGATCAGATCGGCCGGATGACAGCGATCTCCGGCGGCGCGCGCCTGGAGATGCCGTACCCGGTGCAGGAATCCACATTCGACGTGGTCGAGTTGCGGCGCTAGTCTCTGGCCTATGCCGGGACCGTTGCAGAATCATTTTCGTCAGTTTGCACTCTACAATCGCTGGGCAAACAACCAGCTTTACGACGGCGCCGCGCGGCTCAGCCCGGAGCAACTCGCAGAGGATCGTGGCGGCTATTTCAAGTCGCTGCTCGGCACGCTGAACCATCTTGTGGTGACGGACCGGCTCTGGATGGGCAGGCTCGAAGGACATTCGCAGCGCGGCGTCAAACTCGACGAAATCCTGCATGCGGACATGCCGTCCCTGCGTGCGGCGCGAGACGCGGAAAACGCGCGCATCATCGCGCATGTGTTCGCATTGCCGGAAGAGCAGATCGCCTCACCTTGCGCCTATGAAACCACAAGCGGCGCGCCGCAGAGCCAGCCGGTGCGCGATATCCTGGCGCATCTCTTCAACCACCAGACCCACCATCGCGGTCAGGCGCATGACCTGCTGGGCCAGATCGCGGGGCAAGACAAGGTGCCGCCGCTGGACCTGCTGATCTATCAGCGTTTCGTCGCGCCGAACGACCAGCCCTGATCGCGGCCCGTTGACAGCGCGCGCAACGATCCGTACATCGCCGTCCTCCACCGTCTCTATCTGAGGGACTATGCAAGAGATTGTCGTCATCCGCTGATTGCCGGTTCTTCTGACCGGCGCAAGACACGTGAACCGCGTGCGCCTTTTCGCGCGCCGTTCGCGGAGTTCAGCGTGATGAAAGACAATTCCTTTGAATATCTCGAAACTGGAGCAGCGCGTCCTGCACTGCCTCGCGCAGGGCGGACGCATTCAACACATCTGGCGTGACAACCGCATCACCGAGGTCGATTGCTACAACCGCGACGGCCATAGGCTGTCGGATTGCACACTCGATCTGTTCAAGAAGCTCAAACGCCGCGGTCTGATTGCATCGCTCGGCGGCGGGCCCTATCGCATCACGCGATTGGGACTCGATTCCGTTCGTGCGCAATTGGACAACCGTTGACGCACACCTAAAATCGGCCGGATGAGCATCACGCTTCGTCCGGCCGAACCTTCCGACATCGCTTTCATCATGGCGTGCGAGCGGCGCCCGGGTTACGACCGCTTCGTCGGCCGCTGGCCGGAAGAAAAGCATGCGCGCTGGATGGCCGATGAGGCATTCACCTATCTCATCGGCAGCGATGAACGTGGCGATGCAGGTTTCGTCATTCTGTATGACAGCTGGCTGAGGCCGGAAAACCTCTATCTGAAACGCATCGCCGTGCACGACGCGGAAAAGGGCAATGGCCGGCGCCTGCTGGCCGCCGTGCAGGATTGGGTATTCGCGAACACCAATGTGCACCGCTTCTGGCTGGAGGTTGTCGAGCACAATGCCCGTGCGCGCCACGTCTACAGATCGATGGGCTGGACCGAGGAGGGCATCGTGCGCGAAGCTTATTTTGACGATCAAACTGGCGAGCGCCGCTCCTTCGTGCAGATGTCGATCCTCAAACCCGAATGGCTGAATCGATGAAGCTCAATCAGGTTACCGTCACCGCCGTCGATCTCGACGCCTCGATCGCGTTCTATCGCACGCTCGGCTTCCGCATGATCGTGAAGAACGATCACTACGCGCGCTTCGAAATCGGCGATGGTGAAAGCACCTTCTCGCTGCATCTCGGCGATGCGACCGGCGTAGCAAACGGCCCGCATCTCTATTTCGAATGCGAGGATCTGGACGCGCGCGTCGCCGATCTGAAAAGCAAAGGCATCGTGTTCGAGAACGATCCCGTCGACCAAAGCTGGAAATGGCGCGAGGCCTGGTTCCGCGATCCCGCCGGCAACCGGCTGTGTCTTTATTGGGCGGGCGGGAACCGGCGCTTTCCGCCATGGCGCCTGGAGGACGAATGACGGCGGGCGATCGGGAACGCCGCCTCAAACGCGTGGTACATAAAGGATAGCGATAGGAGTGGCCGATGGGTGAGCTGGTTTTGACGACTTACGACTGGGTTCCCGAAATGGTGTGGGGCTTTGTGCGCGATCTGCGCGCGCGCTGGGCGCTGGAGGAAGCGGAGCTACCTTATCGCGTCGAGAGCACCCCGTTTAAAGAGCGCGGGCCTGATCACATCGCGCATCAGCCGTTCGGCCAGGTACCATGGCTGACCGACGGCGACATCTCGATCTTCGAGAGCGGCGCGATCCTGCTGCATCTGGGCGAGCTGAGCGACAAGCTGATGCCGACTGACCCAAAGAAGCGCGCCGAAGCGAAGGAATGGCTATTCGCCGCGCTCAATTCGGTGGAGATGGCGAGCCTGCCCTGGGTGATGTTCAACTTCATGGGCTTCGCCGATGACGCGAAGACCTGGAAGTGGATCGACGATTTCACGAAGCTCCGTCTCTCGCGCATGGAGCCCGTGCTGGAAAAAGGCGAATGGCTCGCGGGCTCATTCTCCATCGCCGATATCATGATGGCGGATGTGCTGCGCGTCGTGGACCGGTTCGATGGGTTGAAGGATTATCCGGCCTGTCGCGCTTATGTCGAACGCGCCACGGCCCGCGCGGCTTTCAAGAAAGCACACGCGGACCAGATGGCGCATTTCGCCAAAGCGGACGCGGCACGCACATGAAGAACGAAGACAAGAAGGCCGCGTTGGCGGCATACAAGGAGCGCAAGGCCGAACCCGGCATCTATGTCGTGCGTTGCACGGCGACGGATCAGGTATGGGTCGGCGCGGCACCGGAGCTGTCGGCAATCTGGAATCGCGTGTCGTTCGCGCTCCGTCAGGGCGGGCAGAAGCCGGCGTCTCTGCAGGCCGCGTGGAACGCGCATGGCGCGGACAGTTTCACTTTTGAACCTGTCGAGGCGCTCACCGACGAACAACTCGTCTTCGGCCGCGACCGCATGCTGAAAGAACGCCGCGCGCATTGGTGTGAAGCGCTGGGTGCGGAAGCGATTTAATTTTTTCACCATGGCCGGGCTTGACCCGGCCACCCAGCAGGCGCGTGTCTACGCGCCGCACATTAAGAGTCTTTTCGCTCGCTGACGCTCGCTAGCTGGGTGGCCGCCTCAAGGGCGGCCATGGTGAGGGGAGGGTTACGCTCGCTTCTTCGCGGCGTCGGCAAAACGTTCAAATAGATAGTGCGAATCCATTGGGCCCGGCGACGCCTCGGGGTGGTATTGCACGCTGAACACGTCCTTGCCTTCGACGCGCAGGCCGCAATTGGTACCGTCGAACAGAGAGACATGCGTCTGCTTTACACTCTTGGGCAGACTGTCGCTGTCCACCGTGAAGCCGTGGTTCATCGACACGATCTCGACCTTGCCGGTTTCCAGATCCTTCACCGGATGGTTCGCGCCGTGATGGCCTTGGGTCATCTTCTTCGTCTGTCCGCCGAGCGCGAGGCCGAGCATCTGATGGCCGAGGCAGATGCCGAACACCGGCACATTGGCGTCGATCAAGCCTTTGATCGTCGGGATCGCGTATGCGCCCGTCGCCGCCGGATCGCCGGGGCCGTTGGACAGCACAACGCCATGCGGCTTGTGCTTCATCACGTCTTCGACGGTCGCATTCGCGGGCACAACAGTGATATCCGCGCCGACGCCGGCGAGTTCGCGCAGGATGTTGCGCTTGACGCCATAGTCGATCACCACCGCACGGAATTGCGGCTTGTCCTGTGCCCCATAGCCATGGCCCAGCTGCCACGGTGTTTCCTGCCACTTGCTCGTCTGACGCGCGCTCACATCCTTCGCGAGATCGAGGCCTTCGAGACCGGAGAAGTCCTTCGCCACTTTCGTCATCGCCGCTGTGTCGCACGCGCCATGCGCGATCACGCCATGCGGCATGCCCTTCTCGCGGATGCGCGAGGCGAGCGCGCGCGTGTCGATGCCGCTGATCGCCGGAATGTTGTGACGCTTCAGCCAGCGGTCGAGTGTCGCGAGGTTGCGCCAGTTGGACGGATGCGTCGCATCCGCGCGCACGATGAGGCCGCGCACCGCCGGATTGATCGACTCGATATCTTCGTCGTTGGTGCCGACAATGCCGATATGCGGGAAGGTGAAGCACACGATCTGCCCGGCATAGGACGGATCGCTCAGCACTTCCTCATAACCCGTCATCGCGGTGTTGAAGCAGACCTCGCCCACCGCCTGCGCGTTCGCGCCGAACCCGTGCCCCTCGAAACAGGTTCCGTCCGCCAGAACCAGGGCAGCGCGCGAAAGTTCTGCCGCCGGAGACACGGCGGTTGGGGAATCGGTCTTGCTCATGGGAGGCCTCGAATTTGCCGAGGCATAGTCGCGGCGGCCGTGCCGGTCAAGGCTTGTCGCGGTGGCAGCCGGGGCTGTCCGGCGAAACTTTCAGGTCGGAGATGAAAAATCCGGCGCCACGTCGCTCCATTGCGAGTTTGAATGTTCCGGCTTCGTCGGTCTGCAGGCATACCAGCGTTCGCTCTCCACGCAGCCGCACAGAGGTATCCCCCATCATTCCGGCAGATATGTAATCGTGGTCAGTGTCGTCGTGATAAGTGCCGTCCATCACAGATGTCGCGAGTGCGATAACCTCCGGCGTGGCCAGATCGTCGGCGGGCTGGTGGCGCGCGGCGCGGGAGAGCAATTCGTCGACCGCATCCAGTTCCGGAATCACCGGTATCGCGCCGAGATCTTCGATCTGCTCCGGCCCGACGCGCAAGGTCCAGTTCATTTGCCGGCCGACGCACATCCCGCAGGAGAAAAACGACCGGTAATAGTCCGTCGAGCGAATGATGAGCTTGCCATCTTTGAAGTGCGTGCTCTGGTCCTCGATATTATATTCATAGCGCTTGACGAATTGCGGCTCGGCCGTGCTGCCGGTCCAGGTCCAGAAGCTGATCTGCGCGCCTACGGTTGTCTCGGCCATCTGGGCATAGGTGGCTTGGATATAGAAGCGCGGACGCCCCTGGGCGTCGTCCGGCAACCGTGCTGCATCGCCCTGGAGTGAGCAGCAGCGTCCCCAATCCTTCTCATCTCCAGCCTCGCGGCAGTTGCGTTGGGAGGCTTCAGCGGCCCAAGCGTCGAGAAGAGGAAAGATATTCCGCCCCGCACGCCCGCGAATCGACCACGCCGGTTTGAAATCCCCGTGGCTGCCGTCGATGATGAATTCCGTGCCGAACGTGCCGAGCGAGGCTGTGACGAGCAAAGTTCGCGGACTGAGCGAAATTGCCGAGAAATGGGTCTGTGCGGCATTGGGCGCCGCGTTCATCAGGAGGCCGGGCGTGGCGGCAGGATGCTCGTTCATATAAGCCGCCGCCCATTCGGCGAGCAGTTTCCAGGCACGGGTGAGCGCGCGTGTGCCCTCCGGTTTGCCGTCCAGCCAGTAATCGTCGGTATGCTTATCGACCTGCTCGGCGGCTGCGCGGTAGGCGGTTTCCAGGGTGGTCGTATCGGCGAGTGCCGGTCCACACCACGCAAAAACCAGAAGACTCAAGATCGTGCGCGTTACCCTCATTTCCGCCCCCAGAACCGAACCTGCGGATTCGGCGCGGCAATAACGGCCAAATGATAGCGAAACGCGCCGCTCTGGTTCTTTTTTGCCGCGCCGTGATATGGGATCGCTCCAGCATTGAAACCGGAGACCGGCCATGGGCCTGCGCGAGCAATTCAACGAGCAGATCAAGGAGGCGATGAAGGCGAAGGACGCCAAGCGCCTCTCGACCCTGCGCATGGTCACGGCGGCGCTGAAGGACCGCGACATCGCCGCGCGCACCGAAACCAGCCGCGAATTGCTTGGCGATGACGAAATTCTCACGCTGCTCGCCAAGATGATCAAGCAGCGCGAGGAATCGGCGGCCGCCTACGACACCGGCAACCGCCCGGAACTTGCCGCCGGCGAGCGCGAGGAGATCGACATCATCCGCTCCTTCATGCCCAAGCAGATGAGCCCGGAAGAAACGAAGGCTGCCGCGCAGGCCGTGGTCGCGGAAACCGGCGCCACCGCGATGAAGGACATGGGCAAGGTCATGGCCGTGATGAAGGAACGCTACGCCGGCCAGATGGATTTCGCGAAAGCGAGCGCGACGGTGAAGGATATTCTGAGCGGGAAGTAGGATGTCGTTGCCTTCGCCCGATCAGGTCTGGCCGATTTTTGTCGGTACCTGGGTCGTGCTTATTGTCGCGAGCTTTGTAATATTTTTCACACCACTATTCGGCGCGCCGTTGAAGAGTCGATTGTGGCCGATCTTTATCGTCGGCACGGGAATTCTGTTCGTTTCGTTTTGTTGGCTTATGGATCGGGGAAATACGCCGCTCCTCATTGTGCTCCCGATGATTTTGCTTATCAGCGTGGCCAACATTAGATCGGTTCGCTTTTGTCCCTCCTGCGGTGCATTTCAGCGGTCGAACTCATTTTTTTTCTTCGCCACTATTTTGCCAGAGCTGTGGTCACGATATGGCCAAGGCAGAAGATGATTTGAGGGACAGGGGCGCATGAACGTCATTTTGGCAGATGCCGACGCCGACATCCGCCGGGTTTATCCGGTGATGCGGGAGTTGCGGTCACACATCAAAAGCGAAGAGGAATTTCTTGAACGCGTGCGGCGGCAGCAGAAGCAATCCGGATGGTGCCTGATCTATGTCGAGGACAACGGCGTGCCGGTCGCGGCGGCCGGGTTTCGCATTTCGGAATGGCTGGCGTGGGGCAAGGCGCTTTATGTGGACGATCTGATCTGTCTCGAGACCCATCGCGGCAAGGGTTTTGCCGAGGCACTGATGGCGTGGATGGAAGACCTCGCGCGCAAGGAGGCGTGCCACGAATTCCATCTCGATTCCGGCACGCACCGCCTCGGCGCGCACCGGTTCTATCACCGCCTAAAACTCGCGATCACGAGTTTTCATTTTCAGAAGAGGGTCTAGCGTCGCCTTCCCTCTTCGTCATGGCCGGGCCTGTCCCGGCCATCCATTAACTCAAGCCATCGGCCTCTGGAAAATGGATGGCCGCCACGAGGGCGGCCATGACGAGTAGAGGGAGTGCGTAGAAAGTTACGCCGCGACCGCGCGGCTCATCGCTTCGCCCACCGCGTCGGCGAGGGCTTCGATGGTGGCGATTTCCTGCACGGTGAAATTGCGGTGCTCGCGCCAATAGGCGCCGATGGCGGCGACCGGGACTTCGGTGCGCACCGGCACCATCACCAGGCTTTTCACAAACGTCTTGCGATAGGCGTCATGCGGGATGCGGTCATCGGCGTAGATGTCCTTCAAGACGACGGTCCGGCTGTTCAGCATCGCCCAGCCGGAGATGCAGTTTTCCATCGGGAACCGCTGACCCTTCCACAGGGGCGAGATCGCGTCTTCCTCGACATAGTGGCATTTGTCGCCATCGCGCAGGACGAAGGTCACGCCGTCGGCGGAACACACCGCCCGCGCCGTCGCGCGCACGACGTCGATCAGCGAATCGAGCGTTTCCGCCACCGCGATACGATCCTTGGCGGCTTCCAGAAGCCGCCAGCGCACGTCCAACGGCCGGATGCGAAGGATATTGTCTCTCATGCCCGTTCAGCCCTTAGCCCACCAAAATACAATCAGTGGTTTAACAAGAAGGAAAAATCGCGTCCGCCACAACCGGACAAGAGGATTCACAGATGAATTGCCTTATGCATCCCACAATGCGCCACGATTGCGCGTAGACTGGTTCCATGCGCTACACCCCCAACCTTCTCGAGGAAGTGCTCCGGCGGATCGACATCGTCCAGCTGGTGGGCAAGCGCGTGAAGCTCACACGCCGCGGCCAGCAGTTCTGGGGCTGTTGTCCGTTCCACAAGGAGAAGTCTCCGAGCTTCAAGGTGGAGAATGCGCGGCGCACTTATAAATGCTTCGGCTGCGGCAAGGGCGGCGATGCGTTCAAATGGTTGATGGAGACTGAAGGTTTATCATTCCCCGAGTCCGTGGAACGGTTGGCCAATGAAGCCGGTGTGGAACTTCCCAAATGGTCGGCGGAAGACGAGGCGCGCGAGGAAAAGAAAAAGTCGCTGTACGACGTCGTCGAGGCGGCCTGTGTCTTTTTCGAACAGCAACTGCGTGAGCCCGGCGGGCGTGCGGCGCGCGACTATCTGAATTCGCGCGGTCTCGGTGGCGATGCGGCGAAGCAGTTCCGGCTCGGCTATTCGCCGGCGGGCAGCAACGCGCTCATCGAACATCTGAAGACCAAGAACATCACCATGGACGATGTGATTGAGGCTGGCCTGGCGCGGTCGTCGGATGAGAACCGCGGCGCGCGCGACTTCTTCTTCAATCGCGTGATGTTTCCGATCTCCGATGCGCGCGGGCGCATCATCGCGTTCGGTGCGCGCGCGCTCGAGGCCGACGCAAAACCCAAATACATCAACACGGGAGAGACCTCGCTCTTTTCTAAGGGCCATCTGCTCTACAATTTCGCGACCGCGCGTCCTGCCGCGATCAAGGCGCAGAACATCGTCGTCGCCGAAGGCTATATGGATGTGATCGCGCTGGTGCGCGCGGGCTTCGACTATGCCGTCGCGCCACTCGGCACCGCGCTGACCGAAGACCAGCTGATGCTGCTCTGGCGCACCGCGCCGGAACCGACGCTGGCGTTCGACGGCGACGAGGCAGGCCTGCGCGCCGCGCATCGTGCTGCGCGTCTTTCGCTTCCGCTGTTGCGTCCGGGTTATTCGCTGCGCTTTGTGTTCCTGCCGTCCGGCGAAGATCCGGACAGTCTCATTGCGAGACAGGGTGCGGCCGCGATGCGCAAACTGCTCGATGAAGCCTTGCCGCTGTCGAAGGTGCTGTGGCGTGCGGAGACGGAAGGCAAAGACTTCTCGACTCCCGAACGCCGCGCCGGTCTGGAGCGCACGCTCGGCGAGATCGTCTCGCTGATCGGCGACACGACCATCGCCGATTACTACAAGCGTGACTTCGACCAGCTCGTCTTCGACAATTTCAAGCGCCGACCCGCCGCACCGCCGCGCACGGCGTCCCGCAACGACCGCAACCAGTGGCGCGGGCGGGACAATCGCGGCGGCCGGTTCCCCCAGCCCGCCGAGGGGGTATCCGCGGCGCTCAAGGCCAGCCTGCTCGCCCGTTCCGGCAAGGCGGCCGCCCGCCAGATGAAAGAGGCCGAGATCGCCGAATTGGTGCTCAAAGACCCCGAAATCGTCGAAAAACACGGCGAAATCCTCGCAGAATTGTCCTTTTCCGATCGTTCGCTTGACACCTTGCGCCACGAACTTTTAAACCTCGCCGCCTCCGGCTTCCGGCTTGAAAATCCGGGGCTTGAGAACCATCTCGTCCGTAAGGGAATGGCCGATCTCCTCGCACGTTTGGGGGCCGATAGGCGTTCTGACTCTACGGAAGCTTCTTCTGGGGGGTCCGATGCCGAGGAATATGAGGCCCGTTTCCTCCGTGCCGCCGCCCAGCTTCGGGACATGGCGGAACTGGAACCAGAGCGGCAGCGTGCTGCCGAGCGGCTCAAAGCCGATGCAAGCGAGGAAAGCTGGGCGGAATACCGCCGGCTTCGCGGCTTGCCCAACGAATGAGGCACTTGCCTCCCTATAGGTAGAGACAGTTGCGTGCGCGGGTTCCCCGTCCACGCTTTTGGGAAGATTTACGTGGCGACCAAGGCAAAAGACACCAAGAAGACCGCAGCAAAGACCAAGGCCCCGGTGAAAAAGCCGGTTCCGGTCAAGGCGGCCTCGACCAAGAAGCCGGCGGCGAAGAGCAAGCCGGCGCCGAAGGCGGCTGCCAAGCCCGCCGCAAAGCCCGCGGCCAAGGTGACGGCGAAAGCGCCGGCCAAGGCTGCCGCCGCGACGCCCGCCAAGACCAAGGTCGATCCCAAGGCCGCGAAGGGCAAAGCCGCCGAGGCCGTCGTCCTGAAGAAGACCGCGCCTGCGCCGATCCCGGTGAAGACCGGCGTGAAGATTCCGCCGAAGAAGCCCGGCGAGAGTGAATCGCCCGGCGATGCGGACAGCCCGCTGCTGGATATGTCCGATGTTGGCGTGCGCAAGATGATCACACGCGCGAAGGCCCGCGGCTACGTCACCTATGACGAGCTGAACAAGGTTCTGCCGTCGGAGAAGACGTCGTCCGAGCAGATCGAAGACACGATGTCGATGCTCAGCGAAATGGGCATCAACGTCATCGAGTCCGAAGAGCAGGAAGAAGGCGCCGAGGGCGAGAACCTTCCCGCGACCGCCGAAGGCAAGGAAGTCGCCACCACCACCGGCAAGGCGGCCGAAACCTATGACCGCACCGACGATCCGGTGCGCATGTATCTGCGCGAGATGGGTAGCGTCGAGCTGCTGTCGCGCGAAGGCGAAATCGCAATCGCCAAACGCATCGAGGCCGGCCGCGAGCTGATGATCGGCGCGCTGTGCGAGAGCCCGCTGACGTTCGAAGCGCTCACGGTTTGGCGCGACGAGTTGAACGAAGGCAAAGTCCTTCTGCGCGACATCATCGATCTGGAAGCGACCTATG
>Ga0335075_10003236_pt1 | contig 25875 bp, 24 predicted proteins | sample Lox_Sample_24_FD_206723 | JGI IMG/M metagenome (GOLD analysis project Ga0335075, IMG submission 206723) | Soil microbial communities from Loxahatchee National Wildlife Refuge, Florida, United States - Lox_Sample_2.4 | ecosystem: Environmental > Terrestrial > Soil > Wetlands | place: USA...
CGCTCAAGGGGAATATCTGCCGCTGCACCGGCTACGGGTCGATCCGCGAGGCCATCGATCAAAAGCCAAGAACGACTATCCCGAACGGACCGTGCCCTTCGCCTCCCCAGGACACGTCTCCTTCTTCCCCCCCCCCCCCCCCCCCATACCCCCCCCCCAACCAACCACACCCACACCCACCCCCCCCCCCCCCACCCCCCCCGCACTCCAAAAAAGGAAAGCCCGCCTGTCCGGTGAGAGAAATAAAAAGGGCCGCTGTTCGCGGCCCCGATGGAACGGATGAGGCTTAAGTCGTCGCTCAACGACGGAGGCGTCGGGCGGGACGGCGATGAAGTCTCGCCATTCTGCCGCGATGGGGACGTTGGACATGGTGGCGGCGCCGATGCCGGCTCATATTCGCGCGCCTGCCGCGCTGGAATCCCATCTTCCCTCTCCGGACGCGGCGGACAGCGGAAGTGCGTTGGCTGAAGCCCGCCATCGCCGGGGGGACAGCGGTCAACGCCGATAGCCCTACGACCAAACCCACTACCAATGCGCGCATGGAAGGAAATCCTCTGGCGTGCTCTCGGGCCCGATAAGAGTGACAACCACAGTTGTTGGACCTGGTTGGCACGCGAGAAGAGACAGAGCAAATAAAGTGCCGGAAAAAGGTAGTAGAGCTGTCTCCAGATGTTCCCTCCGCGTGGAACTTCAGCATGCCGCCCTCCGGTAGAGCTGGTTTAGCGGCTCGGAAGGCTCGCGAAAGATCCGGGACATCGTCCAGGTCAATAGGGCCAGAATAATCAACCCGCTCGGGTCTACTCCGATGGGTATGCCGAAGACGCGGAACAGACGCCAGCGCGTGCCGAACATGAATCACCTCCTCGGCCATTATTGCAAAGCGGCGCCGAGTAGGAAACCCCGCAAGCATGGGCGATCGTCCCTTCCTCAGCCGGACGGCGGTGGAAATTTCTGCACGATCGTCCGCAATGCCGCTGCTCCGCGTTGCAGCATCTCCGGCGAAGGCACAGGTAGCTGGAGTACCGGCCGGCCCTGCGTATCGGTCGTCAGGAAGGACGCCAGCACGGACATCTCATCGCCGTTCGCCTCCGCCGGCGGCCGCTCGGTGCTCGGGGCGCCCCGCTCGCCCAGGAGCGCCGCGAGCGCTTCTAGCAGCTGAACCCCGGCCTGGATCACGGCCTGCCGTGGATCATCGCCCTGTTCGCTCGCAGCCGGCGTCGTCGGTGGCTCCGCCGACTTTCCTTCGCCGACCAGCTCGCGCACCGTTTCCAGAAACGCCTGTTGGCCAAGCGTGTCGAAACGGACCTCGTCGCTGGTGCCCGTGAAAATCTCCGTGAACAGCGAGCGTTTGACGGCCAGCGTCCGCAGCACGCGCTCCTCGATGCTGTCGCGCATCACCAGGTTGAACACCTGCACCGGCCGATGCTGCCCCATGCGATGCACCCGGGCGATGCGCTGCTCCAGCACCGCCGGGTTCCACGGCACTTCCAGATTGATGACCGTGTCCGCCGCCTGCAAGTTCAGGCCAGTGCCGCCGGCATCGGTGCTGAGAAACACACGGCAATCCTCCTCGTCGCGGAAGCGCTCCAGCAAGCCTCGCCGCTCCTTGCCGGGAATGCCGCCGTGCAGCACGGCATGGCCGACGCCGAGCTTCTCGACCACCTCCGCCGCCAGCCGCAGCATCATCTCCCACTGGCTGAAAACAACGATCTTGTGCGGTCCTGAAAAGAGCAAACCTCGCAGCAGCTCCTCCAGCTCCTCCAGCTTCGGCGATACCTTTGTCTGTTTGTCGAGCAGGAACGTGCTGTCGCAGAGCATGCGTAGGTTGGTGATGCTGGCGAGAATACGGCGGCGGTCGATCTCGCTGAGATATTTCTTTTGCAGCAGCCGCGCCAGCGTGTGGCCGTGCTCGGCATAGGGGCCGCGCTGGGCCTCGGCCATCTCGACATACACCGTGGTATCGGTGCGTGCCGGCAGCTGCGATAGCACTTCTGCCCGTGTCCGCCGCAACAAAATCGGCGCCAGCTTGTCGCGGATCTTGTCGAGATTGCGATAGCCGAGCAGCTTGCCGTTCTCGTCGAGCACGCGATGATCGTGCAAGAACTGAAAAGCGGGACCGAGGCGGCGATCATCGACGAACTGCACGATGCTGTACAGCTCTTCGAGCTTGTTTTCCAGCGGCGTGCCGGTCAGCACGACGGCATAGCGGCTGCGCAGCCGCTTGACCGCCCGCGTCGTTTTTGCCTCCCAGTTCTTGATTCGCTGCGCCTCATCGAGCACGATCACGTCCGGCTGCCAGGCATTCAGCTCGTCGAGATCGCGCACGGCGATTTCGTAATTGATGAGGCGATAAAACGTCGGCTGACGATACTGGCAGCGGCGCACCGGCGCAGCACCGTCGATGACCTGCACATCGCGTCCGGTGTACTTGCGAATCTCCGTCTCCCACTGATATTTCACCGACGCCGGGGCCACCACCAGCACGCGCTCGATGCCACGCTCGCGTACCAACAGCTCAACGGCCGCCAACGTCTGCACGGTCTTGCCCAGTCCCATGTCGTCACCGAGAATGCTGCGGCCACGACACGCCAGAAACAGCGCTCCGTGCATCTGATACGGATAAAGCGGGACGCGCAGCAAATCGTGCAGCGCCTCCGGCGAATCGCCCGCTTCCAGCTCGCCGAGCAATTCGCGTTCGCGCTGGGCCATCTCGCGACGCTCAATCTCGCGCTCCATGAACTCCATGACGTCGGAGAAGATCGTCACCTGCTCCGGCACGCCCTCGGCCAATTCGATGAGCTTCTGATAAGCGTCGCCGCCCTTCCACAAGCCGCGCGGATCGAAAAACGCCTCGGCCAGCGCATGCAGCGGATCGGAATGACGCGGCGGCAAATGCAATCCAACCCGCAATTGTTCTCCGTAATGGAGATAAATCTCCGGATGCGTGACAGCGGCCTTACGGCGGCGCAGCTGCGGCGGCGTCTCCTCGCGCAGCGACGCCAGCACCGCCTCGATGTGCTTGCAAGTACCCAGCGTGTTCGTGCGGAAATCCGGACATTCGCAGGTGTTGTCGCCGACGTCGAAGCCGCGAATGCTGACGCGATACTGGCCGCCGGTCGTCGGATTGCTGATCTGATAATCGCTGAAGACGCGATTGCGGCCGAGGTTCTGAATGCGAAATTGCCCCTCGGCGGCACGGCGGCGGCGAATATCAATCTGTTCCTCGCGCAACATGCCGTGTCCTTGCCTTGATCTGGAGTGGTGCAAAAACCATGCTCAATCCATCATGAAGTGACCAGGACGATCGTATGGGTTCCGCCCGGCAATCAAGTCTTCAAACCAAGCTATCATTCTTCGCATGGCGTCCCGAATGTTGCGGCGGTAGAAGAACACGTCCAAATTCATCCACGTTCCACCAATCTGCAAGTTTTCCGACTTTCGCTGGCCGACTTTGAGTCCCGCGCGGCGCGCGGCGTCGGTCGCCGCACGAGCAAACTCCTCGAATGCCAGCTGATCGCGTTTCAGGAGTTCTTGGAGGGCTGGCGCCTGAATCTGTCGCATCCGGGCTACTGCATCGCGGCGTACAAAGTGATCGGTTTCGAGCAGTTTGGCCCATTCCGCAAGGTTGGTCGCATCGAGCATCTGTATCGCGTAATTCCATTCCCCGTGCGTGCCGTCGGTGGCCAGCAAGGCCCGCGCCGCATCCTGATCGTCCGGGGACCGAGGTGCATCAGGCGAGTAATCTCCCTGCGTTTCGCGGAAGAAGGAATCGGCGGATTCCCCCGCATCGAGAGCCATGAGCATAGCCTTGGCGAACGAATCCAGGTCCCGATAGAGCAATCGACTCTCGTCATCGTGAGGAAGATGTACGATGCGGAACGCTAACGGAGCACGCACGGTCACCGCGAGGTAATTCGATTGATGATCGTCGAGGATCGGCACGAAGCCGCGCTCAATCAGCTCGTCCCCCCAGGATCCATCGTCGATCCACTGTAGGATTTCCGCGGGGCTGGGGACATGGGCGTCAAGCGTCTCGAAAGCGATAGCTTTTCCCGTGCACCAGAGTCGGCTTAGGGGTCGGGGAATTGGCGTCCCGATACGTTCGCTTATGGCATCGAGAGAAGACTGGGACGCGCGTCTGCCGCGATTAACCTCCGCACGCGAAAGCAAATTGTCTACGAAATCGGCCATGACGACCTCTCCCCTGCGGCCGCTCGCGGCTTGGTGCGGCAACCGTCATGCAATCACCGTATCGCCGCACTGGGCGCGCCAGCGCAGCCAGTCAAGGCGTTTGCCGCCGCCTTTGCCGGATTAGCGACGCGGAAATCAACGCTTCGGCGATTTGCCGAACTTCGGCGGCTCACCATTGGTCGCGTGGCCTGTCAGCGTCTAGTTCGCCATCGGAACTTGGCGCTTGGATGCTCCCGATCTGCGCGCGCGCCGAAAGTAGCCATCGCTCGCAGCTCTTCTCCTTGGCCTTCTCCTCCAATTGTCGCAGCACTTCGTCGTAACTCAGCCTGCCTTCGGCTGCGGCTTCCATGTCCAGAACGACATTGTGAAACAGATCGGCGAGATGGAAGACGAGTTTGTTTTTCTGCTCGTGTCCCTGCGCCCGGATCTCGATCAGAGCGCGGAACAGCAACCGGTGGACAAGCTCAAGGGCACTCTTATCAGTTGTTTGCATGGTTACTCCGTTTAAGGAAGGTCAGGGAACATGGACATATCGGGAGTGTACGGAGCTACGGGCACTTCCGTATCGGGCGTGATGCTGCTGTTGGGGTTGGCGGTTCTCCGCAGCAGCTCGTGGGCGCGTCCGTTGCCATCGACAAGGGTTCCGTTGTGCGTGTTCTCAGTTAGGAAGTCGCCTTTGGCCGGATTGCGTACCGAGTCAAGGAGTTCCGCGTCCGTGAGTCGCTGAAGCCCCGGCCGAGGCGAGCTGTGGGCACTACCTTGCATCGGCCTCAAGTTCTTGACTTTCACTTCGCGCATCGTTCGCCAAGGACTCTGTAGTTTTTTGTCATCAAGCAATCACCGTGTCGCCGCACTGGGCGCGCCAGCGCAGCCAGTGATCGGCAAGCACCAGCGCCATCATTGCCTCGCCCATCGGCACGAAGCGCGGCAACAGGCACGGATCGTGCCGGCCGCGCGTGGCGATCTCCGTCGGCTCGCCTTCGCGCGTCACGGTCGGTTGCGGCCGCGACAGACTGCTGGTCGGCTTGACCGCAACGCGGCAGACGATCGGCTCGCCGCTGCTGATGCCGCCCAACATACCGCCATGTCGATTCGTCGAGGTGCCGATGTGTTCATCCTTGCGAACGAAGATGTCGTTGTTGGCGCTGCCGCGCGCCGTGGCCACGGCGAAGCCGGCGCCATACTCGAAGGCCGTCACCGCCGGCAGCGATAACAGCGCCTTGGCGAGATCGGCCTTGAGCTTGTCGAAGACAGGTTCACCCAGGCCCGGCGGCACACCGACGGCGACCAGCTCGCTCACGCCGCCGATGGAATCCTGGTCCTTGCGCACTTCCTCGATCAGCTCGATCATCCGCGCGGCGGCCTCGGCGTCGGGACAGCGCACCGGCGTCGCCTCGACCTGATCCAGCGTCACTGCGGCCGGATCGGGGACATTGGCGATCACGTCGCCGACCTGCTTAACATAGCCGAGAATGCGCATGCCCTTGCGTCCCAGCAATTTCTTGGCGACGGCCCCGGCGGCGACGCGGCAGATGGTTTCGCGCGCGCTGGAGCGGCCGCCGCCGCGATAGTCGCGCAGGCCATATTTGGCGTCGAACGTGAAGTCAGCGTGTCCCGGACGATATTTGTCCTTGATGTCGCTGTAATCCTGGCTGCGCTGATCGGTGTTGCGAAACAGGATCGTGATCGATGTACCGTCAGTCAGCCCGTCGAAGACGCCGGACCAGATTTCCGGCACGTCCTCTTCCTTGCGCTGCGTGACAAGCTTCGACTGTCCCGGCCGGCGCCGGCGTAGGTCGGGCAGCAGATCGTCCTCGCAGAGCAGCAGTCCGGGCGGACAGCCGTCGATGATGACGGCGTAACCGGGACCGTGGCTGACGCCGCCGGTCGTTATGCGAAACAGTTGTCCAAAAGAATTTCCAGCCATAGCATCATTCTAGCGTCCGCGCGAACCATTTTGAACCGTAAGGAGAACCGCGTCCATGAACCTCTATCCCCTCCTCGGCGTGCTGCTGGTTTTCGCGGCGGACGGCACGCGCTACGGCATCGCTCCCGATCTCAAGACGTATCCCCAGGGCACGGCCAAAGAGACGCTGGCTTCCGTTATCAAGGCGGTCGAGGCAAAACGAATCGATTACGTCGTCGCCCGGCTCGCCGATCCAACCTTTGTGGACGATCGCGTCAAGCGCCTTTACGGCGGCCGCTTCGAGCAGCAGGTTGAGGACACCCGCGCCCGCCTCGATCCGCTGACGATCAAGCGGCTGCAACGCTTCCTCAAGGACGGCGATTGGCAGGAAGAGAAGAATCGCGTTACCGTGCGTCTGAAAGACGACAAGCGATGCCTGTATTTCAAAAAAGGCAATGGCCGCTGGTTCATGGAACATGCCAGTAAGGCAAACGATTAGCGACGCTTCGCAGAAGCGTTGCGGGCTTCGACGCTTCTGCGAAGCGTCGCTAACCCTTATGACAGGAAACCATCATGCTGGAACCTTTGATCGATCTGCGCAGCGACACCGTGACTCGGCCGACGCCCGGTATGCGTGCGGCCATGCAAGCCGCCGAGGTCGGCGATGATGTCTTTCACGAAGATCCCACCGTCATTCGCCTGGAAGAGCGAGTCGCCGAATTGTTCGGCAAGGAAGCGGCCCTGTTCGTGCCGTCGGGGACCATGTCGAACCAGATTTGCGTCAAGGCACATACGCAGCCCGGTGACGAATTGCTGTGCGATGTCAACTGTCACATTTACAACTACGAGGCAGGCGGCCCGGCCATTCTCAGCGGCGTTACCTGCCATACGCTCGACGGCGATTACGGCATCCTCGACGTGACGCAGCTGGAGGACCGAGTTCGCCCCGACGACGATCATCAGGTACGGACGCGGCTGGTGTGTCTGGAAAACACGCACAACCGCGGCGGGGGGCGCATCTATCCCTTCGAGAAGATTCAGGCTATCCACACCTGGACGCGCCAACATGGTTTGATTCTGCATCTGGATGGAGCGCGGCTATGGAATGCCATCGTCGCCACCGGGATTGCGGCGAAGCAGTGGGGCGAGCTATTCGCATCTGTGTCGGTGTGTTTCAGCAAGGGTTTGGGTGCGCCGGTCGGCTCGGCACTGGTCGGGCCGCGTGCGTTCGTGACCCGCGCACGTCGCATTCGCAAATTGTTCGGCGGCGGCATGCGTCAGGCCGGCGTGCTGGCGGCGGCGGCGCTGTACGCGCTCGATCATCATGTCGAACGCCTGGCCGAGGACCATCGCAACGCGCAGGTGATCGCGAAAGCCATCGCCGACACGCCGGGAATGCGTCTGCTGCCGCCGGAAGTGGAGACGAATTTGATTTGGTTCCGCGTCGAGCGTGATCTGGGCACGGCGAAGGAGGTGGCGACGGCGTTGAAGGAGCGCGGCGTGCTGGTTCACGCGTCGGGACCACAGACGTTACGCGCTTGCACGCATCTTGATGTATCGGCGGCGCAGGCGGAACGCGCCGCCGACGTGTTCCGCCGCACCGCGAAGCACTTGACGGCAGTGTGAGCCGCTTGCGGCTTAGCGTCTCGCGCTAAGCCGCAAGCGGCTCGTCCCTTAATTCACCCACGGCGTCGCCGGCGGCGGGATCTTCTTGATGAAATGGGAGAGCGGCTCGCTCGATGTTGGATACAGGATAAGAGCCGTGACATATTCGTTACTGCCGGGCTTCTGGAAGAAATGGACGCGGCCTTTTACCTCGACCCATTGGTTGCGATACGTGTCCGGATCGACTTTCTCCGACGATTGCGGATCGACCATGATGACAGCATTGAGCGGGATCGCATCGGCTGCGCAGCAAGCGATCTTGAAGCGCCGCAGGGTGAAGCGTTTGGGATCGTTGCCGAGATACTGGCCGGTCAGTGTGATAGTCTTGCCTTCATAATAATCGCGGCTCTCCGGAGTCAACGACGCTTGTTGCAGCTCGGTGAAGCCAACCGTCGCCGTGCCGGTCGAACGCAACGCATCCGGCGCCTTGAAATCCGCCAGATTCAAATTGCCTCCTGCATCCGCGGAAAAGCCCTGGTTAGGCAAATTCAGGAAATACAGCACCACCGGCAACAGTAACACCACATAGCGCCACGGCGCCCAGCCGTGCTCATGGTCGTGATCGTGGCCGTGGTCATGTCCGTGGTGGTGGTGTTCATGATCGTGATCGTGATCGTGGTGATGATGGACCGGCATGGACGGCGCCGGCGAAGCGGCGGCGGTGCTGTAGCCGGTCGTCTGGGCTGCGGTCTGGATGCCGGGGTCGTGGCCGTGATCGTGATCGCAATGGCCGTGATCGTGACCGCAGTGCTCGTGGTCGTGTGTGTGGTCCGGTACGGTGATCGGCTCATCGACGGATTGCCAGACGGCCATGGCGCGCAGGACCACCAGCACCAACAGGGTGATGCCGCCCAACAACACCCAGAGATAAAATTTCGGATGCAGCATCAGAGCGATCTTGCCGCTCCACCACAGCATGACAGCCACGCCCCCCAGCGCACCGCATACGGCGATGGTGAAGAGTTGATTCAGATAGTAGGCGCTGCGGTCGCCGTGCGAATGATCGTGAGCCATGAGACCAACCTCCTGGACTTACGGGGCCAGCGATGCGGATTGCGCGCTTGCCGCCTTTGGTTTGGGAGCGGGCGCCGACATGAATTGCGGGGCGTAACACTCCCACAGCACATGCGTCACGTAAGAATACACCAGAACCTGGACGGTGACGCTCAGGAAAATCGTGTAAATCAAGCGCGGCCGAAAGACGCGTGTGTACATCAGGTACAGCTTGATGTCGAGCATGGGACCGAGCACGAGGAAGGCGAGCTTGGCGGCCGGCCGCAGCGTGACGAAGCTGGCGGCGACGAAAGCATCGGCCTCGCTGCACAGGCACAACACCACGGCCATCAGCATCATCAGACCGATCGACAGCACAGCATGGCTGCGCGACAGGTCGGAGATCATCTCCTGCGTGACCATCTGCCGCGTGAGAGCTGCCAGAAGCGCTCCCAGGATGAGGAAAACGGTGATGTCGATGAAGTCATGCAGGGCCGTCTCGGAGATGTTGCTGAGGCGCTGCCACGCCGAGCGTTTTACGTCCGACTCATCGGCATCCTCCTCGGAATCCACCTTGCTCGGAATGGCCAGCGGCATGAGCAGCTTGCTGCCGTACTTCTGATACTGCCACTCCACGATGTGCGCGGTGACGACCGAGACGAGAAACCCCAGCCCGACACGCATGCCCGTCATCCACCAGGCGCCCATCTGATACGCCAGTGCGCCGCCGGGTTCACGAGCGTCTTCCATTCCGGAAAAGGCGACGAAGGTACTGAGCATGACGACGACATTGATGATCGGCCCGGCCAGCAGATAAGCGACGCAGCAGCTGAGCGGCAGTCCCTTGCGGATGAGCCGGCGCATCACCGGAATGATGCCGCACTCGCACATGGGGAAAATCAGGCCGAGCAATGCGCCGATGACGATGGCCAGTGTTCGGCTGCGCGGCAGAAAACGCGTGATGAGACGCTGCGGCAGCATCTCCTCCAGGATGCCTGCAATGACGGCGCCGAGAATGATGAACGGCAGCGCCTCGTAGAGGATGCTGGTGAACGTGAGGATGAAGTTTTCGACTTTTAGGATATAGGGATTATCCACGGCTCTCGCATGGTTGGGGGTTGCTCGTTGCGGCGTTCCACCGCCGATCCCACGTTGCTAATACGCACGGAGAAGGCTCACGGTTCGCATGGGCCAGACAGGGCAAGGCGGTGAAGGATATTGTCGGACAGAACCGCTGCCGTTGCAAGAGCGGTCCACGAGACGCCGCGCCGAAGAAAATGACATTTCGCCAAAAAACGCGCTTGCCGAACCGCCCGCCATACGGAAAAGTAAGATAATCCGGCTGCGACGTTCGGCTCCCACCCGCTAGGCTCAGGTGATTCGCATGAAGATGTTATCGCGCCTCCCTCGCCTTCCCGCTTTCCCACGGCATGGAATGATCCTTTCCCTGTCCGTACTGGCCCTGCTCGTCCTGTTGCTGCTCAGCGATCGAAACGATTCTCCGGCGGAGGCTCCGAAGCCCTTCCAGCCGCCGCCGACCGAGTTCGAGTGCCGCTGGACCGACACGCCCATCAAGCTCGACGGCAAGGCCGACGACGCCGCCTGGAAACACGCGCAGGTCATCGATCATTTCTATCTGCCTTGGCTGGGCGCCAAGGCCCGCGCCGCTCGCACGGCGACGAAGGCGCGTCTCTTGTGGGACCGCGAATATCTCTATTTCTTCGCCGACATGGAGGACGCCGACCTCTACGCCGATGTCAAGGCGCATGACGGGCAGACGTGGGACAACGACGTTTTCGAGCTGTTTTTCAAGCCCGCCGCCGACAAGCCGGGCTATTACGAGCTCCAGGTCAACGCGGCGGGGACGATCATGGATATGTTTCTGCCGCGCCGCGGGGCCGGCGGATTTCAGCGCTTCAAGAGCGACGGCGATTTCCACATCGATGCCAAAGTGCGGCTGCGCGGCACGCTGAACCATTGGCAGGACAAAGATCAAGGCTGGGCGGTCGAGGGCCGGATTCCCTGGCGTGATTTCCTGCGTACCGGCGGCCGGCCCGACATCGGGGAACGCTGGAAATTCGCCCTGTGTCGCTATGACTACTCCGTCGAGTTCGAGGGACCGGAGCTGTCCACCTGCGCTCCCTTGAAATCGCTGCTGCGTCCCGATTTTCATCATCACGAAGATTACGCCACCCTGCGTTTCGTCGGCTCCCCGGCGAAAAGCACGGCCAAACCTCACGGCATCGAAAAGCGCGTTGCGTTGACGACCTCGCGCGTCGTCGGCTCGCCGGAGCCGCCGCCGCCCTATCGCGTCCAGCGCGTCTATCCGAACCTCAAGATCAACTTCCCCGTCGCAGTCGTCCGCCAGCCGGGCAGCGATCGCCTGCTGTTCATCACCCAGGGCTCGCCCTACGCGCCGACGACCATCCGGCGTATGAAGGACGATCCGAAGACTAGCGCATCTGAAAAACTGCTCTCATATGACGGCGTCGCCTACGACATCAGCTTTCATCCAAATTTTCTGAAGAATGGATATGTCTATGTCGGCATGAACGGTCCTTCCTCCGCCCCGTCTACAGCGAAGAAGACGCGCGTTCTCCGCTATACGATGGAACGTAAGTCGCCGTACCGCCTCAATCCGAAATCGGAAACGCTCATCATCGAATGGCCGTCCGACGGCCACAACGGAGGCGCTCTGGCGTTCGGCAAGGACGGTATGCTCTACGTCACTTCCGGCGACGGCACCTCCGACTCGGACACCCACATCGTCGGCCAGGATCTCAGCAAGCTGACGGCCAAGGTGCTGCGCCTCGACGTGGACCATTCCGACCCCGGCAAGCCGTACTCCGTGCCGAAGGACAATCCGTTCGTCGACCGGAAGAACGTCCGGCCGGAAACGTGGGCATACGGTTTGCGCAATCCCTGGCGCATCACCGTGGACGAGAAAACCGGGCACATCTGGGTCGGCAACAACGGACAAGATCTCTGGGAGCAGGTTTTCTTTATCGAGAAGGGCGCCAATTACGGCTGGAGCGTGATGGAAGGCAGCCACCCATTTTACCTCAACCGCAAGGCGGGGCCGACGCCGTTCAGCAAGCCGGCTGCCGAGCATCCGCACTCGGAGGCGCGCTCGCTGACCGGCGGCATCGTCTACTACGGGGCGAAGCACCCGGAATTGCAGGGCGCTTACCTCTATGGCGATTACTCGACGGGCAAGATCTGGGGCGTTCGGCACGACGGTAAGCGTGTCACCTGGCACAAGGAGCTGGCCCGTACGCGCCTGCAAATCACGGATTTCGGCGTGGATTCGCACGGCGAAATCCTCATCGCCGACCATCACGGCCAAAACAAGGGCGGCTTTTACACTCTCGAAGCGACGCCCAAGGATCTATCCCCCTCGACGTTCCCGCACAAGCTGAGCGAAAGCGGTCTTTTCCTGTCCGTGAAGGGACACAAGATGCAACCTGCTCTGGTGTCCTATTCCGTCAATGCGCCGCTGTGGTCCGACGGTGCCTACAAGGAGCGCTGGATCGCCCTGCCGGGCGCCGATTCGCACATCGATTTCACCAGCTGGCGCGGCTGGAAATTCCCCGATAAAACCGTGCTCGTGAAATCGTTCGCCCTGGAGATGGAGGAAGGCAATCCTGCCTCGCGCCGCTGGATCGAGACACGCTTTCTGACCAACCAGCAGGGCGAGTGGTTCGGATACTCCTACCAGTGGAACGACGAGCAAACCGACGGCGTGCTGGTGGACGACAAGGGACAGGACCGCGAGTTTTCGATCCGCGTCAAGTCCGGCGGCGCTCGCAAGCAGAAGTGGCACTATCCCAGCCGCACCGAGTGCATGGTCTGCCACAGCCGCGCCGCCAACTTCGTGCTCGGCCTGACCGAATTGCAGATGAACAAGGAGCACGATTACAACGGCGTCCGCGACAATCAGCTGCGCGTTCTGGAGCACCTGGGCATGCTCCGCGTCAACTGGATGGAAGAGACGAAAAACGCCCTCCGCCGCGAAGCACAAGCAAAAGGCATGTCCGAGAAACAGATCAACCAGCATCTCGGCAAATTGACGGCGACGCGCTTGCAGCGCGAGCCGGTGGTGTCATCCCTGCTGACGTTCCCGCCGGAGAAGTATCGCCGCCTGGTCGATCCCTACGATCGCAAGCAGGACGTGAATCTGCGGGCGCGTTCGTACCTGCACGCCAACTGCGCTCAGTGCCACGTCGAGGCCGGCGGCGGCAACGCTCAGATGGAGCTGGAGCTCACCACGGAGCTTGGCAAGATGCGACTCATCGATGTCAAGCCGGTACACGATACATTCGGTCTGCCGGATGCGCGGCTGGTGGCGTCGGGGCATCCGGAACGTTCGGTGCTGCTGCGACGCATCAGCCATCGCGACGCCGGACATATGCCGCCGCTGGCCACGTCCCTCGTCGATCGCGAGGCCGTGCGGATGATGCACGACTGGATCAAGCAGCTGAAAGATTAGCGACGCTCTTCTCGTTCCCAGGCTCCCAAGAAATTGCAAAGGTGAGCGTAAGTCCTGTTGTGTCAAGGCGGTCGCGAGCGCAAGCCCTTGCAGCGCCGAAACTTCGGGGCTCGGCCTCAGCCGTGGGCCGCCACTGCTGAGAAAACCGTTACACACAAGCACTTACGGCCACCTTTTTGCAATATCTTGTCCACCGCCTGACAACGAGAATCACTCTTTTTTCGGCGGCGGCGAGGAGGGCCGCACGCGGACGTTGCGAAAGGCGACAGGACCGTGATCGCCTTGCAGCAGCAGCGGGCCGGTGGCCGATTCCTGGTTGTGCCAGGCGTGTCCGGTCGGCGTCGGCAGCTCGACGTTGTCGTGAATCAGCTGCCCGTTGAGGACGACCTTGAGGAAGCGGGCGTTGGCGGTCTTCTTGCCGTCGCCGTCGAAGCGCGGCGCCTGAAAATGGATGTCGAGCGTTTGCCATTCGCCCGGCTTCTTGCAGGCGTTGACGCGCGGCGGCACGCCCTTGTCGAGATAGTGATATTTCGGCTTCAGCTCGGCGCGCGGATAGACGCCGCCGCAATCGCTGCCCTTGGGTTGCTTCAGACCCCAGCTGTCGCAGATCTGGATTTCGTACAACCCCTGGAGCTTCACTCCAGAGTTCGAGCCTTTCGGGATGAGAAACTCGACATGCACTTCCACGTCGCCGAAGGCGCGCTTGCTGAGCAGATCGCGGGCACGTCCTTTCGCGCCGTTGATGAGGATCTTCTTGCCGGCCGTCGCGCTCAGGCGCTTCGGATTGTCCGTATCAACACCAACGCTGTCGGCCAGCAGCCAGAGCTTATCGGGCTTGCGCCAGGCATCGAGATTGGTCAGATCGATCCCGTCGTTGTCCGCGGCGGAGGCCAGAGACGAAGACGCGAACAGCATCAACAGAGCGAACGAGCGTAATGGCATGAATGCACCTCGGCAGGGTTGGGGCGATCTTCCAACTATCGCACGCTTCGCCGCGACGATCAAGAGGGTAGCCGAAGGTACGTTCCGGAGCCATCACTTCTCTTCGGGCCACGAGCACAAAGGAATGGGGATGCCGCGCGCGCGTTCCGGCTCCGTGAGCAATTCCGCGAGCGTGGACTTTCGCAGCGCGTCTTCAACCATCTTCATCGCCTGATCGAGCCGCCGGTGCAGCGGGCAGAGATTGATGTGCCCCTTGATCCCCAGAGGGCAGCTCTTGATGCGCTTGATGGGATCGACGGCCATGATGATGTCGAGGACCGTCAATTCCTCAGCCGGCCGAGCCAGCGTGAAGCCGCCGTGCAGACCACGCTGCGATTGCACCAGCCCCTCGCGCCCCAGGCTCTGCATCACCTTGGACAGATAGGCGATCTTTCCCTCCAGACGCGTGGCCCTGGCGATCTCCTGCGTCGTCCGCGGCGCGCCCTCCTGCGAGGCCAGGTACACTGTCGCTCGAAGTGCGTATTCCGCAGTTTGCGAAAACATTCGGTCCTCAATGGATATTTGGATCTTGACATCCGGATAGGATGCTTTATCCTAAGCAGCACACTCTGGATATTATTATCCAGAATTTGCTCGCCAAGGCAAGGGAGCTTCACACCTCCCGCCCGCCTGTTGTTCCCATTTTCCGAGGGAGATGTTATGCAACGTCTGTTCTCTGCCCGTTCCTTGCTGGGTGTGTTGCTGGTAGGCGCGATTGCTGGCGGCTCGATGCTGTGCGTTGGCCGATCGGGTGACGGTCGCGCCGCGGAGTCCCCGGCTCCCGACCGCGCGGCCGTGCAACGCGCCCAGGACATGGTGAAGATGCTTGATGATCTGCACAAGGGCTATGTCGTCAACATCACCGCCACCTATGTCAAGGCCCGCGAACGTACGCCGGCTGCCCACGTCGCCAAGAAAGTGTTTGCCCACATGGAGAAGAACGGCTGGGGCACGGTGCGGATCGTTGACGCCACCGGCTCGCCGGTCAACAAAGCGAACATGGCCAAGAGCGACTTCGAGAAGCGCGCTATCCAGAAGCTGAAGAAGGGTGAAACCTATGTGTCCGAAGTGGGGCGGAAGAACGATCGTCCGGTGCTGCGCGCCGCCACGCCGGTGCCGGTGGTGATGAAGCAGTGCATCAGCTGTCACCCCGGTTACAAGGAAGGCGACCTGCTCGGCGCGCTGGTGTACGAAGTGCCTATCAAGTAGGGCCGTGCCCAGACTACGTTCGGTTAGCGACGGGTCGTAGAAGCGTCGTGGGGCTTCGACGCTTCTTCGACCCGTCGCTAACCGGGACGTTCTTGCCGGCGCTGCGGGTAACGACCCTCTTGCGATAAGATAGGCCCATCACCGCGTGGGCCGACTTGTCGGAGGTTCGCCGATGTTGGAGCCGAGGAGTGTCTGGGCCGAGGCGTTTTCCTGGCAACCAGGGGCCAATCGGCGCGTGCTGCCATCCACGATTGCCTTCGGCGCCTTTGCGACTTTTATCTATCTTCTTTATCGTTATCGCTATCCCAACCTGATCCTGGAGGTTGGCCCGCACGAGGTCGCCGGCGTGCTGCTGAGCTTGCTGCTGGTCTTCCGTACCAACGCGGGTTATGAGCGCTGGTGGGAGGGTCGCAAGCTTTGGGGCGGCATCGTCAATCAGGCGCGAAACCTGGCGCTGATGGGCCTTGCTCATGGACCTGCCGACGAACGCTGGCGCGAGCAGCTCATCCGCTGGACGGCCGCCTTCGCCTGGACGGCGAAGGCGCGTCTGCGCGGCGAGACGGTCGTGCCCGAGCTGGTCGCGTTGCTGGGCGAGAAAGAGACGGCTCGCGTGCAGGCGGGCGAGCACATGCCCTTGTGCGTCGCGCTGCGGATCGACGAGCTGCTGCGCCAGGCTTGCCAGGGCGAGAACGGTCTGGATCGCTTCGCCTTCTTGCAGGCCGAACGCGAGCGAGCGGGGTTGATCGATCATCTCGGCGGCTGTGAGCGCATCCGCAGTACCCCGCTGGCAAGCGTGTACTCGGTCACCATCCGCCGCTTTATCCTGTTCTACCTGGCCACGCTGCCGTTCGCGCTGCTGCACAAGTTCGACGTGGAATGGCTGGCTCCGGTGGTAACGGTCCTGGTCGCTCATCCGGTGTTGGTGCTGGATCAGCTGGGCATCGAATTGCAGCAGCCGTTTGACAGGCGCAGCCTCAATCACCTGCCTCTGGAGGACATTTGCCGCAACATCGAAAAGAACCTGCTGGCTCTGTTTCAGCAAATGAGCCACGGAGCCTATTCGGCCGCGGAATCGGACGGCGAAGCCTCGGATGTTGTCGCCTGAGCGACGGTCTCGGTCTCCGGCAGCGGGGGAAAGTGCAGCGGCCCCGGTTGACAGGTCGCTGTCACGAAGCCGCGCAGCGTCCGTTCCAGCTGCTCCGCAAGCTCCAGATGATGTTGCACGACATTGTTCACTTCCCAGCGATCGTCCGGCTTGACGTACAGCTGAGGCGAACGTCCCTCATCGGCCGCGCCGGGTTTCACCGGCAGCAGAAACGCCCATTCCGGTGTGCGCAGCGCGTACTCGATGGCCTCACCGACCTGGAGCCCCGCGCAGGCATAAGGGCGAACCGATTCAACCTCGCCGCGCGCCAGCGGCAGCAAGCTGTGGCCGTGCGCATCGGGCAGCGGCGTCTGAAACCAGCTCGCCAGTGTCGGCGCGAGATCGACCGCCTGCGTCAGCGCGGTGACACGCCGGCCGGCTTCCGCCGCGCCCGGCAGGCGAAGCAGCAGCGGCAGATGGATCATCTCCTCGTGCAGCCAGGACCGGCTCGTTCCGACCAGGCCATGCTCGCCGAGGTTCTGGCCGGCATCGGTCGTGACGATCAGCAAGATGTCGTCGCCGCCTTCCAGGCCGGCGAGCGCTTCGAGCAGCTGTCCGAAGCCCGCATCGACATAGCTGACCGCCGCCGCATAGCTGGTCTGCAAGCTCAGATACAGATAATCGTCCTCGCCATCGATGGCCCCGGCGGGAGCCTCCGTCAGCGGCGTCAACGGCTCGCTCTCCTCTTCTTCCGCCTCGTCCGTCTCGTCGTATTCCTCCTCTTCATCTTCCTCGTCCGACTCCTCGGTGAAGTAGGCTTCCTGAAACTCGGCCGGCAGGTTCCACGGCGGCAGCAGCGTGGCGAGGTCGATCCACAACAGCCAGTTGTCGCGCCGCTCCAGTTGCTCCAGCGTTGTCCCGACCGCTTCCAGGACCGCGTCTAATGGCGTCTCGTCTTCGGACGCGGACACGCGCTCCACCCGTTCCCAGCCGTCGGCAAGCTCGGCCCAGGACGAGCGGCTGTCATCGACGATCAAGCAGGTGCGAGTTCCTTGTTTCTTCAGAGCGTCCAGCAGATCCGGCGGTTGGGTCCGCGCGGCGGAGGCGTCCCCCGGCAAGTGATAGCGTCCCGAGCGCCAGGCACGCCGCGCGCCGGTCGGGTCAGCATTATCGGCAAAGTGCTGATCGAAGACGATGCCTTCCGCGGCCAGCGCATCGAGCGCGTGTGTATCAATCCACGGGTTGCCGTAACAGCCCAGTGCGCCGAGCTGCAAGCCGCGTGCGACAAAAACGATTGCTTTCATATCCGGATTCTATGCGGTAGAGCGTTGGAAGGACATGCCCTAACGATGGGCAGCTCTCTCGCACGGGACAACCTTGACGATGCGGTCCTTGCACGCGATGATGCCAAGGGTTGAATGGTCGGAAATGCTTATTTGCTGGAGGATGGCTGATGTGGCGCGTGATTTTGCGTATTTCGTACACCAGCGACTTGGGTTCTGGTCTACGCAATAATGTCGTGCCAATTCTTCAAGCTCTTGGTCTTCAGCATACTGCGACCGGCACGTTCGAGTCTCCTGCCGTGGATCGCGTTCAAGCAGCGAGTCACCTGTCGCAAGTGCTACAAGTTATTGCCAATCCTCAGCAGTTTCCTGAGGTTCACGCTCAAGCTGTCCTGAAACATCTGTGGGTGTACATAGATCGAGTCGTCTAGCGGAAGGAAGGTAGCTCCAGACGAAAACCTAGCGGAGATGAATATGTCTCAATTCTACGTTATCAGCGAGAGCACGGAAGACACGTTGGAATCCACCGATAATATTGAGGAGGCCATCCTTGTCGCCAAGGAAGCAGCGAGGCAAGGTCAAACCGGCGATCTGGTTTCCATCCTTGAAAGCGGGGGCAAGGCTGTTCGGCAGTTTGTACTTCTGCCTGATGGGACGGTACACGAACAGTCGATTGCTCGCCGCCTTCTCTCTTGATCCGTGTCCTCAGTCGCCCCTGTTCCACGCAGGCTGTTGCTTTATGGACAAGCACAAATTATTCGGCTTCACCGATGTCGATCAAACCAACGACCCCGAATACTTCATCCGCTTTCTGGATGAAGCCAGCGCGGATGAATCGTTTCAGGCATACAAGCAACACTCCTTCGCACTGCTGGAGCTGGAGTCGGGGCAGCACGTCCTCGATGTCGGCTGCGGCACTGGCGAGGATGCGCGAACGATGGCGCAGCGTGTCGCTCCCGGCGGCCGCGTCGTCGCGATGGACGGCAGCCAGAGCATGATCGCCACGGCCCGGCAACGCGCCGAGGGTTGCGGATTGCCCGTTGAATTTCAGGTCGGCGACATCCACCAGCTGCCTTTTGCCGATAACAGCTTCGACGCTGCTCGTGCGGATCGCATCTTCATGCACTTAGAGTCCCCGGCGCAGGCGCTGCGCGAGATGATGCGCGTCGTTCGGCCGGGCGGCCGGGTGTTGGTTTACGAGGTCGATTTTGAGACGTTGACCGTGGATCATCCGGACCGCCAGCGCAGCCGCGCGATCGTCAACACCTGGTGCGACGGCTTCCGTAACGGCTGGCTGGGCCGGCACATTCCGTCTCTGTTCCGCGAGACGGGGATGGACGAGGTGCGCATCACCCCGGCGACGCTATGGCTGCGCTATCCGGTGGCGATGCAGATGATCGGCCCGGCCACGGTCGAGCGCGCCTGCGCGGCGGGATTGTTGACCTCGGCGGAGGGCGAGGATTGGCTGCTGCGATTGCAGGAGCGCTACCAGGCGGGACTGCTCTTCTGCACGCTGACGGGCTTTCTCGTCCTCGGCCGCAAGCCGGGCAACGGATAAGCAAATCGCAACCTCGATCGTTCAGCGTTCTTCGCTGGCCACGGACGGATCATCCTTTTGCGGAGTCTCGTCTTCCTTACCTGCCATCTGACCGGGGTTGTAGCCGCGGTCGGAGGGCGCGTTGCCGCTGGTATCGTCGCGAACCGTGCCGGATTCGGGAGCCGACGAGACATCGTCGGAGGGATGGCCTGGTTTGCTCGTCATGATGTTCTCCTTTGCGTGGTTGCTTACATCGTTTGGCCGCGACGCGCAGCGGAGCACGGGTCATTCCCGCGCTCCGTTGCGCGTCGCGGCTAACCAAATATCTTGCAACCTTCGTGCCCAGGAGAACCAAGCTCACGAACGAGCGGAAGCCAAAGCCAGGTAAAGATGGCCCAGATGATGCCAGGCGCTAGTGTCGGGCAGCTGAGCGACGGCTTCGCCGAGAGCGGTTTGGGCCTCGGCTGCACGGCCCAGAAACAGGGCGGCCATGCCGCGATTGAAAAGGACCGGCGCGCTCGTTTGTTGAGCTTGCCATAGTGCCCATGCCTCCTCGGCCTGTCCGCGATGCCAGGCCAGAGCCGCTTCCTCGTTGGCGCGCAGCGCTTGCCAGGCCGCCGGTGCGTTCTCTTTGGACCTTAGCACCTCACTCGCCTCGTCGAAGCGCCGGGCCACTCGCAGGACGGCGGCTGCCAGCAGGATCTGCGGATAGCCGCGTGCCTTCTTCGCCCACTGCAAAAGGGCCGAGAAGATCGACGCCGGCCGGCCGGCCGACGGACGCAAAACGGTGAGATCGCCGCCGGCCAGCAGCAGCCGCACGTTCCGCACCATCTGCGGGAAGTTGCCGAAACAGAACGCCAGGGCGATGGCCGGCTCCTGAGCGGCGACAAGGCTCGGCCAATCCGGCGGCACTTCCCAGGGAACCGCGGTCTGGCCGGTCCCACCATAATGGACCACAGCGAGCGCGTTCTCCCACGCCAGTCGCGGATCCGCCGGCTGCACCGGCACGGCTTCGTGCGGCACCACCTGCCCGTCCGGGTCGGCGAAACCCAGCCCTTCGAGCTGGGCCGCCATCTGACGACGCAAATAGCGGCTGAACAGATCGGCTATCGACTGCGGTGTCTGGCTCATCTCTTTCCCTCATCGTCCCGAAGCGCAGGATCGCTCTTGTCTACCGAAGAACGCCGCCAGGCGGACAACTTGCGCCCATTCTCGATTATAATGTCCGGTTAGCGACGCTTCGCAGAAGCGTCGGCTGACCTGAACGCTTCTGCGAAGCGTCGCTAACCGAATCAGATAATCCGGGGAGGGCCATTCGTGTTCGCCAGCTTGCGTACCCTGTTGACCGGACTTATCGATTATGCCGGCCTTTTCCCTCCCGCCCGGCTGCCGCTCGATCAGGCCATCCGCAATTATGCCCGCTACCGCCAGGAAGACGACGCCTGGATGCTCGGCCGTTTCGTCATCCCGGCCGCGCGGCTGGAGGATCTCGAGCCTTACCACGAGGAGCTATTCCGCGTCGATCCGCCGTTTACGTTCAGCGTCCTGGCGCGCGGCGGCGGCAGCCTCACCGAATATCTCACGAACCTGCGCGACGACCTGCGCGACATCGCCGCTTTTCGCAAACGTCATGGCGCGAGGGTGAGCGTCGAGGTACTGGAGACACGCCTGCCTCCGGATCTCGCCGACCCGAATCGGCTGGAGTCCGCTCTGAGTCTGTACAAAATGCTGCGTGTCTTCCCGGCGGTCGGTCTGTTTCCGTTCTGCGAGGCGCCCGGCCGGCCGGAGGAGCTGCTGGAACAGCTGGCGCGATTGCCCGGCGAGCGTGTCGGCTTCAAGCTGCGCTGCGGCGGACTGGATACATCGGCGTTTCCCAGCAGCGAACAGGTGGCGAACGCCCTGTGGCATTGCCTCGCCGCCGGCATCCCCTTCAAGGCGACGGCCGGCCTACACCATCCCTTGCCGCGCTTGGACGCCAGCGTGCAAGCGCGGATGCATGGCTTCATCAACGTCTTCCTTGCCGGCGTTCTGGCCTACGCGGGCAATCTCAGCGTCCGGCAGCTTCGTTCTGTCCTGGAGGACGACAACCCCAAGCATTTCTCCTTCACGGACAAAGCGGCGGGCTGGGGGAAACATCGGGCCACGACCGCCGAGATCGCCGCGGCCCGGCATGAGTTTGTGTTGTCGTTCGGCAGCTGCAGCTTCGACGAGCCGCGCGCGGATTTGCCTGCGCTGGGCTGGTGGTGAGGAAACCAGAGGAGCCAATGGGCTCGGCAAAAGGGGGAGCCGAACGTAGGCATCAATGGGAGAGCGATGTTGTGATACAGTTGACCCGTCCTCAAGTCCGGTTCTTGCGATACTATCTGAACCATCGAAATCAGCCTCCGACAATTGGTGACTTCTTACGGAAGTTCGGTCGAACATTGCTGCTCTGGGTAGTGTTCGCAATTGCCAGCTCCTGGTATTGTGTCGCAAGGGGCATGCCAGGGATGGCTTATTTGCTCATTGGCTTGTTCGCGGGGGCAGGCCTACGTGAAATTCGCCAGCTCCTCTGGACTATGCAAGTGTGGTCGGCAGCGGTTGCCATCACGGACTGGAGACGTGTCGAAGAGTTGTTATCGGGATCGACTGGAAATGCCGCACAAATCTCCGCAGATCAACGATGAATGTCCTGCTGGTCGCCACGCTCCGCGTCCTGTTCTTTGGCAATGACTCCGGAGAGCATTACTGCTTCCCTTCGAGAAAATCCCTTCGTGATTTTGCCTCGGTGCCGATTGCGGCTGAGGCAGCAAAGCCATAAGTTGATTGTGGAACAGAGCAGCAACGGCATCGCCAAGGAGAACGCACGCCTGGAGTCCGGTGAATGATCGGTCCGCTGTTGCTGGCAGTGAGCGAGGGATCGCCACAGAATCTCTCCATCTTCGATCCCGTCTCGCCGCCGGCCGAGTCCATCCATTATCTGTCCATCCTCGTCCTGACCATCACGGGCGGCATCTTCGTGGTGGTCGAAAGCGTGCTGATTTACTCGCTTTTGCGCTTCCGTCACGCCAAGGTCACAGACGCGAGTGAGCCGCCGCAGGTCTACGGCAGCAAACCCATCGAGATCGCCTGGACCGCGGCGCCGGCCCTGATCGTCTTCGTCCTCACGCTGGTCATCGCCCGCACCGAATGGGAAGTGCGCGTCGATCCGAACAAACCGTCGCCGGACATCAAGGACGGCAAGCCGTTGCGCGTCACCGTCGTCGGCCATCAGTGGTGGTGGGAATTCAACTACGAGAAGTACGGAGACGAGCAGCTCGATTTCGTCACGGCCAACGAGCTACACGTGCCGGCTAGCAATCGGCAAGTGCCGACCGCGCGACGGCCCGTCTTTCTGAAGCTCGAGTCGGCCGATGTCGCGCACAGCTTCTGGGTGCCGCGCCTGGCCGGCAAGACCGACCTCATTCCGGGTAAAACCAATTCCATGTGGTTCGAGACGGAGCGCACCGGATTGTTGGTCGGTCAGTGCGCCGAATACTGCGGTACGCAGCACGCCAACATGCTCTTGCGCGTCTATGTCGATTCGCCAGCGGAATTTGAGAACTGGCTGAAAAACCAGCAAAAGGACGCCAGAGATAGCGACGATGCCGCCGTGCGCAAGGGCAAGGAAGCATTTCTCGCTCTATCGTGTATCAGCTGTCATCGTGTGCGCGGTACGCCGGCGCGCGGCACGGTAGGCCCGGATCTGACGCATCTGATGAGCCGCGACACGCTGGCCGGCGGGATGATCTCGAATGACCGCGAGGGCGAAAATCTGCGTCACTGGATTGACAATCCCCATGACATCAAACCGGGATGCCTGATGAATCCTTTCGGTCAGAGCGAGCGTGATCGCGAACGCGTCGATCGCGTGGTCCGCTATCTGGCGTCGCTGGAGTGAGGGAATCGTTTATGGCCATCGCCGAACAAGCTCGGGAAGCGCCGCCGCCCTGGACGGGCGTGCTGCACGAATGGGCCGCCACGGTCGATCATAAAAAGATCGGTATTCTCTACATTCTCATGGCTCTGGTTTTCCTGGTCGTCGCCGGGGTCGAGGCGCTGTTGATGCGCTGGCAGCTGATCGTGCCGCGCAACACGTTTCTGTCGCCGCAGGTCTTCAATCAGATGTTCACGATGCACGGCACCACGATGGTGTTCTTCGTGGGCATGCCCATCCTGATCGGCCTCGGCAATTACGTGGTGCCGCTGCAAATCGGCGCGCGCGACATGGCTTTTCCGCGCCTGAACGCCCTGGGCTTCTGGGTGTCGCTCTTCGGCGGCTCGCTGGTGTATTTCAGCTTCTTGACCGGCAGCGCTCCGGATTTCGGCTGGTTCGCCTATGCGCCGTTGACGGAGCGGACGTTCTCTCGCAGCCCCGCCGCCGATTTCTGGGCCTTGGGACTGATCGTCAGCGGCATCGGCACCATCACGGCGGCCGTCAACTTTATCGCCACCATTCTCGGCATGCGCGCACCCGGCATGACGCTGTGGAAGGTGCCGTTCTTCACCTGGACCATCCTGTGGATGTCGGTGCAAATCCTGTTGGCGATTCCGCCGCTGACGGCCGGCCTGTTCATGGTGTTGTTCGATCGCCAGCTCGGCGCACACTTCTTCGACGCCCAGACCGGCGGCTCCGCGTACCTTTGGCAGCACATTTTTTGGTTTTTCGGACATCCGGAGGTGTATATTCTCATATTGCCGGCCTTCGGCATGATCGCCGAGGTGGTGCCGGTGTTCTCGCGCAAGGTGCTGTTCGGCTACGAGTTCATGGCCGCGGCCACGATGGCGATTGTCTTTATCAGCATGGGCGTGTGGGCGCATCACATGTTTTGCGTCGGCATGAGCCGCACACTCGATCTTTATTTCGCCGCGGCGAGCCTGCTGGTATCCATTCCGACCGGCATCAAAATGTTTAACTGGTTGGCGACAATGTACGGCGGCAAATTGTGGATGGCATCGCCCATGCTGTTCGCGTGCGGCTTTCTGTCGCTGTTCGTCCTCGGCGGATTGACCGGCATCATGTTGGCGGCCCCGCCCTTCGATTGGCAGCTTTCGGACAGTTATTTCGTCGTCGGTCACTTCCATTGGGTGCTGATCGGCGGCACCTTGTTTGCCACCTTCGCCGGTCTGCATTACTGGTATCCCAAGGCAACCGGCCGCATGCTCTCGGAGCGCCTGGCGCGCTGGCAGTTCTGGCTGCTGTTCATCGGCTTCATCCTGACTTTCGGGCCGATGCATATTGCCGGCATGCTCGGCATGCCGCGGCGCATTTATACCTACGACGCCGACCGCGGTTGGGACTTGTGGAACCAATTGGCCACACTTGGCGGACTGATCCAGGCGCCGAGTTACCTGCTGTTCGTGTACAACATCGTGGTCTCGCTCTGGAAGGGCCAACCGGCCGGAGACAATCCGTGGGACGCCTGGACGCTGGAATGGGCGACCACCTCGCCGCCGCCGTCGTACAACTTCGAGGAAATTCCGACCGTCCACAGTCGCCGGCCCCTATGGGATCTGCGCCATCCCGACGATCCCGATTGGCAGTATGAATAAAAAACTAACCACACAGTCACAGAGCACACAGAGAAGAAAACACAGAGAACTCAAATAATCGAAGGAGGCATGGGTGTTTTTCTTTTTCCAATTGTTTTCTCTGTGTATTTCTCTATGTGCTCTGTGACTCTGTGGTTAGTTTTGTTGGGGAGATCATCAACGTGATTGAATCGCGTCTTGCCTCCGAATCCGCTGAGCCGGCGACGCATCCACAGCCGCCGCCGATCGCGCCGCACCGCGGACTGAGCGCGCCGCAGTGGGGCATGCTCGCGTTTCTGATCTCGGAAGCGGCGTTTTTCAGCACGTTGGTCATGGTTTATATCGTATTCATCGGCGCCGACGCTCGACCGGGCGGACGCGGCGGACCGACGCCTGCGGAGCTGCTGTCGCTGGGATTGGTGATCGGCACCACCCTCTGCCTGCTGTCCAGCAGCGCGACCATTCATCTCGCCGAGAGAGCGCTGCGACAGGGCAGCGAGACTGGCTTTCGTCTGTGGTGGACGGCCACGATTGTGCTCGGCGTGGTCTTCCTCGCCGGCACCGCTTATGAGTGGAGGGATTTGATCGTCAAAGGTCTGACGATCCGGCGCAACCTGTTCGGCACTACTTATTACACATTGGTTGGCTTTCACGGCGCCCACGTCACGGTCGGTGTGATTGTCATGCTGATTGTGCTGGGCCTGGCCCTGCGCCGACAGGTGACGGCAAGCAATCCGCACGGCGTCGAGCTGGTGTCGTGGTACTGGCACTTCGTCGATGGCGTTTGGGTGGTGGTGTTCACGGTAGTTTACCTCGTGGGGCGGTAACGGGCCATGACGAGCGAAATCCAAGAAGCTCCCCAGCACGAGCGGCAAACGGTCGAGATGCCGCGGCCGAACGTCTGGCCGATGGTCCTCGCTTTGGGGATCGTCCTCGCGGCGGCGGGCGTGGCGCTGAACATTGGTTTTCTCGTCGCCGGCCTGGTGA
>Ga0335075_10003237_pt1 | contig 25874 bp, 29 predicted proteins | sample Lox_Sample_24_FD_206723 | JGI IMG/M metagenome (GOLD analysis project Ga0335075, IMG submission 206723) | Soil microbial communities from Loxahatchee National Wildlife Refuge, Florida, United States - Lox_Sample_2.4 | ecosystem: Environmental > Terrestrial > Soil > Wetlands | place: USA...
GGGCCCGAATCAGCGCGCCGTGGGCGTCCACGTCGCCGAACTGGTAACTGATCGACATGAGGGTGTTCTCCTAAAAGTCTTGTGCGGGTGGCGGTTAGCTGGACAGGATCTGCTGGGAGGCCTGTTCTTGGGTCTCGTAGTTGTTGGCGTCGCGGATCAGCCCGTCGCGCACGCCGTGCAGCATGTTGACGATGTTGCGGAAGGCCTGGTTCATCTGGCCCATGGTGTCGTAGGACGTCATCTGGGCCGTACCGCTCCAGCCGGCACCGGCGATGTTCTGGCTCGATGCCCACATCTTGCGGGCCTCGTCTTCCACCGTCTGGGCGTGCACATCAAAACGGCCCGCCATCGCCCGCATCTCGTGCGGGTCAGTCATAAAACGCGTAGGCATATCCTTGTATCCTTAAACTCGAGATCATCGGCTGTTCGGTGTACCGCAACTAGTTCATCACCAGCACATTTTTTGTCCGTCATCCGACGGTCGGCTTTTCTGATGGGACGAAGGTGCGGACCTTCGAAACAGCGCCTCCGACAGCGCGTCCCGCCAAAGTCCCCAAAAGCGACTTTCCGAAGGTGCCACCCGGAAACGCAGTCGAGGTGGGCGCGGTGCCGATGTCGGCATCCTGCGATGCAGTAGCTACGAGTTTCACCGCCGGAGCAGCAGTCGCCCAGCTGGGAGGTATCGACATGCCGCCGATCGATGACGCCTGCCCGACGCCCGCCGATACCGGAGGGCCTTCGAGTAGCGATGCCAAACCGCCCGGACCAAGTCCGCCTCTCGTGATCGATCCGATCCCGCCTTTGCCCAGCACGAGTGGCAGTCTGCTTAATCCCTCCAAAACCTCGCCCATGTGCCTGCCGCCGACGACGCTTGCGAAGTACGGCAATGGGCTTGTCCCCATCTGCGTAAGCATGGGCGGCAGATTCAATATCGACAGCGTATTAGCCAGCGATGCCAGCCCAGATGTCGAAGACGTCGGCGACGCGAGGCCTTGCAGCACCGCAGGCACCTCAGAGATCAGCTGCTGTAATGCCGAAAACGGTTGAAGCCCATTGTTAGCGGCGGCCGTCGCGGCAGCGTGCGCCATTACACTGAGTTGACCGGTCAGGCCCGCGGCGTTGCTGGTTGGCGGTGGTGAGGTGAATGGTGTCAGTGTCGAAGCCGCTGCCCCCGAGGTGCCGGCGTAGACATACATTGCGGCAACATCCTGGGCCCACATTTCCGCATAGTGAGCTTCGGTGGCCGAGATCGCCGGAGTGTTTTGGCCCAGAAAGTTCGTGGCGATCAGCGTCATCAACAAGGTTCGGTTAGCCGCGATCACCGGTGGCGGCACCGTCATCGCAAACGCCGCCTGGTAGGCGGCCGCGGCGGCCTTGGCCTGGGCGCCTGCCTCTTCGGCCTGTGCTGCGGTGGCGCTTATCCACGCCACATAGGGTGCGGCCGCAGCGGCCATGGACACCGATGAAGGTCCCAGCCACGGGCCGCTGATCAGCCCGGATACCGCCGACTGGTAAGAGGTCGCCGCGGAGTACAACTCAGCGGCAAGCGAATCCCAGGCTCCGGCAGCGGCTATCATCGGCCCCGAGCCCGGCCCGACATACATGCGTCCAGAGTTGACCTCAGGCGGTAAGATCGCGAAATCCATTCCCGCACAACTCCTCAGCCGATCGCTGCCGCGTTGGCGGCCTCGGTGGCCGCATAGGAGCCAGCGCTGGACTGAAGGGTGGTCACGAACATGTCGTGGATCCGCGCCGCTTGCGCGCCGACCACCTGGTAGATGGCCGCGTGAGCAGCGAACTGGATCGCAGTCAGCGCTGAAACCTCGTCCGCGGCAGCCGGAGTCACCTCGGTGGTCGGCTCAGCAGCGGTCGCGTTCTGGGCATTCATTGCGGAGCCAATGCCCTGCAAGTCGCCAGCTGCCGACGTCAGCAGCTCCGGTTGGGCGGTTACGAACGACATGTTCTTTCCTTCCTCACAAAATCGATAGGAACTTTGATTTGCCGTTGTTTGGGGCGCGGGCTCTGCGTCCCTTCATATTTCGGCTTTCCGGTTCACCCGGTCTCCATGTACCTCTGTGTGATGACTGCCGCGATGACTCCTGGCGTCAGGCAGCGGCCAACCGGCCGGAAAGCAGGCAGCGCTGACCGGCATCGGACCCGCGATGTGATCGCCGCGTCCGTCAGGTCGGTGCGGGGTTGCTGACGCTAGACCATTCGGGAAGGCTGGATCCGCGCGGTACCAGGATGGGGTCGGGCCAGCGTGGTGGAGTGTGGCTGAAGGTTACCGGTGGAGCCAGCATGTGGACGTGGCCCATCGGGGTATCGGCTTCGTAGGCCTCGGGCTCGCCGATGGTGTGCTCGTCGTCGCGGCCGGCATCAGCAGGGTTGACTAGGCCAAGCGTTTGATACCACATGGCGTTGCGGGTGAGGTTGACAGTGACATGCCAGCTGCCGCCTTCGGTTTGTTGTTTGATCAGCCCCGCCGCGGCGCCGAGGGCGCCCATGTATCCGGTGATGAAGTCGTTGATCAGCCCGGTGGGTGGCAGCTGTGGGTTGTCGGGACCGCCTTCGATCACCATCAACCCGGAGGCTGCCGAGCCATTCATGTCGAATCCGCCACGGTTCGCCCAGGGTCCGGCTGATCCGTAGCAGGTGACCGAGACGTGCACCAGACCGGGGTGGGTGTGCGCCAGCTCGTAAGGATCGATGCCCAGTTTCTCGAGTTTGAGACCGCGGTGATTGTTGACCACAATGTGTGCATCGCGCAGCAGCCGATTGACGTTGGCCTTGCCGGTCTCTTTAGTCAAATCGAGCCAGGCGCTACGAGATCCGATATTGGCTTCGAAGTAAACCCAGTCGTGTTCGAAATCGTTGGGGCGGGTGGCGCCCAGCACTTCGGCGCCCTGTTCGGCCAGCACGCGTCCCACCGTTGGCCCGGCTACCGCATGCGTGAACGACAGCACCCGCACCCCACCGAACGGTCGATCGGACGGGCCCAGTTGACGCGGCGGGGCGTCACCGATGCGGGTCAGCCCGATGACGGGCTGGCTGGCCAATAAGGCTCCGTGTGGATGGGCCAGCCACTCTTGGCGGCTGCGGGCCACACAAGCGGGCAAACCGGCACCATTGGCGGCCTCTTCCAACTCGAAAGCATCCCAATGCTTAAACGCCTCAGCGACTTTGGCGAAGTCGGGTGGCACATCCAGAAAGCGACACCACTTAGTCGCCTGATGTGGGTACACCGCCGAGGCCATTACCGTGCACCCGTCGCGCGTGCGGTACGGAATCAGCGCGAACGGGTTGTCCAGCACCAGCGCAATCGAGGGAAACTCCCCGGCCAGCGTGGGTTTCCAGGCGAAGCTCGGGTTGATATGGTGAACCGCCTGCCGCAAGTCCAAGTGCAAATCCTGGCCGGGACCACCACGATGGCGATGCATCGCGGCCGCGGCAACGGCATTGCCCATCATAGGGATACCGATCGCCGCGCCTAACCGGTGACGGGCCTCGATGATCGGATCCTGCCCGATAAACGTCACCCGTCCCCCTGCATCAGCAACCGATAACCCCACCTCAGCAAGCAGGTCATCGAGAGCAGCGGTCGGATCGAAGGCAGTACCGGTCATCGACATCGCTTCGGCTGTATCAGTCATGGGTGACCTTCCTTCCAGGCAGTGGATCGGTGTGCACATGTGGCGCAGCCGCGGCGCCTATCGGCAACCACGAGGTGCCCAGAGCTGACTGGCTCTATGGTCGCCAGCTTGAGAGTTAGCAGAGGCCACACATCGAAAATGACGGAAAGTTGTCTGAATCCCGACCCGGATGATGGAAATAGTCAATTCTGCGGCCGAGTCGGCCGGTACAGGGGTGGTCGGTGCGCCCACGGGGCGATGTGTCACACGGTCAGGACCACACACCCATTACGTGCGGCGCCGCGAACTAATGATTCGGAGCTTCTGCGTCATGGTTGGGGCACGGCCTGTTGTCCCCACCGAGCCGACGCGCCAAGCCCATCACCAAACGCATGGGCGACGCCGGCGGCGTTGACGATAGCGCCGACAGCGGCTTCCGCCATCCGGACCCCTTGAACTCCGCGTAGGCCGCGGCCACGGTCGCTCCCTCGTCTGCAAACGCTTCACCTCGCGGGTAGACCACCCGTCCGTCACAGCCGTTTCCGCCTCGTTTAAGCCGGCCAACTCAGCGAGCATGCGTCGCGCCTCAAGTGTGAGCGTGCTGAACTTCCACGCGAACATCCCGCGATGTCGCCGACATCGTCACCAACAAGATGCCGAAAACTATCGGCAGCCAATCGGCCGTAACCGTCCAGATCTTGGACACAAGCGAATACAATCCGGCGTGTGATGACCCCGTCGAATCCCTGGGGGAACGACCGTGGGCAGCTATCACAGCGTTTTCAGTTGCGAAATCAGGTTCTCAGCCGCAGGCAGGCGCGCCGACTGAGTCGGCGCTTCGCGCGCGTCGGGGTGAACACCCCGCCGCAGCGGCTGTGCCAGATGCTGGCAGGTGTGCCCGTCGCAGCCGACGAGGTGACCGACGTCAACTTCGCGTTCATCGCGACCCGGCTGAGGCGTGAACAGCTGTCTGCGAAATACAAGCGCCTGAAACGCCGCGGCGCGCGGTCGCTCCTCTTTATCGGCTTGGTCCTTGTCACGCTGAACTTTCTGTTCTGTATGGCCTACGCCTTGTTCAGCTTGACCCTCGAGGCCGCGCCGCTGTGAATCGCGGCGTCTGATCGACCGCTGCGAACTGTCGATTATCCCGCGGTTCAGTCGTCATCGTGCCGGCAACGGCCTCGAGATCACGTAACGTCGGGGAACATCGCGGCGGCCAGTTGCAGGATTTCCTCGCGATCCGCGGCCAAGATGAACCCTGCCGCAATCGCCGAGTCCAGCGAGGCGGCGAAGCGCTCCAGATAATCAGCCGCGCCGCCCGGGTAGAGCCGGCGCACGGTGACGGTATCGAATAGTTCGCCAGAGCCGAAGATCGACGACATCGTGCTCTCCTCGCCGCCGACACCGGACGTCCGGGCGATCGGTACATCCGCCCACGGCGTCCTGACGCCGCCCCGCGCGAGCCCGTTCGCATCGAGGACGGGCTGGGGTGGGGCGGCATCGGTTAGCTCAATGGGTGGTGCAGTGGGTGGCGGCTGGCCGGCGAGCACCCACTGGCGAAGTTGCGACAGCGCCGCCTGCAGAACGTAGTGGTGCTGCGGCGCGAAATTGATGCAGTGATCCAGTTGCTGACCCATCAACATGTGTGTCGGCGCGTAGGCCGCGACGATGTCGGCCAGTGCCGCAGAGCCGTTGTCGATCGGTGCCACTTGAATCGTGTAGTTGTCGGCATGTGCGGTTCCGGCAATCTCCCAAACCCGAAGTCGTTGGTTATCAGGCTGTCTCGCGCCGTAATAGCCCTGGCGCGGGCCACCGAAGAGATCTGTTTCGGTGATGATGGTGACGAGCGGAACCCGAAGGTCCGGGCGAAATGCCACCGCCAGTGATGTGTTGCTGTCCAGTACGTCGAATATCGATCCGCCGTCCAGTGGGGCGGCGGGCCCGAATCGTGAATGCACCAAGAAGCCGTCGTAGACCCGGGCAAGCGGGTCGACCGCGTTGACATATGTCGTCAGGAACAGCGCCGATTGGGACTCGCCCAGCGCGACGACGTGTTCGGCGCGCAGCTCACGCAGCACGCCATTGCGGTCCGCATCTCTGACGATTCGACCGGCCTGGGAAAAGATGTCGTAGGAAAACGCATCGCCGGGATGGCACAGGGCCGTATACCGTTGTGGATTTTGGCTTTTCAGCGACATGTCGATGCCCATCAAGTTCGTGCCGCCCTCGACACCAACGCGCTGGGCCGACACCGCGACGTAGGCGTAGCCGGCGCGAACGATTTCGCGATGCGCCATCATCCAGACCGCCGGAGCATCGATGCCGCCGCTCACATTGAGCCACTCGACGAGTACGGTCCCGTTGAACCGGGCCGGATCCGCCGGCGTCAACGCCACCATCCGGGTGGTGAACTCTGCGGAGCCCGAGGCTGTCACGCTCCACCGGCCGTCGGGGCCGAGTTCGGCAACAGAACTGTAGGACGATGCCGGTCCGGAGATGAAGAATTCCTCGGCGACATAGCCCAAGCTGGCTATATCGAAGGCGCCCAACAGCAGTGCAGGCTTCCCGGGCACCGGCGTGACGGTCATCGGCACGCGGGAATCATAGCGTGATGAAGTTCCGGCGACAGCACGGCTGATTCCGTTGCGGTGCTTGTCCGGCCGGGAATAACTTGTCGGCCGGGGTGTCTTCTTAGATCGTGCGCAAAGTCTTGGGACGAATTAAGTGACCGGCCGATCGTCATCGGCACTGGTCACGCACGACGAGCGCGACAACTCCGGTACCAGCCAGACCGTTTTCGTCGGTGTGTTGGCTGTCCTGTTGGCAACCGGTTGGGCTGCCAACCACTTCGCCGCGCTGATGCCCGTCATCGCCGATAGCCAACACCTCCGCCATGCCACCATCGACGCGATCTTTGGAATCTATGCGCTGGGGCTGGTGCCCGGTCTGCTCGTCGGCGGGCGTGTGTCGGATGCCCTCGGTCGCCATACAGTGGCCTGGTCCGGGTCGACGATCGCTGTGCCTGGCACCGTCGCGACGCTGCTCTCGCCGCGTCCCGACGTGTTGCTGCCGGAACGTTTGTTCGTGGGGGCCGGTGTCGGTCTTGCGATGACCGCCGGGACAGCATGGGCATCGGACTTGAAGGGCCCCGCCGGCGCGGCCACCGCCGGCGCCGTGTTGACGGTCGGTTTCGCCGTCGGCCCGTTCGCCGCAGGAGTGATCGCTGCGGCCGGTTCACCGGGCATTCGATTGTCCTTCGGGATCGCCGCGGCCATTCTCGTGGTGCCACACTGGGTTTCATCACCATTCCCGCTCGGCTGCATACGGGACTGGCAGCCCCGCTGGCTGCCGGCACCGCCACGCTGGTCGTCAATGGCTCCAGCGAGCTCATTCAAGTAGTAGCCCGCAGGCGTGGATGGGGACCGCAGTCCGGCACCGTCGCTGCGTTGCTCGGTGCGCTCGGCTATGCCGCGACGGCAACGGCGCCGCCGAGCATGGCGCTCGTATTGGGCCTGCCGCTGTTGCCGATCCTGGGGTGCGCGTCCGAACTTTCCTTGCGCGCCGGCTTGATCGACCTGGAAACCGCAGCGGCACCACACATACGTGGCGCGCTCATCGGTGTGTTCTACGCGGTGGCTTACGTCGGGTTTGGCGTACCGCAGCTGCTGACCACGGTCGGGTCCGCCACAATATCGGCGACCATTCTCGTCGTGATGGCAGCGCTGGCGTTCACCACCGCAATCGGCCGATCGGCCAGACTGCGGCGAGATACCCTGTGGCAGAACTGATTATGCTGCTACGACTTTGCGAGGTTTGACGCCGGCAACCGGAATTGGGTCGTTGCTGACCACGCTTAGCCCGCCCATACGCCGCCACGAGCGGATAGCGTTGCGGGTGACATCCAGAATCCGGGCGGCTCCCGCGTCCGCGTTTGCCAGTCGGTGTGCGCGCAGAGCGTTGCCGGTGACGGCGTCCAAGGTGTCCCAGTCGTCGGTCTCAATCAGTGCGGTCGATTGATAGGCGGCGCGGATCGCATACAGTTCGGCGCCCTGTGACGTCTCGCTGACTGCGCGGGCGGAGCGGGCAGCACCGTCCCAGTCGGTGATCGATGGCATGTCGCCGGGGACGAATCTGCGATGGAGCTCGGCGATGTCGGTGATCGCCTCGGCCGCCGCGTTGCTGGCGTATCTTACGACGCCCCACGGCGGACTGATCAGCAGTTTGGTCACCCAGATGTGCATGACGTCGTCGGCGACGTCGGCGGTTCCCACTGTCAGCCAACCGAGGTCGAGTACCAGCAGACTGTCTTCTGGTGACAGATAGCCGTCGGGGCTGGCCAGTAGGTCGTTGCACAGCTGGACGAACGAGGCCAACGGCCGTGCGGACGTCGCCGGAAAGTCGGTGATCTGCTCGTCGCCGTTGATGTAGGAAATGGCGTTCATGGCACACCCTTTGCCCGATCCGGGCTGGTGGGACCCTCTGGCCAGTCGCAACGGGTTTGTAATGCGGTCGAGGTCCATTTGAGTTGCTTCCTAAGGGTTCTCGAACTTGACGGCCTAAGATCGGAGATGGGCCATTTTATGGCAACTCAAGTCGCGAACATCTGCGACACGACGGAGGCAAAGCTTAGAGCTCGTCTGAGAAATCAGCGGTGATCCAGCGGTCGGGGCGGATGGTGAACAGCGCGCTACTCTGGCCCTCCATGCTGCTGACGAATGCGCGGCCGCCTTCTTCGCCGAGGTAGCGGATCGCGATGGCTTCTCGCACCTCCACCGGGGTGGGCGTGGTGATGTCGACGACGGTGCCCTCCACGACCACATACTGGTACGGCAAATCCTCGTGCTGGACGACCAACGTCACCGCACCGGCTCGCTCGATCAGCTTGGTCTTACGCGACGCCGCACCGGTGTTGACCCGGATGTTTCCGCCTGGGATGTAGTCATACCAAATCGGGACACTGGCCGGCGGACGTCCGTCGGTCACGGCCACCGACAGCACGGCGACATGCTTGGCTGCGAGGAACTCTTGACGCTCGGTTTCGTTGAAAGCTTTCATACGCGGCTCAACGCGCCGAGCCGATTAGGCTATTCCACGGCGAGGATCAGCTTGCCGGTGTTTTCGCCGCGGAACAGCTTGAGCAGGGTTTCGGGAAAGTCCACGATGTCGCCGTACTCGATCTGCTCATGTGCTCGCAGTTCGCCGGTGTCGAGCCACTTTGCCAGCTGCGCAATGCCTTCCGGATAGCGATGGGCGTAGTCGAAGATGACAAAGCCGGTCATGGACGCACGCGCGACCAGCAGTTGCATGTAGTTGGCCGGTCCCCGCGGGGTGTCGTTGTATTGCGACACCGCACCGCAGAGCACGATTCGGGCACCGCCCGCGAGCCGGTTCAGCGCGGCCTCCAGCGTTGTACCGCCGACGTTGTCGAAAAAGACGTCAACACCGTCGGGCGCGTGGGCTTTCAACTCTGCGCGCAGGTCGGCGGTCTTGTAGTCGATCGCGGCGTCGAAACCGACCCCTTCGACGAGCCAGCGGCATTTGTCCTGGCCGCCGGCAATACCGACGGCTCGGCAGCCTTTGATCCGCGCGATTTGTCCAACGATGCTACCCACCGATCCGGCTGCCCCGGACACCAGCACGGTTTGGCCGGGCTCGGGCCTGCCGACGTCGAGCAAGCCGAAATATGCGGTCAGACCGCTGATTCCGAGGACCCCCAAATGCACGGTTGCGGGCGCCAAGTTCGTGTCGATCTTGTTGACCTCGAGGCCGTGGGACAGTGCGTAGCGCTGAACACCGAACATCCCGGACACCTCGTCTCCGACCGCGAACCCGGGATGGTGTGATTCGACGACGTGTCCGACGCCGAGCGCTCGCATCACCTCGCCGATCTGCACCGGCGGAACGTAGCTGCGCCCGGCGTTCATCCACGTACGCATCGCCGGGTCGATCGACAGGTAATCGACCTTGACCACGAATTCACCTTCGGCTGCAACCGGTTTGGGCTCATCGACGGTCGCCCAGTCACTATCCTTGGGCCATCCCACTGGCCACGCCGCCAGCCGGCATTGAGTGTTCATAGCGTTCATGAGGCGGTTTCCGCAGCTGTTGACGTGATCCGGCAACCGTCCGCGGCGCACTCGAGCGCCGTCCGACCGGCAGGGTCTTCGGCGGTTACCGGTATCACCGCGACGGTGTCCGCGCCGGCTTCCAGATAGGCCCGCAGTCGGGCAGCGACGTGTTCCGGAGTGCCGACCGCGGCCAGCTGATCGGCGAGCTCGAGGGGAATCGCCGCCGCCAACTCCGAGCGGCGCGCGCCGCTGCGGGCGCGCTCGACGAGGTCGGCGAATCCGAGCTCGCAAAACATCTCACCGTAGCCCGGTGGGGCCAGATAAACGGCCAGCTGACCGGCGAGCTGCCGCAACGCGGCTTGGCCGGGTCGCACGGCGACCGGTACCCACACCGTCAGGTGCGGCGGTGTACGACCTGCCGCGACGGCACACCGGTCTACCTGTCGGCGAACTTGCGAGACCCGTTGCGGCGAGGCAAGATTGAGTACCACCTCGTCAGCGAACCGCGCCGCGAGCTGCGTCATCGTCGGGCCGAACGGACCGATTCCGATGCTGGTGTGCGGCAGCGGGTGACGCAGCCGAAATCCATGGCTGCGGACATAGCGTCCGTCGTAGTCGGTGCGCTCGCCGCGCAGGATCGGCCGTAGGCATTCGATGGTTTCCCGCATACGTGCCGCACTATGCGACCACTCGCGGTCATGCCAGCCCACCACGATGTACGGGCTGGAAGCACCCAGCGCGATGTCGATCTGACAGCCGGTAAGCAACGCAACCGAACTCGCCCCCAACGCAATTGACACCGGAGTCCGCACGCTGACCGGCAGCGGCCCGACTCTCAACCCCAGCCCCGGTGCGCGCAGGCCGACCGCGGTGGCCAGCGCGAAAGCGTCGAACGTCGCCATCTCGCCAATCCAGAGCCCGCTGAGGCCGGCCGCGCTGGCCGCGTCGGCGATTTCCAGCGCCTCCTCGTCGGGCGCGTCCAGCCAGAACGGCAGCACCACTTCGATCGGCGCCCTCACAGCATGGCCGCCTCTGTGGCCTGGCCCAACAGAATTCGGCCCGGCAGCTCCCGAGATGCCTCGTTCACCTGGAAGTGCGCGGTCGCGGTGAACGCGTCGCGGAATCGCCGCTGCAGCGGCGCACCGTCGTAAATGGCGCTGCCCCCGGCGAGGTCATACATGGTGCGCACGACGTCGGCTGACACGCGCACCCCGTGCGTCGCGGCCAGCCGCAACCGGGTGCGCGCCTCCAACGGGACCGGAGGCTCACCCTCACTGGCCCGCCACGCCGCGTCGACGGCCTGGTAGTAGCCCGCCCGGGCAGCGTCCAACGCCGATTCCGCCGAGGCGACCGCCACCTGGATGGTAGACCGTTCGGCAAGCGTGCGGCTTGCGGCGACACCCTTCTTGGTGCCGGCAAGCTCGACGAAATTGTCGATCGCCGCGCGCGCGTTGCCCAACGCGGCCGCCGTAATGCAGGCCGCGAAAAAGCCGAATGGCGGGAATCGGTACAGCGGTCGGTCGATCACCGGCCCATCGAAGATCGACAGCACGCGCTCATCGGGGACAAACACCTCGTCGGCCACCGTGTCGTGACTGCCGGTGCCGCGTAGGCCGAGGGTGTGCCAGGTGTCCAGAATCTGTAGTTGCTCGGTGGGCAGGGCGACCACGGCGGGGCGATCCTCGAGCACGCAGCCGGCGAACAGCACGTCGGCGTGAGTGATGCCGCTGCAGAACGCCCACCGCCCCGACACCACGACGCCGCCGGACACGCGGCGGGCCTGGCCCTGTGGCGCCCATACCCCGGCGGCCACACCGCGTCCATCACCGAACAGCTCGTCACGGCTGACCGGCGGCAGATAAGCGACCAGCAGGCTGGCAGTGATCGCGATCGACACACACCAGCCGGCCGACGCGTCGCCGCGCGCCACCTCCTCCGCGCACCGCAACGCGGCGCCGGCGGGCAGCTCCAGCGCGTCGACCTCTATCGGTGCGCCCGCTCGCAGCAGGCCCGAGTCCCGCAGCGCCCCAACCAATTCGGCCGGAAGTCGGCGCTCGGCGTCGATTTGATCCGCCATCCCACGTGCTAGGTCGGCGATCTCGCGAGCCCGTGACAGTACGGGCACGGCGGCGACTTCGGTGTCTTGCATAAGGCGGCCTCTGCTTTTCCAGACAATGCGAGTGGTTCAGTCACGTTACCACTACCGGTTTATTTTTTGAACCGGTACATTGGTTGAACCATGGATTTCCCGGATCTGTCCCATCGCTTCCAAGGCGAGTCCGTTGCCCGGGCCCTCGATGTCGTTGGCGAGCGTTGGACATTGCTGATCCTGCGCGAGGCCTTCTTCGGGGTGCGCCGCTTCGGGCAGTTGGCGCGTAACTTGCAGATTCCTCGGCCCACGCTGTCGGCACGCCTACGCACCCTGGTCGAAAACGGGCTATTGGAAAAGGTGCCCTACGCGCGGGATCCGGACCGGCACGAGTACCGGCTGACCGCGCCGGGGCGAGACCTGTTCGCTGCGATCGTGGTGCTCATGCAGTGGGGTGATCAGCACCTCCCGCAACCCAAAGGTCCGCCGATCGTGTTGCGCCACCGGCCCTGTGGTCACGTTGCCGACCCGATCCTGGTGTGCTCCCACTGCCGGAAGGAGATCACCGCACGCAACGTCACCCCCGAGCCCGGGCCCGGTTACCTCGCCACTCAGGCGACCCGAAACACGGGGTACTGATCGACGATCTTCTCGAATTCCCCAAGCGGCGCGTGACGGTCGATCTCGAAAAACGGGCGTGCTCCCGGTGCCACCTCAAGGTAGCGACGCAAGATCGCGGCGCGGTCGTCGGACCAGTCCTCTACTAACGACACGTTTTCAGGCCGGCCGCGCCGTAACACTGCGCGGCCGTCGCCGCCGCGCAGATTACGTACCCAGTTGGTCTTCTGGCCGAGCATGGCCACCAGATAGCGCTCGCCCTGATACTCGGCGACAACCACCGGGAATGAAATCATCCGCCCCGACTTATGGCCACGCACTTCAAGGGTGGCAGCTCCATTGGGCCCGATGCCTGCGGCAAAACTCAACGCGCCCAATCGATTTGCGATACGCGCTGACCATCGGGGACGACCACCGCGATACTGCCATCGTTGAATCGCGCTTATCACGCCGCGCAGCACGGCTTCACCTTACTGCGGACCGCAAACACTTACATCTGCGCCCAGACAATCTTCGTCTGCAGGTAGGTGTCGATGCCCGCCTTGCCCGATTCGTAGCCCCAGCCGGATTGCTTGTAGCCGCCGAACGGCATGGAGTGGTCGAACTGCATCTGGCAGTTCAGCCCGACGGTTCCGGCCTTGAGCCGCTTGGCCAGCCGGTGTGCGCGGCCCAGGTCATTCGTCCACGTCGTGGCCGCCAGCCCGTAGGTGCTGTTGTTGGCCAGCGCGACGGCTTCGTCCTCATCGTCGAAGGGCAAAATCGTGACGACGGGGCCGAAGATCTCCTCCTGAAACAGTCGGCTCGAGTCCGGGTCGACGTTGGTGACCACGGTCGGGTGCACGAAGTAGCCCTTGCGGTCGAGCCGGTGCCCGCCGGTCACGAGTTCGTTGCCGTCGGACTTGCCCTGCTCGAGGTAGCCCAAGACACGGGTGAGCTGCTTCTGGCTGATCAGCGGGCCTACCATGGCGCCTTCGTCTTTCGGGCCACCCAGCTGCATCACATTGGCCATGTTGGCGATGCCCTCCACGACCCGCTCGTAGACACCGCGCTGGGCGAAAATGCGCGATCCGCACACGCAGGCCTGGCCGGAGTGGATGAAGGTGCCGAACGACGCCATCGGTATGGCCAGGTCCAGATTGGCGTCGTCGAAGATCACCACCGGCGACTTGCCGCCGAGCTCGAGGGTGACCTTGTTGAGGTTGCTGTCCGCCGCCGCATGCACGATCGCGCGGCCGACTTCGGTTGATCCGGTGAAGGCAACCTTCTCGACGTCGGGGTGGGCAGTGATCGCCGCACCCGCGGTGTGGCCGTAACCGTTCACCAAGTTGACGACGCCCTCTGGTACCCCGGCTTCGGCCAGGATCCTGTCCAGCACCAGCGCCGAAAGTGGCGTCTCCTCAGCGGGTTTGACGATACTGCTGCAGCCCGCTGCCAGCGAGGGCGCGAGCTTGGCGCAGTAGTTGAACACCGGGCCGTTCCACGGGAAGATCAGCCCGACCACGCCATACGGCTCGCGCAGGGTGTAGGTGTGCATGTGCGAGTCGACGCCAGTGAGGCCGCCGGTGTTCACGTCACGCGCGATGCCGTCGATCTTCGTACACCAGCCGGCGTAGTAGCGGAACCACTCGGATCCAACCTTCGTGATGATCTGCGCTTGAGCCGGCGGGATGCCCGCGTTGAGCGATTCGAGTTCGGCGAGGATCTCGGCATTCTCATCAATCAGATCGGCGACCCGCCACAGCACCTTGGCCCTGTCGTAGTCGGGCAGACCGGACCACACCCCGGACTCGGCGGTCTCCTTTGCGCGGGCAACGGCATCGTTGATGGCTTCGGGGCCACAATCGGTGAACTCGGTGATCTGCTCTTCGGTGGCGGGGTCGATGATCGGGATCACGTCACCGGTGCCGGGTCGCTTACGAATGTCTTCCAGCACGTCCTGCACCGTCATGACTGTCCCTTCGCCTCGCCGCGACTCTATCTCTGTAGAGATAGAGCCACGAGTGTAACTGAGGGCCGGCGCGGGCCCCGAGTTGCCTGCTACTTCCAGGCGAAAACCGGTTGCTCCAGCTGGTCGACGGGATCGTGGCGCCCCTCCAGGCCTAGCCAGCGAAGCTGCAGCAGCACAGCACCCGTGGGTGCGTGAATCAGGTCGTTGCCCAACGGTATTTGCACCACGGGCCGTGGGCTTTCCGGGATGGTTATGAATCGCGGTGAGTCCGCGCGCTGCAATTGGTGCAGTCCCACTCGGTAGACCGCCACGACCTCGTCGGGCGCCGGTTGAGGGTCGAGCCGTCCGCCGCCCCAGATCACCACCGGGGTGATGACGTATCCGGACCGCGTCGGATAGTCGTCGAGCAGGCCAAGCACGGTCGAGTCGTCCAGTCTGATGCCGACTTCCTCGGCCAGTTCCCGCAGTGCCGCATCGACCGCGCTTTCCCCCGGGTCCACCCGGCCGCCGGGCAGCGCCCACTGCGCCGCGTGCGAGTTAAGGCGAGATGCCCTACGGCACAACAGGAATGCTGCACCGCCCGACACGTCGACCATGCGGCCGTCAAGTCCGGCCTCCGGCATCGGGTGTCCTCCGATCCAGTCGTCCACCTGTGCCGGATCAATCCTGTCCTCCCCGGGCTCTGAGTCGACGAGCAGCACCGTGACAGCCGCGTGCCGCTTCGTCGGGTCGGCCACGACGCGACGGTCATGGCCCGCCACATGGCCCCGGATTTGCTCGCGCAGCACCTCGTCATAGGGGATCGGCATCTCCCGAGCCTAGGCTGAGGGTCGCCTCTCGCTGAATTCCGATGCAGTCGCCGAAGTGCTGATTAACTGGTCGGAATGGCTGACATCACCAAGCTGATCCTCGCCGACCACGACTGGTTCCGCGAGCAGTTCGCCACGCTGGACGACCTGCAAGCGCAGACGCCGATCGACCACGCGGCACTCGAACGGGTGTGGCGCCCGCTCGGCGAGAAGCTCGATCTGCACGCTTACATCGAAGAGAAGATCTTCTACCCGCAGTTGCTGAAGCGCGGCGTCGACGATCCCGAAGGCGAGACACTGGACGCCATCGGCGATCACAACGACATTCGGGACGGAGTGCGCGCCGCGAACGCGGTCAAGATCGGCACCGACGAATGGTGGACGGCGGTCGGCCGGACCCGGCAGGCCAACGACGACCACATGAGCGAAGAAGAACGGGAAGGACTTTCAGACTTCCGCCGGCACGCCCCGATCGGTCTGCGCGAAGCGCTCGGGCGGCAATACAGCGAGTTCATGGCGCAGCATCCCACCACCAAGGGCATACCGATCATCGACCGCGACCCACAGCGCTACGTCGAAGAACTCGAGAACGCAGCGAACACAGTGTCGGCCAAACCGACCGACTACTCGCTGCGCATCGGCAGCCTGAAAGGCCAATGACGGCCGACGGATAGCGGTTAGTTCGCCGGGCATGCACGACGAACTAACCGATCGTCAACTATTCAGTGAAGGTCAGGCGTGGCCGTTGCCGCAACCGACGCCCGGAAGACAGCCGGTACCGCCAGGCACGCCGCCCGGACCGGCGAACTGGCCGCCGGAGCCACAGCCGACGCCCGGGACGCAGCCTTGCCCGCCGGGACCGCCACCGGGACCCATGTTCTGGCCACCGGAGCCGCAGTTGCCGTTGGCGTCGCAGCCTTGTCCGCCCGGGTCTTGCTTGAAGACGACATGCGTTGCCGCGATGCCGGTGGAAGCCGGTCCAGCCGCGAAAGCTTCAGCTGCCGTCACGGGCGTAACAGCGATCGCTGCAGCCACAGCGCCACCAATCACCAGCGATTTCATCAGATTCAATTTCGCTAACATGCGCGCTGTGTACCCCCTTCCACATATGTGCAAAACATGGCCGTGAAAATTAGCTGGCGTCAGTCCCGGTGGTTCTGGTCAGTCCGAGGTAGTCGTTGTAGAAGCTCTTGGCTGTCTCGATGTCAGGCACTCGGAGATGGGCGAAAACTTTGGTTGCTTGCATGCGCTCTCCTGTCAGGCGGGCAGCGGTTCTCCGCGGTATTCGTAAAGGAACGACAGGTTTTTCACGCTAGCCGCACGGCCGGGTAAGAGAGGTCTTCGCCGGCCGCGGGTTACGCTGGCGCCGTGAGCAGCCAGCGAGTGCCGGGTGGCGTGGTGCATAAGTTGCCCGCAGATCTGCGTGAGGCGCTGATCGCCAACACCGAGGCCCTCGCTGCTTGGAAGGACATCACGCCGCTGGCGCGTAACGAATTCATCTGCTGGGTCGAGGATGCCAAGCAAGACGTGACTCGCGAGCGCCGCATTCGCCGGACCCGGGAGGAGTTGGAAGAAGGCCAGCGCCGGCCCTGCTGCTGGCCGGGGTGCAGGCATCGCGAGCGCACCGGACGGTAACGCAATAAACCGACCCTTTACCGGCCGGCCGTTCAGTACTACGCTCTGTGGTACTACGTGCAATAGTAGACGCTCGGCTGCCGCCTAGCCGCGGTTTCGGCCGTGAGGAGATGGTCGGCATGAGCCTCGGACTGTCGGATATCGCAGCGCGCCAAGCAGATGACATCGATGCGCGCTATCACCCTGCGGCGGCACTGCGGCGTCAGCTCAACAAGGTGTTTCCGACACATTGGTCGTTCCTGTTGGGTGAGATCGCGCTATACAGTTTCGTGGTTTTGCTGGTTACCGGTGTGTATCTGACGCTGTTCTTCGATCCGTCGATGGCCGAGGTCACCTACAAGGGTGTCTACCAACCGTTGCGGGGTGTCGAGATGTCGAAGGCCTACGCGTCGGCGCTCAACATCTCCTTCGAGGTGCGCGGCGGACTGTTCGTGCGGCAGGTACACCATTGGGCCGCACTGATGTTCGCCGCCGCGATCATGGTGCACTTGGCCCGCGTGTTCTTCACCGGGGCGTTCCGGCGACCGCGGGAAGCAAACTGGGTCATCGGTTCGCTGCTGCTCATCGTCACGATGTTCGAGGGATATTTCGGCTATTCGCTGCCCGACGACCTGCTGTCCGGCATCGGACTGCGTGCCGCCCTGTCCTCAATTACGTTGGGAATACCGGTGATTGGCACCTGGCTGCACTGGGCCCTGTTCGGTGGCGACTTTCCAGGCGACGTCCTGATCCCACGGTTGTATGCCATCCATATCTTGCTGTTCCCCGGCATCATCCTGGCGCTGATCGGCGCGCATCTGGCATTCGTGTGGTTCCAGAAGCACACCCAGTTCCCCGGCCCCGGCCGCACCGAACACAACGTCGTCGGCGTGCGAGTGATGCCGGTGTTCGCCGTCAAATCCGGCGCCTTCTTCGCGCTGTGCACCGGCATTCTCGGCCTGATGGGCGGCCTGCTGCAGATCAACCCCATCTGGAACCTCGGTCCCTACAAGCCATCTCAAGTATCCGCTGGCAGCCAGCCGGACTTCTACATGATGTGGACCGAAGGCTTGCAGCGCCTGTGGCCAGCGTGGGAGCTCTACATCGGCCACCACACGGTCCCGGCAGGTGCTGCTGTCACGTTGATTATGGGCGCGGTACTGGTCCTGCTGACAATCTATCCGTTCTTAGAGAAGCGGTTCTCCGGTGATCGCGCGCACCACAACCTGTTACAGCGCCCGCGTGATGTGCCGGTACGCACCGCGATCGGCGCCATGGCGATCGCCTTTTACATGGTGCTCACACTGAGCGCGATGAACGACATCATCGCGCTTACATTCCACATCTCGCTCAACGCCACCACCTGGATCGGGCGCATCGGCATGATCGTGCTGCCGCCGATCGTCTACTTCATCACCTACCGGTGGGCCATCGGCCTGCAACGCAGCGACCGCGCGATCCTCGAACACGGCATCGAGACCGGCATCATCAAACGCCTGCCGCACGGCGCCTACATCGAACTGCACCAGCCCCTCGGGCCGGTCGACGATCACGGCCACCCCGTGCCGCTGGAATACCAAGGCGCCGCGGTGCCCGTCAAAATGAACAAACTCGGCTCCGGCGGCTCCCCCGGCTCGGGCAGCTTCCTGTTCGCCGACCCCGCCGCCGAGAACGCCGCGCTCGCCGAAGCACACCACGCCGCCGAACAACGCGCGCTCACCGCACTGCTGGACCGGCAGCGATGACGCCGACGTAATACCCTCATCCCATGACGGGAGGGGCGAGTCGGCACCGCGACGACTTGGCCGCGCTACCGCACTACCACGTCATCGCCGAAAACCACGATGACGAGCTGATTTACAGCGATGGATTCGATTGGCCCTGCGCACAAGGATTCGCCGCAGACCTGATTTCACCGCCTGCGGCGGGAGCCCCGATTCACGAGCCGGTGAAATCCGTGTGGATCGTCGAAGGCGACCCATTCTGGTGCCCACTCGCGCATGGTGACGGCATCCCGGCTGACGAGCAGGCGACACCAGGGTTTCTCGAACAAGTGATACAGCAGCAGCCGTACTGGTCGGTTTAGCCAAACCTCCCTTGGGTGTGATCTTGGGCTGCTTTGGCTACAGGGAGATAGGCCGAAAGAAATGGGGTCGACCGTGAAACCGATATCGCCGACGGATGCGCTGTTCCTCATCGGAGAGTCGCGTGAACATCCGATGCACGTGGGTTCGCTGCAGCTGTTCAGGCCGCCGGATGACGCCGGCCCGCATTTCGCCCGCGAGGCCTATCAGGCCATGCTCGACTGCAGGGAGGTACAACCGACCTTCCGTAAGCACCCCGCCTTCTTCGGCGGTCTCACCAACGTCGCCTGGTCTTTCGACAAAACCGTCGAGCTCGACTACCACCTCCGCCGGTCAGCCTTACCCGAGCCCGGACGGATCCGCGACCTGTTGGAGCTGGCTTCCCGGTTGCACGGCTACCTGCTCGACCGTCACCGCCCGTTGTGGGAAGCGCACCTCGTGGAAGGTCTTGAGGACGGCCGCTACGCGGTCTACACGAAATATCACCACTCGCTGATGGACGGCGTATCGGCACTGCGGCTGATGCAACGCGCCTTCGCTTCAGATCCCGACGATGACCGGGTGCAAGTCCCATGGAGCCTCGGCCCACGTAAGGGCAAGACGGGCAAGCAACGGTCCTCGCTGTTCGGGCAAGCGAACCGTGCCGTGGGATCAGCGCTCACGTTGGCACCGTCGACGTTGAAGCTCGCGCGGGCAGCGTTGCTCGAACAACAGCTGACCCTGCCGTTTCGGGCGCCGCGCACCATGTTCAATGTTCGGATCGGCGGTGCACGACGGGTTGCCGCGCAGTCCTGGTCGTTGGAGCGCATCAAAGCGGTGAAAGAAGCGGCCGGCGTGACGGTCAACGACGTGGTGCTCGCCATGTCATCCGGAGCCCTTCGTTCCTATCTCCTCGACCAGAACGCGTTGCCGGATGACCCGTTGACCGCAATGGTGCCGGTGAATTTACGCAAGGACGGCGACGACAGCGGCGGCAACATGGTCGGGACCTTTCTGTGCAACCTCGCGACGAACCTCGACGATGCGGCGAAGCGGCTCGAGACCATCAGCACGTCGATCCGCGACACCAAAGAGGTGTTTGCGCAGCTGCCTGCCGTTCAGCAGTTGGCGTTGTCGGCGTTCAACGTTGGCGGGCTGTTCTTCGGGTTGATTCCCGGCTACCTGTCAACCGCCTCGCCGCCATTCAACATCGTCATCTCGAACGTCTCGACCGGTAAATCTGAGCCGATGTATTGGCATGGTGCACGGTTGGACGGGAACTACCCGCTGTCGATCGCGCTCGATGGGCAGGCGGTCAACATCACGGTGACCAACAACGCCGGCAACCTCGACTTCGGTCTCGTCGGCTGCCGCCGCAGCGTCCCGCACCTACAGCGGCTGCTGGCCCACTTGGACACGTCGCTCAAGGATCTGGAACGCGCCGTCGGCTAGTGAGCGCCCAGAAAACTTTTAGAAAACCAGTATTGCCGGTACGCATACTCCGTCGTCGCCGTGGGTAGAGATTGAGTGAACAGTTGTTCCGGTTCGGCCACCGCACAGGAACAAACCACAGTCGATACCGGAGGAGTTTCTGATGCCAGAAGTCGAACTTCACCACGACGGACACCCACGCTATCGCCGGATGGTGCGATTTGACTGGTCGGAAACGCCGCTGCACTGGGTGCCCAACGACCCATTCGCAACGCACATGATGAACGTGTTGCATCTGCTCCTCCCCGAGGGCGAGCGGCACTTCATCAAGGCCGTCCTGGAGGCGTCGTCGCTGGTCGACGACCCTGAGCTGGAGGCGGCGATCAAACCGTTCATCCAGCAGGAGTCGTGGCATGCCTGGGCGCACCAAGTGGTGCTCGACCATCTGGCCGAGCAGGGCATCGACACCAAGCCGTACACCTCGAGACTGCGCAAAACCTTGTCGGTGTCGCTGGGTGATCCGCCGAAGTTGTTCCCGCCGGCAATGAAGCGTTGGTGGTTGTACCGGCGTCTGGCCGATGTCGCGGCGCTGGAGCACTACACCGCGATGTTGGGCCAATGGGTGCTGCAAAACCGCGGTCTGGATTACGCGGGCACCGACCCGATGATGCTGGATCTGCTGCGCTGGCACGGCGCCGAGGAGGTCGAACACCGGTCGCTCGTGTTCGACGTCTACCAGCACGTGTGCGGCAACTACTTCATCAGGGCGTTCTCGATGTTGATGACCACGCCGCTGTTCATCGGCTGGTGGATCGCCGGGGCGAAATACCTGATGGCCCACGACCCCACCATCGACCAAAAGTGGCGCTGGCGAGACTGGCTGCGCGCGGCACGCGAATACAAGCTGCCCGGTCCCTGGCAACTACTGGTGACGCAACCCGCCAGATATATGCGGCCTCATCATCATCCGGGTCCGGAGGCGATCACGGAGATGGCGGTCGAGTACATCAAGCAGTCGCCGGCAGCGCAAGCCGCCCGTGAACGGGCGCAGTTGCAGGGGAAGGCATCTGTCCAATGAGAAGTCCGATGAGAAGTCCGATGAAGCGTCCGATGGAAGGTGCGATGAAAGTTTCGGTGGACCTCGACACCTGCGACGGCAACGGCGTGTGTATGAGCCTGTGCCACGAGGTTTTCGACGTGCGCGAAGACGGGCTACACCTGCTCCAAGAGCAGCCGCGGTCGGAGTTGCGCGGCCCGTTGAAAGCCGCCGAAGTCTCCTGCCCCACCCAGGCGATCGTGGTCGAGGACTGACCCGATGCCTACAGATCGTCAGGTACAGCAAGTCGTCGTCGTGGGTGCCGGGGTGGCGGGAATGCGAGCGATGGAGACGCTGCGACAGAACGGCTACGACGGTGAACTCACCCTCGTTGGTGCTGAACGGCACGCCCCCTACCATCGGCCGCCGCTGTCGAAGAAACTGCTCAGCGGCCAGGTGCACCGAGCGGGCATCGACATGGCACCGCAATTCGATACGGACGCACGGGTGCTCAGAGGGGCAACCGCGGTCGGCCTGGACATGTCCGCACGCGAGGTCCAAGTCCACGACGACGGGCAGAACCTCTCCTTGAAGTTCGACGGGCTCGTTATCGCAAGCGGCGCGCAGCCACGCGAATGGCCGGGTGGACCGACTCCCGGCGGAGTGCTTCTGCTGAGGACCGTCGAGGACTGTCTGGCCATCCGAGAACGACTCGGCTCACGTCCCCGGGTGGTGGTCGTCGGAGGCGGGTTCATCGGCGCCGAGGTCGCCGCAACGTGCCGCTTGATGGGACTGGAAGTGGCACTCATCGAAAAGGCGGCCGGGCCGCTGGTTGGAGCACTGGGCGACGAACTAGCGCCTTGCTGGGCGAAGTTGCATCGCGAGCATGGAGTGGATCTGCGGCTAGGCGTGGGCGTCGACGGATTTGTCGGTAACGGCCGGGTGGAAGGTGTTCGGCTTACCGACGGTTCGCAGCTTCCGGCTGATGTTGTCGTCGTCGGCCTGGGGGTGACGCCTGCCACCGACTGGCTGGCCGACTCAGGACTGCACACGGACGGTGGGGTGGTCTGCGATGCCACCGGCGCTGTGCAGGGCAGCACTGAGGATGGCACTGTCGTCGCCGCCGGTGACGTCGCCCGCTGGTGGCATCCGCTGTATGAGCAGCACCTGCGTATCGAGCATTGGGACCACGCCGCTCGCCAGGGCGCGGCCGCCGCGCGAACTCTCTTAGCAGGCAAGGGCCGGGCGGAGCCTTACGACGAGCTACCGTATTTCTGGTCCGATCAATACGACGTGAAGATCCAAATGCTGGGATTGACGACTGATTACGATGCTTTCCAAGTCATTGAAGGCGATCCGGGCAGGTGGCAATTCGTCGCTGCATATGGACGTGGCGGACGCACAGTCGCAGTGGTTGGAACGATTCCAAATCGGGTGCACGCCTACCGTGATGCCATCAGCCAGCGCGCCGAGTTCCCGCCCACACAGCCTTCCGATTAGATCTTTATCGACGGTAGCAGTCTGGTGATATTCCAGAGCTGATTACGCCTGGCCGATAGACACGAGATCGCCAGCGCTACAGCCGATATGCCGATGAGAACAATCACCGCCTGCCACAGCCGGAAATCAATTCCGCCCAGTATGAGCTGACGTAATCCGTTGACGCCGTAAGTCATTGGATCGAATCGGTGTAATACCTGAAATGGCTTTGAGGTGGTTTCCACGGGGTACATGCCGCCGGCGCTGACCAACTGCAGCATGAGTAGCGCCATGATCAGTACGCGACCCACCGCTGCGCCGACGAGTGCGTTGATCGCCTGCGTCGCCGCGACAAATGCGCCGGAAATCACGATCATGAAGCTCAGCATCGCGAACGGATGAGCGGCGTGCATCCCGAGGGCGAATCGCACGACGCAGTAGAGGATGATCGCCTGCACTATCCCGATCACCACAGCAGGTAGGTAGCTGGCGAGCACTATGCGGATGGCGATCACCTCAGCGGCGATGGCGCGGTTCTGCAAGGGCCGCAGCACCATCCACAGCACGAGTGCACCGAAGAACAGCGCGAGGGTAAGGAAGAACGGCGCCATACCGGTGCCGAAGTTGGGCGCGGCATTCTCATGAGTGGTTTCGAGGTTAACTGGGCCACCGATGGTGTCGGCGACGGCTTCCTTCTGCTGGCTCGTCCAGTTCGGCACCTGCTTGGCGCCCTCGGCAAGCTTGGTCGCCAATTCGGCCGATCCGGCTTTGAGCTGCCCGGTACCCGAGCTGAGTTGTTGCGCCCCGTCGTCGAGTTTTGCTATACCGCTTGCCAACTCAGCGTTTCCGGAGGCGAGCTGCTGGGCTCCGTTGCGCAGTTGGGTCAGCTTGTTCGTCAACGCCTGCCCCTTGCTGCCGACTTGGTCGAGGGCCGATTTCAGCGGACTACCGGGTGCGCCCAGCGTCGAACTCATCGCGATCGCCGCGTTTTGCGCGTCGGTGAGCTGCTGGCGGATCTGCGGTGTGAACTGGTGTTGTCGGAGCTGGTCTTGTATCCCGCGCAGCGTCGCCGCCGCACTGCTCGCTACTGGATCTTGGCTCGCGGAGAGCTGATCGATCACCGAGGTGAGCCCGTTGGCGGCCGCGTCCTGCGCCATCGCGATGCCGTTGACCTGGTCGACGGCCTGCTGCATTGCGGACGCGCCCTGGCGCAGCTGCTCGGCGTTTCCGCCGACCGTTGCGAGCGCCTTGGAAACCGCGAGCAGCGGGTCGGTGGCCTCGTTGATGCCGTCGGAGAGCTGCTTGGCGCCGGAGGCAAGTTGCGCCGAGCCGGACCGGGCGGTATGCAGACCCGCGGAGAGCTGGCCGGCGCCGCCATCGACCTGCGCCGCTCCGTCGGCGAGTTGTTTCGCTCCGTCGGCGGCCTGCTTGATCCCGGAGCCGGACGAAACAACCACGGACAGCACCTGATTGACCGCCTGCCCGGATATCCGGCTCGATACAGCGTTGAGCACCTGGCTGATGGCGGTGCGACCGATGCTTGACGAGATGTAGTTGTTGGCATCGTTGTACACGGCGATGAGGTTGGCCTGTCGCGGTTGCCCGGTCACGGGCGATGCGATCGCCGCGCTGAAGTCGGGCGGCAATTCGAGCATGAAGTAGTACTTGCCGTGTTCGACTCCATCGCGCGCCTCGTCGGGGTTCACGACGTGCCAGTCCAGGCTGCGGTCGGCCGTCAGGCTTTTGGCGATCTCATCGCCGGCGTTGATTGTCTGTCCCGAGACGACGGCGCCGCGGTCGGAGTTGACCAGCGCCACCGGCATCTTGTTCACGTGGCCGAAGGGATCCCAGTATGCCCACAGGTACAGCGCCCCGTAGACGAGCGGGAGCAGCATGAGGACCACGATCGCCGCGCGCGTCATCCGGCTGCGACCGAAACGTTTGATTTCTGAACCAAATGCGAGGCCGGCCAGCATGTTTTAACCCTTTTCCGTCAGGATGCGGTGATCGTGGAGTTGGTGGTCGGGGGCGCCGGTGCCGAGCGGATTAGTCACTCCCACAACGACGGTGCGCTGGGTCGCGATCGCACCGAGCCGTTCGACCGCGATCGCCCGCCGGGAGTTGTCGCGGACCTGCTCGAGGTCACCGACCACCAGGATCGGACGCTTGGAAAACAACGCCAGCGTGATGCGCAACAAGAACAGTTCCAGGTCGGATAGCTCCACGATGTACGACTCGGCCGACGGCGGCGACATCTCACCGAACACTTGGCCGAGTTCGTCCTGGCCGGCCTGGATCGGCACCCGCGAGTACCACGGCGCCAACCACCGGCGCTGCTCGGCGAGCACGGTCTGCACGGTGACCGACTCTTCCAACTCATCGATCTCATCGAACGCCGCGATCGAGCAGTGCCGGCGGATCGCCCGCGGTTGCGTGTCGCCGAGCACGCTCACGCTGCCGTGGCTGGCCTTCAGCCGTCCGGCCAGCGTCAGTAGCAGGGCCGTCTGCCCCGGTCCTCCGGGCATTTGAATGGCGTGGAAGCCCGCGGTGAGCTCGAGATCGATGTCGGAGAACAGCGGCCCGTGCTCGCCGTCCACCCCCAGCCCGGCGGCGCTGATCACCACCGGTTCCGGCTCGGTGTCCGTCGGCGGCGCGGCAGCATCCTGCTCGTCCATGGGGTCGCTCATTTCTGAAGATGGTGCACGTTAGATCCATTCGATCAAAAGGTGCGACCACAATGTGAGCTCGCGCGCGAATGAGCGGTTATCGAGGTGTACGGTTGGCAACTCTTTGCGATGTACTACGCCTGTTTTATAGGGTTGCCAGGCAGAACTGCGGCCTCATCAGCCGGAGACCTCCGACGTCGATAATCCCAGCAAGCTGGCCGATCTGCCGCTCTCACGGCCAATGCCGCACCGGCCACCAGAGTTTGCGGACGCAGTTCGGTAGCACTCGGATGGATGGCTAAGTGGTCGCCTGCATAATTACAGTGACGTAATTTAGTCCCACACTTCCATACGGTTACGTGAGATGGTTCCCTTGACGAAGGGAGCAGCATGCCACGAACCAGCCCGTATAGCATCGCCTTGG
>Ga0335075_10003238_pt1 | contig 25871 bp, 19 predicted proteins | sample Lox_Sample_24_FD_206723 | JGI IMG/M metagenome (GOLD analysis project Ga0335075, IMG submission 206723) | Soil microbial communities from Loxahatchee National Wildlife Refuge, Florida, United States - Lox_Sample_2.4 | ecosystem: Environmental > Terrestrial > Soil > Wetlands | place: USA...
AATGAATGGATCGTCCAGATGCTGGTTGTGTAAACGGCGAACGATCACGGACAAATCTGCGGTTGCAGTTGCTTCGTTCACACCTGGTTTCAGCCTGCCTATCGCCTCCCAATCATGGTCATCGATAGCATTCATCTCGCCTTGGGGTATCAAGTGATAAATTGGCGTCCACAACTGGACGCTTTGTACGGGATAGGTAAACCACGCCGGCAATACTCCGATCACCGTATAAGGCTTGGCGTCCAGTTCGATTGTTTGTCCTAGGACAGAGTGATCGCCGCCAAATCGGCGCTTCCATAGGCCCCATGTCAGCATCACGGTTGCATTTGCGGAAGGCCGATCATCACTAGCTGCAAAGCTCCGTCCCAGAGCAGGCTCAACCCCAAGCAAAGGGAAGAGATTCCACGTACATACGCCAAAGTTTACCTTCTCGGGCAACTGACCGCCGCCCCCGGACAAGCTGAACGCCAATCCGCTATCGAGCAATGCAAGGTCAGCGAAGCTGTGATTTTCCTTCTGCCACGCGGCGAATACACCACCCGCCACATCGTTATAAGGGAACCGATCCGAGCTGTACTCGTATAGCTTGACAAGTCTCGATGGCTCGGTAAACGGCAAGGGATTCAGCAGCACAGCGCGCACGATTGTGAACAGCGCTACATTCGCGCCAATGCCTAACGCCATCACAAGCACGGCAAGGGACGAGAACCCGGGTGCCCGCGACAGAGTGCGCAAGGCATATCGCAGGTCTCTCCACAAACCGTCAATCACCACAACCGTGTTCTGCTGCCATAGACGCTCACGCACTAGCTGCCGGTTCCCCAGTTTGATCCGCGCCTGCCGCTGGGCTTCATCGGGAGACATGCCGCGGGCCTCATTGTCGGCAGTCTCTTCCGTCAAAAAAGCCTCAATCTCGTCTTGTAACTCGGAGTCGGAACGTTTGCGGTGCAGGTATCTCATCCAGCTCATTGCGCACCGCCTTCTTCGCCCATCACAAGGCCAATTGCGCGGGTCATTTGCCGCCAGCGGCCGGTTTCGCGAACCAACTGCTTACGCCCTTCTGCGGTCAACCGGTAGAACTTGGCCTTGCGATTGTTCTCGCTCGCACCCCAATAGGAGGAGACCCACCTTCGGTCCTCGAGCCTGTGCAGGGCGGGATAGAGGGAGCCTTGCTCCACCTCCAGAAGATCCTCAGAGGTGCGCTCAATGACTTTGGCGATCGTATGGCCGTGTGCATCACCGCCGACAAGTGTCCGCAGGATCATCATGTCCAAAGTGCCCTTGAGCATTTCATTCTGTGGCTCGCTGCTTTTCCGCACCGATCTCTCCACTCGGACTTCTATGGGAAAGAATCATATACCAATCGAACTTCTATGGGAAGAGCAAAAATTGAGCAAGGCCTCGATTGAGGACTCCAGGCCAAATCATGTTTCCAGATCGCGCCGGCCTGGAAACGCATGGCGATGATGCGTTAAGTTGTAGCATAAATTGTCTGGGAGGTGGCCAAACGCGCCATGTGCTCGAGAGCGGAGGTCGGATCCCCAGTTCAGTAACGCGCGACAAGGGCTTATTGGAATGTCGCTTTCGAGTTTGAGCAGGAAATTCTGTATTTTCGGCCTCGCGGCTACCGCGCCGGGTTGCATCACCGTTCTCCCCACCACTCCCGAAAGCACTTCAAAGGTGAATCCCAAGGATGGTCTGAGCTATGAATGGATACCGCCTGGCATCTACTATACGGGCTGCCTGCCTGGCGACACGGATTGCTACGGCCTCGAACGGCGCCGCGAAAAGATGACGATCGCCCGAGGATTCTGGATCGGCGTCACGGAGGTGACCCAAGCGGCTTATATGCGCGTTATGCATGCTGCCCCCTCGCGCTACAAGGGCGCTGACCGCTCAGTGGACAGCGTTGGGTGGAACGATGCGACAACCTACTGCAGCCGGATCGGCATGCGATTACCTACAGAGTCGGAGTGGGAATGGGCTGCCTACGGAGGGGCTCCAGGACTGCCCAAGGAACCGCTAGGAGCCTATGCGTGGTACGACCCGAACAGCAATGACAGCATCTTCGCCACCGCGATCTAGGTTTCCGTTGTGCCTCATCTTCCTCGCCTGGCGAGAAAGTTCCGGCCAACAGCACGACGCACCCTTGATGACACTGCTCCAATCTGCTTGCGTAGGAATGCGTCCAGCTCATTAAGACAGATTTCGCGTTGGGCAGAGGTTTGCAGGGCAGAGGTCGCGGGTCCAATAAGGGTCCGATAAGGGTTCCTCACCATGTCTCAGGGCTCCGAAAATAGCCATCCGTTCCCCCTGATTTCTATCAGTTACGGGTTTCCAATCGGCTGTCACGGCAGAGGTCGCGGGTTCGAGCCCCGTCGTCCCCGCCATTGATTCTAAATACTTTAGGCTCAATGGCGTTCTCGGGTGACAACCCACAATTCAGCCCACATTTACGCAATCGCTTCCAGAATCGTCCCCATCCCATTCAAATAGCCGCCTTGAGCCGGAGGCATCTGGTCCATGTCGGACTGAGTGTACGGAGCGGCCGGCTGACGGCACGCGCCTGACCGCATCGCCGACGCGCGCCTCCTCGGCCCGTCCGGGTCTTAGAAGGTTAGTTTCATAGCCAGTTGCACGACCCTGGGATTGTTCACGGTCGAGTTTACGGCGCCGAAGCCGTTGGCGTTGATCGAACCGTCAGAGTTCACGGTTTCGAGCGCTACATCGTTCACGGGCAATCCAAACTGCGGGTGGTTGAAAAGGTTGAAGAACTCGGCGCGGAAATTCAATCCCATCCCCTCCCGCGGCAGCGCGAAGTCCTTGATCAAAGAGAAGTCGCTGTTGACAAAGCCAGGCCCCGAGACCGGGACACGATTTGCGTTACCCAATTGGCCAGGGGGCGGGGCAACGAAACAGGAGGCGTTAATCCACTGGTTCTGGCTATGGCTGGCGCGGTAGGGATTGCAGCCGGAAACCCGGTTGGGCCGGTTCCAGTTGTAGCCGTTGCCGCCGTTCTGGAAGTAAGTTCCCGACTGGTTGTTGCTGTCGATCAGGGGATCGGGAAAACCCGAGGATATCCTTTCGATCAACGTCGTCTGCCAGTTGCCGAGAAGGGAATCCGTTACGGCATTCCAGCCATTGCCGAACATCTTGCCTCTGCCGAAGGGTAAGTCGTAAATGATGCTGCCGGTGAAACTGTTGTCGAGATTAATCTGCGACAGGCCCCAATCCAGCTTTCTCCAGTTGGGCAGAGGGAAGAACGGGGCGCTCAACAGGGAACCCAGGCCATCGGATAACCCGTTGTCGTAGGTTCGGGAATAGGTGTAAGCGAAGAGGGCGTAAAGCCCATACTTTTGCGTTTTGGTCTCGGCTTTCACCTGCAGTGAGTCGTAAGACGTGTCTCCAACATCGCCGAAAAGAAAGATAGAGTCATAGGTGCTGTAGGGCGGCAGGTACGCCGATCCGTCGGGGTTGCAACCGATGGTGTAACCGGACACCGTGCCGCAAGCAGTCGGACTGGAGGTGTTGAGACTGTTGCCGGACAACAGGATATGATTGCCGCGCGAACCGGCATATCCCGCGGTGAGCACAACGTTGCCGAACAGTTGCCGCTCGACGTTCAAGTTGTATTGACGAACCCTGCCCAGCTTGAAGTTGGTGGGCTGGGTGTAAAACGAGCCCGTAAAAGATTGAGCAGTGGGCGGCGCGAGGATGGGCTGGAAGCCGCTGGAGAGACTGATGGCAGATGGCGTTTGTCCGAGGACAGTTGCGCAGTACGAAGTCGAGAATGCGCAGCCGGCGGAGGCGAAAGCGTCGGATTCGCCGAGGTAGGGCGGATTCTGCCACAAGCCTTGCGCGCCCTGATTCCAGGCGGAGTCGTGAAACATGGCGAAGCCGCCACGGATCACGGTTTTTTCGCTGCCCAGGACCTTCCAGGCTGCGCCAATGCGGGGTTCGACGGCTGTCCAATCCATGTTGACACCCGCCGAAGAACTCACGCCGTTCTGACTGGCGACGAGGAGCTGTCCAGTGGTCAGATCGTAGTTTGCCAGACGGCCGTGGTCTTCGGTGACGGCTGTGGTCATGTTCCACGCAAGGCCGAGGTTGAGCGTGAGGGATGGCACCACCCGCCAATCGTCCTCGACGAAGGGGCGGTAGATCTTCCAGCGGCGGCCGGTTACGGTGCCGCCAAAGGTCTGGTCGTGAATGGCAAGGCCGGTGATGCCGAGCAGCAGATCGGCCTCGGGATTGCCGGGAGTGCCGGTGCATCCGGTGGCGCCGGCTGGACAGGTATAGCCGCTGAAGTTGCCTCCGTTGCCGATGATCCAGAAGCCGTCCTGGAAGGCTTCGGTACCGGTGTTCATCTGGTTGGCGCGGAGGTCGATCCCGGTTTTGATCTCATGCTTACCGCGAATCAGGTCGAGAGAATCGCGGAATGAGAAGATATTGGTTCCACCCTGGAATGGAGAGTAGCCGCGGTCGCCGAGCGCCCAGTAGCCGCCCAACACGATGGTGGAGACCAGGCCGCAACTATAGGCGCCGGGAGCGCATTGGGTTGAGGCGCCGGGGCAACCGAGGTTGGCGTAAGGGATGCCGAGTGCGGCCGAGGCGCATGTTCCATTGTCCTGAGAAAGGATGTAGTCGAAGATGCGGTTGTAACCGAAGGTGGCCTGGTTGATGGTATTCGCCGAAAAGACGTGGCTTTCGCCGATCGCCACGTTGCGCGCGTGATTGATGAGGCGTTCATTGCTTCCAAATGCATTGGACTCGGCCAGTGAAGGCGCGCCACCGGGCACCCATGAGTAAGCCTGATCGTAGCTGAAACGGGCAAAAGCGTTGTCTTTTGCGGAGAAGGTTTGATCGATGCGAATATCGAACTTGGTTTCGTTAAGCTGGCGCACCGGCTCGTTCACGTAGTTGTATCCGGCAGCGGCATCGTTGGCGTTGGGCTGTGGGTAGACGTTCATCAGCCCCTGTCCGATGCTGTTGATCAGGCTGGCCGGAATCTTGTTGCACGCGGTTCCATGGGGCTGGCTTCCGTCGGAGTTTGCCGGCAGGGGATTCCCGCTGCCGTCGCATTGGAAATAGACGTTCGGGTAGACGCTGGGGTTTGTTGACGCGCCCTCCATGTTGGGGTTGACGATGGTGAGCGCGGAAACCGGATTGCCGTAGGCGTCAGCCGAAAAATCTCCGCTGCGCATGGCCATCGAGGGAACCAGGCCCGTGAAGGGAATTCCGTGGAGCTGATATTTCTGCTCTCCATCGACGAAGAAAAAGGTCTTGTTGCGGCGGATGGGCCCGCCAAAGGCGCCGCCGAACTGGTTCAAGTTGAACTTTTCCACCGCGTTGGCGAAGTAGCTCTTGGAGTCGAAGACCTTGTTGCGCACGAACTCGAAGAGGGTTCCGTGAAAATCGTTCGAGCCCGATTTCGTGGTGACGAGCACGGTCGGTCCGGCCCGGGTTCCGTATTCAGCGGAGTAAGTGTAGGTGAGAACCTTGAATTCCTGAATGTCATCGATGGAGGAAAAAACGGCGATGCCGCCCGCAGTCAACTCATTGTTGTCGACTCCGTCAAGCAGCCAGTCGGTGCTATTGGGCCGGGAGCCGCCGACCGATAAGGAGAAGGAACCGCGGGCCGCCACTTCGCTGGCGCTGGCGGCGGTAAAAAAGCTGTTGGGGTTTGTCTCTGCCGTGGCCCCGGCGGTAAGGGTCGCGAGTTGTACGAAGTCGCGGCCGTTCAAGGGGAGCTGGGAGACTTCCTGCGAGGTAATGACCTGTCCCAGCGCGGGGTTGGTGGTCTCAACGGCAACCGCGTCGCCGGCAACCGTCACCGTGGTCACAACGGTTGCGGGCACCATGGAGAAATCGAGTTCCCGGGCCTCGTCGACCTGTAAATGCAGGTCCTTGTTCTCAACACTCTGAAATCCACTGGCGTCGACGCGCACCGTGTACACAGCGACGGGAAGCAGGGGAACAAGATAGTGGCCGGCCTCGTCCGTCTTCGCTGTGCGCTGCAACCCGGTTGTCTGCGATGTGATTGTAACGGTGGCGCCGGCGACGCCCGATCCGGACTTATCCAGAATGCTGCCTAAGATGCTTCCTGTGGCCTGGCCATGAACTGCCGGGCAGATGGCAAGTGCCCAAGCGGAAGAAACCAGCAGAAACCAGATCCAACTTCCGGTTTTGTTGCCCAGGCGCCGTTGCTGGTGCGTAGCTCTCTGACCCCTCATCGCGATGCTCATGGCTTGCATCCTTTCAACTGAGTCGGTTTGAGGTAAATTTGCACTAGCTTAACACCGTTGCAATTGAAGAAGGAAGGGTTTCTGTTGAAATCAGGCCGCCCGTTTCGACGCTTCCGCCTTTGAATCTGAAAAGCGTACCTGTTTTACACATTCGGCAGCATCGATTAGAGAGATCATCCGGCGCCAGGCGGCCAATGGGGCGGAGGGAGTGATCCTCGGCTGCACGGAAATCCCTCTGCTGATCGGGCAGGCCGACAGTCCGGCGCCGCTTTACGACACCACGGAAATCCATGCACTCGCCGTGGTAGACCGGGCTCTGGCTTGATCGATGTGCATGATGACGGTCCGGTGCCGTCATTCCTTCACTGGTGGACAGTCGCGGGCACGCGACGGTACGGGACGCGCCGCATACTCGAGCGGAGATGAAGCGGAATCGGATCTCGATCTCGAATACTCGGGCGGTATTGCGAAGGGCGCAACGATCTATCTTGTCTACGTAGGAGACGATTCCAACTCCAGTGTCTGGGATTCACTGGAATTTGCAGTCGATACCCGCATCGCTCCAATCATCAGCATGAGTTACGGGGCATGCGAACCGGACCTAAGTTCGAGCGAATACGCAACGCTCGAGGCCATCATGGAAGAGGGAGCCAGCCAGGGGCAGAGCATCATTGCCGCGGCCGGCGACGACGAGTCCACGGCCTGCTACGCTGACGTAACCAGCAGTACGACCACGATTACGACTGAGGAGAAAGAGCTCGCCGTCGACTATCCGGCCAGCAGCGCCTATGCGACGGCCATGGGTGGCACCGAGTCTCCCTCCGCCGATGTCTCGTCGTCCAATACGACTTACTGGGAATCGGCGAGCGGCAGCGACGTGATCAGCTCCGCTCTTTCTTACATACCTGAACAGGTATGGAATGACGACTCCGCTACCGCCGGGGTCGACGATGGCGCCGAATACGCTCTCTCTGCCGGCGGGGGCGGCACGAGCACGCTTACGGCGATGCCGAGCTGGCAGAGCGGGGTAACAGGAATCACCTCGGGCAGTTACCGCATGGTTCCGGATATCTCGCTGGACTCTTCTCCCAATAACGCCGGCTACCTTTACTGTTCGAGTGACACAACTGCCACCGATATCAGTGGGAGCTGCTCGGATGGTTTTCGCGACGAAAACGACGAATATCTCACGGTGGCCGGGGGTACCAGCTTTGCCGCGCCGATCTTTGCCGGCATGTTGGCTATCGTCAACCAGAAGACAAATTCAGATGGACAAGGCCTGGTCAACCCGACCCTGTACAAGTTGGCAGCGGATGCGAGCACCTATGCTTCGGCATTCCACGACATCACGAGCGGAAACAACGAGTGCACGGCCGGATCGAGTTACTGCTTCTCGGCGGGCGAATCCGAATACTCCGCAACGACAGGCTATGACGAGGCGAGCGGACTTGGCTCCGTCGACTTATACAACCTGATGACGGCGTGGCCGGCGAGTTCGAGTTCTTCGCTGGAAGCCACCACCACGACGCTCTCTGCAGCCAGCAGCGCGCCATCGTCGGGCGCGAGCGACGTCGTCACGATCACCGTTGCGCCGCAGCCGAACTCCGTCACAACCACCCCAACGGGAACACTCACCATTACTGTGGACGGCAACACGGAGACGTCGTCCCTGGCGCTGTCGGACGGCGCGGCGACTTATACATTCTCTTCGACAACTTCGGGCTCGCATGTGATCGTCGCGACTTATTCAGGAAGTTCGACCTTTGCCGGTTCCAGCGGCTCTGTGAGTGTAACGGTCGGCTCAACCTCGACTTCCGGTTCGGGCGGCTCCGCTTCTACTACAGTGACCGTGACTCCCTCTGGAGGATACACAGGAACTGTCGACCTTTCACTGACGACCACCAGCACTTATCTCGAGGACTACGCCTGTTACGACCTATCCGATGCTACCGTCAGCGGCACCAGTGCGGTGAGCGAGACGCTTACTCTTTACACTGGGGCGGCAAATTGCTCCAGTGCATCGGCGCGGGGCAGGGGGGCCGGGCTTTCGGCATGAAGATCGGCAACGAGTCGTCTTCAGGCAATGGTGGCGCAGTTACGAGGGCGGCGTTCGGTTTCCTGGCATTTTTGTTTGCGGGAGTTGTGGGATGGCGATTCCGCCGTCTGCGGCCGTTTTCCTGCGTGTTGGCTTTAGCGTTCCTGGGAATCGGAGGATCGGGCTGCAGCAGCTCGACCTCGACTTCATCGTCCAAGAGTTTCTCACTCTCAGTGTTGCCGTCAACCGTGACAGTCTCCGCGGGTACTTCAGGAATTCCGACCGGGAGTTACTCGCTTACGGTGGACGGCGTTGATAGCGCCGACTCGAGTCTCTCTGTCACAGCCACTTTGACTCTGACAGTCGACTAAGGTGGTTCTGCTCGAACTTTGCGCGATTTCTGATGGGTTTCAAGGCGGGCTTCTCGCGTTGAAGAAGCCACTTGGCACTCCTGCCTTGCTCACGCCTTGATGGAACCGCATTCTCGACACGGACTCCGGTCTCATCTGCCACGCATGCAGTCGGGACGGCGCAATTGTGAATTGCGCGTGGCCTGCGGTGGCATCGGTAGCGCAGGCTGGAGCATCGGGTGAGACGCTGAGCGCCCGGCATTTCCAATGGAGTCTCGAAAGCCGGGGATAAGCGTTTACGCACAGGGCAATCGCACTTGGACTTGGGATCGCGAACGGTAGTGGCCTCTCAAGACAAAATCTTCCCCTATCTTGAAATGCCATTGCCCTGCGTTTGCGCAGGATTTCGGCGAAGCGTTGGAGCGGATATGCTACACTTCGTTGGGTAAACGCTTACTTGCCGCACTTCTTGGCGGGCCTCTGTTCCCGGGGGGCGCCTGCGTTGAGGGCGCCGAGCGGGACGGGATTCTGCGGTGCATCGCAATCTCGCTTGACAAAAGGGCCAGTAAAACAATTTACTTAAGGGCAAACGTCCGTTTCCGGGAAGGACGAACGCTCTCCGTCAGGTTACGCATGTTTCCTATGTTCGCTGCCTCCATTGCCACCGGCGCCTTCACCTCAGTGCCGTCTGCCCTTGCCTTTGGCATGGCTCCCATCGCGCACCTGCGGGGGCTTGACATTGCGGTCATCGCAATTTACTTCGCCATGGTCCTCTGGATCGGCTTCTATCTGAAGCGCCAGTCCAACACCAGCGAAGAGTTTTTCATGGCCGGGCGCGAGATGACGGCCTGGATCGCGGGACTAAGCTTTGTCTCGGCAAATCTGGGATCGCTCGAATTGATGGGCTGGGCCGGCTCGACCTATCAGTACGGCATCCTGGCCGCGCACTGGTACTGGATCGGGGCCATTCCTGCCATGCTTTTCCTGGGCATGGTGATGATGCCCTTTTATTACGTCTGCAAAACGCATTCCGTGCCTGGCTACCTGAAGCTCCGCTACGGCGAAGGAGCGCGCGTCGTTTCCGCCATCTCCTTCGCGTTTATGACCGTGCTGATGAGCGGCGTAAACATGTTCGCCATGGCCGAGGTGATGCAGGTGGTGCTGGGCTGGAATCTGAACTTCTCCATCGTCGTCTCTTCGGTGGCGGTCGCGGTGTATGTGGCGCTGGGCGGGCTGCGGTCGGCGATCTTCAATGAAGTGCTGCAGTTCGTCCTCATCTGGGCGGGCGCGCTGCTGGTGCCGATACTGGGACTGATCGAAGCCGGCGGCTGGACGGGCCTGAAGGCCAGGATCGCGCACAACATGGCGGCGGGCATTATCCCCGCAGGCGACTACACGCACATGTGGCGGAGCCTGGGCCACTTCTCGGCGAATCCAATGGGCATCAACTGGACGGGCATTGTCTTCGGACTGGGCTTCGCCATCAGCTTCGGCTACTGGACCACGGATTTCCTGGTGGTGCAGCGGGTACTGGCGGCCCACAACCTGCGCTCGGCAAGGATGGCGCCGATCATCGGATCATTTTTCAAGATGGCGGTGCCGTTTATCGTCATCCTGCCGGGTCTGCTGGGGCTGGCCCTGCTGCGCAATCCCAATGGGACGCCGATGATCCTGGTGGGACAGGATCACGTGAGCGCGCTGCATCCGCACAGTTACAACGAAGTGCTGCCGCTGATGATGGTCCGCTATCTCGGTCCGGGCCTGCTCGGCCTGGGAGTCACCGCGCTCATCGCCGGTTTTATGAGCGGCATGGCCGGGAACGTGAGCGCGTTTTCCGCTGTATGGACGTATGACATCTACCAGCCGCTGCTGGTGAAGAATGCGCGCGACGAGCATTATGTGGCGGTGGGGCGGTGGGCCACGATCCTGGGCGTCATCGTGTCGATCGGCACGGCTTACCTTGTCATGAGCGCTGCCGGCATCATGGATTACGTCCAGGCCCTCTTCAGCTTTTTCATCTCGCCCTTGCTGGGCGTGGTGTTGATGGGGATGTTCTGGAAGCGCGGCACCAGGGCCGGCGGCTTTTGGGGATTGCTGACCGGGACACTGACTTCGATCGGATTGTGGGCATGGGTCAAGATTGACCCGTCGGCGCTGCGTTACGTGGCCCTCTCGCGCGATGCCAAAATGATGGCGGAGGACATGTATCGCGCCCTGTGGTCCGTGGTGGTCGCGATGCTGGTCACGTTGGTGGTGAGTCTGTTCGGACGCCCCAGGCCGGATGCGGAGTTGAAAGGACTGGTTTACGGCGCCACCGTTCTGCCCAAGGAGGAGCCAGTGGCCTTTTATAAGAGCGAGTGGTTCTGGACAATCCTTGCTACGGTCTTATTGGTTGCTTTGAATATTGTCTTCTGGTAAAGGAGCCGAGCCATGCATTCGGGCGGTATTTCTATCTGGTTCTTTATCGGCGTTCTGCTTTCAGTCTACGGCGCCATGATCTTCGGCTATGGCGTATTTACTCTCGTTACTGGAGAACTGTCGAGCGTGGCCCTTGCCTACTTACATGCGCCGGTATGGTGGGGGGCGTTGCTTTGCACGCTCGGCGTCTTTTATCTCATTAAATACCGGCCCGGACGTACGGCCAGGTAAATACCATCCACGCGTTCGTTCGACGGCGCTTCGTTGCGATGCGGAAAAAGGAGTGAATCATATGGCGGCACATCGAAAAATGACCTTCGGCATTGTGGTGGGCAATCGCGGGTTCTTCCCGGACCATCTGGCCAAGACCGGCCGCGAGGAGATGATTGCGGCGGTTGAGGGTGCGGGCGCGACGGCGGTGGTGCTCGGCCCCGAAGATTCGAAGCACGGCGCCGTGGAAACCTTCGCTGAAGCGACGCACTGCGCGGAACTGTTCAAAAAGCATGCGGCCGGGATCGATGGCATCATCGTGACCCTGCCGAACTTTGGCGACGAGCGCGGCGTTGCCGACGCGCTGCGGCTGTCGGGACTGAAGATTCCGATTCTGATGCAGGCCACGCCGGACCGCTCGGACGCGATGACCATTGCCACGCGGCGCGACAGCTTCTGCGGCAAGATGAGCGCTTGCAACAACCTGATGCAGTACGGCATACCCTATTCGCTGACCACGCTGCATACGGAAAGCCCGGCGTCGGCCGAGTTCAAAGCAGACCTCGAGTGGTTTGCGCAGGTCTGCCGCATAGTGAAGGGGCTGAAGAACCTGCGCATCGGCTCGATCGGCGCGCGGCCGGCGGCCTTCAATACGGTGCGCTACTCGGAGCGCATTCTCGAAACCAATGGCATCTCCGTCGAACCCATCGATCTCTCGGAGATCTTCGGGCGCATCAACCGCATGAAAGACTCAGACGATGCAGCGCAGGCCAAGCTGGCGGCGATCAAGAGCTATGTGACGACCAGCGGCATACCCGACGATGCGCTGATGAAGATGGCCAAGCTGGGCGCGGTGATCGACGGATGGATGAAGCAAACTGCGGTGACCATCAGCGCGGTGCAATGCTGGACTTCGATGGAGGAGTTCTTCGGCGTGGTGCCGTGCACGGTGATGAGCATGATGAGCAACAACCTGATCCCGTCGGCCTGCGAGGTCGACGTGCCGGGTGTGCTGAGCATGTATATGCTGGCGCTGGCGAGCGAAACGCCGAGCGCGCTTCTCGACTGGAATAACAACTACGGCCATCATCCCGACAAGTGCGTCTGCTTCCACTGCTCGAACCTGCCCAAACATTTCTTCGCCGACGTTCGCATGGATTACCAGGAGATCATCGCCGGGACAGTGGGCAAAGAGAATACCTTCGGCACGTGTGTGGGACGGGTGAAGGCGGGTGCGATGAGCTTTGCGCGCTACTCGACCGACGACCGGCGGGGGGTGATTCGCGGGTACACCGGGGCGGGTAAGTTTACCGACGATCCGCTCGAGACCTTCGGCGGCGCGGGCGTGGCGGAGATTCCGCAACTGCAGAAATTGCTCAGGTACATCTGCAGGAACGGGTTCGAGCATCACGTTGCGGCCAACTTCAGCGACGTGTCCAAAGCGATACACGAAGCAACGGTGCGCTATCTCGGCTGGGAGAGCCATTATCATCCGGAGCTCGAAGACTGACAGGGGCGGGGATCAGGGATGAGCACGGTTCGCCTGCGGGCGTTCTCGCCGTCCCCATTATCCCAGCCCCTGTGCCTCCCTCGGTTCTAACGTCAATCGCGCGACAAGCACGATGAAGGCGGTCCATAGCAGGTCGGCGCCGAGCAGGTGCGTGACCTGCAGCCAGACCGGCGCGAGCAACAGCACATTCATGGCGCCCAGGGTGTACTGCACACACAAAAGGAGCAGCACCAGCGCGGCGAGGGCGCGATTGTTCCAGTGCTTCGAGGGCGCGAGGGCGCGGGCGATCAGCCAGAGAAAGAAGATGCTGCAGAGAACGGCGATGGTCGGGTGCGTCCAGCGCCAGCGGACCAGCCAGGCGCTCTTCGAAGAGAAGTCCTGCGCCATGGCCGCGCCCAGCGAGTGCGCGGGAAACAACGTGTCGCCCAAGGCGGCCAGCGAGCCGGTGACGCCCACGACGAGCACCGCGGCCATGCAGACGAGTGCTCCGAGTGGCTTGACCAGGCGGATGCTGCTGCGTGTAAAGCCGGCGCGCCGGGCGAGCATGTGGGCGGTGACGGCGAGCGAGGCCAGCAGCAACAGAGTGTTGGTGAGGTGCAGCGCGAGGTACGGAGCGCGCAGCGGAGAACGGCTCTCGGCGGTGAGGCCGAGCTTGACGAGCAATGCGCCGATGGCCGCTTCGACCAGTGTGAAGATTACGGCTGCGCTGACGAAGGTGCGCGCCAGATGGCCGGGTTTGGTGGTCTTGAAGATCCAGACGAGCAGGCCGACGACGGCGAAGAACGAGATGCCGCTGGTGATGCGGTGAGCGTACTCGATCATGGCGTCGACGCTGGGGGAATGCTGCACGACGGTTCCGTTGCAGAGGGGCCAGTGGTCGCCGCAGCCGGCTCCCGAGCCGGTGGCGCGGACGACCGTGCCCCAGAGAATCACGGCGATGAAGTAGGCGAGCACGGCCCAGGCAAAGCGGCGCAGCGCGGCCGAGGGCAGGCGAGCGGCGCTCACGGGGACGGAAGTGGAAGACATGACGGATGACTCCGTAGCGAACACCTCAGTGTAGAACAGGCGCGGGGTTCGGGCGGGTTCCTTTGCCCAATCATTGTTTTGAACTTGCCTTGAAGACTATCCGTTCAACATCCGCACGACGTGATTGACGATGATCAGGTCTTCAGCGGGCGGAATGACGCGGACCGTGACTGGCGAGTTCTCCGCAGAGATGGTGGCTGCGCCGCGGACGTTGTTGCGCGCGGTGTCGAGGACGATGCCGAGGGCGCCCAGGCCCGCGCAGATCTCCGCGCGGGAGGCGATGTCGTTTTCGCCGATGCCGCCGGTGAAAACGAGCATGTCGAGGCCGCCCAGCTCGGCGAAGAAGCTGCCGATCCACTTGGCAATGGTCCATGTGAATTTATCGACAGCGAGGCGGGCTTTGGCGTTGCCGTCCTTGATGGCTTCGCGGAGGTCGCGCATGTCGTTCGAGAGGTTACTGACGCCGAGCAGGCCGGCTTTCTTGCTGGCGACGACTTCAAGCTGGTCGGCCGCGGCGGAGGCGCTTGGAGTGGTCGCGGCGATCTTGCGGAGGATGAACAGGAGCACACCGGGATCGATGTCGCCGGTGCGGGTGCCGCTGATGATGCCGCCGGTGGGGGTGAGGCCCATCGACGTGTCCAGGCACTGGCCGTTGCGGATGGCGGAGATCGATGCGCCGTTGCCAAGGTGCGCGACGATGAGCCTCTTGGGGACGTCTGGCTGGAGTTGATAGACGATCGATTCGTAGGAGATGCCATGGGCCCCGTAGCGCCGGACGCCCATGGCCGAGTACTCCTCGGGGATGGGCATGTGCGTTACGACTTCCGGCATGGTGCGATGGAAGTAGGTATCGAGACAGACGAAGTTGGGCACGCCAGGAAAGAGGCGCAGGGCCTCGCGCATGATGTAGACGGCGATGGGCGTGTGGAGCGGGGCGAAGGCGGTGTAGCGCTCCATCTCGTCGATGAGCTCGGGCGTGATGCGCTGGTTTTCCTGTACCGTGGGGCCGCCGGAGACCATGCGGTGGCCGATGGCTGCCGGGGCGGGGAAATCGCTGTGCAGGGCGTCGGCGACCAGTTTGAAGGCCACGGCGCGGGTGGGCAGCGCGGGCGTCTGGTCGATGAGCTTTTTACCGGCGGCATCCTTGATCCAGAACTTGCCCAGGTCGGTGCCGATGCCATCGACCGCGCCCTCAAAGAGTCTGGTGCGCTCGTCGGCGCCGGCTTCGTAGATGGAGAACTTGATGGAGGAAGAGCCGCTGTTGAGGACGAGAACGGGTTGTGACGGCATCGGCTAGGGACCTTTCACGAATTAGCGGTGTTAGCGGAGTTAGCGGTGCTAGCGGAGTTAGTAAGAACGATCACGATGCCAGGCGCTAACACCGCTCGCTCCGCTAACTCCGCTATAGGGGCCAGCACCAGTTTTTCACCTCGGGCAGGTCGTCGCCGTGCTCGGTTACGTAGAGCTTGTGGCGCTGGATGGCTTCCGAGTACCACTGGCGGGCCGGTTCGACCTGCGAGGCAAGCCGCGGGACTCGCGTGATGGCGTCGAGGGTCAACTGGAAGCGGTCGATGTTGTTGAGCACGCACATGTCGAAGGGCGTTGTGGTTGTGCCTTCCTCTTTGTAACCGCGCACGTGCAGGCTGTCGTGGTTGTGCCTCCGGTAAGTGAGACGGTGGATGAGCCAGGGATAGCCGTGGAAGGCGAAGATGGTGGGCACCGAGGGCGGGAAGAGGGCGTCGTACTCCTCGTCGGGCAGGCCGTGGGGGTGCTCGGACTGTGGCTCGAGGGCCATGAGGTCCACGACATTGACGACGCGGACGCGGATGTCGGGGACACGCTCACGCAGCAGACAAACGGCGGCGAGGGCTTCCATGGTGGGCACGTCGCCGGCGCAGGCCATCACTACGTCCGGTTTGCCATCGTCGTTCGAGGCCCACTTCCACACCCCAAGACCCGTCGTGCAGTGCTCGATGGCCTCTTCCATGGTGAGCCACTGGGGCTGGGGCTGCTTGCCGGCGACGATGAGGTTGATGTAGTGGCGGCTGCGCAGGCAGTGGTCGGCTACCGAGAGCAGGGTGTTGGCGTCGGGCGGCAGATAGATGCGCACGACGTCGGCCTTCTTGTTGACGAGGTGATCGATGAAGCCGGGGTCCTGGTGGGAGAAGCCGTTGTGGTCCTGGCGCCAGACCAGCGAGCTGAGCAGGTAGTTGAGCGAGGCGATGGGCTTGCGCCAGGGGATGGTGCGGGTGGTCTTGAGCCACTTGGCGTGCTGGTTGACCATCGAGTCTACGATGTGGATGAAGGCCTCGTAGCAGGAGAAGAAGCCGTGGCGCCCCGTGAGCAGGTAACCCTCGAACCAGCCCTGGCAGAGGTGTTCGCTCAGGACTTCCATCACCCGGCCGGTTTGTGAAAGCTGCTCGTCGACGGGGAGGGTTTCGGCCATCCAGGCCTTGCCGGTGCCGATGATGACGTCGCCGATGCGATTGGAAGCGGTCTCGTCGGGACCGAAGACGCGGAAGTTCTTTTCGGCCTTGTTAGCCTCCATGACCGCGTGCAGCAGGTGGCCGAGGATGCGGGTGGATTCGGCGTGGGTCTGGCCGGGATGGTCAAATTTCACGGCGAAGTCGCGGAAGTTGGGGACGCGGAGAGGCTGCAGGAGCAGGCCGCCGTTGGCGTGGGCGTTCATGCCCATGCGCTGGCGGCCCTTGGGGGGCAGATCGGCAAGTTCAGTGCGGAGAGCGCCTTTCTCGTCGAAGAGCTCTTCGGGCTTGTAGCTGCGCATCCAGTCTTCGAGCAGGCGAAGATGGTCGGGCTTCTCGCGCAGCTCGCTGAAGGGGACCTGGTGGGCGCGCCAGGTGCCCTCCACAGGTTTGCCGTCGACGAACTTCGGCCCCGTCCAACCCTTGGGGGTGCGCATGATGAGCATGGGCCAGGCGGGGCGCTCCACGGACTCGCCGCGGCTCATGGCGTCGCGCGCCGTCTTCTGGATGGCGGCGATGCGGTCGAAGATGGTGTCGAAGACGGCCGCCGCCTTCTGGTGCATGATGGCCGGATCGTCGCCTTCGAGTGTGAAGGGCTCGTAGCCGTAGCCGCGCATCAGTTTCTCGAGCTCGGCGTGGGGGATACGGGCAAGGACGGTGGGGTTGGCGATCTTGTAGCCGTTGAGGTGGAGGATGGGCAGCACCGCGCCGTCGGTGGCGGGGTTGAGGAACTTGTTGGAGTGCCAGCTCGTGGCCAGGGGGCCGGTCTCGGCCTCGCCATCGCCAACCACGCAGGCCACGATGAGGTCGGGGTTGTCGAAGGCCGCACCGTAGGCATGTACCAGGGAGTAGCCGAGCTCGCCGCCCTCGTGAATGGAGCCGGGTGTCTCGGGCGCTACGTGGCTGGGGACGCCGTAAGGCCAACTGAACTGGCGGAAAAGGCGCTTGATGCCGTCGCTGTTTTGCTCGATGTGGGGGTAGATCTCGGTGTAAGAGCCTTCGAGGTAGGTGTTGGCGACCAGGCCCGGTCCGCCGTGGCCGGGGCCGATGATGTAGATCATGTTGAGGCCGCGCTCGCGGATGAGGCGGTTCCAGTGGACATAGAGGAAGTTGAGGCCGGGGGTTGTGCCCCAGTGGCCGAGAAGGCGGGGCTTGACGTCGTCGAGGGTCAGAGGGCGCTCGAGGAGCGGGTTGTCCTTCAGGTAGATCTGGCCGACGGAGAGGTAGTTGGCGGCGCGCCAATAGGCATCCATTCGGGCGAGCATTTCGGGGCTGAGCGGAGCTTGGCTTGCCGGTTCAATCGTAGCCTGTTCGATCATGGAGCACCTCGCAAGGGGATCGCGTGCTGGTTTCAGCCTAGCAGCGGGAGAAAATGCGCAAACATGACGCGAGTCACAGGGCGGTGTAAGTGTTTGGATACAAAGGGGGTTGGAGCGGATCGGCGGCCCGGCCCCAGGCGGCTTGAATGTTAAAGGAATGTGAATCAGGTAACTCTCTGGTTACCGAATTCGGCGATCGATTTGTTGATTTTAAAAGGGTTACTTTGGGAAATGCACCCAAAAACACACAAACTGTGAGGGGGGTATGGGGGGGTGCTCACTTCGGGGGCTGGCACCCAACCGGTTTGCCGCAGCAGGTAGTCCATCGCGTGGCGCCCTCTGATAGCCATTGTGCGCCGAATGGAGGAAATTGGATGCAAAGATACGGCCAAAAGTCAGGGCACGTCTGGCGCCGCGGAACCTACAGGCTCCTCGTGGCGGTGATGCTGGCGCCCCAGCTTCCGTCTTCGGTGCCCATGTCGAAGAGGATCTGGCTGGCGGTGAGTTTGCCCTTGTAGACGAGCTTGTAGGTCTGGCCCTCGTAGTCGGTGTTGAGCCAGAAGGTGAGGATGCCGTCTTCGAGTTTGCCGTCGTGGATCGCAGCCGGGGTGGTGGGAAGGCCCTCGACGGTTCCGGTGACGGCGCCGCCGGCAGCGGCGGTGAAGTGGAAGGTGAGCGGGACGCTCCGGCCGTTGAAGTCGAAGGCGCCGCGCCAGGTTCCGGTAAGGCCGATGGCGGGGGTGACCGGCACGGACTGGGCCGGGCGGGTGAGGGTGAGGGTGGAGCTCCAACTGCCGTCGTCGGTGCCGAAGGTGAAGGCGATCTGGAGGGGTGTGACTTTGCCGGTGTAGACGAGGCGGTAGGCGTTGCCCTCGTAGACGGTGTCGATCCAGAAGCTGAGGGTGTCGCCGTGGAGGGTGGCATCGTGAATCGGGGTGAGGGGTATCTTGCCGCCCTGGATGGTTCCCGTGATGGCGCCGCCGGAGACGGTTAGATCGAGGATCTGGGGAACGAGCTCGCCGTTGAAGTCGAAGGAGCCTTCCCACATGCCTTCGAGGGAGCTGGCCGTGACCGGGATGGCGCTGGCGGGCGGGCCGGTGACCTGGGTAGCGGCCTGGGCAGGGGCCTGGGCCGGCGGTGCCGGGGCAGCAGTTGAAGCGGGAGTGGGGGTCTGTGCTGACGCGGCCGCTACGCAAGCGGCAAGCAGAACTCCGGCGAGGGGAATGGTCCTGATCACGGGAAGTCCTCCGGAGCTTGCATTCTAACCGGAATCGGAGGGCACGGAGCGGCGGCTGTCGAGAAATTGCTGGAGGATGAGGGTGGCGGCGACCTGGTCGACGACGCGGCGGTGCTGCTGGCGGGCGTGGCCGGCGCGGTAGAGGATCTGGTGGGCCTCGCCGGTGGTGAGGCGCTCGTCGCAGAAGTGGAGGGGCAGGCCGGTGTGCCCGGCGAGCTGGGCGGCGAAGGCGCGGGTTTTGGTGGACTGGGGGCTCTCCTCGCCCGACAGATGCAGGGGCAGGCCGACGACGAGGCCGGCGGCGGAGAAGCGGCGGGCCAGGCGGGCGAGCGAGCGGAGGTCGTCGCGGGGGTTGCGATGGCGTTCGAGGGTGAGGACGGGCTGGGCGGTGAGGCCGAGCTCGTCGGAGACGGCTACGCCGATGCGGCGATTGCCGACGTCGAGGGCGAGAAAACGGGGCTGGGGACTCGTGCTCAGGTGTGGGCTCCGCATCCAGATTAAAACCGGTGCGGGCTCCTCTTCTGCATCGATTCGCGCCGGATAGAATCGAAAGAGAAAGAGTTCAGAGGAAGCGGCGAAGAGAAAGAGCGGAAGAAAGAGTCTCAGGTGGGAATTTTTCCGTCTTTAAGAGGTTGAAGGGTCGATAGCGGCGGATGGCGGGGAGGAGACGGAAGAGCCGGAAGAAGAGCGGTCTGCGCGCAGCGGGCGCGGCCGTGGCAGTTTTTCTGGCGCTGCTTGCGGCCGCAGCCGGCGCGGCGTGGCTGGCGCTCGTGCCCTACGGGCCGGGTTCGGCGACCCTGGTGAAGGTGGCCCGGGGAGATTCGGCTGACCAGATCGGCCAGGAGCTGGAGGCGGCCGGGGTGGTGCGGAGCCGGTTCGCCTTTGACGCGATGCGGTTCTGGAAGCGGGGAACGCTGAAGGCAGGCGAGTACCGGTTCGAGGGGCGGGCGACGCCGGAAGAGGTGTACGAAAAGATCGAGCGGGGCGAGGTCTTCACCATCGCGGTGACGATCCCGGAGGGAGCGAATATCTTCGACATCGCCGGCCGGCTGGAGGCGGCGGGGTTGGGAACGCGGCAGGGCTTTGTGGAGGCTGCCACGAGCCAGACCAGGCTGGTGGCCGACATCGACCCGAGGGCGAAGAGCCTGGAGGGGTACCTGTTTCCGGCCACGTATCACTTTGCGCCCGACGCTACGGATAACGCGATGGCTGCGTCGATGGTGCGCCGCTTCCGCCAGGTTGCGGAAGAACTGGGACTGAAGGAGAACGTACACCACGTTGTGACGATTGCATCTTTAGTGGAGCGGGAGACGGCCGTGAATGCGGAGCGGCCGCTGGTGGCGAGCGTCTTCGAGAACCGCCTGACGAAGGGGATGCCGCTGATGAGCGACCCGGCGGTGATCTACGGGCTGGAGCTGGGCGGGCAGTGGCGGGGCGCGATCTACGCGAGCGATCTGAAGCTGAACACGCCCTACAACACCTATCTGCACGCGGGCCTGCCGCCGGGGCCGGTGGCGAACCCGGGCGTGCCGTCGCTGAAGGCGGCGATGGACCCGGCGCGGACCAATTATCTCTACTTTGTGGCGGCGGGGATCGACCCGCAGGGACAGTCGCTGTTTTCCGCCACGTTGAAGGGACAGAACAAGAACGTGGCGAGCTACCGGAAGGCCGAGAAGCGGGCGGGCGGCCGATGAGGGCCTCCGCGCGGATCGCCCTGGCCGCGAGCCTGGCGCCGGCGCTGGCGCTGGCCGGGTGCTCGCTGTTCCCGACTACGCGCCATCTGCCGGTGCCCAAGGCGCCGGAACTGGTGCAGAGCGAGACGCCGGACCAACTGGTGGCGCTGGTGGATCAGCGGTGGAACGATCTCCACTCGCTGACGGCGACGGTGGACATTCAAGCCACGGCGCTGAAGGTGATCGATTCCGAGGCGACCACCTATCCCAAGGTCCGGGCGCAGATCGTGATCGGCAAGCCGGACAGCCTGCGCGTATATGGCACCTTCTTCGGAGTCGAGGCCTTCGACATGGCCAGCGATGGGGAAGACTTTACGCTCAAGATTCCTTCGAAGGGAGTGGCCTACGAGGGTTCGGATGCGGCGAAGGGCACCTCGAAGAACACCTGGGAGAACCTGCGCCCGCCTTTCTTCTTCAACGCCATGGTGGTGCGGGGCGTGGATCCGGGGAATCACTATTTTGTGACCACCAATACGGCCACGATGGAAGACGTGAAGAAGAAGCATCTGATCTCGGTGCCCGAGTACATCCTGAACGTCAACCGGGTGAGTCCGGGCAGTCCCCAGGAGACCGCGGTGCGGGTGATTACGTTTCACCGCGACGACATGCTGCCCTACGAGCAGGAGATCTACGACAAGGATGGGAACCCCGAGACGCACGTGACCTATGGGACCTACGCGAGCTTCAACGGCGTGCAGTACCCATCGGCGATCACGATCCGGAACCCGGAGGCGGGCATCGAGCTTGTGCTCACAGTGGAGGCGGTGCATGAAAATGTGCCGGTGAAAGAGGACCAGTTCGTGGTCGGGGTGCCGAAGGGGATCAAGATTGTGCACCTGCCGTGAGATTGCTGGCGGGGGTGGACGGGCGGCGAAGGTGGGGCGCCGGGGGTGGTGGAGTCCGGTGCGCCTGGGCGCTGGGCCAACCCCACCCTAGCCGCAAAGACAAAGACGCGGCGAGGGTGGGGCACCCGATGTTCATCGGTCACCGACTGCGGGCCATGAGCTTCTGATACACTCGCAGCATCTTTCCACGATGCTTTTCAAGGCTCTCAGCGCAGCGGTCTACGGAATCGACGCGAACCTCATCGACGTCGAGGTGGACTATAGCGGCGCGGTGGTGGAGAAAGATGTCTTCCACACGGTAGGGCTGCCCGACGCGGCGGTGCGCGAGAGCCGCGACCGGGTGCGGGCGGCGATCAAGAACTCGGGCTACCTGATTCCGCCGACCTTCATCACCATCAACCTGGCTCCGGCCGACCTGAAGAAGGAGGGCTCGGGGTTCGATCTGCCCATCGCGGTAGGGATCCTGGGCGCGTACGGGGCGCTGAAGATGGACGACCTGAGCCGGTTCCTGCTGGTGGGCGAGCTGGGGCTGGACGGCAGCGTGCGGCCGGTTGCGGGGATGCTGCCGGTGGCGATCCTGGCCAGGGAGAAGGGAATTCCGAACCTGATTCTGCCGGCGGCCAACGCGGCCGAGGCGGCGGTGGTCGAGGGCGTGAACGTCTACCCGGTGTCGTCGCTGACCGACGTGCTCGAGCTGCTGAACAGCGCGGTGGTCGGGGTGATCCAGCGGGAGCCCTGCCGGGCTTCGACCGAGAGCCTGCTGAGCGAGCTGCACCACTTTACGGTCGACTTCTGCGATGTGCGCGGGCAGCAGACGGCCAAGCGGGCGCTGGAGGTAGCGGCGGCGGGCGGGCATAACATCCTGATGATCGGGCCGCCGGGGTCGGGCAAGACGATGCTGGCCAAGCGGCTGCCGTCGATCCTGGCGCCGCTGACCTTCGAAGAGGCGCTGGAGACGACCAAGATTCACTCCGTGGCCGGGGTGCTGGACGCGGCGGCCGGGCTGGTGACGCAGCGGCCGTTCCGGGCGCCGCACCACACCATCTCCGACGCAGGGCTGATTGGGGGCGGGATCGTGCCGCGGCCGGGCGAGGTCTCGCTGGCGCACAACGGCCTGCTGTTTCTCGACGAGCTGCCGGAGTTCCCGCGCAACGTGCTGGAGGTGATGCGGCAGCCGCTCGAGGACCACACGGTGACGATCGCGCGGGCGTCGATGTCGCTGAGCTTCCCGGCGCGCTTCATGCTGGCGGCGGCGATGAACCCCTGCCCGTGCGGGTACTTCAACGACCGGGCGCGGCAGTGCCTGTGCACGCCGCCCATGATCCAGCGCTACGTGGCCAAGATCTCGGGGCCGCTGCTGGACCGCATCGATATTCATATCGAAGTGCCGGCGGTGCAGTACAAGGAGCTGCGGGGCGGGGCGGCGGCCGAGGGTTCGGGAGAGATTCGCGCGCGGGTGATGGCGGCGCGGGCGCGGCAGCGGGCGCGGTTCAAGGCGCATGGCGAGAAGATCTACGCCAACGCCCAGATGACGACGCGGCAGATCCGGGCCTACTGCGAGCTGGGCGCCGACGGCGAACGGCTGCTGGAGCGGGCCATGCAGCAGCAGGGGCTGACGGCGCGGGCCCACGACCGCATCCTGAAGGTGGCGCGAACGATCGGCGACCTGGAGGGCGCCGGGCAACTGACGGTGGCGCACCTGGCCGAGGCGATCCAATACCGGACACTGGACCGCAGCTACTGGGCTTGAGAAAGGCAGTGGACGGTGGTCAGGGGGCTGCGGCGCGGCTGGATTCAAGCTGTCGTGATCGGAGGTATTCACTTCAACCAAAGCCCTTGCGCCCCAATCTGCTGTGCCGGGCAGCTTCTTCGCTTTCCATTACTTTGGTTTCTTAACGATCTCTAATTTGGGACCGATAAACCCATAGACTGTATGAGAAACCTCTCATGCACGTCGGGAAGGTTGAGGTCACCGTGCAGGAGATTGTCTTGAAATCTGGATGGGATACATTTCTCATTGCGGCGCCGTTTATCGGGCTGCTGCTGGCGACGGTCTTCCGCCTGGACGAGGTCTTTGCTTCGAACAAGCGGGAGGTGCGGCGGCGGAGTGCGTTATGCGGGACGGACGAGAACGGGGAGCCGTTGTTTTCCGATCCGGACGGGCGCTTGTGGCGCTCGCCGCGGGCGGGGAGCGGCTCGTAGGGTTCGGGGAGTAACCAGGATGATTCCCCTTGCCGGAGAGGTCGCGGACGGGGCCGGCGGACGGGGCCGGACCGGGAGCGAAGCGGCGCGGATTTCGGAGGGATGGACCCTTCTAACTTGATGTCGTTGCTGGGTTTACGGCGCGCGCTTTGAAGTGGACCGGAGGCCGTCCCGGATATCCCCACTCCCAGGAAAAAATGATTGACCTTGCGGCCTGCCCGTTATACTCTCAGTGTAGCCATCCACTAAGGGCAGATTGCGCTGCGCGATCGGATGTGCCCGTCAGTCATTTCCAGCATCCAATGTTTGTACGGCGATTTGAGTGATGCTCCGGCGTGGAAAGCGCCGGAACTGGAGATCCTGAACGAGCAAGTTCCTGCCGCTGTACTCTGTATTCCCGATTAGGCTATCGTTCTGCTTGAACTCACCCCCGAGCGTGCGACAAGATTTTGAACTGGACGGCGGGATCGCGCGTCTAAGGGTGTGAACGACAATTTCAGGAGCGGGCATGGGTTACAGGAACCGCTCCGGCTGCACCGGCGGCGCCAAGCAGTACCGTCCGGGCAGGTAACACCAGAAGGAGTTATTGCTATGCGTTCCGATTTAGTATTTGGGGCACTCTCTCATGTGTCCAACCGCTATCAACTGTGTCAGCTGGCGAGCAAGGCAACCCGCAAGCTTCACAAGCCGAACACGCGTCTGCAAGACACGACCAACGATGTACTCTGCCGCTTTCACACGACCAACCCCGGAACATTGGCGTCTGTAGACGCGCAGGTTTCGCAGCCCATGGAGCGGCGCCGCGCCGCCTAGGGCCGATTGACCTGCATGGACGAGGCTGACCACTGATCCCTGAGGCCGTCTTGCGAAAGAGGGCCTCACTTCCCCGGTATCTCAATTGGCAAACGAGTTGGGCCAGGCTGTAACCAGCGGCTTCGGAGCCAGTCATCATCCGAATCCGTTTCCGCCATCTTCCAGGAGCACGTCCCCCCCTTTCCATCCTCACTCACATCCCGCCTTTTCGCAGGTGAACATGACCATTGCCGAACTCAAAGAGAAAAATATTACAGAACTGAGCCGCATCGCGCGGACACTTGAAATCCCCGGAACCAGCGGTCTTCGCAAACAGGATCTGATCTTCAAGATCCTGCAGGCGCAGAGCGAGAAGGAGGGCCATATCTTCGCCGAGGGCGTGCTGGAGATCCTGCCCGACGGCTATGGTTTCCTGCGCTCCCCTGATTACAACTACCTTCCCGGTCCCGACGACATTTACGTATCGCCCTCGCAGATCCGCAAGTTCGACCTGAAGACCGGGGACTCGATCAGCGGCAACGTGCGGCCGCCGCACGAGGGCGAGAAGTACTTCGCGCTGGTCAAGATCGAGGCCATCAACTTCGAGTCGCCCGAGGAGACGCGTAACAAGATTCTCTTCGACAACCTGACGCCGCTCTATCCCGAGGAGCGCATCAAGATGGAGACGGTGCGCGAGGCGACCAGCGGGCGGGTGATGGACCTGCTGACGCCGGTGGGCAAGGGCCAGCGCGGGCTGATCGTGGCGCCGCCGCGCACCGGCAAGACCATGCTGCTGCAGTCGATCGCGAACTCCATCACGTCGAACCACCCCGAGGTTGTCCTCATTGTGCTGCTCATCGACGAGCGCCCGGAAGAGGTCACCGACATGCAGCGGTCGGTGAAGGGCGAGGTCATCTCGTCCACCTTCGACGAGCCGGCCGCCCGCCACGTGCAGGTGGCCGAGATGGTCATCGAGAAGGCCAAGCGGCTGGTCGAGCACAAGCGCGACGTGGTGATCCTGCTGGATTCGATCACGCGCCTGGCGCGGGCCTACAACACCATCGTTCCGCCTTCGGGCAAGGTGCTCTCGGGCGGCGTGGACTCGAATGCACTGCAGCGGCCGAAGCGGTTCTTTGGCGCGGCCCGGAACATCGAAGAGGGCGGGTCGTTGACCATCATTGCGACGGCGCTGGTGGACACCGGCTCGCGCATGGACGAAGTGATCTTCGAAGAGTTCAAGGGCACGGGCAACATGGAGATCATCCTCGACCGCAAGCTGGTGGACAAGCGCGTCTTCCCGGCCATCGACATCCAGCGCTCGGGCACGCGCAAGGAAGAGCTGCTCATCCCCAAGGAAGACCTGCAGCGCATCTTCGTGCTGCGCCGCGTGCTCAATCCGCTATCGCCGGTAGAGGCCATGGAACTGCTGATCACGCGGCTCGAGAAGGTGCGCAACAACGCCGAGT
>Ga0335075_10003239_pt1 | contig 25869 bp, 22 predicted proteins | sample Lox_Sample_24_FD_206723 | JGI IMG/M metagenome (GOLD analysis project Ga0335075, IMG submission 206723) | Soil microbial communities from Loxahatchee National Wildlife Refuge, Florida, United States - Lox_Sample_2.4 | ecosystem: Environmental > Terrestrial > Soil > Wetlands | place: USA...
CTTGCGGCCGACGTGGCAAAACGGCTCGGGGTGAAGGTGGAGTTCGTGCCGGTGACGGGCTCGAACCGGATGCAGTTCCTCAACCAGGGAAAAATCGATCTCCTGATCGCGACGATGGGCGATACGCCGGAGCGGGCGAAGATCGTCGATATCATCCATCCCGACTATTACGCCTCCGGATACAGCGTGCTTGCTTCGGATGAACTGCATCTCACCGACTGGAACCAGCTCAAGGGAAAGCCGGTGTGCGGGATCCAAGGCGCCTATTACAACAAATCGGCATCGCAGAAATTCGGGGTCAATGTCGTTGCGTTCACCGGTGTCGTCGAGGCGCTGACGGCGCTGAAGCAGGGGCGCTGCGTCGCGTTCCTCTACGACAACACCGAGATCGAGGCGCAGCTGCAAAGCGGGCAATGGCCGGGATACGGGATGCCCCTGCCCGTGCTGGACGCGGTGCCGTGGGCGGTCGCGATCAAGCCGGGCGAGCCGGATTTCGCCAAGTTCATGTCGGGCGTCATCGCCGACTGGCACCGGACGGGGTTCATCATCCAGCTCGAGACCAAATGGAAGCTGCCGCACAGCGAGTACGTGGCGGAGATGCATAAGAAATACGCGAGCTAGCCTGATCGCTGCGCGGCGGGCGGCGTGGCGGGGATCCTGCCGGGGCCGGTGGCTGCGTGGTTCCGCCTTCTCTATGAGCGGACGGACATCAACTTCTCGATCTTCTACGACCCGTTCGACGCGCGGACGTTCGCCCACGGATTGGAGCTCACGATCGAGCTCTCCATCATCTGCGTGGCGGGCTCGCTTATCGTCGGGATCGCGGGCGCCTGGCTGGAGGGATCGCATCGCGCGTGGACGCGGCGGGGGGTGCGCGTTTATGTGCAGCTCTTCCGCAACACGCCGCCGCTGGTTCAGCTCTACTTCTTCTATTTCGGCCTGAGCGCGCTTTTGCCGCGGGTGAAGGGAGCGTTCGGGGTCCCCTCCCCGCTCCTCTCCGGGCTCGACTGGGCGATCATCTCGCTCACCTTGTTCGCGGGCGCGTTCAATGTCGAGATTTTCCGCGCCGGAATCGAGGCGGTGCCGGGGGTGACGATCGAGGCCGCGCGCTCGCTCGGCTATACGCGGGTGCAGATTTTCCGCTACGTGGTGCTGCCGCTGGCCGCGCGCATCTCGCTGCCGGCGCTCAGCAACAATCTCGTCAATTTGGTGAAGACGACGACGCTTGCGTACGCGATCGCGGTCCCGGAATTGCTGTATGCGTCGAACCAGATCTGGTCCGACGACGCCAACGTGCCCGAGATGATGGTGGTGCTGCTGGTGGTGTACCTGGTGCTGGTGGGGCTTCTGGTGTGGGGGATGAGCGCGCTCGAGCGATCGCTGCGGCGGCCGGGAATCGGGGCGTGAGGGAGGCCCGCGTGTTGCCGGTGATGCTGCCGGTGCGGCGCGGCGCGGGGCTGCCGATCGTGCGGTTGCGCGCGTGGCACGGGCTTGCGCTGGGCGCGGCGATTCTGCTTGCGGCGGAGGCGTCCACGGCGGCGGGCGCGGCGCCGGGACGGCCGGGCGTGCTCGCGGTGCTGGTGCGGTGGTCGCCGCTGCTGTGGCAGGGATTCGCGTTCGATGTCCTTATCAGCGTGCTCGCGATGGCGATCGGCACGGTGCTGGGCTTCGGCCTCGGGCTGCTGCTGATCGCGCGGAGCGGGCCCGCGCGCGGGGCGGGCTGGGCCGCGACGCAGTTCTTCCGCAATTCGCCCTGGCTCGTGCTTCTCTTCTTCATGACGTTCCTGCTACCGTTCCGGGTGCAGATCGGACCGTGGGGCGTGCCGCTGCCGGGATGGTTCAAGGCGGTGGTCGGGCTTTCCCTGCCGGTGATGGCGAACATGGCCGAGATCGTGCGCGGGGGACTGCTCTCGATCGATCGCGGGCAATGGGAATCGGCCGCCTCGCTCGGGCTGCACCGGCGGCAGCTTCTCTTCCTCGTGGTGCTGCCGCAGGCGGTGAAGCGGATGCTGCCGCCCTGGATGAACCTCTATGCCATTCTTGCGATGTCGACGACGCTCGCCTCGATCGTCGGCGTCAACGAAGTGCTGACGCTGGCGGGGCAGATCCTTGCCGCGGCCGGCGGGCGGACCGATCTCATGGCCCCGCTCTACGGATACATCCTGCTGATGTTCTTCCTCTACTGCTACCCGATCGCGCGACTGACGGCGGCGCTGGAGCGGCGATACGCGGTGCGCTCGTGAGCGGGGCGGAATCCGCCGTCGTCATCGAGGACCTGCACAAATCCTACGGCGGGGTCGAAGTGTTGCGGGGCGTGAGCCTCAGCGTGCCGAGCGGCACGGCCTCGTGCATCATCGGCCGGTCGGGGTCGGGGAAATCGACGCTGCTGCGCTGCGTGAACGCGCTCACCGATTTCCAGGCGGGGCGGATCCGCGTGATGGGGATCGATGTCGGCGATCCGGCGTGCGATCGGCTGCTGCTCTGCCGGCATGTCAGCATGGTGTTCCAGCAGTACAACCTGTTCCCGCACTGGACGGCGCTGCAGAACGTGATGATGGCGCCGGTCAAGGTGCTGCGGCGGGAGCGGAAGGAAGCGGAGGCCGAGGCGTACCGGCTGCTCGCCAAGGTGCGGCTTTCGGGGAAGGAACTTCACTATCCGGGGGAGCTTTCGGGCGGGCAGCAGCAGCGGGTGGCGATCGCGCGCTCGCTCGCGATGCATCCGGAAGTGATGCTGTTCGACGAGGTGACGGCCGCGCTCGACCCCGAGATGGTGGGCGAGGTCTTGCAGACGATCGGCGAGCTGGTGGCCGAGGGAATGACCTGCCTGCTGGTGACGCACGAGATGGGCTTCGCGCGGGCGGTCGCCGACGAGGTCTATTTCATGGATCAGGGAATCATCGTCGAGCACGGGCCGCCGACATCGCTGTTCGACAGCCCACGCGAGGAGCGGACGCGGCAATTCCTGGGACAGGTGCTGAGGCATGGCGAGCCCGCATGATGGCGCGGGGTTAGGCGGGGACTGGCGGGTGGAAGGATTTCTGGTCCGGGCCGACGAGGTGCTGGATCTTGGCGAGGGCGGATGACGTGTCCCATTGCACGGCCCCTTCGAGGTGGGCGGTGATGCGGCCCGCGCGATCGATGATGAAGCTCGCCGGGATTCCGACGACCTTGAAGGCGCGCGCGATGTCGCCGTCGGGGGAGAGGAGGATCGGCAGGGAGTGGATCTGGTGCGTGCGATAAAATTCCCGCACCGCCGGAAGGCCTTGCGCGTCCATGGAGACAGGAAGGACGGCGATGCCGAGCGCGGCGGCGCGCGGAGCCAGCGCGTCGAGCGCGGGCATCTCGGCGACACAGGGCCCGCACCAGGTGGCCCAGATGTTGAGGACGACGCCCTTGCCGCGATAGTCGGCGAGGGTCTGGCGCGCGCCGGTTGCGGTGGTGAAGGAGAAGGCGGGCGGGACGGCGGGCGGGCGCACCTCGACGAGCGCGCCGGAGAGGGGATCGAGGGCGAGCGCGCGGCGGGTGAGCGCGAGAAGGCCGAGACCGGCCAAGACCGCGCGGCGATGGATCGCGTAGGAGAGGGGCATGGCGGTCTCCGTAGGGCAGATCAGTGCGCGGCGGCGCGCTTGAGGCTGCGCAGCACCGCGCTCGTCGTCATGAGGTCCGGCAGCACGAGGCCGGCGGGCGCGGCCGGGCCATAGACCACGTCGAGCGGGACGCCGTAGCGGCCGAAGCTTTGCAGATAGCTTGTGATCGCGGGATCGGAGCGGGTCCAGTCGGCGCGCATGGTGACGACGCGGGGGGACGCGAGTGCAGCGGCGACCGGATCGCGGTCCAGCACCCGCGCTTCGTTCACCTGGCAGATCAGGCACCAGGCCGCGGTGACATCGACGAAGACGGTCTTGCCATGGGCGATGTCGCTGGTGATGGCGGCTTGGCTGAAGCTCTGCCAGGAGCCGGTGGCCTCGAGCGGGGGCGCGGGCGGGCTCGCCAGAACCTCGGACACCGCCATCGCGGCGATGGCGAGAAAAGCGGCGGCTGAGGCGAAGTGGAAGCGCCGCCAGAAGAGGAGTGCGAGGAGGAGGAGCGAGAGCGCGCCGACGGCGAAGGCGGCGGCCGGGCCGGCGACACGAAGAAGGACGGAGAGCAGCCAGACGGCGGTGCCCAGAAGGAGGAGGCCGAAGATTCGGGCGAGGACGACCATCCAGCCGCCCGGCCGCGGGAGGAGGCGGACGAGGGCGGGCGCGGCCGCGGCAGCGAGATAGGGCGCGGCGAAACCCACTCCCATCGCGAGGAAGATGAGGAGGATTTCGGTCGGCCCGCGCGCGAGCGCGAAGCCGACGGCGGTGCCGACGACAGGCGCAGTGCAAGAGGTTGCGAGGAGTGTGGCGAAGAGGCCGGTGAGGAACGGCCGGCTGCCGGCGGCCGGTGCGAGGGCTGGCGGGAGCGCGATCGCGATCCAGCCCCAGAGGTCGGCGGCGAAGAGGACCATGATCATCGTCATTGCCGCGAGGAACCAGGGCTCCTGGAACTGGATGCCCCAGCCGATGGCAGCGCCGGCGGCCTTGAGGCCGATCAGGCCGAGGGCGAGGGCGGCGAAGCCGGCGAGGATGCCGGCGGCGGTCGTCAGCAGGTCGCGGCGGATGGCGCGGCGCTCGGCCCCAGCGAGGAAGGCGAGCGCCATCAGCTTGAGCGTGAGCACCGGCAGCACGCAGGGCATGACGTTCAGGACCAGCCCGCCGAAAAGGGCGGCGAGCAGGATGAAGAGGGGGATGAGCGTGGGGCCGGGGAGCGCGTCGGCGGCGACGAGGGTGGGGGCTGCGCGGAAGGTGGCGGCGCGGCCCGGGCCGCCAGTGAGCGCGGCGCCGGTGAGGGTAAAGGTGAGCGGCCGGGCGGCGAGCGCAGAGGGGGCGGCGGCGACCGGGCCGAGGGTGAGAATTGCGCCGTCGGCGCCGGCGGCCGGCGAGAGGCGCGGCGGGCCCGGCGCGGCATCGTTGGGCAGGCCTTCGACGAAAAGGTCGGGGTTGCGGAGCTTGGCCGCGCCGGGCCCCTCGAATGCGAGGACGAGCAGCGCGTGGCCGGCGCCGTCCGGAGCGACGTCGGTTCGCGCGAGGGTGAGGCCAAGGCGAGAAAGGCCGGACGGGACCTGCGCGCGGGCGGCGGCGATCAGCCCGGCTTGCGGGCCGGGCCGGGCGAGGCCGGCGCGAACAAGGAGTGAAAGCGCGGCCTGGTGGGGAACGCAGATGGTGCTGCAGGCGAGATAGGTGACGGAGGCCTGGAGGGCGAGCGGCGCGCCGGGACGGGCGAGGGTGAGCGCGATCGGGAGGACGACGCGGCCGGCATAGCCGTACGCTTGCAGGCCACCGAGCACGAAGCGCCGCGGTGCCGGCCAGGAGAGCTCGGCGCCCGCGAGATTGCGCGAGCCGTGCCAGGAGATTGCGGGCGGCAGGCCGGCCGCGCCGGGATCGCGCCAATAGACGTGCCAGCCGGGAGAGAGACGAATCTCGAGGCCGGCATCCACGGTGCCGGAGGAGCCGGTCGCCTGCTCGGCCGTGATCAGGCGCGCTTGCGCGGTGGGCCCGCCCACCCATCCGCTCGCCGCGGCGCGCGCCGGCGCCGGAAGAAGGGCGAGCGCCAACGCGAGCAAGGCGAGGCCGGCCCCGAGCCCTCGCAATCGCCGCGGCGCGTCTTGGAAAGCTTGCTGCACGGCTTGTATATAGGCGGTGCATGCGAGGCGCGCGCCTCCCCGGCCCGGGTTCCGGTGTCGCTCCGCCCCGCGCGCCCCGCGGCGCATTTTAGGAGGATCATGAGCATGCTCGCCCGCTTTTCGGCCAACCCCGGCCACGCTCGATCGTGGCGGCGCGGACGGCTGACGGCGCTCGTCCTGCTCGCGGCGGGTGCCATTCCGCTCGCCGCGCATGCGACGGCGGAGGAGCCGCAGATGGCCTGGTCGAGCCAGGTCGGCGAGCCCGTTTACAGTTCGCTCCGCGTGAGCGGGGACCGGATCTACCTGACGAGCGTCCAGCCGACGGGGCCGAACGTCTTCGCGCTCGGGACCGGGAACGGCAAAGTCATATGGCGGTTCGCGACCAAGGGCTCGATCGGGATTCCGCCGACGGTGGGCGGGACGCAGCTGTTCGTCGCCTCCGACATCGGCCAGACGCACTACATGCGTGCGATCGACGCGAAAACCGGCGCGCTGGTCTGGGACTATACGCGGAACCAGCCGCCCGAATGCATGTGCAGCTACGCGTCCCATCTCCAGTCGGGCCTCCTGTTCGCGCAAACGGACGGGCACAGCCTCTACGCGTTCGATCCGGCCAGCGGCAGCGTGCCGTCGCGGCGGATATGGGAGTTCAAGGGTGACGGCGCGCTGCTAACCTCGCCGGTCACGGCGGCGGGCGAGGTGACCTTCGGCTCGGCGGATCACCGCATCTACGCGCTCGACGCGAAGACCGGCGCGATCCGCTGGACCGCGACGACGGGCTACAGCTTCGCCGCCCGGCCCGTGATCGTCGGCGACGCGGTGATCGCGGGGAACCTGGGAGGGACGCTTCACGCCTACGATTTGAAGACGGGCCGGAGCCTGTGGAGCTTCGGGACCAACGGCGCGCTCGACACCGCGCCGGCCGTGCGTGGCGGCACGCTCTTCCTCGCCTCCGAGGACCTCAACGTCTATGCGATCGACGCGCGCACGGGCACGCAAGTCTGGAGCCGCGGGATGGAGGATTATTCGGCGTTCCGGCCGCTGGTTCACGGATCGGAGGTGATCGTCGCCAACCGCGCCGGCGAGCTGCTCGCCTTCGATGCCGCGGACGGGCACACGGTCTGGACGGCCGACCTGGACGGGACACCTTTCTCGGCGCCGCTCGCGTGGAAGGGCGACGTCGTGCTCAAGATCGGCGACCACGCGATCGGGGCGTTCTCCGCCGCCTCGGGCAAGCCGGTCTGGCGCTATCGGAGCAAGGCGGTGCTGACGCCGCCGGCAGCCGGCGCCTCGGCGGTCTACACGGCATCCAGCGACGGACGCGTCATCGCGTTCGAGTAAAGCGTAAAACGTCAGGCGCCGAGGAGGCGGGCGAGGTCGGCCGGCTTCTCCATGTGCGCCATGTGACCGGCGTCCTCGAAGAGGGTGACGCGGACGTGGGACGGGAGGCCCGCGGCGTCCCGGGCGGGAATGATGCGGTCCTGGCGGCCCCAGACGATGCGGGCGGGGCGGGCGGGGTCGGCGAGGACGTGGCGGAGCGAGACGGTCTGGCGGCCGTTCGGCATGGTGGCGGCGGCGATGGCGGCGAGGGCGGCGGCGACGCCGTCGAGGCGCTTGTAGCGCATGACGCCGTCGATCATCTCGCGGGTGATCGGGTTCGTCTCGCCGGCGAAGAGCATGGCGAGGAGGGTCGCGAGCTCGCGCGGACGGCGGGCGGCGATGAAGCCCGAGATGTAGTCGTCGTTCACCTCGGGGCCGAGGCCGGCGGGCGAGACGAGGGTGAGGGCGGAGACGCGGGCGGGCTCCTGCTCGGCGAGTGCCAAGGCGACGGCGCCGCCGAGGGAATGGCCGAGGAGGTGGGCGGTGGGGATGGCGCGCGCGGTCATCACAGCGGCGACGGCGGCGGCGAGGGCGGCGGGATCCGGGCCGGGGAGTTTTTTGGTCGAGCCGCCGTGGCCGGGAAGGTCGAGTGCGAGCGTGCGATAGCGCGCGGCGAGGAGCGGCTGGAGGAGGAAGAAGGTAAGGAGGTCGCCGCCGAAGCCGTGGATGAGGACGAGCGGCGGAGCGTCCGAGGGGCCGATTTCAAGGAGCTGGATGGGGCCGAATTGGGTTTCGATGCGTTCGGGCTCGGGAGCGGGCGCGGCTTCGGCTGTGGATTGGGCGGCGAAGCGGGATTGCCAGTCGGCGACAAAGGCGTCGATTTCGGAGTCAGGGGCGGCGGGCTCGGCGAGGACGCCGATGAGCGCGCCGACGGGGACGGTCTCGCCGGGGGCGACGACCTGGCGGCGCAGCGTTCCCGCCGCGGGGCTTTCGTAGCCGGCAGTGATCTTGGGCGTTTCGATGTCGGCGACCTCCTCGCCGGCGGCGATCGGGTCGCCCTCCTGCTTGTGCCAGGAGGCGACTTGGCCCTCGGTCATGGCCAGGCCGAGCTTCGGCATGGTGAGGGCTGATATTTCAGGCATTTTTCAGGCGGCGCGCGCGTGGACGCGCATGACGGAGCGCACGGCGGCGGCGATCTTGTCGGGCGTGGGCAGGAATTCGTCCTCGAGCGAGGGCGAGAAGGGCACCGGCACGTGCGGCGGCGAGACCATGCGGATGGGCGCTTTCAGCGCTTCGAAGGCCTGCTCGGCGACCTGCGCGGAGATGTCGGTGGCCATGTTGCAGCGGGGGCTCGCTTCGTCCACGACGACGAGGCGGCCGGTCTCGCGCACGCTCTCAAGGATGGAGGCGAGGTCGAGGGGCGAGGTGGTGCGGGGGTCGAGGAGGGTGCAGTCGATCCCCTCTTTTACCAGATCGTCAGAGGCTTGGAGGGCGAACTTCACCATCCGCCCGAGGGCGACGATGGTCACGTCCTCGCCTTCGCGGAGGAAGTTGGCCTCGCCGAAGGGGATGACATAGGGCTCGTCCGGGACCTCCTCCTCGTCGTCGTACATCACCTTGTGCTCGAAGAAGATCACCGGGTCGTCGTCGCGGATGGCCTGGATCATCAGGCCTTTCGCCTCGTAGGGCGAGGACGGGATCACGACCTTGAGGCCGGGAATGTGGGTGAAGATCGGGTAGAGGCACTGGCTGTGCTGGCTCGCGGCGCGGAAGCCGGCGCCGTACATGGTGCGGATGACCATGGGCGTTTTCGCCTTGCCGCCGAACATGTAGCGGAACTTGGCGGCCTGGTTGAAAATCTGGTCGAAGCAGACGCCCATGAAGTCGACGAACATGAGATCGGCGACGGGGCGGAGGCCGGTGGCGGCCGCGCCGGCGGCGGCGCCGATGAAGGCGGATTCGGAGATCGGCGTGTCGAGCACGCGCTCGCGCCCGAACCGGGGCATGAGACCCTTGGTGACGCCGAGCGGGCCGCCCCAGGCGTCGTGCTCGCCGGTGGCGCCCATGCCGCCGGCCACGTCCTCGCCCATCAGCACGATGGTGGGATCGCGCTCCATCTCCTGGCGCAGCGCCTCGTTGACGGCCTGGCGGAAGGATTTCTTCGACATGGGTGGCTTCCCTCTTCAATAGGCGGCGTAGACGTCGGTGAGGAGCTCGGCAGTTGCCGGGAAGGGGGCCGATTTGGCCGCGGCGACGGCATCCTCGATCAGGGCGTCCGCCTCGCGGTCGAGCGCGTCGAGGGCGGCCGGCTCGAGCAGGCCCGCTTCGGTGACGCGGCGGCGGAAGAGGGCGATGCAGTCGCGCTCGGCGCGGAGCTTCGCCACTTCGTCGGCGGCGCGGTAGGTCATCGCGTCGCCTTCGAAATGACCGAAGAAGCGCTCGAGCTTGACGTGCAGCAGCGACGGCCCCTCCCCTCTCCGCGCGCGTGCGATGGCCTCGGACGCGGCTTCGTGCACGGCGAAGAAATCGTGCCCGTCCACCGCGACGCCGGGCATGCCGTAGCCGGCGGCGCGTTTGACGGGATCGCCGCCGACCGACCAGGAGGAGGCGGTGGATTCGGCGTAGCCGTTGTCCTCGATGACGAAGATCGCCGGGAGGTTCCAGACCGAGGCGAGATTCATGGATTCGGCGGTGGTGCCCTGATTTGAGCCGCCGTCGCCGCAGAAGGCGACGCCGACGCCGCCGGTTTTCAGGGTTTTCGCGGTGAGGGCGGCGCCGCAGACGAGCGGCGGGCCGCCGCCCACGATGCCGTTGGCGCCGAGCATGCCCTTGGCGATGTCGGCGATGTGCATCGAGCCGCCCTTGCCGGCGCAGAGCCCGTCCTGGCGGCCGAAAATCTCCTGCATCATCCCTCTCACCTCGCAGCCCTTGGCGATGCAATGGCCGTGGCCGCGATGGGTGGAGGCGATGACGTCGCGCTCGGTGAGATGAAGGCAGACGCCGACCGCGGAGGCTTCCTCACCGGCATAGAGATGGACGAAGCCGGGAATGCCGCCGGCGGCGAACTCGGTGTGCACGCGTTCCTCGAAGGCGCGGATGGTGCGCATCTGGCGGTAGGCGCGGGTGAGGTCGTCGCGGTTGAGCTGCATGGGCGTTTCCTCGTTGCTCGCGGTTACCGCGCGGCCCTTGGTGTGTCGCGCAGGGGCGGTTGCGCCGAAGGATAGGACGGTCGGACGGACGAGGCCAGAAGAGGGGCAGAGGCGGCCGGGCCCGGTGCGGGGTACGCGGGAAGGGTCATGCCGGCGGTGCATCAGCGCATGACACGAGCCGGCGCGTTCGCGGCGGCTTGGGACCACCATTTCCTGCGATGAAGCAGGCACGCGCACGTGAGCGCCGTGCCGCAGGAATTGAAGGACCGGACTGATGAAAACGAGCAGATGGCTCTGTCGCTTGGCAGCGGCGGGGGCCGTTTCTTTCGCGCTGGCGGGTGCGCTATCGGGCTGCGCGGCGGCCCCGCCCTACGGTTACGACGGGCAGGGTGGGACGGACATCGGGCTCTACGGGCCGGACTATACGCCCCAGGGTTACTGGTATGGCGGCCCCTGGCAGGCGGGCGTGGCGGGCGGCGGCTGGGGCGGCTGGGGCGGGCATTACGCAGATGGGCGCGGCGGTTTTCACGGTTTCGGAGGTGGGCATTTCGGCGGGCACGGCGGGCATGGCGGGCACGGTGGGCACGGCGGAGGCGGTGGGCATGGCGGAGGCGGTGGGCATGGCGGACGCTAAGCGCGGTCGCTGAAGGCGAGATGGGGGTCCCCGCAAACGAGTTCGCGGGGTGCCCCGATTCCACCTTCGGCGATCACGCGCTAGGGGCTGCTCTGCGCCAATGTGCTGCGCGCGGCACTGACATCCCTCGCAGTGACGGGCGCGGCATGGTTGCCCCATGCATTGCGGATGTAGGTGAGCACGTCGGCGATCTCGGTATCCGAGAGCTTCCAGCCGAACGGCGGCATGGCGGGAGCGGTGGGGGCGGCGCTGGTCGCGACGGCGCGGGTTCCGTCGAGCACGACATGGACGAGCGAGTCCGGCGAGACCGACTGCACCACGGCGCTGCCCTTCAGCCGCGGGAAGAGACGGGGAATGCCGGCGCCGCCGCCGGTGTGACAGGAAGCGCACTCGTCGGTATAGATCGCCTGGCCGGCCTGCATGGCGGGATCGTTGGCGGCGAGCGCCTGGCCTTGCGAATTGGCCGGGCCGGGCTGGGTTTTGAGGAAGACGGCGATGGCGCGGAGATCCGCGCGCGTCATGTGCGAGGAGGAGTCCTGGACCTCGTCGGCCATCGGGCCCGAGGCGATGGCATGCCCGTTCACGCCGGTCTTGAGATAGGAGACGATGTCCGCGATCGACCACGCGCCGATCCCGATACGGTTGTTGTCGCTGATGTCCGGTGCGAACCAGCCCTGGATCGCATAGCCGCGGAGGGATTGGCTGCCCTCGTCCCCGCCCAAGAAGTTCTTCGCCGTGTGGCAGGCGGCGCAATGGCCGGGGCCTTCGACGAGATAGGCGCCGCGGTTCCATTCGGCGATTTCGCGCGGATCGGGCTTGAAGGTTCCGGGCGTATAGAAGAGCCAGTTCCAGAATGCCATGCCGAAGCGGATGTCGAACGGGAACGGCAGCTTGTCGCTGCGGACGCGGTTGCGCACCGGGGCCAGCGTGTTCAGATAGGCCTTGAGCGCGATCAGGTCCTGCGTGGTCATTTTGGCATAATAGGGATAGGGCATCGCCGGATAGAGACGGCGGCCGCCGGGCGCGATGCCCTCGGTCATCGCACGGATGAATTGCGCGTCGGTCCAGGCGCCGATGCCGGTTGCGCGGTCGGGCGTGATGTTGGAGGCAAGCACATTGCCGAAGGGCGTTGCGATCGCGCGGCCTCCGGCAAAAGGCGGGCCGCCCGGATTGGTGTGGCAGGCGGCGCAATCGCCGAGCACAGCGACATAGCGGCCATGTGCGATCTGGCTGAAATCCTGGGAATCCGGTCGGGCGGGCTGGGCGGCGGCGCCGGCGGCGAGCGCGAGGACGGAGAGGAGTGGGCCCAGGCGCGCGGCGAGGGTGAAGAAATTCATGCCGGCACCAGCGGGCCGGGCTGCTTCAGATATTGCTCGCGGATCGCCTTGGCGGACCAATAGGCGAGTGCTGCGAGCGTGCCGGTCGGGTTGTAGCCCGCGTTCTGCGGAAACGCGGTGGCTCCCATGACGAAGAGATTGGGGACGTCCCAGCTCTGCAGATAGCGGTTGAGCGCGCTCGTTTGCGGATCGGTCCCCATGATCGCGCCGCCGCAGACATGCGTGGTCTGATAGGGGACGACGCTGTAGGGCGCCGTGCGCGGATGCTTCACCATTTCCCGCGGGCCCGTCTTCTGCATGATCTCCGCCGCGCGGTCGGTGAGGAAGGCGCTCATCTTCACCTCGTTGGGGTGAAAATCGAACGTCATGCGCATCAGCGGGCGGCCGAGATGGTCCTTGTAGGTCGGGTCGAGGTCCAGATAGTTGCCGCGATAGCTGTAGTTGCTTCCCGAACAGAAGAAGGCGATCGAGGAGAGATAATTCTCGGCCACCGCCTTCTTCCACGCCGCACCCCAGGCCGGCGTTCCTGGCGGCACCGGCGTGGTCTCGATCGGCCTGCCGTTGGTCTGGATCATGCCGATATAGCCGCCGCCCACGAACCCATAAGGGCCGTGGTCGAAATTGTCGCCGTTGTAATTGTCGATGATCATCCCGTTCGCGCCCGAGCCGATGAACGGGTTGAAGATCCGGTTGTCGTAGAATCCTTCGACGGTGGAGGTCGTCTGATAGGAAAAATTGCGGCCGATCACGCCCTCGCCCGCGAGCGGATCGTAGGGCTTGCCGACGCCGGAGAGGAGAAGAAGCTGGACGTTGAAGAGCTGGAAGGCGCAGAGCAGGACCATCTCCGCCGGCTGCTCCCATTCGTTGCCGGTGGTATCGACATAGGTGACGCCGGTCGCGCGCGCGCCGGAGGGGTCGAGGTTGATGCGGGTCACCTCGCATTGGGTGCGCGCCTGGAAGTTCGGGTTGCGCACGAGGATGGGCAGGATCGTCGTCTGCGGGCTCGCCTTCGAATAGTTGCCGCAGCCGAAGCGCTCGCAGAAACCGCAATAGGTGCATTGCCCGAGCGTCACGCCGAGCGGGTTGGTGTAGGCTTCCGAGAGATTTCCGGAAGGCTGCGGGAACGGATGGTAGCCGAGCTCCTTCGCGGCATCGGCGAACATGGAAGCCGCATAGGGCTGAGCTTGCGCCGGAGTGGGATAGGGCCGCGAGCGGGGGCCCTCGAAAGGATTGCCGCCCGCTTGGAGCTTGCCGTCGAGATTGCCCGCAGTCCCCGAGGTTCCGCAGAGATATTCGAATTGATCGAAATGGGGTTCGAGCTCGCCGTAGGTGACGCCCCAGTCCTGGATCGTCATGTCCGGAGGCAGGAAGGCGGCGCCATAGCGCGCCGTGAGATGGCTGCGCACCACGAAGTCGGTGGGCAGGAAGCGCCAGGTCTGTCCGTTCCAGTGCACGCCGGCGCCGCCGACACCGTTGCCGGGAAGGAACGAGCTCCACTTGCGGATCGGCAGCGCCGTCTGGCTATGGTTGTTGCGGAAGGTCATTGCCGTCTGCGCCGGCTGCACGAGAAGGCCGTTGCGGATCGCGTAGCGCAGCTCGTCGGGTGCGTAAGTCGGCGGAAAGCTCGCCGCCGTGTCGCGCCAGGGGCCGCGCTCGATCGCCACGACCCGGAGCCCTTCCTGGAGCAGCTCGTGAGCGAGGATCGAGCCGGTCCAGCCGAGACCGATCACGACGACATCGGTGGCCGGAAGCTTCTTCGCCATGCGAACCTCGAGCGTTCTTGTCAGCCGCGTGCTTCGTTCCAGGCCGGCCGGCCCATGATGCCGACCGGAGGGAGCGGGTAGCGTTCGTTGTGACGGGAGATCCAGTCGCGATAATCGTAGCGGGCGCCGGGGAAGCCGATCATCGTCCAGCTCGCCATGCCGCGATTGCCGCCGTACACCGGATCCGCGAAGAACCCCTCCTTGGTGTTCTCGAGCAGGAGCGCGAAGAATGCTTTGCCGTCGAGATCCTCGAGCGCGACCGCGCCGCTTTCGAGGCCGGCGAGCAGGGCGTCCTGCTCGCTCGGCGGGATCGCGGCGAAGGGCTTGCCGGCGAATCGTTGCCGGCTGAGCCGATCGAGCGCGGCGAGTGCCCGGCGATAGCGCATGGCGGGCGTGAACGGGGACTGATCGCCCTGCTCGGGCGTTCCCGCTGCAAAGGGCCCCTGCATGTAGAGCCCGTGCGCGTTGCCGTACGGACCGGCGAGCTGACGGTCGATGAAGACGGCGCAGCCAGCATCCTTGCCGCCCGGCGTTTTCTCGTCCGGCGGGATCAGCCGATCGACCAGCGCTTCAGTGGCTCTTGCCTCCGCGGGCGTGAAGAAGAGCCAGGGGCCGAGTCGCGCTTCGGCGGGCGGCGCGGCGGCGCCGGGCGTCCAGGGCAGGGCGCCGGCGATGGTAAGCGCGCGCGCCTTGCCGGACAGAAAACCGAAGACGAGGCTTGAGATCCCTGCGAGCAGCGTGCGGCGGCGGTGGCGGCCCGGCAATGACGTTAGCGATGGCATGGGGGCGATGGCTCCATGGCGCCTCGGACGCAGGCCATTGTCGGCGCTTGGGGCGGGGCTTCAAAGCCGCCTTTGGATTATGAGGATTTATACCAAGGTGTGAGCTTCTATTTCCGCGCGATGGGCCCATCGGCGGTCGTCAGGCGGCTTCGTCCCAGTAATTGCCGGGCAGGTTGACGACGATCGGGGTTGGCGTGCTTCTGACGACGACCCAGCGGAAGGGCTCCGAGGACGAGGGATTGATCTCCATGTGCGGCAGCCACGCCGGCACGTGGAGGAAGTCGCCGGCACGGGCGGCCGCGGTGAACTCGCCGCGCGCGCCCCAGCGCACCACGCATTCGCCGGCGAGCACATAGGCGATGGTGTCCTGCTCGCCATGGTGATGGATGGCGGTGCGCGCTCCCGGCTCGACGGTGAAGAGGCCGCCCCAGATCGCGGACTCGATGCCCTGGCTCGTGGAAATCGCTGCCAAGCGCTCCGATCCGGGCGTCTGCTGGGTTCCGCGATCGAACCCGGAGGGGGCGATGATGCTGATGCGGGACTGCGTGATCGTGGTCATGCCGATTCCTCGAGATCCGGAGCGCGGCCACTTGTCGGCCCGGGCTCGTGCGCGGGGAAATGGAGGATTCGCTCCGGCGCGCAAGCACGGGAAGGCCGCATGCGGCCATGCAGGCGGTCGATAAGGGCGGCGGGCCGCCTTTTTGTTGCGCTGCATACCTGCCGTGCCGCGGCGGGCGGTATGCGGGGCCCTGCGGCGATTTACCTGCGGGGTCACCGGCGGGTCGCCCGACCCGCACGGCCGGGGAGCCGTGTCATGGACGGAGTGGAGTTCGTCGACGCTGCGGGGGTGGACGAAAGGGCCTCCAGGCCCGCGCGGCGGCGCGTCTGGACGCTGCGACGGATCTTGACGGCACTGGCCGCGCTGCTCCTGCTCGCCTGCATCGGGCTCTATGGACGCTATTACTGGACCACCGGACGGTTCCTGGTTTCCACCGACGATGCGACGGTCCAGGCGCACTCGGTGATCATCAGCCCCCGCGTGGCGGGTTATATCAGCGCCGTCCTCGTCGAGGACAACCAGCAGGTCAAGGCGGGCGAGGTGCTGGCGCGCATCGACGCGAGCCTCTATCGGACCGCGCTCGACCAGGCGCAAGCGGAAGTGGCGGCGGCGGAAGCGAGCATCGAGAATTTGCAGCAAGAGATCGCGCAGCAACGGCTCGCCGTGGGCGAGGCGCGCGCGGTGGTGAACGCGGACGATGCGGCCTTGACGTTCGCGCGGCAGGAACACGGGCGGTACGCGCAGCTCGCGAGCACGGGGGCCGGGCCGCGGGCGGCAGCGGAGCAGTGGCAGGCGAACGTCCGCGAGAAGGAGGCCGCGCTGATCCGCGATCGGGAAGCGGTGGGCGTCGCGGAGAAGCAGATCGACGTGCTCGGGACCGCGCTCGCCAAGGCAAGGGCGATGCTGGCGGAGCAGCAGGCGGTGGAACAGCGGGCGCGGATCAATCTCGGCTACACGACGATCACGGCGCCGGTAAGCGGCACGGTGGGCGTGCGGACACTGCGCATCGGAGAATATGTCGGGGCGGGGACCGAGCTGATGGCGGTGGTGCCGCTGGCGCGCGTCTATGTCACGGCGAACTACGAAGAGACGCAACTCACCCACGTGCACCGCGGCCAGCCGGTTGCCATCTCGGTCGATATGTTCCCCGACGCCACCGTGCACGGCGTCGTCAACAGCATCGCCCCGGCCAGCGGCGAGGAGTTCGCGCTGCTGCCGCCCGACAATGCGACCGGCAACTACACCAAGATCGTCCAGCGGATTCCGGTGAAGATCACGCTCGACCCGCATGATCCGTTGATTGGGCGGCTGCGGCCCGGCATGTCGGTCGAGCCCACGATCGACACCCGCCATGGCTGAGGCCGAACCAACGGTTCCGCTCAGGACCTGGATCGCGGTCGGCGGGGCCATCATCGGCGCCTTCATGGCGGTGCTCAATATCCAGATCACCAATGCCTCGCTGCCCTACATCGAGGGAGGGATCGGCACCGGCGGCGTCAACGGAGCCTGGGTGATCACCGCCTACCTGATCGGCGAGATCATCGTGATCCCGATGACCGATTTCATGAGCCGCGTCTTCTCGCTCCGCCGCTACCTCATCGTCAACACGATCCTCTTTCTGTTCTTCTCCGCCGCCTGTGGCCAGGCGCACAGCCTCTCGGAGATGATCGTGCTGCGCGCGCTGCAAGGGTTCACCGGCGGGGTACTGATCCCGCTTGCCTTTACCATCATCGTGGCGATGCTGCCGCCGTCGAAGCGATCGATCGGGCTGGCTGGCTTCGCCATTACCGCGACCTTCGCCCCGGCGATCGGGCCCACGATCGGCGGCTGGCTCACGGACAATTACGGCTGGCAGACGATCTTCTATATCAACCTCGCACCCGGCTTGATCATGGTGCCGGCGCTGATCTACGGGCTGCCGCGCTCGGCGATGCAGATCGGACTGCTTCGCCGCACCGACTGGCTCGGCATCGCGCTGATGGCGGTGGGGCTCGCCTCCTTGCAGACGGTGCTCGACGAGGGCGACGTCTATAACTGGTTCGACTCGCCCTTTATCGTCCGGCTGAGCCTCCTCGCCGTCGTCATGCTCGCCGCGTTCCTGATCGTCGAACTGCGGCGCGAGGAGCCACTCATCCGCCTCCGCCTGCTCGCGCGGCGGAATTTCGGGCTGGGGACGCTCGGAAATTTTCTGCTGGGCTTTGCCCTTTACGGCTCGGCCTATCTCCTGCCGCAATATCTTTCGGTCGCACAGGGGTTGGATTCGGAGCAGATCGGCGAGGTGATGGCGTGGACCGGGCTGCCGCAGCTCGTGATCATCCCGTTCGTGCCGTACCTGATGCGGCGCATCGACCCAAGAGTGCTGGTGGGCGTCGGGCTCACGATCTTTGCCTATAGCTGCTTCATGAACCTCCGCCTCGACGCGGACTACGCGGCACCGCAACTGCTGGTACCCGACGTAACGCGCGCGTTCGGCCAGGCGCTCGTCATGACGCCGCTCTCGGCAATTGCCATGGTGGGGATCTCGCCGGCCGAGGCGGGCGGCGCCTCGGGCCTCTTCAACATGCTGCGCAACCTCGGCGGCGCGATTGGCACAGCTGCGCTGGAGACCTTCTTCACCAGGCGCGAGCAATTTCATTCGTTCATCATCAATGCCTCGGTTTCCACTTTGCAGCCGGCAACGGAGGCGCACCTAAGATCCTTGCAGGCGTATTTCATGTCCCATGGGACGCCGGACGCGGCGGGCGCGATGCGCCGGGCGATGATCGCGGTCGGAGCGACGATCCGCGCGCAGGCGACGTACATGGGCTACGCGGATTGCTTCGGGCTGCTCGGCGTCGTGCTGCTTGGGGCGCTGGCGGCGGTTGCGATGCTGCGCAAGGGCGCGGCCAGTGCGGCTGGGGCGCATTAGCAGGCTGCTGAAAAAGTCGGACGGAGTGGCAACGAATGACCAAAAAGAATCGCCTACGGCTGCCTCGCGAATCAATCCTGCGCGGCACGCGCCAATCGCGAATTAATGCTGCGCCGCGAGCGGCCGAAAAGAGTTTTTCAGCAGCCTGTTAGAGCGTGATCGCCGAAGGTTGAATCACCGAAGGCGTGAATCACGCGGGAAAACAAAGACCTAGAGCGGGATGCGTGAGCCGAAGCGATCGCATCCCGCTCTAGGGAAGAGAGGCCAAGGGGCTCTGCCCCTTGGAACCCCGCCAAGGGCTGAGCCCTTGGAACCCACTCGTTTCGGCGGCGGGGCCCCATTGCGCCTGTGCAATGGGGTGCCGGTCCAGGGGACAGCGTCCCCTGGCCTTACTTGCCTTGGGCGCGGGTGATCATGGCTAGCGTGGGGAGGCGGAGGTTGAAGGGGGCGAGGTTGGAAAGAGGGGCCCAGGCGAGCTCGGCGACGTCGGAGCCGGGTTGGGCGTCGCCGGTGGTGTAGGCGGCGGTGAAGTCGAGGATGGTGTAGTGGAAGCGGATCTTGCCGGCAGGATCGCGATGGATGCTGTCGAAATGGCCGACGAGGCGGAGCGGGCCGACGGTGAGGGTGGTTTCTTCGGCGAGCTCGCGGCGGGCGGCTTCCTCGGCGGTTTCGCCGAGCTCCTGGGCGCCGCCGGGGAGGCTCCATTCGCCTTGGGAGGGCGGATGTCCGCGGCGGACGAGGAGGACGGCGTTCGGGCGGAGCACGATGACGCCGACGCCGACGATGGGACGCGTGGGGTATTCGCGGGTGGTCAATTGCTTGGTTGCTTGGCGAGCAGATCGTCGAGCGTGGGGGCGAGCGCGCTTTCGCGCCAATCGCCGAGGCGGTAGCTCCAGGCGCCGAATTTCTGTGCGAGGGATTTTGCTTGGGTGTCCGTACCGGTGACGGCGAAGCGGGCCCAGAGATTTTTGCCGTCGTGGGCGAGGGTTCCGGTGATCGTGGTGTTGCCCGCGAGCGTGTAGGTGGTGCTGGCGAAGGGCGTGCCGGGGAGGGTTGGGCCGGCGCGGACGGTGGCGAAGGAGAGATATTCGAGGCCGCGCCAGACGCTGTCGAGCTTGTAGGGTTCGAGCTTGGGATGCTGGGCGGGATCGAGCAGGGCGAGCTTGCCCTTCTCGGGGGCGAAGACGAGGGTTTGCGCGCCGCGGGTGATGGCAACGCGGAGGATCCTCGAATGATCGATATTGGCGATGCTGTCATCGATCCAGAGATCGGGCTCGGCGGCGACGCTGAGATTGCCTTGAGCGAGCCAGGACTGGTTCGAACCGGGGCGGCGGACATAGAGCGTTTCGGTTTGGTTGCCCGCGGTTGCGTAGTTCTGGTTGCCGACGATCAGGCTGGCGATGGGGTGGGAGGCGGCGTCGCGGATTGTGACGAGAGTTCCGGTGGCAGAGGGTTTGTTCGGATCTTCGACGCCGAGGGAGGCGAACTGGGCGGGGTTGGCGGTGCGTTTCGCGAGCAGGCGGAGCTCGGCGAGGCCCGCGAGCATGGCGTGTACCTTGGTGGCGATGACCGGGTAGGAGCCGAGGCTCGGGAGCGTCCAGACATTGTGCTCGAGGACGATGGCGAAGTGCTTGCCAGCGTGAGTGATCTCGATTCTTTGCGCGTTTGCGAGGGAAGCGTGGGGAAAGACGAGGGTGCCGGCGCTGGTTTGCTGTTGTTCGGACAGGTTTTCGCGCGGGCCGAAATACCAGCCGCCGGCGAGTGCGACGACGGCGAGGACGACGAGGATGAGGGTGGTGCGGGGCTTCATGTGCGGGCGAACCGGCGGCGCCGGCGGAGAAGGCCGAGCGCGATGGCGATGAGGACGAGGAGGGCGGGGACGAGGACGACGCAGAAGAGGCGGAGCTCGGCCTCGAGGCGAGAGATGTTGCGGTCGAGGTCGAACTCGACCTGACGGAGCTGCTCGCGGGTTTGCACGATCTCTTGCTCGGCGGCGGCGATGGCCTGAGTTTGCGCGGGCGTGAGGATCGCAGCATCCGCTTTGCCGGCGCCGCCGGCGGTGCCGCTGCGCAGCGCGGCGAGCCGCTTCTGGGTTTGCTGGAGACGCGCCTGGAGGGCAAGCTCGGTGCGGCGGAAGCGCGCCTGGGCGGTGGCCTGCATGGATTGGATGAGGGTGAAGGGGCGGCTGATGTTGCCGCGGCCGCGCAGGCTGAGGAGGAGATCGCCGCCGGCGAGCGAGCCCACGAGGTTGGAGACGAAGGCGCCGTTGTCGCTGAAGGGCATGATCTCGGGCTGGCCGAAGAAGTTCTGCACCTGGACCCAGAACTGGTCGGCGAGGATGTCAGTGTCGGCGACGACGACGAGATTGGCGGGTTTTTTGGTTTCCGCGATGTAGGGCGGCAGGTTTGGCGCGCGTTTGACGCCCTTGGGGAGCGGCGGCGGGCCTTTGAAGGCGGAGTGGAGGATGCCGCTTATGCGCGCGGCGATGACGCGCGGGCCGCCGGAGGGTTTGAAGGCGGCGATGAGCTTCGCGGGATCGGGATCGAGGCTCACTTCCTTGACCGGAACGACTTCGGATTGCGGGCTCGATTCGAGGAGCGGGGTGAAAGTGATGTGGGCGCCGGGCTTCTCGGCGATGAAGCCGGGCGCGGCGACGGTGACCTGGGTGAGATTCGCAGTCGCCGGATCGGAATGCGAGATGAAGCGACGGATGTTGAACCAGGCGACGTAGGGGACGCCCGCGATCTGGTCCGAATTGTTCGCCTGGACCTCGATGGCGCCGGTGAGGTCGCAGACGACCTCGTCCGGGTTGTAGGCGATGCCCCAGTCGGCGAGCAGCGGCTCGAGGGTTGAGGAATTGTCCACGGAGGGGATGCCTTCGGGGCCGCGCGTGTTCGCCTCGGCCTCGCTATAGGGATCGACCATCACCATCAGCCGTCCGCCGCGCATGACGAACTGGTCGATTGCGTAGAGCGTGGGCTTAGAAAGGTTCTGCGCCTGGGCGAGCAGCAGAACCTGAATTTTCGGATCGATCACTTGCGTGTCGAGCGGGACCTGCTCGACGTGGAAATCCTTCTCGAGCTCCAGATAGGAGATCCAGGGGGCGCCGGGCTGGCCGGGCTGGCCCTCCCCCTGCATCATCATTTGCGGGTTGCCGGCGAGCTGGAGCGAGGACATCACGCCGATGACGGGCGGGTTGGGATGCGCGAGCTCGTCGACGAGGCGCGTCAAGTCGTATTCGAGGAAGGGCGCGCGCGAGGGATCGAAGAAGGCGATGGTTCGCTCGGTGTCGATGAGGTTGGTGCCGGCGAGGCCGAAATAGACCTTGGTTCCCTGCTGATCGAGCGGGACGCCGGTGAGGCCGTAGCCGAGCGCCTGGTCCTCGACGCGGCTGAAGGGCTGGGGGTCGTAGAAATCGAGGCGGATCCTGCCGTGCGCGCGGGCGGCGTATTCGCGGAGCATCTCCTTCACGCGGTCGGCGTATTCGCCGTAGAGCGGCAGGCGGGCGCCGAGGGCGCGCGAGTAGTAGAGGCGGAGCGTGATCGGCTGCTTGAGGCCGGCGAGGATCTCGTCCGTGCCCTTGGAGAGCGTGTAGATCTTGCCCTGGGTGAGATCGAGATGCGCGTTGGCGAAGCGCGCATCGACGAAGATGTTGACGCCGATTGCGATCGCGGCGACGGCGATGATGGCGATGGCGGAGGACCAGAAGCGGCGGGCGGGTGCGCGCATCGTCTCAGCTCGCCTTCGTATGCTCGACGACGACGGCGTTCACGAAGAGCCAGAAGAGGATGAAGCTCAGGAAGAAGACGATGTCGGAGAGGCGGATCAGGCCTTGGGCGAGGGTCTGGAAGCGCTCGACGACGGAGAAGCCGCGCGCGATCTCGGCGAGCACGGGGAGGTTGCGGTCGAGGAAGTCGGTGACGACGGGATAGGCGGAGAGCGCGAAGATGAAGGAGATGGCGACGCCGAGAACGAAGGCGATGACTTGATTCTTGGTCATCGCCGAGGTGGCGGCGCCGATTGCGAGGAAGGCGCCGGAGACGAGCACGCCACCGAGATAGCCGGCCGCGATCACGCCGTTGTCGGGCGAGCCCAGGATGTTGACGGTGATGACGAAGGGAAAGGTGAGGGCGAGCGCGATGATGCAGAAGGCCCAGGCGGCGAGGAACTTGCCGATGACGGCCTGGGCTTCGGTGATGGGGAGGGTAAGCAGGAGCTCGATCGTGCCGAGACGGCGCTCCTCGGCCCAGAGGCGCATGCTGATCGCGGGGACGAGGAGGAGGAAGACCCAGGGGAGGAAATCGAAGAAGGGGACGAGGTCCGCCTGGCCGCGACCGAAGAAGTCGCCGGCGTTGAAGGTGAGCGTGCCTTGCAGGACGAGGAAGATGACGATGAAGACGTAGGCGACGGGGGTTGCGAAATAGCCGCCGAGTTCGCGGCGGGCGATGATGAGCGCCTGGCGCATCGCAGGGGGCCTCTCTTACGCGGCGCGGGGAAGGCTGGCCGGGAGGGTGATCGCGCGGAACACCTCGTCGAGGCGGCCGGCGGGATCGCGCGCGGCGAGGGCGGCGGGCGTGTCGTCGGCGACGACGCGGCCGGCGGCGATGATCATCGCCCGGGTGCAGACGGCGGCGACCTCCTCGAGCAGATGCGTGCTGATGACGATCGCCTTTTGCGGGGCCATGCGGCGGACGAGGGTGCGGACCTCGTGCTTCTGGTTGGGATCGAGGCCGTCGGTGGGCTCGTCGAGGACGAGGACGGGGGCATCGTGGAGGAGGGCCTGGGCAAGGCCGACGCGACGCTTGAAGCCCTTGGAGAGAGTTTCGACGGGCTGCCAGCGGACGGATTCAAGCTGGGTGAGGGCGATGGCATCGGCGACGCGGTGGGCGAGGGCGGCGCCGGCGTAGCCGCGGATGCGGCCGACGAAGCGAAGGAAGCCGAGGACCGTCATCTCGGGGTAGGTGGGCGCGCCTTCGGGGAGGAAGCCCAAGTGGCGGCGGGCGGCGACGGGCTCGGCCACCACGTCGTGGCCGGCGATGGCAGCGGTGCCGGAGGTGGGGGCGATGAAGCCTGCGAGCATGCGCATCGTGGTGGTCTTGCCGGCGCCGTTGGGGCCGAGGAAGCCCAGGACCTCGCCCTTGTCGAGACGGAAGGAGACGTCGTCCACCGCGGTGAAGCGGCCGAACCGCTTGGTCAGGCCCGCGATCTCGATCAGTGCCGCCACGCCTCCCCCCCTCGCCCGCCGGTGCCGGCGGTGGGGTCTAGCCGAATTGACGGGCATTGCAAACGCGGCGGGCGGAGCGGGGCGGGTGAATGGCAGAGAGTTAATCGCGCTGCAACATGAGGGGGTTATGGGGCGATGCGGGAGGCCGGCGCGGGTGCCGAGAAAAGCGGGGGTTTGATGGATTTGCTTCGCGGGCGAACGGCTCTATACGACGCGGGCCCATGACCGAGCCCGCGATATTGCTCGAGCCGCGGCGCCGGCGTGCCCTTTATCGCGCGACGCATCGCGGGACGCACGAGAACGACCTCCTGGTCGGCGGGTTCGTCGCCCGGCGTATCGCGGGGATGGACGAGGCGACGCTCGGCGCGCTGGAGCGGCTGCTCGAGCTGCCGGACCCGGACCTCACGGATTGGATCTGGGGGCGGCGGCCGATTCCGCCCGAGCATGACGGGCCACTCTTGCAGGAGCTGTGCGCAGCAAAGGGACGATGAACCCAGTGACGGTGTACGGCGCGCCGGAGGGCTATGACGCCCTCCTGCTCGCGCGGCGGCGGGCCGAGCATGCGGGCGCGGTGCTGCATGTGGCGCGCGATGACGCGCGCATGGCGCGGATGGCGGAGGCGCTGCAATGCTTCACGCCCGAGATCGAGGTGCTGGAGTTCCCGGCGTGGGACTGCCTGCCGTACGACCGTGTGTCGCCGAAGCCCGAGCTGGTTTCGGAGCGCGTGGCGACGCTGGCTCGGCTGCTGGCGGCCCCCTCCCCTCACCCACGAATCGTGCTCACGACGGTCAATGCGCTGGTTCAGCGCCTGCCGCCGCGCGCGGCACTGGCGGGACGGAGCCTGGCACTCGCGGCCGGGGGAACGGTGGAGACGGAGGCGCTGCTGCGCTTCCTGGAGGCGAACGGGTACGGGCGCGCGGGAACGGTGATGGAGCCCGGCGAGTTCGCGGTGCGCGGGGGGATCATCGATATCTTCCCGGCGGGCGCGGAGGAGCCGGTGCGGCTCGATCTGTTCGGCGAGCAGATCGACACGATGAAGCGGTTCGATCCGGCAACGCAACGGAGTGGGGCGGCACTCGCAGCGCTGACGCTGCATCCGGTCTCGGAGGTGCCGCTCGATGCCGCTTCGATTGCGCGGTTCCGCGCGGAATGGCGCGAACGGTTCGGGATCGGCGCGAGCGGGGATGCGATTTATGTCGCGGTTTCGGAGGCGCGGCGGCACCCGGGGATGGAGCACTGGCTGCCGCTCTTCTACCCCGCGCTCGAGACGCTGCTCGATTATCTGCCGGACGTTTCGGTGAGCTTCGATCACCAGGCCGACGAGGTGCTGACGGCGCGGCTCGAGATGATCGCGGATCATTACGAGGCGCGGCAGAGCGCGCCGCGCGATGGGGAGACGCCGTACCGGCCGCTGCCGCCGGGCCTCCTTTATCTCGACCGCGAGGCGTTTGATAAGATGCTGAGCGCGGCGCCGGTGTTCGCGTTCAGCCCGTACGCGCGGGCGGAGGGCGCGGCGGGCGTGGATGCGGGCGCGCGGCCGGGGCCGCTGTTCACGCGCGCGGGCGGGCGGGGCGATTCCAATATTTTCGCGGAGCTGGCTTCGTCGGCGGCGCGGTGGGCGGCGGAGGGGAAGAAGCTGGTGCTCGCGGCGTGGACCGAGGGTTCGCGCGAGCGATTGCGGCATTTGCTGGGCGAGCACGGGTTTCCGCGCGCGGAGAAATTGGCGGGATGGGCGGGGCTCGCGGGGCTGGCTGCCGATCGGCCGGGGCTCATCGTGCTCGGGCTCGAGCGCGGGTTCGCGGCCGATGGGGTGGTGGTGGTCGCGGAGCAGGATCTGCTCGGCGAGCGCATCAGCCGGCCGCCCCGGCGGCGGAAGTCGGCGGACGAGCTGATCGCGGAGGCGAGCGAGCTCGCGGCGGGGGATCTCGTGGTTCACCAGGAATACGGGATCGGGCGGTACGATGGGCTCGCGACGCTCGCGGTGGAGCAGGCGCCGCACGATTGCCTGCGGCTGATCTATGACGGGGACGAGAAACTTTTCTTGCCGGTGGAGAATATCGAGCTGCTGTCGCGCTACGGGCAGGCGGACGGGGCGGCGCTCGACAAGCTCGGCGGCGCGGGATGGCAGACGCGGAAGGCGCGGATGCAGCACCGCATCCGCGATATCGCGCGCGAGCTGATCACGCTTGCGGCGGAGCGGCAGGTGCGAGAGGCGCCGAGCCTGGCGCCGCCCGAAGGCACGTGGGAGGAGTTCTGCGCGCGCTTTCCGTTCGCGGAGACGGAGGACCAGGCGCGGGCGATCGCCGACGTGCTGGAGGACCTCGCGTCGGGGCGGCCGATGGATAGGCTGATCTGCGGAGATGTCGGGTTCGGCAAGACCGAGGTTGCGCTCAGGGCGGCGTATGTGGCGGCGATGGCGGGGATGCAGGTTGCGGTGGTGGTGCCGACGACGCTGCTGTGCCGCCAGCATTTCCGGACGTTCTCGG